>JAABUN010001762.1_pt1 | contig 44227 bp, 37 predicted proteins | sample 5559311 | NCBI WGS metagenome assembly JAABUN01 (sample SAMN10711877, study PRJNA513370) | rock metagenome | isolation source: Antarctica rocks | place: Antarctica: Victoria Land, Siegfried Peak sud
TCAGCAGAGCCTACTTCCGCTTCACCCGGTAAACATAAATGTAAAGTTATTTTAGTACTAAACTTAAACTGTACATTTAAAGCAGGATTATCTCTCAAAAATGTAAACTTTTCTTAGGACGAGACATAAAGTAACTTCCGTCTGTAATGGCTTGTTGCAGCCGGACAAGATCCGGGCGAACGGTTTAATAAGTATCTGGGCCATTTGAAATTAGTACATGTAAAAAGACAAAAAGGGCGATCAAACAACTACATTAGGCACAGGGACCATTAATTATCCTGGCATCTTAAAAGAAGCAGAAAAGCAGGGAATGCAATACTTCATTGTCGAACAGGAATAGTACAAAGGCATAACACCTTTTGCTGCTGGAAGGACGCTGCAGAATATATGAAAAAGCTAAAGGTTTAAGTTAAAGTCTGATTTAAAATCCTTAACCGCGTAAATTAATAATAATCTTATTGTTTAATATTGTTTCTACTATTAATATGAAAAAACTATTACAGCATTCTTCACTTTTTTTGACTTTTATCTTTGCCGTTGTCTTTTCAATGAAGGCTAACGCAGCTCCTTCTGCAAAAGATACCCGTTATTTTCAATTAAAGGTTTATCATTATGCAAGTAGTCAGCAAGAGGCTATAATTAATAATTATCTTCAAAGGCAGTTCATTCCTTCGTTACACATTGCGGGCATACGCAACATTGGTGTTTTCAAAGCCATTACCAATGATACTGCATTGGACAAAAAAATGTATGTTTTCATTCCTTTCACCTCCTTAAAGCAATGGGAGAAGTACTCCCTGAAAGCTCCGGATAAAAATCAATCTGCGGATACCGATGATGAATACATTAATGCTGCTTATGACAAACCTGCATATACAAGGATTGAAAATATTTTTTTAAGAGCTTTTGAACTGATGCCTGAAATAACACCTTCAAAATTAACTGCTCCAAAAAGTGAAAGGGTATATGAATTGCGTAGTTATGAAAGTGCAAGCGAAAACCTTTACAGGAATAAAGTAAAAATGTTTAACCAGGGAGGCGAGATAAATATTTTTTCACGCCTTGGCTTTAACCCTGTTTTCTACAGTGAAGTTATTTTTGGTTCTAAGATGCCTAATCTGATGTATATGACTTCTTTTGACAACATGCAATCAAGAGAGGATCACTGGAAAGCTTTTAGTAATGATTCTGCATGGAAAACACTGTCTGCAATGACAGAATATCAAAAAAACGTTTCACATAGCGATATTTACTTTTTAAGACCAACTGAATATTCTGAGTTATAAAAATGCTTATCAATTATTTTCTTTAGATTAAAAAATCACGGCTGATATGATAAAGCCTACATTTATTTTTTACTATCCGTATTTTTTTTTAACTACGTTCTTCTTTCCTCCATTAATAGTAGCTCAAAAAAAAACCAATAGTAATTCCTCTTTGGCCAAATGGCGCGCCCGGTTTTGAAAATCGCCGCAACGAACCGGAACAGGCAAAGGATTACTGGGTTAAAAATATGTGTCTTCATTCAACAATTCATTCATTTGCTTATGCAAAACTTTATCACCCATCGAGCTATCATTAGCCAATTGTATGTAATCATTGTGAAGGTTTAGAAAGGCACGTGTTTGCTCTGCCAATCCATATTTTGTAAACCAGGGAAACTGGTACTTGCGACTGTTATAAAAATTCTGTAACCTGTTAGCGCCTGTGTCTGTTAGTTCTGCTGTTGCAATGTAGGTTTTAAGTTTGATGCTATCCAGAAATAATTCTGAAAAGGAATTGCTGGCTGTAATTGTAGTATCTCTACTTGTGCCTTTCGTTTTTACCGACTGGCTTTAACAAGCTGCAAAAAAATAATAAGAAATGATAGAGTATAAGTTGCCTTCATTGCCTTGGTATAAGGGTGAGAGGTGAAGTGCCGGTTAAGGGGACTTAAACAAATCTACTCTTTAAAGAAGGGCTGCACTGTTGAACAAATTATATGCAGATGTTTTTGAGCAGCGTTAAGAGGTAATGTTATTCAATTTTATTCTCTATGCTCTTCAGAAGTTTTAATTGCTCTGCCTGACTTTCAAACAAAATCTTTATCTGTTCTTCTAAAAGCAAATCTACTTTTTGATGTAAACTTCTTACTTCCAATTCTGCTTTCAGATTTATCATGTAATCATTTTCACTTCTTTTTCTGTCTCTTTCTTCCTTTCTGTTCTGGCTCATCATTATTATCGGCGCTTGCAAGGCAGCAATAGCCGATAATACCAGGTTCATTAAGATAAATGGATAAGGGTCAAATCTGTCTTCGCCAGGTGAGATCGTATTATATGTAATCCAAACGGAAAGAACTATGGAAAAGGAAATAATAAACTTCCAGCTACCACCGAAAGTGGCAACCTTATCAGAAATGCTTTGTCCTTTTGTCAATATTTCCTTTGGCTCGTTTATTAGATTGTCAACGATGAGCTTTTCTTCTGCAATAGCTTTCTGTACTATTTGCTGAAGTTTATTTAATTGTTCTTCTTCTGATATAAGGAGATTTTTTGTATTAGACATAGCAGGAAATTAATGGGTTGTGAATACAAAGGTTAGTAATTGAATAAATATTTGCACAAGTTCGACATTAAGTATGAAAGCCCTTAAAGATAGAATAACTTTCTTCGCTCCCTTTTCAGAGTTATATAGATTGGATAATTAAAGACGGTTCAATAATACATTATGAAGTTGCATTATCGCTGCAATAAAAAGATACAGTACTTCCTGAAAGATTCAATAGCTTTAACTTGAGAGCTTTTCACTAATGAAGCCTGGCTTACTATATCTTTAATAATAATATTACACATATGACTTCTTATGAAACAATATTTGAGAATAACAGAAAGTGGATAGAATACAGGATTGGGAGCAATGCGGATTTCTTTGCGCAGTTATCCAAAGATCAAAACCCCGATTACTTATACATTGGTTGCAGCGATAGCAGGGTTTCAACCGAAGAAATGATGGGATTAGGGCCGGGTGAGGTGTTTGTTCATCGTAATGTAGCTAACCTGGTGAATAATGTTGATCTTAATGTAATGTCGGTAATAAACTATGCTATCAGGCACTTAAAAGTGAAACATATAATAGTTTGTGGACATTACAATTGCGGAGGAGTAAAAGCTGCAATGGAAGCCAAAGACCTTGGCATATTAAACCCGTGGCTGCGAAATATAAGAGATGTATACCGTCATTATAATTCTGAACTGGATGCCATAACCGACAAACGTAAACGCTATGATAGATTAGTTGAATTAAATGTACAGGAGCAATGTATAAATGTTATCAAAACGGCTGCACTGCAATTAAGTTATGTAGCGCATGGATACCCTTTAGTTCATGGTTGGGTCTTTGATATTTTTACCGGCAAGATTATAGATCTCAATATTGACTTTCAACATATTTTGAAAGACATAAAAGATATTTATAACCTCACGGATCAATAAATATCGCTTTAACGACTTTTACATACGGTATAAAAAAGAAAAGCCTGAAAAAGAAGATCAGTTTTAAGAACAGAAGATAAATAAGCAGATGAACATTTTTTAATTTCACGCATATTATTCCTTAATAGCCCGTTTTATTTTATAATCACAAATTCCCTTCTATGGTAGCCTGGTATAAGTTAACCGCAGGAGATGTTTTGACAAAACTAAAAACATCTCTCACAGGCAACAACGCCGCTGCAGAAACGTCTGGCAGTATCTAGTAAGCAACTTGCAGTTAAACCAAAAGCAAAAACAACCACACAAATGGCGACCAAAAGGTATTAAAATTAAGCATCTTTTAATACATTATCCTCACTCATCCTTCTATCGCCAAGTTTTTCCATTATATATAGTGGCTTGTATTTAAGTATTAGTGTCTTTATTATGGCTATAAATGGCATTTGACTGTTGATTATAAGTTGAACTTGCCTTCCCTCTATTTGCCATTCTTCATTCAATTTAAAAACTGTTACCCCTACATGAGTCTTTTTCCATTTTCCTAATAGACTTGTCACTGGTATTTCTATTAGTTGATCAACCTTATAAACCTTCAGAACACCTCGTTTATTCAATCTCTTTTGATCTCCCTGTTTAATTGTGTATCTGATTTTTATAAATTCACTTTTGTTTTGTATGTGATTTTGATTATTATCCTTAAATATACATTCCCTCATTGTCAAACCCGATGTTAACATATTCTCTGTGATATTAGCTTCGTTTGCAATTCTTAAATTCGCTTTCATAATAATAATGTGAATTTTTGGAAGACGGTTTTCATGGCAAGCAATTTTTCCTAATCCAAATTTTCAAGATATTTATTCCTAAGCAACCAATATAAATCCTGTAGTTTCCCTTCTTTAGTTAGGCAACTAACAATAGTTAAAACAATTCGTAATTGCATGTTTTCATCATATTCATGCAAAACCTCAAACTTATCCTTTAAATTGCCCTGAGGCGTTACAATAGTTTGCTTTCCGGATGGTGGTGGGATATTTACTTCGTCCAAAATATTTTCAATGAATTCGTAAAACTGTTCTTTTGTTGATTTTTCCATTGTCATTCTACCTTGATTAAATTAATAATAAATTATTTAATCATATGACAAATTATTAATAATAAGAAGAGAAATCTTTAGAGATTATAATAAAAGCTGATAAATCTTCAAGTAAATATACAAAAAAATGTCTTTAAAGTAAAAAAACAAGGTAATAGTAGTAATTATTATAATTCAGGGATGATTATCTTATATAATTATAGCAGTTGGATGAATGGTAACAAGTACAGGTTGAAAAAATATATTCTTGGGATCTATTTCAAATAAAATGAATTGGGAGGAATGGCGATAATGAAATTATTTAAGTCAGCGATAAATTTCCATGGACGACAATAATAGTTCAGTTCTTTCTCCTTTCTTTGTTTCTACTTTTACTTCTCCGCCCTGGCCTTTTATAGTTCCGTTCTTCTAAGTACATATTGTATAACATAGGAAAAGACGTTAAGTGCAGCTTCCGGTTATGTCGCGTAAATTCTTTGATTTTGTTTATATGATAATCTAAATATCGGTAAGAACATCTTCATACTATAGTGTTGCAAAAAAAGTATGACAGAGTCTTATAAGTTCCAATGGAAGCAAAAAAGAAAGAAAATTAAATTTTTTCTCCAATATATAGTTTTGCATTACACATCTATACCATTAAGGGTCATAATTAACTAATACCCTAGTTGTTCATAGAGATAGCGCAGTACCGTACTCAAATTGCATTTCATTTAGCTTACGGTACAATCCATTATGATTAATGAGTTGTTGGTGGGTACCACTTTCGCTGACGATTCCCTTATCAATCAATACAATCTTATCAGCATTCCTGACAGTGGAAAGCCGGTGAGCAATTACAAATGAGGTACGTCCCTTCATCAGGTTTTCCAGAGCTTCCTGCACCAGTTGTTCACTTTCGCTGTCAAGAGATGAAGTAGCTTCATCTAAAATTAAAATAGCCGGATCTTTTAGAATAGCACGTGCAATGGCAATACGTTGCCGCTGACCTCCGCTTAGTTTTATACCGCGTTCTCCAACTATGGTTTCATACTGCTCGGGAAATCCTGATACAAATTCATGTGCATTTGCTTTTTTTGCAGCAGCCATTATTTCTTCATCGCTTGCAGTTGGCTTTCCATAAGCAATGTTTTCTCTGATAGTTCCTCCAAACAAGATCACATCCTGCGGAACAAACGCCATTTGCATACGCAGTTGAGAAAGAGGGAATGAACCGGCAGGCCGGTCATCAAAATATATTGAACCACTATCAGGTTCATAAAATTTAAGCAATAAAGATGCAACAGTGCTTTTGCCTGCACCACTTGGTCCTACAAGGGCTATCTGCTCTCCATTAGAGGCAGAAAGTGTGATGTTTTTTAATACAGCTACATCTTTTCTGCCCGGGTAACTAAAAGCTACATTTTCAAAACGAACATTGCCTTTTAACTCATATTTTGCTTCAACAAAAGCTTGTTTCAATTCGACTGCTTCACCTTCTCCACGTAAAATCTCACGTACGCTTTGTGTAGCTCCCAATGTTTTTTGTAATTGAGAAAACATGTCTGCAAAGCCAGCAAAAGTGCCACCTACAAACATTGAAAAGATGACAAACATAGTAAGGGAACCAACAGTTAGTTGTCCTGATTGTATCATATTCGCTCCATACCACATAACAAATGCAATTGAACCAAACACACTAAATATCATAAATGAAACAAAAGCTCCGCGATACCTTGCATTTGCAATTGCTGTATCTACCACTTTATAAATACTTTTTACATACCGGCCGATTTCATAAAATTCACTCGTAAATGCTTTAACAATAGAAATACCCTGAAAGGTTTCCTGCACAATAGTTCCGCTTTCTGCTAATTGATCCTGGGCCTTACGTGCCATTTTTCTGATACGGATGCCAAAGACTACTGCCAACACTGCAATAACAGGAACTACAGCAAGCATTACCAAAGCCAGCTTTGTACTGATCCAAAAAATAAATGTAAGACCAATAACAAGGGTAAAAATGCCACGTAAAAATTCAGCAAGGGTAAAAGAAATAGCATCCTGTATTTGAGAAAGATCAGAGGATATACGATTGCTAAGCTCACCCACTCTTTTTTCAGTGAAAAAACTCATAGGCATACTCAGTAATTTACTATATACATCCCTGCGTAAATCAGCTAATGATTTCTCACCTACTTCTGTAAGTAAGTAAATCCTCATAAAAGAAAACACAGTTTGTATACTTAACTGTATAAAAATAAGTATCAGCGTTGTATTTAAACTCCAATGAACGTCTTTTAGATTAAAGCCAAATTGGCTTCCTGCGTTATTGTTGCCGATTGCAGGAACAGTTGCTCCCGGAGAAGCAGCATCAATCATTTTACCTAAGAATAATGGGAACAAGGCAGTTGTAAATGCAGAGAGTGCAATAAATACCAGGCTCAGGATGAACTTTCCTTTATAAGGTTTTAGATAAGAGAAAAGTATGAGTGCCTGGCTTAAACTTTCTTTTGAGATTTTAACCTTTATTGTTTCATCTTTCTGTTTGCTATTACTATTATAATTTCCTCTTCGTTGTGCCATTCGTATTATGAGTTATGAAGCATTAAAGTTTCAAGCTTGCGCTTATTGTTGCAAAGCTATGATAGATGGTTTCAAATGTCTTTTATGGGATTTATAATTTTAACCTCAATAATTTAATTCATTTTGAATTTGTTTCGATTGGTGGCGAAGCTTATTTAATCAATTATTTATTACGGATCTCACGACTGTATCCTTCTTTATGTTCAATTTTACAACAATAAACTTTATAACCGGAAAGAATTTCTGAAAATAATAAAAGCAATAAGTATTTTAGCCATCTTAAAAAAAACAAATGAAGTATTCTTCTTTATGCAACAATTATATCGCAATATTGTTGTTATTGCCATTTTTTATAAATGCACAGGTAATTCAAACCAATGCAAAGCAAAATTCTCAGGTAAACTATACACGATTGAAAAGAATTGATACTCTTCTTGATGATTACATCAATAAAAATTACTTAACAGGCGCTGTAACACTTGTAGTAAAAGATAATCAGCTAGTTCAATATAAAGGCTATGGCTATGCAGATGCAGGGACGAAAAAACCTATGAAAAGTGATGCCATTTTTCGTATTATGAGCCAGACAAAAGCAATAACAAGTGTTGGTATAATGATTCTTTATGAGCAGGGAAAACTGTTACCCGATGAACCTATAGCTAACTTTATACCTGAGTTTAAAAATACCGTTGTATTAGATAAATACAATGCTGCGGATACCACCTACACCACAGTTCCGGCAAAAAGAAATATTACCTTCCGCGATTTGCTTACGCATACCTCCGGTCTTGATTACGCAGATATAGGCACACAAACAGGAAATGCTATTTATGCAAAAGCTGGTATTCCTTCTGGTCTCGGTTATTTTAATGCAAACCTTCTTGATAAAATGAGAGCCCTTGCAAAGTTGCCGCTACTATTTCAACCCGGAGAAAAATGGCAATATGGTTTAAATACAGACTTACTTGGGTGTTTGATAGAAGTAATAAGTGGTATGAGCCTGGATGAATTTTTCAGAAAAAATATTTTTGAGCCTCTCGGTATGAAAGATAGTTATTTTAATGTACCTGAATCAAAAGCAAATCGCCTTGCAACGGTCTATACAGAAGACTCATTGCATCATATCATTAAATGGAGTCACACATTCCGTAATATCGATCCCGATTATCCTGCCATGAAAAAAACTTATTTTTCAGGAGGTGCCGGCTTAAGTTCAACAGCGTTTGATTATGCCATTTTTCTTCAAATGATGTTGAATGGTGGCATATATAATGGTCACAGAATTTTATCACCCCGCACAGTACAAATGATGACCAGCGGCCAGCTTGATTTCCTTTACAACGGTAGTGATAATTTCGGGTTGGGGTTTGGCATTACTTCATCAAAATCAGCAGCCCGCAATCCCAGGAGTGAAGGCTCATTTGCATGGGGTGGTTATTATGGCACTACCTACTGGGCTGACCCTAAAGAACATCTTGTATGCCTTATACTCACACAACATAATCCTAACAGCCATGGCGATATTGCTCAAAAGTTCGAGAGCCTGGTATACGCAAGTCTAAATAAATAGAATGTGTTAACTTATTAACCAAAGTGAAAGTGGTTAGTGTTTAAGCGAGAGTTTTATCGCAGCTCGGGAGAAATGCCTATAAGTTTTTTAGAGTGAAGACTTAAGCTATTTGAGCAGCTCTTGCGATTCTTGTTAAAGCCGGTAAGCTTTACGATAGTTGTTGCTAAAAAATATATCCTTGCCACCGATTTATTTTATAATGATTTAAATAAAATGCTTGATATTGCGCTAAGCTTATTTTATCAATACCTTGCAAGTATTCTAAGCTAACTTCAAGACTTGCTTGAAGATCAACATAAAAATGTTCTGTTATGAATTCACGTCGCGACTTTTTACAAAAACTTAGCGCTGCAGCTATAGCTGTGCCTTTTTTACCCGGATGTGCTTCCGGAAGCAGTAAAGAATCTTCTAATCAATCTTATGATGGCCCTGTTCTGCGAGTAGCAATCATGGGCCTTGGCAGCTACGGAACCCGGGTAGCCGAGGCCATGCAATCGTGTAAGAAAGCCAAATTATTAGGGGCTATCAGTGGTACGCCTTCTAAAATTAAAGACTGGCAGAGCAAGTACAACATTCCTGAGAAGAACTGTTACAACTACGAAAATTTCGATGGTATTAAAGATAATCCTGACATTGATGCAGTATACGTTATTACGCCTAATGCACTTCACCACGACCAGGTTATACGGGTGGCCAAAGCTGGTAAGCATGCCATCTCAGAAAAGCCGATGTCAGTGAACGCGCAGCAAGGACAGGAAATGGTTGACGCCTGTAAGAATGCAAATGTAAAGTTGCTGGTAGGATATAGGATGCACTTTGAGCCCAATACGTTGGAGATCATCAGGATGAGAAAAGCAGGTGAGTTGGGGAAAATCATGTTTTTCCAGGGATTATCTGGTTTTAAAATAGGTGATCCAAATCAATGGCGATTAAACAGTAAACTGGCTGGCGGAGGAGCGATGATGGACATAGGCATTTACTCCATTAATGGCTCACGATACATGATAGGGGAAGATCCCATTTGGGTCACTGCACAGGAAACGAAAACTGACCGGGAGAAATTTAAAGAAGGTGTCGATGAAACAATTCAATTTCAGCTTGGCTTTCCGGGCGGAGCGGTAGCATCCTGTTTGTCAACCTACAATATGAATAATTTGGATCGCTTTTTCTTAAATGGCCAGGAAGGATATGCAGAATTACTGCCGGCTACCGGTTATGGCCCCATCAAAGGCCTTACTAATAAAGGTGAATTAAATAAGCCGCATGTGACTCATCAAACGGTACAAATGGATGAAATGGCGGGTATAATTTTGGAGGGTAAACAACCTATCGTACCAGTAGACGGTGTAGAAGCCGTGAAAGATTTAAAAATTATCGACGCAATATATTTGGCTGTAAAAAACGGGAATAAGGTAAATTTAAAGTTATAAAACTCTTTAACACTATCCGAAGCGTTCTGTTTAGGCACTAAGGCGAAAAAAGCCGACAACAAATTACCGTTTTTTTTGCCTTAAAAGGCTTCTTTTGAGAAGCGATAACTCGTAGAACCTTTATAACTAATGTATGATAAAAAGTTGTAACAAAAGCTATTGTACAATACGAAATCGTCGTTTTTACCTGTATGATACAAATCGCTGCTAAAAGCATTATTCACTTTTCTGCAGAAAAGTTATAAAGTAAGTAATCCACAATAACTTAACGATAAGCCGGCATCTTTTTTTCTAATGTGCGTCTGAAGCTAGTTATTTGCAACTATAACATTCTTGCCCATTACAGGCTGGGTATCTATACTTAAAGTTAATTTGATAAGTATGATAGTACATGTACTTGTAATTTATCTACTCAGCTTTATCTAAAACCTGGTTGAAAGTTTAACATCAAAAAATAATAATAACATAAATGACGGTTTAATTAATCAATTAAACACGAAAACAAATTGACATGCATTTAAAATTTAAAGGTTCAGTATCAATCATTACAATAGCTATCTTTTTTATATGTTTTTCCGGTAAATTATTTTCTCAAAGTGGCGTTTCCTCTCATATCACATCTAAGGTGAACAAGGGCTTAAAAGATTATTACAGCAAATATTTCCCAATTGGTGTTGCTGTAAATATCCGCTCTTTACAAGGTGAAGACTCAGCTTTAATTGTAAGAGAGTTCAACAGTATCACTCCGGAAAACGATATGAAGATTGGTCCAATTCACCCAAGTGACGACCAATACAACTTCACAAATGCAGATGCTATCGTTGCCTTTGCTCAGAGGAACAATCTAAGAGTGAGGGGACATAATTTAGTATGGCATCACGAAGGACAAACGCCGAAATGGATCTTCAAAGATAAAGACGGCAATCAGGCTTCAAAAGAATTAGTACTTCAAAGACTAAAAGATCATATAACTACAGTAGTAAGCCGTTACAAAGGCAAATTATATGCGTGGGATGTGGCAAATGAAGTGATCTCTGGTAAGCCGGATGAATATCTTCGTCCCTCTGAATGGTACAAGATATGCGGCGAGGAGTATATTGCCAAAGCATTTCAATGGGCTCATGAAGCAGACCCAAATGCATTACTCTTCTACAACGACTACAATGAAATAAGCCCTGTAAAAAGAGAGAAAATTTATAAGTTGGTAAAGAGCCTGAAAGATGCAGGAGTGACAATACATGGAGTTGGCTTGCAGTCACACTGGGCTATTAACGAACCAAGCCGGGAACAACTTGATAGCACACTAAAAAGATTTGCAGACCTTGGTTTAAAAATTCAGATTACAGAACTGGACATCTCTGTTTACCCTAAAGAACATGATGCAAGAGAAGGAAAGCCGGAAGATGCTAATACTGCCTTCACTATGGAAAGAGAAAATGCTCAAATAGAAAAGTACAGAATGTGCTTCGAATTGTTTAGAAAGTATAAGAATGTTATTTCTGGTGTTACTTTCTGGAATATATCTGATAAGTATAGTTGGCTGGATAACTTTCCTGTTAAAAACCGCAAAGATTACCCGTTATTATTCGACCAAAACCTGAAGCCTAAAAAGGCATACTGGGAAGTGGTGAAGTTTTAGTTGATTGACAAGTGAAAGGTAAAGAAGAGAATTGACAGTGTAAAAGCTAATGAACTATTGAATTTCATAGCATCATTTCACTGAGTATCGCTAAAAAAGTACAAGTGTGCGACGCAACAGAAGAAACATAGTAGCAATTAAGCCGGCTCAAAAAAATACAATAATTATAAAAAAAATGATGAGAAAACTAATGATAGTGTTTGTAACATCTACCTGTTTTGCAGCAACTGTGTCTGCACAGCAAAGGGTAGAAATTGCGGGTTCACAGGTGCAAAAGATTCGATCTTCTATTGTTAACCAGGAGTATGCTTTGCAAATAATGCTTCCACCGGGTTATGAAAACAGCAACAAAAATTATCCCGTTGTGTACCTTATGGATTCCCAATGGGATTTTCCGTTGATAACTGCCATTTATGGAGAACAATTTTTTGACGGTTTTATTCCTGAAATGATTATTGTTGGGGTTACCTGGGGTGGTGCTAATCCGAATCCTGATAGTTTACGCGCCAAGGATTACACACCAACACAAGAAGCCCGGTTGCCGCAAAGTGGTGGATCACCAAAATTTCTTGCCGCGTTAAGACAGGAAATAATACCTTTTGTTGAAGCGACCTACAGAGCAGATAAAAATGACAGAACCCTGATGGGATGTTCTTTGGGTGGCTTGTTTACTCTATATTCTCTGTTTACAAGTGATGATTTGTTCAATCGTTATGTGGCTACTACACCGGCTTATGCGTGGGATAAGGAGCATCTGATACAGATTTTTATACGAAAAGTGAATTAGTTAACATCAGTTTTAAAACCGACAATGGCAGGGTAACAGGTTGTGAATTAAAAAGGTATGGAGGAGTTGAGCTTGCCAATAAGGTTCAAAAATAAACCGGAGGATATTAAATACAAGTATGATTGCATGCCAGGGGCGAACAATTATTTACCAGGGTTAATTTTAAAAACCATCATTGAATCATTGTTTACTGTTGCTAATACCAATCTGTCTTTTGCAGATTTCATTAGTGTCATATCTTTCACATCTCCGTTTATAAAAAAGCCGGATGCAGAAGGTGGAATTGATTTAAACGTTTTGTTTATATCACCTTTCAAGAAACAGCCATATGAAGCATCATACCTTCCGGTTATAACATCTGCCTGGTATTCGTTGCCTGCTAATAAAAGGTCAGGGATGCCATCATTATCAAGATCATCACAAACAATAGCATTAACCGGTGCAAACTGGGCTTCCTGCGGTAAAATGTGTTTTATAAACCTGCCATTTCCAACGTTTTCAAAGTAGCAACTCCTGGTTTCATCGCAACTATATATAATCATCTTTTCTTTAGCCTTACTGTTATAAATATCATCAAAAGAAGCCTGTGAATAATCCTTATTATATAAAAACTTCTTCTTTATCATTGGCACCTGTTCAGCAAATTGAGCACGGCTTATTGCAGGAGTTAAACTCCTTTCACCCTTTTCATCTTTTATGTAATAAAATAATACAGGATCTATGCTGCCGTTTCCATCAATATCAGCAGCAAATAGTTTCATTGGATTGTTGGCATCAACGTGATAAATACAGTTTGATCCAAGGTTACCGGCAATGAAGTCAACATCTCCATCTTTATCAATATCTGCAGCAGCAAGGCTTCGCCACATGCCATTTGTTTGCTTTAGCCCCGTTGCATCCGTTACTTCTGTTAGTTTGCCATGACTATTCTTAAAAAATCTTACTTGCATCCAGTCTCCGGCTACAACGAGGTCAGGTTGTTTGTCGTTGTCAAAATCTGTCCATGCTGCTGCGGTTACCATGCCCGGCTTTTGTAAAGCAGGACAAACTTTTTCGGTTACATCAGTAAAAACACCTTTATCATTTCGAAGAATAAAACTTTTAGGCGAAAGCGGATAATTTCGTGAAACTCTTCCGCCGATAAATACATCTAAGTCACCATCATTGTCGTAATCGCCCGTAGTTATGCAGTCGGCTATCGTTCGTACATTTTTCGGTATTGCATTTTGTGGAAGTGAATAATTACCCTTCCCGTTGTTAATGTACAACCTTGGCTGGTAGTATTCTGAGTTCTCCTCATACCGGCTATCGCCACACGTTACCAGCAAATCCAGATCTTTGTCACCATCTGCATCGAACAAAACACAGTCCATATCTTCCTGCATCTTAATACTGTCAGTCAGGTTATGCGAGTGGAATATTCCGTTCTTTTGTTGTAAAAAGATCTTTCCTGAAAAATTAAAAGCCCCTCCAACAAAGAAATCCGTTAATCCGTCTTTGTTAATATCTCCAGTGGTTATAAATGGTCCTGACTGAGAATATTTTTGCAGTAATACTCGTTGATAATTAAAATCGTTATAAGAATTATCAACGTAATTGTATAAAATATTTGTTGCTGCTGTTACATTGTTAAAAAGCGGCGCTGTATTGATTTTAGTTGTTTCAACAGAACTATTATAAGTAGCGTTCTTTTCCAAGACTGCGTAAACTGTATCAGTTGCGAGATGTTTAATGACTTCTGTTTTATCGTTAGGCCATTTTACAATTATTGAGTCTGCAAAGGCACTTTTTCCTAAACCAAAAATCAATTTCTGATCGACAGTTGAGAAATATCCTCTTACAGGGTTTTCCTCCTGCATTTGCATTTGGCCGCTATTATAAACAAAAACTTTGCAACCAAATCCTTTTAAATTAGCACTGTCACCTTTTAACTCAAAAGCTATGTAATGATTGTTTTCTTTACTTTTATTCGAAATGGTATTATTGGTAAAAACAAAAGCTTCTTTATTGATATTATTAACTACAATATCCAGGTCACCGTCGTTATCCAAATCAGCATAAGCTGCTCCATTCGACATAGAAGGTTCATCAATACCTGCTTTTTCCGACACATCTGAGAAAGTGTAATCGTGATTGTTTATATATAAATAATTGGGCAGGTCGATGTGTTTTAATGAAATCAACTTGTCACGAATCAACTTACGCTGTTCCTTTTCATCCATTGTATTGTTAAAGACAGTATTGCTATATTCGAGGAAATCAGCATTAATAAAATCCCTGCCAATGCCATTTGTAACATGCATGTCTTTCCAGCCATCGTTATTAAAGTCTGCCATTAAAACGCTCCAACTCCAGTCTGTTGCTGCAATGCCAGCCATTTGTCCTATTTCACTAAAAAAAGGTATTGCTGTTTGCCCTTCGATTTGAGCTCCGTTGTTAAGCTGCAGCATGTTGCGCATAAACTCCGGCTCATAGCCTAACGATCGTTCGCCTTCATACCTGTCATAATTCATAAAAGAAGAAGTTATTTTCTTTCTGTTATTAAATTCAGGCAGCATATCAAGTGTAGTAATATCAGGCAACAGGTCATTGTTAATATCCGCGGCATCTGCACCCATGCTCGAATAGCTTTGGTGCTGAGCTGCTTTACTGATACAGTTGGTGAAAGTTCCGTTTTTATTATTCAGCCAGAGTTCATCGTTTGATACAAAGTCATTGGCAACGTATATATCCTGCCAATTATCGTTATTAAAATCACTGACTACAACACCTAAGCCAAAGCCGTCTTCTTTAATATTTGCAAATAAAGAAACATCGGTAAAAACAGGATGTTCCGATTTTGAAGAATCGCCGTCATTTCTATACAATTTGTCGTTAGCGGCAGAACGACCACTTACATCTTTTGGATATACTGTATTCGCGTTAGCACCATTAAGCATATAATTGGCCAGGTACATATCAAGATCACCATCTTTATCATAATCGAAAAAAACAGCTTGCGAAGAATAGCCTGTATCTGCTAAACCGTATTCCTGCGCCTGCTCTTTAAACGTAAGATCGTGCTGGTTAATGAATAAAAGGTTTTTTGACCTGTGTAATAAGTCCTTCCCATACGAACAAATGTACAGGTCATCAAAACCATTATTGTTGACATCTGCCACACTAACTCCCGTTGTCCAAATATTAGTGGTAACTCCTGCGCTCCTGGTAATATCTTCAAAACGATTGTTACCCTTATTAATATACATGCGGCAACTTAGCTGGTTGGCTGTAAAAAAAATATCCTTTAATCCATCGTTATTAAAATCACCAATACCTACTCCTCCACCCATATAGCCAAATTCGTTTATAAACGATTTGGTTGAATCAGACTCTTCTACCACGTTATTAAAATTGATACCGGTTTGGCTTGAGGTCAACTTAGTAAACATGCTGCCTTTGGAGGAATTGCTACAACCCGAAATTGTAACAAGTACAAAATAAAGTTGAAGTATTATAACACTTCGTTTAGCAAACAAAGTAATAGGCGATGAAGATTTAGCGGTTAAAAATGACATTATTTTCTATGGTTTACAACTATAGATTTTGCCTGCGCTAAAGTATATTTTTATTAATACACAAAAGTTGAGGAGTAAAAAAATTGAAACAATATTTCTAAAGTTATTATTAAATTTTATATTGATGCAGCATCAAAACAGAAGAGTTGTATCTAAAAAAAGAGGCTGTTTCCGGTTTTGGAACAGCCTCATGGATAGATATTTAAACTTTATTATTTCAACAGGGGATTGGTTGCACTTTCACTTGCCGGTACGGGAAACATATCGACCTGCCCGGGTTTAGGATCAGGCATTATAGATGGAAAGTAACCTTTTTTTCTCCATCTTAAAATATCAATATTGTTAACTGCTTCAATAGCAAGTTCAACGGATCTCTCGTGCATAACTGCCCTTAAAGCCTCGTCTTTTGTAGTAAGCACCACCGGAGGCATGTTGACGCTCGAACGGGTACGAACTTCATTGATGTAATCTGCCGCTTTGGCGGGGGTTCCTACTTCAGCCTCACACTCTGCAAGCATTAGCAGAACTTCAGCGTACCGGATAAGCCGTTGGTTAATACCGCCGGGATGAAATCCATCGTTAGTCCAGTCTAAAATGGAGTATTTGCGAAACACCCTTTTTCATTGATACCCCGTTTCTGACACTTGCAGAAACATTCATATCAGCTTCTGTTAGTGCCACACCGGGAGCAGTACCACTATTTGTTAAAATCTTGTCTCCAACTTCGTAAATGGTAAATTTATACCTGGGATCATTTGGTTCAAATTCATTCAATAAACGATCTGAAGGAATTACGTTTCCCCAAACTATTCCATACTCCTGGTTATGCACTGTACTTACAGGCACTGTTGGACCTTCGCCCGTATAACCCCAGTTAAAGTTATTGTCTCCTTTATCAACAAAAGCAACTTCAAAAATAGACTCAGAATTGAATTCATCACCTGTTGCAAGTATGGTACCGCCCAGTTTGACATCACCACTAAAATTGTCAAGGAAGTTGGGACGAAGAGAATATTTACCATATACTTTTAGAAGAGCTTCTCTGGCTGCGGTATAATCGCCTTTTTGCATTTGCACCCTTCCTAATAAAGCGTTTGCTGCGCCATTTGTTACTCTTCCCGGCTGAGAAGCAGCGTCAGGCAATGCCTGGGCAGCATCGTTTAAATCGGTGATAATAAGGGCATACACTTCGTCCACCGGTGACTTTCCCTTGAAGTCTGAAGAAGATGTAACAGGCTGGGAATATAAAGGAACCTCGCCCCATTGAGAAACCAACTCAAAGTAAGCCCATGCTCTTAAAAACTTAGCTTCGCCTATCAATTGATCTCTTAGCGTTGTATTATCTGTAACTCCGGGTGCTACAGAAAGAATAGTGTTGGCCCTGTTAATCATTTGATAAGCACCGGTCCAGACACTTGATATTACAGAATTAGACGGTGCAGGAGCTGGCTGTTTCAACAATTCTGCTCTCGGGCTCTCCAATTGTGCGCCTCCGGCCCATGTTTCCGCACTCCTCATATCGTGGTTAAAAAACCATTCTCTTCCAACAAGGTTTCCGGAACGTAGCGTAGAGTAAATGGCATTTACTCCGTTCCGCAGTTCTTCTGCAGTTTTAAAATAACTTATAGTTGTCGGATTATTTTCGTCGACAACATCCAGCTTCTTTTTACACGCAAAGACGCAGCTAAAAGCCAAAAGACCGGCTATGACTATCTTATTAATATTTTGTTTCATTATCTTTATTTTACTGCTGACAAAAGTTGAGCGCCTTTTAAAAATTCGCCTGAATACCTACCTGGTAAGCTTTGGGCTGAGGATAAACAGCGAAGTCGATACCATTGGTTAATGATGAGTTAGTTGTCCTGTTACCTACCTCCGGATCAAACCCACTGTACTTTGTGAAAGTTAGCAGATTCTGAGCCGAAACGTAAATTCGGAAGCTGCTTACAATTCCTTTTGTAAACGATTGCAGCGAGTTGCCTGAGATGTTGTATCCTAAGGTCATATTTTTTAATCGCAGGTAAGAACCATCTTCAAGGAAACGAGTAGAAGGACGGGCATTTTGATTTGGATCAGAAGACACAGCGCGGGGAATATTAGTATTTTTATTGGCAGGTGTCCATGCATTCAACACTTGTGTACCTGCATTGAAAAAACGAACCATACCTTCTGTGATCACCCGCGTAGCATTGTATATTTTGTTGCCCTGTACTCCCTGAAAGAAAACTGACAGATCAAAGTTCCTATAATTGGCACCGAGGTTAAGAGCATATGTAAACTTTGGCAGGAAGCTGCCTAAGTATTGTCGATCTTGTAAGTTAATCACTCCATCATTATTTGTGTCCTTAAATTTAATATCCCCAGCACCAGTACCTGCAGTTTGGGTTGGAGATTTTGTTACCTCTGCTGAATCCTGGAAAATCCCATCTACCATCCATCCATAAAAGGATTGGATAGATTGGCCGACTGCTGTGTTTGTAATATTGTAACCACCAAAATCATTATCAGCTCCTGCCTCAATATTTGAAACGCCAGACGCTAATCGCATCACTTTATTTTTAATAATGCTGAGGTTGCCGCTTGCATTCCACCTAAAAGCACCTTCCCTTTTATTATACCCTAGCTGCACCTCAAATCCGTTATTTTCCATAGAGCCAACGTTTTGAGAGACAGTGCTGGTAATATAACCCATAGAAGGTGAAAGAGGTACGCTTAAGATTAAGTTATCCGTTTTCCTTTTAAAATATTCGGCGGAAAGAGTAATCCTGTTATTTAGCAGTCCTAAATCTAGTCCGACATTTAACTGCTTTGTTTTTTCCCATTCCAAATCGGAATTTCCAATTCTCTGGATGGAGGAGGCAGGACCGCCGGTGAGTGAATTGCCAAAAGGATAATAAGCGCTGTTTGCGTTAACACTTACTAGCCACGGTGTGTTTCCTAATACTGTACCGTTTAGGCCGGTAATGCCATATCCTGCTCTTAATTTCAACTCGGAAATCTTTGTTTGATTTCGCATAAATCCTTCCTGGTCAATCCTCCAACCTACGGACATTGAAGGAAAAGTAGCCCATTTTTTACCAGGCGCCCAAACTGAAAGACCATCCCGGCGAATAGCACCGCTCAACAAATATTTTCCGGCATATTCGTAATTGACGCGACCAAGAAAAGAGATCAGGGTATTTTGACCGACTAAAGTTTGAACTGATACATTTGTAGCATTGTTTAATGTCTTAAGATCATTAGATGCCTGGTTGCCACTCGCATTTTCATTACTTGTTTTTTGTCCCTGTTGCTCATACACAGCTATAGCATTGATATGATGATCGCCGAAAGTTTTATCAAATGTAAGCTGTTCAGTATACAATAGTGTGGTTGAGATACTGCGATTATTGTTAATAGTAGCCTGGCTGGCACTTGAACCTGCTACTGTTCCCCTGTCGTTAAAAATAGGCGAGAAACGATAGTCTAACCCATTAGCATAATCTGCACCGAATGTCGAACGAAATTTAAGCCATTTAGTAAAATTAAGTTCCAGAAAAGCTGTTCATAAAATCTTTGCTGTTCTTCTATTGCCAGGATTTCTTAATTCGGCATCTTCAACAGGATTTGTAGGGTCTCCACCATCCAAAACACTGTTAACTCCTCTATATCCGCCATTTGTTGTAGGATCATAAACCGGCATGTGAGGCATCACTCTTATTACATTTACGAGATTTGTTCTCGCACCTGCTTCATTCGCATCATACCGCTGATCGCCGTATGAAAGGTATAGATTCTCGCCAAAAGTGAATACTTTGCTGATAACATGATCTGAGTTGATACGGAAATTGTAACGGCTATAACCAACGCTTGGAGCAGTACCTTTTTGATCCATATAACCGGCGGAAGCGTAAAAACGAGAGACGTTATTACCACCACTCAAACCTATATTATGTTGAGTCATTGCTCCTGGTTTGAAATAAGCATCCTGCCAATCTGTATTGGTTTGTCCGTAAGTTTGTGCAGCACCGGGATATATTGCCTCGTTAGCAAAGGTTGTAAGCCTTTCAGGCAAACTACCTCTGTAAGCAAGTGCATATTTTTTGAATCCTTCGGTATCTAACAGGTCCAGCCTCTTTGTTATTTGCTGAATGCCGTAATATGAATCGAGGCTAACGTGCATTTTACCGTCCCTTCTTCCCTTTTTAGTAGTGATCATGATTACGCCGTTAGTACCTCTTGAGCCGTAAATAGCAGCGGCAGAAGCATCTTTCAATACGTCTACAGATTCTATGTCTCTTGTATCAATTGCAGATAAGTTACCTGTGGGGAAACCATCAACAACGTACAGGGGATCTGACGCAAAGCTTATAGAACTTATCCCCCGGATGCGAACAATTGGATCCGAGCCCGGGCTACCATTATTAGTTACATTCACACCTGCTACAGTAAGAATTAAAATGCTGCAACCCAATATAAAATAAGGTAAAATATATACAAGTTGGGACAAAATATGTAAATGGTTAAATTCCCTATTAAAATATTTTAGAACATTCTTTATTAGTTTTCCAGTTGATATACTACCTATACCTCTTATATTAATTTGTAACAGAGATCCCCATTGCTGAAAGAGATACCGCCACTAATATGAAAAGAAGATTAATTTTACCTCTTAACGTAATCACCTTTGAAAAGTATCTTTAATATTTCTGCTTTTTGTCCTTCTGATAGGTAATTGGAAATTTGTACCCGAGGCCAGCAACATTGCTGGGACAAGAAAGGTAATTGCAGGAAGAATAATGGGCGACAAGGTTGAGGTACTACAAGGTTTGGCAGCCGGATAAAGTTATCATAAGAACAAATGCAAAAAATTAAAGCTGTTATTTTTGATATTGACGGAACATTAGCGAATACAATTCCTCTTATTATACAGGCATACAGGCAAGCCGTTGAACCGCTGATTCACCGACCGCTTTCCGATGATGACATTGTTGCCACCTTCGGACCTACGGAAGAAGGTTCCGTCCGGTCATTAGTGCCAGATGACTACAAAAAAGGAACCGCAGATTTCTTGCGCATTTATGAATCGTTGCATGATATGTGCCCCGATCCTTTTGACGGCATTATGGAATTATTGGATACTTTAAAAAGTAAAGGAGTGAAGATTGCTATAGCGACAGGAAAAGGAAAAGGCAGCTCTGATATTTCGTTACCACTTTTTAAGCTTACAGGGTTTTTTGATATGATTGAAACCGGCTCACCAGACGGCTCCAGAAAAATAGAAGCCATAAATCTAATTTTAAATTCGTGGCCATCTGTAAAAAAAGACGAGGTTATTTATGTGGGCGACTCACCAGGCGACATAAAAGAAAGCCATGAAGCAGGTATTGCCGCTGTTGCCGCAGCCTGGGCAAAGACAGCAAAGCCAGATAAACTAAAGGAGCAAAAACCTGATGAAATATTTTATACGGTTGCAGATTTTGCGAAGTGGTTGGAGACGAAAATATAAGCATGTTGAAGGCTGCTTTTGGTGCCAAACAATCATTAATTTCGTCGTCGTGTTCCTTATGAACAGCTTTTCGTTTTTGCCAAGTGTTCTTTACTTGCAGCAAAGCTGGATGAGTAAGAAGTTGTTCATGAAGGATACCAACAGCCGCGAAAAAACCTATTCTTTCTGCGTTGATTGATTTTTACTTGAATTCTATAGATATATTACGTAATTTTTGTTCTCCTATGCCGTTATCTCCTCAATTATAAGATGAGTTTGCGAAGCCTCAGGCCATACCCCATCCCATGACACTTGAAAAGTTTGCTTATTCATTGGTATATTATCACCTTTAATTTGAATAACATAACGCTTTACTTGATCCTTTTCAATATAACCTTCAAAATTGGAGTAGTAGCGATTTAAACATGGCTCAACAATACTTTTTTGTAACTCTATTTTTACGAAATCAAAAACTGCTTCATCATAAAAAGTAATGGCGGGAGTTTTTAAATCTGCAGGTGTCCAGTGAAAGTTACGCTGGACAGTGAGTGGATTTGAACTAAATCTGGTATCATCTAGCTTGGTTTTTATTTCTTTTAAAAGCACTTGGCTATTTTTTGCAGGTGACCATTTGCGATGATTCACAACCTTTAAATGATAAAATATCGTTTTCTCTTCTTCACTATACAATATAAGTTCACCTTTTGTATTATGCAATTCTATTTTTAATTTAGGTGGTATAAGTCTATATTTAATCCAATCTTGAAATATCGCAACTAACACAGCTAATAACGTTAAAACAGCTGCAATAGCTTGAATTGTGAGGTTTACAGCTTCTCCATTCGGTGTAGTTGCTGCGACCAAGTAAAAGATGAGGACAGAATTAACAGCAGTCAGAACATATACAATTTTCATATTAAACTTACTTAGATTTACGGTTTACATAAGGAATCTTACTTTAACATTTTTGCTAAGTAAGAGAGCTTCAAGTAGATTTAGTATTTCTTATTTAGTTACCTAATAAGTAATATTTTGCTAATCCTTACTTCTCACTTAAGTGGATAGAAGATTACAACCTAATGCTTGCATCTTGAAAGTCAGTATATCGTTGAGTATCTATATTTTCAATATTATAACCTAATTTACTATAAGTACCATCGTCAGGCATTATCCCATAATGTAGGTGATTGATTTTTGCAGAATTTACTCTTAATATCGTTCGTATTTTATTTTCAATACTACTGAACATATCAATTAAATAGCAGTTATGAAGATCGTAAATTACATCCTGCTCTTTAGTTTTAATATGTATTTTATTAATGTCATGTTGATTCATTATTGGTAGTTTTACTTGGCGTGATTCCCATTTTAGTTTTTCTTCATCTATTGATTCTAAACAAATAAAAATGGAATATTCACAATTTAAAGAAAGCATCCTATCATAACATTTCATAATACTAGTTGCATCAAAATTTCCAGCCTTACATTCAAAATAGGCAATGTTAGTATCTCTTAATACCACTAATGCATCATAATCACCAGCTTTAGTAGCAATGCTATTCCTCATTATATCACGAACTTCTACTCCAAATGACGATGAAAAAGCAGCAAATTTTTCCACCATCAACTCTCCGACAAACCATTCAAAAGTGCAATCAAATCTTTCGCGTTCTTTAGAAAACTTTGAATGCCGTACAATTTTCTTGATTTCAGGGGCTTCAACTTCTTTAATTCTACTATATAAAAAATCTTTCAGTTCTACTCTTAACTTTTTACTATTGAAAATTTCAAACATATCCTTCCAAACTTCATCATAAATGTTTTCTTCAGCAACCAGTAGCTTTTTATAATTGTTTTCACTGATAACTTCAAAACCACGAGATAAAAGAATCTTTCTTACAGCAAAAAAATCCCTTGTGTTTATTGAATCTTCAGTTAATAAAGTTGGTGGCATTAATAATAAGATTTACCATTGTTAAAACAGATGTTTACTAATTTATTTCACCTTAATTTTTTTATTTTTTGCCTTCCAGGTGTTCTTCACCTGCAAATATAATTATAAAACAAGCGGTTAGTGAAAAACACCAACAGCGACACATCATTAAGTTTTATTCACTAAAAATTTCCTATCACTTCCCGAAACGTTTCTATTTTTATTCCTTAATATTTTTTTATGGAAAAACAATTTAAAAAGAAAATGGCAATAATTGCAGTTTCGCTATTGTTTGGTACATACGACCTGTTTGCACAGGAATTACATACACGGTGGGATGAAATAACAGCGAGTGAATGGCCCAAAGCGCTTAAAGCCTCGAATGAAACCTGTATACTTCCTATTGGCATCCTTGAAAAACATGGACCTCATGTACCTGTCGGCAGCGATTTAATACAGGTACGGGAATGGTCTGCAAGAGCAACTAAAAAAGAGTATGCAGTTGTTTTTCCTGATTTTTTTTATGGTCAGATTAATGAAGCAAGACATCAGCCCGGAACTTTTTCATTACCGGCACGTGTTGTCTGGGATTTGCTGGAAGCTACGTGTGATGAAATTGCAAGAAACGGTTTTAAAAAGATTGTTATTATTAACGGCCATGGCGGCAATCCTGAAATGATAAGGTATTTTATGCAAACACGTCTTGGAAAGCAAAGGAACTATGCGGTGTACTTTTTTGAACCTCCGGCCGATTCTGCTTATCGAAAAAATCTGACAGCTCTTCACAAATCAGTTGAAGCTACCGATCAACATGCGGGAGAAAGAGAAACTTCAGCTCTTTTGTATCTTCGCCCTGATCTTGTAAAAATGGACAGCGCAAAAAATGAATCCGGAGCAAACCAACGCCGCCTTGCTATTCCAAACGTTTATACTGCTATCTGGTGGTATGCAGGTTATCCAAATCACTATGCTGGCGAAGGTGCACAGGCAACACGTAAATTGGGAGAACTGATTACAGAACATTATATCAATAATTTAGTCACTGCTTTAAAGGATATTAAAGCTGACACAAAAACACTGGAATTACAAAATGAATTTTTTAACAGGGTTAAAAAAGAATAGAAAGAGCGTGTTTTAATTGTCGGAGTGAGGAATACATAAGAGAGTTTTAAATCTATTTATACTTTCTATATGAATACTATCGTAATGATTTTATTTGATAATATTCTGAAGTAGTAAAAAATTCTAAAGAAGCTTACATCCTGCTGACATACTGTTGTCATTTTATGTCTATAGCTTTGTTCCATAAATAAATTTTCACCTTTAAAGTTTTTAAGTATGGACACAACAACCACAGAAAAACAAGTAACTTCCGTCATCACATCTGCTGAACTTCTCAAACACTGGCAGGGACATAGAAGACTTACACGTAAATTAATTGAAGCGTTTCCTGAAAAAGAATTCTTTGAATATTCCATTGGTGGCATGCGTCCTTTTGCAGGAATGGTAAAGGAACTTCTCGCTATTGCTGTACCAGGGATCAGAGAAATTGTTGGCGGTAAGGGTGAACAGCTAAATGAACACAACGACAAAGCTGACAGCAAAGCAAATATTCTTGCCCTGTGGGATGAGGCTACTGAACAGTTAGACCATTATTGGTCTCAAATACCTGAGGAAAAATTTCATGAAAACATACTAGCCTTTGGACAATATCCGGGAACAGTGTGGTCTTCTATCTTTTACTTTATAGACAATGAGATACACCACCGTGCCCAGGGGTATGTGTTCCTGCGGTCACTTGGCATAGAGCCTCCTCACTTCTGGGAAAGATAAATCCGGAAGCGAATGGCAAATAATTTTATAATTCACTATATTGCGTAAAAGCCTTTGTTCGTTAAAAAAAACCAACAAAGGCTTAATTATGAAAAGTTATTTAAGAGAGAAACAAAATTAAGATTGATATTATAACTCATACTTTTGACTACAACCTAAAGTATGACACAACCAACTTCTCAGCCTATAGATACCAAACACCGTGTGAGAGCTATTATTGGTGGTTCTATCGGAAATTTGGTTGAGTGGTACGATTGGTACAGCTATTCTGCTTTTGCATTGTATTTTTCACCCCATTTTTTTCCTCATAGCGATGCTACTGCTCAATTGCTGAATACGGCAGGTATTTTTGCTGTAGGCTTTTTTATGCGACCTGTCGGAGGATGGTTGTTTGGAAGTATTGCAGATAAGATTGGCCGTAAAGGCGCCATGACAATTTCTATCTTACTTATGTCCTTTGGTTCTTTAATAATTGCTTTTATACCTTCATACAGCACAATTGGTATAGCCGCACCTGCTTTGCTGTTTATTGCCCGTTTGTTACAAGGCCTCAGCGTAGGTGGCGAATATGGAACGTCTGCTACTTACTTAAGCGAAATGGCCACAAAAAACAGGCGGGGTTTTTATTCAAGTTTTCAATACGTAACATTGATTGGGGGGCAACTGGTAGCATTGGCTATACAACTGCTTTTGCAAAAAGTTTTTCTTACACAGGATCAACTTCATCAATGGGGCTGGCGGATACCATTTGCTTTGGGCGCTATACTTTCTGTTGTGGCATTTTATATCCGGAGGCATTTGAATGAAACGGAAGCTTTTCAAAACACCAAAACAGAAAAAAAGAAAAAAGGATCCGTAAAAGAACTTTTAAAATATCCTAAAGCCATCGCTACAGTTATCGGGCTTACGTTAGGTGGCACCATTGCTTTTTATACCTATTCTATTTATATGCAAAAGTTCCTCGTAAACACTGTACATCTGACTATTGATCAATCCACTTTTATTTCATTTTTCAGTTTATTGTTGTTTGCGCTGTTACAGCCTGTCTTTGGCTTATTGTCAGATAAAATTGGCCGCAGACCTTTATTAACTGCATTCGGAGTATTGGGAACGATCTGTACCGTACCGTTGCTGACAGCTTTAAGCAAGACCACATCAGAGGTAAATGCTTTTTTGTTGATTATGGCAGGGTTGATTATCGTAAGTGGTTATACTTCTATAAATGCCATTGTAAAGGCAGAGTTATTTCCCGGCGAGGTACGGGCATTGGGAGTAGGCTTGCCTTACGCTCTTACTACAGCTATATTTGGTGGAACTGCAGAATATGTCGGCTTATGGTTTAAAAACCTCGGCCATGAAACCTATTTCTACTGGTATGTGACGGTTTGTATTTTCATTTCTTTAATTGTTTATCTTAATATGAAAGACACAAAACATACTTCTCTAATAAAGGAGTAGAAATGAAAAAAAGATTTTTAAGTTTTTGCTGTCCATATAATTTTCGGTTGCTTTCTTATCTGTATGTCCAGCGCTTCCTGTATAAATTCCGTACTTGCTCTAGAGCGGTTGAGTTTAGTTGAAAAGCTATGCCTCGATACTATTGTTGTAAGTTTTTTTTATGCCCAACTGTTTTCCTATTTTACGCATTCCGAGATTAATAAATTGAATAAAAGAACCTATAGCTGAATGTCTGTCAGGTGCTGATAAATTAGGAACCAGGATAGGAAATAAATAATTATTAGGACTTCTATCTTTATTACCCTACCTATCTATGATATCCGGCATCTTGAATTGAGATGGAAAACAAGGCTCGCCTTTCGGAGGCTTAATAACTGGCAATCTCTTATATTTTACCTATCTGCAGTTATCTTTTCGCTTACGGTAAAATATGATTTTGATAAGCAAAACTTATTAAATGAGTAAGACTTCTAACTTCAAATCTTTTATACATAGGAATAATCCTTTTTTCAATTGCCGATTGAGATACTTTAAAATGATCTGCTATTTCCTTAAAAGAATAGCCTTTTGCTACTAACGATAATGCTTCCTTTTCCTTTATTGAAATAGCATAATGATGAAATAACTGTTTATTAAGTTCTTCTTCAAACTCCATACTCTCAGGTCCATAAGCTGCATAACGCATTACTTTACCAAAATTAATACTATGGTTTATTTGATAGCGGCCAATAATTTCTGTCACCATTCCATTTTCTGATTTAAATACACCCACTTTAACAATTAGAGGAATGTAATTTCCGTTTTTGTGTATTTTTTTTAACTCTATTGTAAAACTATATTCTTCAAGATTAGAATTTTTACTTAGAATAAACATGAGTGCTTTATCATTCAGTTCATTTGAAAAAAGTATATATTCCGGAGACGTAATACTAACCAGCATAAGCATATTTATTTCATCATCTCCATATCCTATTACTTCTTCCCATCCATTTGCATAAATCATACGGTTTTGCTTAAATGAATAAATATATACTGCTTCATCTGGAAATTTTTGGATTATTTCTTCAAAATTTCTGACTGAATGAGTATCAATAGCAGCAGGTATATCAGTAATCAGGGATTTTGTGTATTCTCCTGGATATTTCATAATATAGTTTTAAGTCCCATTTAAAAAATCTCTCAACCTGCGGATTCACACAGTTGTTTTAGGTTCTATACAAACATACATTTGGTACGTTAAAAACTATTAACAAAGTTTAGGGGGTTATGTCTGGCCACTATTTACACATAAAAAATAAAATAACTTTTTTAAAATGAACAGCAAGGATTAACCCTTAATAAATATATTTAATAAGACGTTTATTTTTTTATTTTTTAATAGAATTTGCTTTCAAGATAATAATTTTTTTTGCATTAATCTTATTTGTAATTTAAAATTTTTTCAAAATCTTAAAATTAATAAAATACATTATAATTAGAAAAGTCACTTTCAGTCAATGTTTAATTTCGACTTAATGGTTACGTAATTCTAATTGTCGTAGACTCTTCATAACATGGTAAATTAATGGTATTTCTATAAAGTAATAGGTAATGCAATACCTGGCACAATCACGTAACAACCGATTCTCTTATTTGTTGCAACACCTTGTAGCATTGGAAGTTCATTAACTCTAATCTAAAACGACGACAAATTATTAAGAGTGAATAATGCATATAAAAAGAAAGGCTGTAATATGTGTTATGTGTTATGCAGAAATCCAAGTGAAACTAATCCAAAAAACAATGACTCTATTTATAAAAAATATGGTAAGTATCCGATGTAAAATGTTGGTGAAGGCAGAACTGGAAACTCTGGATTTGCACCCTCTGGTAGTGGAATTAGGAGAAGTAAAAATAAAAGAAAATATCTCAGGGGAAAAACAGCAGTCCCTGAAAACTGCGTTATATAAATCTGGCCTCGAATTGATGGACGACAAGAAGATCATTCTTTTTGAAAAAATAAAAAATGTAATTATTGAAATGATCCACTACGCAGATGAACTGCCTCAAACAAATTTCTCTGATTATCTAAGTCAAAAATTAAATTATAATTACATCTATCTCTCCAATCTTTTTTCGGAAGTAAAAGGCATAACAATAGAGCATTACATTATTGCTCATAAAATTGAGCGTGCAAAGGAACTGCTGATCTATGATGAACTTACACTTACTGAAATTGCCGATAAGCTTCATTACAGCAGCGTAGCACATCTTTCCAATCAGTTTAAAAAAGTTACCGGCCTGACACCTTCCTTTTTTAAAAGTATGAAACACAAAAGACTGATTGCTCATGAAGATTTGTGAATAAGCTTTTCAGATTATCCATACGGCCCGTTTGCAACCCTGTTGATCATGTAATCTATTGAGTCAATTACATACTATATATCGCGACACACACATTTAAACTACTTGCTTCATCTAAGAAGATCTACATATTTAAACCCGCTGCTTTATATATCGTTCATTAAAACCACTCTTTACATCATTCCAGGTATCATTGTGGGCGCGCACATACTGGCATTATTTTTGAATTCCTTTAAAAACTGAGATTATTGCTGTTGTTATAATCTCTGATTTATTACCTTTTTGTGTTTGTTTTCAAAATGTTCTATGCCTTCTAAAATATCATCTATAAGTTAATATCCCTTTAATTTTATTGCTGAGCATTTTTGACGGACTTTGTTTATAAACAAGAACTATTAAATGAGATAACTTTTATTTTAAATTATAAAAAGCTTTTTAGTGAATAGTAACTGTACCTAAGCAATGTAAAAGATATTTCAGCATTAAAAATTAAAAATTATGGATACTAAAGAACTTGAAAATTTACTAAAAAAAGATGGTGAAATTGAAAAAGGGAAAGTGCATAGTATTGTTGAATTAATTGAATATAAACATAACGCTGTTGTAAGTAAATCAATTATGAAAAGGGCAACCGGGTCAATAAATGCCTTGGCATTTGCAAGTGATGAAGGGCTTAATCAAAAAGCTTCTCCTTTCGATACATATGCACAAATAATTGATGGCAGCGCAACAATTGAGGTTGACGGCCAGGATTCTACTATTCAAACCGGAGAAGGCATAATTATACCTGCTCATAAATCAAGTCATATAAAACCCAATGGTCGGCTCAAATTGATTCTCACCGTAATAAAAAGCGGATATGAATAATGAATAAGTTCGTTCAAATTGTATGTTGACCAGCTATTTATTTGTTCCTCTCACCAATTGCCCCTTATTGCAGCGAAGTTTAAAGAAGGTCAGGCATTTAAAAGGGTCGCTCCATTTACTTCCTAAAACTCATTTCTGTATCACTGTCGAAAGTTAGTACTTCCGCCCTACTTTCCAAAAGCCTTATGTTTGTCAATGAGCATCAGCCTCAACGAAAGTTTATGGCTGCACTTAAAGGACTGCTGCCCCCAAGAGTTGACTAAAGAGCTGGTGAATGCCTTCTATAAACACAACCAGGTAGTATACGCAAAGCATGACATTTGATTCCTTTGAGTTTATACGCCTGCTATAGTGCATATATTACCCAAAGGACTGGTATGAGTAAGGCGCTATTGTAATTTAGAAGCACCAGCAAAAGTGGCAATATGTATAAAACGACACTTTCTAAGACTGACCTTTAGCTACAACCTTAGCTTCATCATGTGTCCTCCCCGCATGGGAAGTCTTACTTCATATCTGAAAACGGAAATATTTGAAAACATGCGAAGGAATTTTAAAAACTTATTCAAATTGAGCTACCAGTTCATCACAAGTCTGATAGGCTTCTTTTAAGTAAATGTTTCTGTGTTTACTGCCTTGGCCACTAAAGCTTGTACCGTCATAAATCAATGCATTCATCCAATGACTTACCTCGTTACACAAAATTTCACTATCCGTGTTTAGAAGATTATAAGTATCGAACCTGATAAAAGCAATCTGTTTTTTTTCAAGTTGTGCCAGGTAGATTACACTACCTATATCTTCACAGAAATACCATTCAAAAGGTACACTTGCATCCTCACTTTTACTTTCGTTAATAGCATAGTTTTCAATATCAGATAAAACTGAAGCAAGTTGCTTTGCTATAGTCTTTCCTAAATTTTTGTCTTTAATAACTCCGGACTCGGCAGCACTTTTTATCTGATTAACTGTATTTGCTAATGATCCTCCACACCATATTTCCACACCCGGAATCTGTTTATATAACAGATACAATTCGTATGCAGCCTTCACATCTTCTTCATTAATGCTTTTCCTGGTAAAATCAGGTACAGTAGCATTAGGATTGTTGATTTGCTTACGCCTGTGCCAGTAATACAGTTTAAACGCAGACAGCTCGGGGTATTTAAACAAGTTAAGAATTGGGATATCCTCTGCGGCGCACATAATTTTTTTGTCTTTTGCAGTATTTATTTTGCACAGGAATTTATTAATAGAGAAAAGATATTTATCTATGTCTATGTTTTGCTGGTAAAAAGGCAGAAACTCAACCAACGTGGACGAATATGATCCATTTGGGGAAATCAAAAAGTTAAGGTTGTAAGTTTTACAAAGCAGGTGTATTTGCGGAAGTGTCAGCAGGCTGTTGCCGGCAATTTTATTATATGCTTCACTTGTACTGACTCCCAACAACTTTGCTATTTCTTTAGCCAGCAGTGTCTGCGTACTTATTTTTTCCTTAATTGTTCCAAAAAAGGCTATTTGCTGCGTTTTTACTTCGTTCATAGGGTGGATATATATTAAAATTCTAGATTTAATTCAAATATATTAAAAGCTTTTGAAACTTAACTTCTACAACTTGTCAAGTTTAAACATATAAATTGAATATTGTGGATTTTTTTCCACTTTAACCATACACTTAGCAAATAACGACACCAATTTCATCCTAATTCATAAAAGTTAACTTGAAATGCAATCTGTAGTAGTGTATATTACTACCGTAAAGAATAGTGCTTTAAGACCCGTAAATTGTTATCCTTAAGAGTTTACTAAAAAAAATTATCAAAACCCTTAATAATCACATGAGTATCGATTCTCTATCTTGCTGCAACATGTTGTTGCATTCTAAGTTCATTAACTGCACCTTAATGACTACGTCAAACTATTCAAGAGTTAATACCAATCTATACAGAAAGTCTTATAATATATAATGGGTGTTATGCAGAATGCAAATAAAACTAATCCTGAAACAACAACTCTATTTATCAAAAATATGGTAAGTATCCGATGTAAAATGTTGGTGAAGGCAGAACTGGAAACTCTCGATTTGCACCCTCTGGCAGTGGAATTAGAGGAAGTACAATTAAAAGAAAATATCTCAGGTGAAAAGCAGCAGTGCCTAAAAATTGCTTTATTTAAATCTGGCCTCGAATTGATGGACGACAAGAAAATCATTCTTTTTAAAAAAATAAAAAATGTAATTATTGAAATGATCCATTATGCAGATGAACTGCCTCAAACAAATTTCTCTGATTATCTAAGTCAAAAATTAAATTATAATTACATCTATCTCTCCAATCTTTTTTCGGAAGTAAAAGGCATAACAATAGAGCATTACATTATTGCTCATAAAATTGAGCGTGCAAAGGAACTGCTGATCTATGATGAACTTACACTTACTGAAATTGCCGATAAGCTTCATTACAGCAGCGTAGCACATCTTTCCAATCAGTTTAAAAAAGTTACCGGCCTGACACCTTCCTTTTTTAAAAGTATGAAACACAAAAGACTGATTGCTCATGAAGATCTGTGAATAGACTTTTTCAATTATCCATGGGGTCCGCTTGCACACCCTGTTAATTATGTGATCTGTTTCTAAAGTTATGTGATGCTTATATGTGATGCTCAACTTTATTTATTAAAAAACAATTCGAAGGTAATACGATATGAACCCTAATACTGATTCCAAGATCTATTCATCAACCATGTGACTAACAGGAAAAAAAATTTAAACTTCATTCGGTTTACTGTAGAGATAGCCTATAAACCATTCTGGTAAAAGAAGCCTGGCTATACTCCGCCTAAGACAATAACAAATTCACGTCAGCATCTGCAATTATTAATAAAACATATGTGAATCATGTAAGGTTTTTCTTTAAATGTGTAACAATTACCCGGGCTATATGATTTAATTTTGAACAGGTTCATTAAAAAAAGAATCTCAAATAAAATAAAGAAAGCGCGCCTTTTAATTGTTATCCTTAAAAGTCTACTTAAGAAATGAATCTCTACCCTCAATAATCATATAACTACCGATTCTCTTGTTGGTGCAATATGTTGTCGCATTAAAAGTTCATTAACTCTACTCTTAATGGCTACCTCAACTATTTCAAGAGTGAATTTCAACATTACCTACACCGAAAGTTTTATAATGCGTGGTTAAAGAATGTAAATAAAACTAACTAAGGACCAATGACTCTGTTTATAAAAAATATGGTAAGTATCCGATGTAAAATGTTGGTGAAGGCAGAACTGGAGACTCTCGATCTGCACCCTCTGGTGGTGGAATTAGGGGAAGTGACAATAAAAGAAAATATCTCAGCTGAAAAGCAGCAGTCCCTGAAAATTGCACTATTTAAATCAGGTCTCGAATTGATGGAAGACAAGAAAATGGTTCTTTTTGAAAAAATAAAAAATGTAATTATTGAAATGATCTATTACTCAGATGAATTGCCTGAAATAAATCTCTCTGATTATCTGAGTAAAAAATTAAGTTGTAATTACATTTATCTCTCCAATCTTTTTTCAGAAGTAAAAGGCACAACCATAGAGCATTATATCATTGCTCATAAGATTGAGCGTGCAAAAGAGCTGCTGATGCATGATGAACTCACACTTACTGATATTGCCTATAAACTACATTACAGCAGCGTAGCACATCTGTCCAATCAGTTTAAAAAAGTTACCGGCCTGACAGCGTCCTTTTTTAAAAACATGAATCACAAAACACTAATTGCACAACAGACGAATTGAAAGAATTAAGTAAGGCAAACGAAAAAACTGTGACAAAATTCCAATACCGAGAAAATCTGTGAGTAACGTTTTCCAATTATCCATGCAGGTCCGCTTTCAACCTGTTAATTATGTAACATATTTCTAAAATTATGTAATACTTATGTGTTTCGAAATGCTCATCTTTGGGAAGGCAAAGAACGACTTGTTAAAAGCAATTCGATCTGAACCCGATGCGATGAATATAGTTCTCTGCATCAGTAAACATCATAAACTTTATACCCGTTTTTTTTGGGCTCGTTTAATGTAAAAGCTTTTAAATTTTTTATATAATATGTGTGTAATTCAGTAAAATCCCATATCCTTGGAAAGCCTATCTCAGCAGTATTTTTGTTTATGAACCCTCCGTGGAAACGGAGGGTTTCTTATATACCGCATGACCCGGAACTTTCTGTTAAAGGGTATTAAATTCTCTGGTGGTAACCAGATGACTAACAGGAAAAAATTTGTACTTCATTCCGTTTGTTGAAGAGATAATATATAAGCCATTTCTGTAAAAAAAGTCAGACCATCTCCTGCTTAAAACAATAACAAATTTTCTTCAGCTCTCGCAAATTGATCACGAACCAATATGTAAATCATGTAATGTATTTCTTTAATTGTGTAAGAATTTCCCCTTGTGGCGGATTTACTTTTGGATAGATTCTATTAACAAAAGAATCGCAAATAAAATGAAAAAACATATATTACTCATTCTGACGGCTTTTACTTCGTTACTTATTACGAAGGTAAATTATGGGCAGGCACAGGCGCCTAACTTAGGGACCAGTGCCAGTTTTGGAGTGTTCACAAGTGTCGGATTAATCAGCAATACCGGATCAACAACAATAACTGGTGATTTTGGCAATTATGTAGGTGGAAGTACAGGAACTCCTCCTACAGTAATCGGAGAAACTCACCAGACCGATCCAGTTGCACAACAAGCAGCATTGGATGTGTGTGCTGCATATACTGACGCGCAGACGGCTCCCTGCGATAACACTGTAGCACTTTTAGGAGAGGGACAAATAATTACACCAGGTGTTACTTGTGTGGTAGCAGCCTCTACAGTAACTGGTGATCTGGTTCTGGATGCGCAGGGTGATCCTAATGCAGTATTTATAATCAGGATAAATGGAGTTTTGAACACAGGCGCATCATCTCGAATTGTTCTTACAAACGGCGCCAACCTGTGTAATGTATTTTTCACAGTACTCGGAGCTGTCAATTTAGGAGCTAATTCTGTTTTCAATGGTACTATACTCGAATCGGGAGGAGCTGCTAGCATAGGAGCCAACGCAATTATTAACGGAAGATTACTTGATTGTGTGGGAGCTATAAACTTAGATAACAATACAATTAATAACCCCTGCACCTCTACCCCTCCTTGTCCTACAATAGCCGCACCTACAGCCACTGTAACGCAGCCAACATGTACAGTAGCTACAGGAGCCATTGCGGTAACTTCAGGTACTTCAGGATTAACATTTAGCATAAACAGTACAGACCCTGCAGCCTTTACCAACACAACGGGTGTATTCGGCAACTTAGCTCCGGGCACCTATATTATAAGGTCCAGGAATAGTTCAGGTTGTATATCAACCGGTCTTACTGTAGTAATAAATGCACAACCTGCTGCTCCCGCCGTACCTACAGCCGGGGTAACGCAGCCAACATGTGCAGTAGCTACAGGAACCATTACACTAACTTCCGGTATTACAGGATTAACATTTAGCCTGAACAGTACAGACTCTGCAGCCTTTACCAATACAACAGGTGTATTTAGCAACTTAGCTGCGGGCACCTACATTATAAGGGCTATGAATGCTGCTGGTTGTATATCAACCGGTCTCACTGTAACAGTAAATGCACAACCTGCTGCTCCAGACGCACCTACAACCAATTTAACACAACCAACATGTGCAGTAGCTACAGGAGCCATTACAGTAACTTCCGGTACTTCAGGATTAACATTTAGCCTGAACAGCACCGACCCTGCAGCCTTTACCAATACAACTGGCGTATTCAGCAACTTAGCTTCAGGCACCTATATTATAAGGGCTATGAATGCTGCTGGTTGTATATCAGCCGGTCTCACTGTAACAGTAAATGCACAGCCTGCTGCTCCAGACGCACCTACAACTGATGTAACGCAGCCAACATGCGCAGTAGCTACAGGAACCATTACAGTAATTTCTGGTACTACCGGATTAACATTCAGGCTGAGGGATGGAAACGGCACAACTATAACAAGTACAACAGGCGTATTCAGCAACTTAGCTCCCGGCACCTATACCATAAGGTTCAGGAATGCTGCTGGTTGTATATCAGCCGGTAACACTGTAATAATAAATGCACAGCCTGCTGCTCCAGACGCACCTACAGTGAATGTAACGCAGCCAACCTGTGCAGTAGTTACAGGAGCCATTTCGGTAAGTTCCGGCACTTCAGGATTAACATTTAGCATAAACAGCACAAGTTCTGCAGCCTTTACCAATACAACAGGCGTATTCAGCAACTTAGCTCCCGGCACCTATATCATAAGGGCCAGGAATGCTGGTGGTTGTATATCATCTGGTGTAACTGTAACAGTAAATGCACCTCCTGCTGCTCCAGCCACACCTTCAGTCATTGTAACAGAGCCAACATGTGCAGTAGGTACAGGAACTATTAAGGTAGCTTGTTGTACTGCAGGGTTGACATTTAGTATAAACAGCACAAGCGCTGCAGCCTTTACCAATACAACAGGTGTATTCAGCAACTTAGCTCCGGGTACTTATATCATAAGGTCCAGGAATGCTGCTGGTTGTATATCTACAGGTTGCACTATAGTAATAACTGCACGACCTACCAATTGTGCTTGTGTAATTGCCACACCTACAGGCAGCGTAACTCAGCCAACATGTGCAGTAGCTACAGGAACCATTAGGGTAACTTCTGGTATTACAGGATTAACATTTAGCATAAACAGCACACTCTCTACATCCTTTACCAATACAACAGGTGTATTCAGTAACCTTGCTCGGGGTACTTATATCATAAGTGCCAGGAATGCTGCTGGTTGTATATCATCTGGACTTACCTTAGTAGTAAATGCACCACCTGCTACTCCCGCTTCACTTACAAGCAGCGTAACGCACCCAACATGTACAGTAGGTACAGGAACCATCAGGATAACATCGGGTATTACGGGATTACATTTCAGCATAAACAGCACAAGCTCTACATCCTTTACCAATACAACAGGTGTATTCAGCAACCTGGCTCCGGGCACTTATACCATAAGGTCCAGGAATGCTGCTGGTTGTGTATCTGCCGGTCTTACCAAAGTAATAAATGCACGACCTACCAATTGTAATTGTGTAATTGCCACCCCTACAGGCAGCGTAACTCAGCCAACCTGTGCAGTAGGTACAGGAACCATTAGGGTAACATCTGGTATTACGGGATTACATTTCAGCATCAACAGCACAAGCTCTACATCCTTTACCAATACAACAGGTGTATTCAGCAACCTCGCTCCGGGTACCTATATCATAAGGTCCAGGAATTCCATTGGTTGTGTATCTGCCGGTCTTACCAAAGTAGTAAATGCACGACCAGCTAGTCCTGCCGCACCTACAGTAAGTGTAACGCAGCCAACATGTACAGTAGCTACAGGAACCATTAGGGTAACATCTGGTATTACAGGATTGAAATTCAGCATAAACAGCACAAGCACTTCATCCTTTACCAATACAACAGGTGTATTCAGTAACTTAGTTGCGGGAACCTATACTATAAGGTTCAGGAATGCTGCTGGTTGTATATCATCCGGTCGCACTGTAACAATATATGTATGTGCTGCTGCTCCGGGCACACCTTATGTCAGTGTAACACAGCCAACATGTACAGTAGGTACAGGAACCATTAGGGTATCTTGTTGTATGACAGGATTACATTTCAGCATAAACAGCACAAGCTCCTTCACCAGTACAACAGGTGTATTCAGCAACTTAGCTCCAGGCACTTACATTATAAGGTCCAGGAATGCTTCCGGCTGTATATCTCCGGCTCGCACTGTAGTGGTAAATGCACGTCCTACCAATTGTGGTACTTTAGCAAAACCAATAGGATCTGTTGAAAATGCAGAAGAAGTTTCAACACTATCGGTAAAAGTTGGTCCTAATCCTTATTCTGATAAAGTTAGATTTGTAATAGAATCACCAATATCAGGTCAGGGAAATTTGGATGTGTATAATCTGTTAGGTCAGAAATTGCAGAATGTCTATCAGGGACGTATCAATGCAGGCACAAGCCAAACTATTGACTTCAATGTTCCAGCTTCAATGAGAACTCATATGATCTATATATTTGATATAGGAGGTCGAAGAGTAAGTGGCAGAATTATAAAACAATAACAAGCAATTTTCCTTGTTCAATTGTAAAGGATGCTCTTTCGGGAGCATCCTTTTTTTATTTATATATGGAAATAAAAGTGTGTCTATATATGTAGTCATGACGGTTTCAAAAAATTTGATCGAACTCTTTCAAATACTCGTATGGCCGGTATTAGAGGTAAGGGTGGATGTGCTCGTAGCCTGAATACTTTTACCGGAAAGTCCTATAGTAGAAAAGTACATTACAATATCCTATAGATGGAAATAATATTGCTGGTAAAATAAATTTTCCGGATGGAAACATTTATATCAAAGTCTATTAGCACGTTAACAGCCTCCTACGTTTCGTATAAAAGCCCGTGCAATGTCCAGAAACACTTAATGACAGTATCATTAATGAAATCATTTTATTCTATCCATTTAGCTTATGCAAAATTAGAATGGCTCAAAGAGCGGAACAATATAAATCATTTTGCTATGAAAACTAAAATTTATCCGGCAGCACTCAAAGCTGCTTACGAAGAACTTAAAAACTTATCCACACCTAAAGCTGCATAAATGATTTTTTATACCCTTAGGTTGCGTAAGGTGAGTTACTTAAAAAGTTTCTGATTGCTCTCTTCTTTCCCAATATAAAATGATTACTCTTTCCGGAAACCTTAAGCTTTTATTGGCATTATTAGTGTTTCTATTTACTGTAAATAAAATTTTTCATGCAAAATGCTGTTTTCTCCATCCGTCCTTACCGATGGCAAAGTATGTGGGTATTTGATGATGAACGGGCTGGTCTTGTAAAAGAACCGTTTGTAATGGGGATCCCCGAAATAATTAATAAAGCCGTAGCACATCTTTCAGGTCCTGAGGCTGGTTTTACTGTTTTATTCAACAATACCGGCTTGCCATCTCCTGATGTTGTCCTTAAAAAACTTGATATAGAATCGGGCGGTACCTGGTACGAACAGGAAGGCACAGGTATGAAGGGCTGGTTATGTCCTGCTCTTTTTAAATATTACCCCCAGGCTCCCCAGAAGCTTTATATTAAAGTTTCGGAATAATATTGATGTAATGTTTTAGTCAGCGTAAGAAATATATTTTATTAACTATGATAGTTAATTATACGGAAGGCGGTTGGGAAATAATAACACAGCGTGCGCATGGATTACTTGCTGCACAGCTTGGGATCCATTGGAAGTCAGAAGATCGTCCCGAAAGGTGGACGGAGACTTTGCTTGCAATAGCAGAACACGATGATGCAGAAGTGGAGTTGGAAGGAGAAAACCTTTTGACTGGACAGGGCGGTCCGCTTAACTTTGCTATGAAAAGTTTTGAGCTGGAACACTGTGAAAGGCTAAGCCGGTTTTCTATAACTAAAAGCAGGTATATCGCTTTGCTCACGTCAATGCATATGGAATTCCTTTACAGAAAGGAGGAAAAGTCGAATGAAGAGGCAAGAAAATTTCTTCAGGAACAGCGTAAATTACAGGAGGAGTGGAGATATGAACTGCAATTAGAAAAAGAAGCTGCAGAAAAAATATATTCTTTTCTTGAATGGTGCGATGCATTTTCTTTGCTTATTTGCCAAAACAACATTCAGCCCGAACACAGATCAATCGAAATAAGCCAGGGGCCACAGGGTAATAAATACCAGTTATACCAGGTAGATACGGATAAACTCACAATAGACCCATGGCCCTTTGAACCCTCTTCTTTAAGGGTATACTTTGAATCAAGATTAATAAGTCAGTTACAATTTAAAGATGCGGCAGAATTCAGGGAAGCCTTTCATAAAGCAAAAGTTACAGAAACAGTATGGGAACTTGTAAAAAGCAAAATTCCTGTAAATCCAGCTAAAGTATAACAGCATTTCCAATACCGGCTAACACTACCAAACCTGAAGACAAGGAATAGAAATAGATTGTTTGTTTTTTGTTGTTTTGCAATATGTATTTAGTTAAAACACCATGGTGGCTGAGAAAAGTGTATTCTCCTACGCTTACCTGGAAAATACCTGGAGTTCAAAATGAAATATTTCTGACGTTCGATGATGGACCTCATCCTGCTATAACTCCTTTTGTACTTGACTGTTTACGGCAATATAATGCTAAAGCAACTTTTTTTTGTATTGGAAAAAATGTACAGCTATACCCACACATTTTTCAGCAAATACTGGATCAAGGTCATAGGATAGGTAATCATACGCACAACCATCTGAATGGATGGAAGACTAAGGACTCAGACTATTTCAAAAATATAATTCTTGCTAAAAAATACATAGACAGTAATTTTTTTCGTCCGCCTTATGGAAGAATAACCAGATTTCAGATACAACAATTGCAACCGGTATTTAATATAATCATGTGGGATGTTCTAAGCGGAGATTTTGATATTAACGTATCGCCTCAAAAATGTCTTCAAAATGTAGTGTCTAATACAAGCCCTGGTTCAATAATTGTTTTTCATGACAGCAAAAAAGCATTTCCCCGGGTTAAATATGCATTACCCAAAAGTTTGAATTTTTTTGCAGAAAAGGGATATGTAATGAAGGGGATTGAGAGAGAATAGATGACGGTTGACAGATGGCTGACAGGAAAACTGTTGACAGAGGCAGATGACCGTCAACCGGAAAATTGTGAAGAGGTTTTTTTAAGCTCCTTTAGGGGGTTGGGGGCCAAATAATAGGGACCTGGTCAAAAGATCAGCCGGCTTTTAATCATACTCTATGAAAACAAGCTTTACCCATTTATATATACTTGTACTTGTTCTAATTCCACACTTTCTCTGAGCCAACAAGTGTATTACCTACATCCTGCAACATTCATTAAAACCAAAAAAAGTTTTTACTTTACCCGTTTGCCAGTGAAACAGAAGGAATGATTATTTATTTATATTTCTGTCTAAATAACGCTTGAAAAAGCTGAATTTATATGAGATTAATAGATACACACACCCATTTTTATTCAAAAGAGTTTGAAAAAGATTTTGAACAGACATTAAAAAGGGCAAAGAATGCAGGCATAACTAAATTCTACATGCCGGGTATCGACAGCACAGTAATAGATGTAATGCTAAAACTGGAAATGCTCTATCCCCGCGAGTTTTTTCCTATGATGGGATTGCACCCTTGTTCCGTAAAAGAAAATTATTTGGAAGAATTGAAGATTGTTGAAGAGTACTTAAGTAAAAGAAAATTTGTTGCAGTAGGTGAGATTGGTTTGGATTTCTATTGGGATACCACTTTTCTAAAAGAGCAATACGATGCTTTTCAAAAGCAAATGGAGTTGGCGTTGAGTCATAAGTTACCGATTGTTATTCATACACGAAATGCGATACAGGAAACGATCGAAGCAGTAAAGCCATTTGCTGCGGAAGGATTAAGAGGTATTTTTCATTGTTTTGGAGACAGTAATGAAACGGCAAAGCAAATTATAAATTTAGGTTTTTATTTAGGAATTGGCGGTGTTCTGACTTATAAAAAAGCAAACATACCTGAAGCCTTAGAAGATATAGATCTTAAGCATATTGTTTTAGAAACAGATGCACCGTATTTAAGTCCCGTTCCATACAGAGGCAAAAGAAATGAAAGCAGTTATTTATTAAATATTGCAGAAAAATTAGCCGAAGTAAAAAAAGTATCGGTAGAAGAAGTGGCAAGAATAACTACAGAGAATGCAGAAAAAATATTCGGTCACTAAAATTCAAATGTTATTTTTGCTGCCCGCCAGTAATTAGGAGAGTTGTCCGAGTGGTTGAAGGAGCACGCCTGGAAAGTGTGTATACCTGAAAGGGTATCGAGGGTTCGAATCCCTCACTCTCCGCAATGAAAAGGATAAGTACATTGATAATCAATTGCTTATCCTTTTGTTTTTAGGAGAGGTAGCAAAAAATAGTAAAAAGACCGATAGGAAAAGGGCAACGTAGAGACATCGCCCGTTGTTAAATAATAGCTTTCGCTAATTGTTCGAATTTAGGAAATTTATTGAATTATGAGTTATAAGATTAAATATGAACAGTTCTAACGAAAATGAGTTTGTAAAACATGAAGAATGGACACCGGAAAATCGATTGCTTAAAAATTACTGGATGACAATTTTGACACTGCAATAGATTACGCCGAAGTTGCATTAGATGCATTTATGTCAGACGGTGGGATTATACAAGAAGTACCTGGATTAAAGGCAACGATTGGATTTATTAAATCTATTAAGGAAGCTCACTTTGAAAGAAAAATCTCAACATTTATGAGGACTTTTCATTCGCATGTATTACCTGAAGATGTGATGGTAGACTTTAGAATTAGATTCGAAGATGATAAAGCTTATCGAAATAAGGTAATGGATGTAATTACAATTTATAACGATCGTTTTATAGAAGATAAAAAATGCGAATTATTTGCGAGCTTGTTTTTAGCCCATTTAAATAAAAAAATTAGTTGGGATGACTTTAGGCGGTTAAGCAGTGTTTTAGAAAGAATAGAATACCAATCTATTTTTTTCTTGAAGGAATTTTCCAAACCAGATCAAAACGGGTTTAGATTTAGTAGAAATAGTATCAGAAATGATAACATGCCATACCTTTTCTCCGCCGGAATTATTGAACAGTCCCGGCTATAATTCAAGTGTAACTAATGATGGGCAGATGTTATTTCAATATGGGCTTATGGGTGATATAAATTTTGATTTTACACCAGCTCCCTAAATGCACGAAATCGCAAAACAATCAATATTAAAAGCGTTTCAGGAACATTAAAAAATATCATTGTATGACTTTACAGAAAAGGAAATATTTTTTGATATAGGGTGGGAAAATGACAGGTCGATACAGTTAAGAAATGTATTAGCTGATTTAATTAAGGAAAGTTTAATAAGGCCGGGTTCATGGAATAAGACCAAGTTGGGTAATTGTTGAATAACTTTACTAATACTAAAAATCGTAATGAACCAGTTTGCAATGCAACTTGACGAAAAAGTGTTTTTTCTTATTGAATTTACGGAAGCGGAGAATGAAGAAAAAACAAAAAATGAACTTTTTCAGGCAAAGGGTTTTACAAAGAAAATCTCAAAGCTAAACCGAACCTTGATTCAATCTTTTCTTTCTCATTTTGCGTTGGAAGGCACAAGAATAAAGTTGAAGACTTTGCTGTACAGTCAATCAACCCCGAGTTAACAAATCTGTTATTTTCAGATTTACAAAATGGGATAGTAGAAGGTGTAATTGCCTGATTTTTTACATTTGAATTACGGCAAAAACGGGTTTGAAAAAAGCAGCTAAGAAAATACTTGCAGAGAAGCAAGAACCAAAGCTAAATGTAAAAGGTTCGTTACCTGACAGTAGAGATGTAAATGATGAAAATAGCGCTCTGCAGAAAGAAGATAGCATAATTTCCATTGTAGAAAACAAAGCAATCAAAGCGAAAGAAAAGACTGTTTTGGTAAGTGGATTGTTACTGGACCACAAAGTTACAATCGATGAATTAGTGGAAATGGCAAAATCCCAGAAGGATGTTATCAAAGCCACGTTGATTGAAGCAATGGAATATGCTTTTAAAAATAATCCTGAAGTAATAAATGATAAGGCTTTTGAATTTACTATTCTATCTCTTAAAGAAGATGCCCCAAGAGTAAAATGGGAAGCAGCAAAGGTCATCAGTAATACTGCCCACACAATGGAACGGCTATAAGATGGAGTTCTGCTACTGCATTGTCTAAAATCATTCAAATCAACACCCCTTTAAATCAAAACCTATTACCGGCAGTTCAGGCAATAGTTGACCGGGAACAAGATAATGGCATAAAAAAAATATATCAGCAGGCTTTAAAAAGAGCAAGAAGTAATTTTTGAATTTATCCTGTACCAACTCATTTGTTATAATTATTAGGAGTACAAGCGATATGATTACTATTAAACATCACTACTGTCCCGTTAATCAAAACAGCATTTCGTTCAAATGTAGTATAGTTAAGGGTTTTGCTATAGTTCTTTGATTTTTCGATTTCAGCTTAAAGTGTCTTTTTTGCTATTGA
>JAABUN010001763.1_pt1 | contig 44208 bp, 45 predicted proteins | sample 5559311 | NCBI WGS metagenome assembly JAABUN01 (sample SAMN10711877, study PRJNA513370) | rock metagenome | isolation source: Antarctica rocks | place: Antarctica: Victoria Land, Siegfried Peak sud
CTTTAATTAACATCCTGTTTTCTGTTGCGCCCGCACCTTCAATCATCATAAAGAAATTGCCCCAGAACGAACCATCATTTTTAGGAACAGTAAATACAGCCTGGGCGCCACCCTCATGCTTCTGTGTATTTATCCATAACGAAACAGTAAAACTGGTAAGAGTTGCCAAAGGTCCGGCAGTGTTGTATGCAATAAAAGCATCTGAAGCACCCTGGTAAGCCTGCCCTTTTTTCCCGGAAACCAAAGACCCTTTACCATTTATTGTCCCGCCTGTTACACCTCCTTTTACATCGTTCACATTACCATCAAACGAAAAATGGGCAACAAGATTTGCAGGAGACACTTCACTTGAATTTACATAACCACCTGCAACAGGCGGGGGGTCGCCCTTAGAAAAATCATCGTCTAATTTTGCTTTCGTACAGGAGGCTAATAAAACAATGGCTGTAACAAAGGTTAGAGAAGCTGCTTTAGCAATACTATATTTCTTTATCATAATAACTGAATTTAAATAATTATAAAATATCAATAGCCGGGATTTTGCTTCAATCTTCCACCACTCAAATCTATTTGGGCCTGCGGGATAGGAAATACTTCATGTTTCCCGTCAACAAATGCTTTGCCGTGTGCACGCAAAACTGCACCTGCTCTTCCCTGCCTTACCAAATCAAAAAAGCGGTCTTGCTCCATTGCCAGTTCTGTCCGGCGCTCCTTCCAGATGTTTGCCACAGTACCTGTTGAAGCAGGAAGGTTTGCACGGCTTCGAACCATATTAAGTTTGGCTGTTGCTTCTGCTGCGTTGTTTAACATTGCAGCGGCTTCAGCATAAATAAGCAGCACTTCTGCATAACGCATCAAACGTATATTTTTAGGCTTCGTATCCTTATTATTGGTAAGCTGCCCCGATTCGGCAACAGCACTATGATAAGCTTTATAATTGTATCGCGGGTTTTCTACAGAATCCTGAGAAGGTATTCTAAAGCCATCCCATAAAATTGTTCCGGTACTATTACCTGAAACGGTAGGATTAATAAAGATGATAGTTGCATTTTTGCGGGTATCGGCTGCCTCATAAGAATTTACAAGATCAGTAGTGGGATTATTAAATCCAAATCCAAGGTCATTCCAGCCGCCTTTTGAGCGGGCGCCCTGTCCGTTACTAAACAAAGGACTTACTGCATTCTCGCCTAAATTTATCCCGGTTTGCACCTCAAAAATAGATTCGCTATTGTTATTTCCGCCTGCACCTCCTACAGCTTTCTCTCTGTGAATTAAGTTATAATCAGGTACTAAAGAATACTTACCTGAGTTTATAACTGCTTGAGAAAGTTCGAAAGCTTTTTGCCAGTTTTTTTGATAGAGGTAAACTTTTGCAAGATAGGCTTGAGCAGCTCCTTTATTTGAACGGCCAACCTGTGTAAGCGCATCACCTTTCATTTGAAGATTATCCACCCCGAATTGAAGGTCCTGAATAATTATATCATATATCTCTTCTCTTGTAACCCGTGTTTGAAATTCGTCATTGTTTCCCTCTGAAGGATCTGGGGTTCTGATCAACTTAGGCACCCCTCCAAAAAAGCGCACCAGGTTAAAATAATAAAGCCCGCGTAAAAAACGGACTTCCCCTAAGAGACGGTTTTTTGTTGCTGTTTCAAACGTGCTGCCATTTAATATATCTATTGCCCGGTTTGCCCTTGCAATCGCGGCATAATGTCCACGCCAGATATTATCGAAAATAAAATTATTGGGAGTATGGGTGAAGTTGTCTATTTCACCTGCAGGGCTAAAATCTGATGGGGTACTTCCCTTATCAGCATCATCAGAAGCTACCTCTGTGGCTATCACCCATAAAAAACCGACCGTAGTAATATCAAATCCACCGAAATAAAGTGTATTGTAAACACCGCCCACTAATTTATCTGCTGCTGCAGGGTCGGTAAGTGCCTGTATTTCTGTTAGCTGCCCCTGTGGGTTTACTTCTAAAAAGTTTTTTTTACAACTTATAATAATTAATAATGGCAGCGTTACAAGCAGTATGTTTTTAAAATATCTTTTAGGTCTCATAAATTTTTCTTTAATATTTTATTCAATTACAATCCAAGGTTAACACCAAAAGCAAATGTGCGGGTGGTAGGGTAAATGCCTAATTCGATGCCGCCCGCAAGTGTACCGCCTGCTAAAATTTCGGGGGTAAAACCACTATACCCCGTAATAGTGGCCAGATTTTGAACGGTTGCATACACCCGCAGTCTCTGAATTTTATACCTTGATAAAACGTCTCTTGGAATTGCATAACCAAGCGTAAGATTATTAATTCTCCAAAAGTCACCTTTCTCAAGAAAATAAGTAGATGCAGGTAATTGATTGAGATTAGCTCTTGGTATGTTAGTGTTACGGTTATTGGGCGTCCACCTGTTTAATGCAACTTCTGTTTCTATGTTATCGCGTGGATCAACCTGTGCAGCTTTTTTGCCATTGTATATCTTGCCTCCTGATGTGCCATAAGTATTAAAACTAAAGTCAAAAGCTTTATAATTCACTCCGCCATTTATACCGAAAGTTAGTTTGGGCTGATACGAACCCTGGTAAGCACGGTCATTTGCATCAATTTTTCCATCGGGCTTACCATCAGCGCCGCCAATGTCTTTATATCTCAGATCGCCCGGCCTTGCATCTTTTTGTGCAGAAGCTGCTATTTCTGCCTCCGTTTGAAAAATTCCATCAGCTTCTAAAATAAAGAAGCTGCCTATAGGTTGCCCATTGTCTGACTTGGTAATGTTGCCCTGGTTGCCACCAACCCCTCCTGCAAACAATGCCTGACCACCTGCTAAATTGGTTATTTTATTAGTGTTATATGCAATGTTTGCAGAAAGATTATAGCCCCAATCTTTGTTGATATTGGTATTCCAGTTCAAACCAAATTCTACTCCCTTATTGCTGAAGCTTGCCGCATTGGTTGTGTATTGCGAATTTATATCTCCCAAAATACCGGGAATATTAATATTGATTAAGGCATCCTTAGTTTTCTTGTCGTAGTAATTGATTTCGCCGGTAAGCTTATTATTTAAAACGCCAAAATCAACACCAAAATTCAATTCTTCTGTTGTTTCCCATTTTACATTTTTATCGGGTAATTCGTTAAACGAAATACCCAGGTATTCCGATCCATTAAAAATGTATGGAATATTAACGGCGGCAATAGGAAAATAAACGCTTGTGCTTATCTGGTCGTTACCTACGCGGCCCCAGCTTGCTCTTAATTTAAGGTCTCTAAAGATTTTTTGATCGCCCATAAATGCTTCTCTTGCTACGTTCCAGCCAAGCCCTACTGAAGGAAAGTAACCCCAGCGGTTTTGTGTCGGAAATCTTGAAGTGCCATCGGCTCTTAATGTTGCTGTTATTAAATAACGGTTTGCAAAATTGTAATTTATACGGCTTAGGTACGAGTTACGGGTCCACTTATCTCCCTCATTGATGTTAGTACTGCTTGCCGGAGTTCCGGCATTAAGATACCACTGATCCATATTTTCAGGAACATCCAAACGACTTCCAGCAGCTCTATTGAAAGTATATTGTTCGGAAGTTACTCCTAAAAGCAAATTGAAGCTGTGCTTATCAAACGACTTAGTGATTGTAGCTGTATTATCCCAAACCCATTTGGCTGCATCGTTCTTTTCAATACTAAGCCCGCTTCTGTTTCTTAATTGATTACCCCCGGGATTGATAAAAATACCCTCAGAACCTACATTACTATACTTGTATGCATAAGACGTATTCCTGAAAAAATCAAGATCAACACCCATGCTCGAACGTAAGGTTAACCAGGAGATTGGATTAAGATCCATTGCAAATGTTCCCTGCAGTCTGTTGCCTGATCCCTTATTATTATTCTTGTCGAGATTGATAAGTGGATTACCCACATTATTGGAAATAGATGTATTACCGTATTTGCCATTTTCTTTTGATGCTACATAAGGCGCTGCGCGATAAGCTATATCAAATACTCCCAAATCTACATCGCGTGAATTAAAACGGCTGTACGAGATCAATGTTGAAAGCTTGAGAAAGTTAGAAAGCTTATACTCGTTGTTCGATCTTAAGGTAAAACGATCGAATTTGTTTGTTTCAATAATGCCTTCATCCGTTATATACCCGGCACTTAAAAAATAATTAATCTTATCACTTCCACCGGAAAGGGATACGTTATGGTTTTGCTGTAAGCCTCTGCGAATAACTGCATCGTACCAATCTGTGTTTGCTCCTGCATTTAGCATATTTTGTTTAACAATGCTATCCCCGCTTCCATAATATATACTTGCTTCATTTATATATCCCGCGTATTGATTTGCTCCGGCCATGTTTACCAGCCTCGTCGGCTCTTTTATACCAATATTTCCATCATAAGAAACAATCATTCTGCCGGGGCGACCTTTTTTTGTTGTTATAATCAATACTCCATTAGCGGCACGCATACCATAAATAGCAGTGGCAGATGCATCCTTTAAAACATCAAGTGTTACAATATCAGCAGAGTTTATGTTGCGGATGTCATCTGTAATTACGCCATCAACTACATACAAAGGGTTTGCGCCGGCAAGCATAGTACCTGTACCGCGGATGCGAACTACCGGCAAAGCATTAGGCTGACCTGAGCTTATTATTTGCACCCCCGCCACCCTGCCCTGGATAGCTTGTGTAGCAGTTAGTACAGGTTGCTTTGCAATTTCCTCCCCTTTTACCGAAGCAATAGACCCGGTTAAATCTCTTTTTCGTTGAGTGCCATATCCTACAACAACAACCTGCTCAAGCTGTGCATTTGCAGCAGCTAAAGACACCGGAATATCTGTTCGCCCTCCCACGGCTACTTCCTGGTTAGTATAACCAACCGAAGAAATAACAAGGGTGGCAGTAGGGCTGGCACTAATAGTAAACCTGCCCGAAGAATTTGTTGAGGTTCCTTTTGAAGTTCCCTTTACTGTAACACTTGCCCCTGCTAAAGGAGTATTATTTTCGCCGGTAACTGTACCCGAAACCGAGGCTTCCTGGGCAGATGTAATTATTGAAAAGAAAAAGATAAAGGCTGCAGTAAGTTTAATAGCAGTAGGACGCTTTGCATGTTTGGCAGCAATTGTAAAAAAATTCATTTCTTAGAATTTTTGGTTAAAGTAAACCGATCTAATGTTTGTGTTGAAAACAGAAAAGTAATGATATTAGTATTATGACTTTCTTAGGCGGGATGAAGATGTCTTTGATGAAGAAGTAAATATTTCATGTGGCAATTTGAATTTAGGTTATTGCAATCGTTTCTATGTCAGCATACTTTAAGACAAGAATATTCATCTTTAATGCTGCATCGTTTCAAATTTAAGTCAGATATATATGAATACAAAAAAAGCTTAGGGTTGTAGTCCATGAAATTTTTATATAGCTCCCACTTGTATTAAATTGCATTAAACCTCTGCAAATGGATTTTGGAAAAGTACCTTTTGAAGAATTAAAAAGCCTTGATCTTTCATTGCCCCAAGAGCCTGAATGGAACAAAAGAATATTAAGTGGCCACAAAGAGATTTCCCCTAAAATTTATATCGGCTGTGCAAAATGGGGACGAACAGAATGGATTGGCAAAATTTACCCCGAAGGCACTAAAGAAGCTAAGTTTTTAGAGCATTACGTTAACCATTATAATTCTATTGAACTTAATGCAACTCACTATAAAATCTATCCGCCAGCTTCTATACAAAAATGGGCAGACAAGGCAAAGGGGAAGGATTTTATTTTTTGTCCAAAGGTTCCTCAAACCATTAGCCATTACAGTTCGTTTGTAAATATTGAAGATAAAACCAATTCTTTTCTCGAAGGTATTTATGCATTCGGCGATCACCTCGGTCCCATTTTTTTGCAGGTGAGCGATAAGTTCTCACCCTTGCGAAAAGCTAATCTTATTAAATACCTTGAAAGTTTGCCAAACGATCTCCAGTTTTTTGTTGAAGTAAGAAACCCTGAATGGTTTGCAAATAAAAAAGAAAGTGAAGAGTTAATTTTAACGCTTGCCAAACTTAATATTGGTTATGTTATTACCGATACTGCAGGTCGCAGAGATTGTGCACACATGTATCTTACTATCCCAAAAGCATTTATTCGTTTTGTAGGTAACAGCCTCGATCCTACTGACTTTATAAGAATAGATGATTGGGTTAACAGCATTAAGTACTGGCTCGACAACGGTTTAAAGGAGCTATATTTTTTTATGCACATGCACGATGAAGCATACTCCCCTGAGCTTTCGGTTTATTTGATTGATAAGTTGAATAATGTATGTGGCCTGGATTTACAGAAACCTCAGTTTTTGGATTAAGGTTTGTTTTAATGACAGCAATAGAATGCACCTGCTTCTTGTAGAAAAATTTACCCTGCAGTAACCATTTCAAAAACTGCAGGAAACTTTCCTGCAGTTTTCTTTGGTATATCAAAAAAATTGAACGGGCATACGTTTTTACAAGTATATAAAACTGTATTATGAAGAAGTGGCTCAGCCTGTTTTTTATCTGTCCATTTTTATTTGTTATTTCCTCCTGTTATAAAATGCGTGCATCGAATGGAGGCGGACAAATATTATCCATACCTGCACGAAAAATTAATTCCACTGATATTGCCTTACCTCCCGGGTATAAAATAGAAGCCATTGCAAGCGGCTTAACCTTCCCCAGTGCTGTGGCTTTTGACGATCAGGCACGAGCTTATGTTATTGAAACCGGCTACTCGTACGGAGAAGTTTTTGGCGAACCAAAGCTTTTAAGAATTGAACCTAATGGTACCACAACCCAAATTGCGAAAGGAGCAAACAACGGTCCATGGACGGGAATTACTTTTTACAAAGGAGCATTTTATGTTGCCGAAGGCGGAGAAAGAGAAGGAGGGAAAATATTAAGAATAAACATGGATGGCAGCATAAAAGAATTGATAGCAAATTTGCCAAGCGTTGGCGATCATCACACTAACGGACCAGTTATAAAAGATGGTTACATTTATTTTGGACTGGGAACGGCAACTAATTCAGCAGTGGTTGGTCCTGATAATAACGAGTTTGGATGGCTGATGCGAAAGAAGGAGTTTCATGATATACCCTGCGCTGATATTGTGTTGAACGGCGTAAATTATCAATCGGAAAATGTGTTAGCCGAGGGCTCAAAAATCAAAGCAACAACAGGAGCTTATTCACCTTTCAACCAAAGCACCATTTCAGGCGAAATTAAAAAAGGGAGCATCCCTTGCACAGGTTCCATTCTTCGGATACCAATTGATGGCGGTACACCTGAACTTGTTGCATGGGGTTTTCGTAATCCTTTCGGTCTTGCTCTTAATGCAGAAGGTCGTTTATACATTACCGAAAACGGCTACGACGACAGAGGCAGCCGCCCAGTATGGGGTGCAGGTGATGTTCTTTGGGAAGTGCGGCCAGGCTTATGGTATGGCTGGCCCGACTACTCGGCAGGCAAATCCATAATTGATGATGAAGAATTTAAAGTTCCGGGCAAAGAACCGGTAAAAGCAATTGTGCAAATACAACCAAATAAGCCACCGAAGCCAACAGCAATTTTCGGCGTTCACTCATCATCTAACGGTATAGACTTTTGTAATAATGCAGCCTTCGGTTATGCCGGCGAGGCGTTTGTTGCACAGTTTGGAGATATGGCTCCCAAAGCCGGAAAAGTTCTAGCCCCTGTTGGCTTTAAGGTAGTTAGGGTAAATATAAACAATGGCGTAATACAGGATTTTACCGTAAATAAAGGACGTAAGAACGGGCCGGCTTCGAGGTTTGAAAACGGAGGTTTGGAAAGACCGGTATCGGTAAAATTTGATCCTTCAGGAAAGGCTTTATACGTTGCCGATTTTGGAATAATGAAGCTTACCAAAAAAGGTCCGCAACCACAAATGAAAACAGGTGTGATATGGAAAATAACAAAAGAGGGATTATGAAACCAGGCATTAAAAGCTTTTCCCTTTTGTATGAATGCAAGTTGTGTCAAAAACTGTTTAAAAATTATTACTAATGAGAAAAAAAAATATAATTGTCATTCTATCTATTACTGTAAGCTGGCTCTTAAATAGTTGCGCTCTTCGCAAAAGCGAACCTATTGTTGGAAAAACTTTCACTGCTAAGAATATGCAGGTACAACACGGTCAGGAATTGTACATGAAGCATTGCCAGAAATGCCATCCCAATGGTGAAGGTGGATTAGGCCCGGCGCTCAATCCAAATCCTGCACCGGGGTTTGTAAAAAAAATGCAGGTGCGCGTTGGGCTTGGAACAATGCCCTCATTCAATCAACAGGAGATCTCAAAGGATGATTTGAAAGATATTTCCCGCTATCTTAAAGCGCTTAAACATTTTTAGTTAGTTTTAAAGTTCACATTTATACTTAACAAAATTACTATACGGAGTTTTACAACGTACAGAAGTGTGAGAGGCGCTTCCTTCCTATTGGCGTCACCAGCATTACGTGATTACCTTCCTTTTATAAGCTTCTCTTTTTTTAGTTGTATTCTTACTGAGTTAACACCACTATTTTTCAGTTTTTGGGATCAGATGAAAATGTTTCAAATGTAGCAATACTGGTAAGATGTACTAACAAAAAAAGAGGCTATCTCTTACTTTTGAGATAGCCTCTTTTATGACTGAGCAATTATTTTTACGCTCTGTTAATTATTTTAGAATGAATAAGGTAATTTTTATTAGGGCTGTAAAGGAATAAACAAGTACCATTCTTAATTTTCTCAATTACTGGCTTGTAAATAGTTGGAGAAAGTGCGGGACAACCAAGACTGCGACCAATAAAACCTTGAGTTTTAATAACACTTTCATTAATATATTCTGCACTGTGCATTACGATTGCACGGCTTAATGCATTATTGTTAAATCCGGGTTCTTCGCCCATCAAACGCATTGAAAAACCATGTTTGCCATCATAAGTTCCGCCGGTCACATAAAATCCAAGGCTGCTTTTAAAACTTTCAGCATCGTTAGAAAACTCCTGGGCTAATTCTCTTCCTGAGTTTCTGCCATGAGAAACATAGGTATTAAATAAAACTTTACTATTCTTAAGGTCAATTACAAACAAACGCTTTTTGCTTGATGCCTTGCTAAAATCTACTATTGAAATTACTTGGTCGTTATGCAGTTTACCAGTTGCAAGTAAATATTCAAAACCTTTAATACCATATTCAAATGCTTCTTTAGATAAACCTAAACTTGCAAGATTAAGATTATCGTAAATAGCTAATTTATTATTTGCAACATCATCACTTACAGTAGCAGTAACATCAGTAGTATTATCGGTAGTTGCAATTTCTACAGTACTTATAACAGGGGTTTCAACAGATTTTGATTTGGCAAAAACGAAAAGAAAATGAATAAGGATAACAGAAGATACAAACAAGGTAATTTTTTTACTCATTGACATATTCAGTTACAATTTTTTTTCGTGAAATGATTAGAAAAGAAACCAGGAAGATTCTGTAAACTTTGATTACGGAGGAAGGAATTTTCCATAAGGATTTGGATGTCTTAAATGCGTAGCAAATATACGTTATAGCAGGTGGATGGCAAAGAGATATTAAGTAGTTATAAAAATTTTAACTATTTAAAATTACCAGAAGAAAAAGCAGGAAAAACAGTATGTATGAAGATACTTTTTCTATGTTTTCTATAGGTTTTGCTTACCAGTTTACGCTTAATTTTTTAAAATGTATACCCGGGGAAATTGTTGAAAACAAACTCAGTAACATCGCATAACTAAATTTCCCTTTTTAAACGCTTTATTTTTGTAGGTTTCCAACTTGTACTCTGCCCCGCCCCATCCTTTTGTTTCAATTCTTTGTAATGTTTTAAAATTTGACTGCGGCGTAAGTGATACTTCTAAAAAAACCTCATTTTTCCCATCACTTAACTCATCCAGTAAAGTATCGGTCCGGCTACCATTTGCAACTCTCCTATCGGGCCGGTCCAATCAGGAAGATCAATAAACCAACTGCCATTGTTTGTTCTAGAAAATCTGTGCTTTTGTATTTGCCCTTTCATATCTTTTTTATCCGCCTAAATTTTCAAGACACTTCCCCAAATCAATTGCTTTTGATTTATCTAACATTGGTGCAAACAGGTCACCTTTTTCTTTTAACCGTTTGAATATCGTATGAATATTAAAGTCTTTAGGATTAAGCCCTTTTTTCACCTCATTCCACTCTAATGGTGTTGAAACAGTTGCTGCTACCTTTGGACGCATACTGTAAACACAGGCAATGGTTTGACCCTTTCGGTTTTGTAAATAATCCATGTATATCTGGTTCTTACTACGCTTACTTAAACTTCTTTCTAAAGTAGTAAAATCAGGAATTAGCTGGTTTGCCATCATACAAATGAGGTAAGCAAAATCTTTCGCCTGGTCATAATCGTACGATGTGCCTAAAGGCACATAAATGTGTAATCCCGAAGCTCCTGAAGTTTTACAAATACTAAAGGCTCCTGCCTGGTCTAAAATACCTTTTACAACATTTGCAGCTTCCACTACCTGCTCAAAAGTATTATTATCACTTGGGTCAATATCAATAATCAGGTAATCAGGGTTATCCAAAGATTTTACCCTGGAGTGCCAGGGATTAATTTCGATACAACCCAAATTTGCCAGGTACAACAAGGTAGGTTTATCATTACATAAAATGTAGTCAATATCCTTATTAGTCGACTCAGAAAACAGTTTAATATGACTAACCCATGAAGGCGCTTCATCACCTGCATCTTTCTGAAAAAAACCTTTCTGGTTAATCCCATTCGGCGTACGAAATAACGACTCAGGCCGGTCTTTTAAATAAGGTAGAATCACATCCGCCATTTGTTCATAATAATCTATTACATCTCCCTTTGTAACTCCTTCATCAGGAAAGAAAATTTTTGTACGGTTTGTAGTTTTTAATTCTGCTTTACCAATTTTATATATCTTTTCTTTTTCGTTATTTACTACATCTTTGTTGTCCGCTGTTTCTATTGCTGGATTTTCCTCTTTTTTATGTATTTCTTTTTTAGCAAGTTCTTTTTTTGGAGTTTCTTTTTTTGGTGCTTTGTCGGCTTCGGCTTTCATTGCAACCGGCTCCTCCTTTACTTTTTTTACCACTGCTTTTTTACCCAATTCCTTTTTGGGTGCTTCTTTCTTAGATGCTTCTTTTGACTTTGATCCTGCAGCTTTCAACTCCTTTCGATTTTCCATGTTACCGGCTTTATCAGGTTGAGTATTTAAATCATTAGCTGTTTTATCCTCACGCATTCTTAAAAATATTGGATGGCGAAGTTTTCCATCACTTGTCCATTCAGAAAACTGCAGTTCGCACACATACTTTGGTTGAACCCATGTTACCGGCATGTTTGTTTTTACTTTTTCAGCAAAAGGAGATTTTTCAGTAATAAGGGGCTGAAGCTTTGCATAAACCTCTTTAAGCGTTTCTGTATTAAAGCCTGAACCGGTGTGACCAATGTAGGTGAACTTACCATTTACAAAAGTGCCTAAAACTAAAGCACCAAAGTATTTTCTTCCGCCACGGGGTGAGGTAAAACCTGCTATAACAGCCTCATCCGATTTATGGTGTTTTATTTTAAGCCAATCTGCTGATCGTTTACTTGGGTAATATAAGCTGTTTTTTTTCTTAGCCATTATACCTTCAAGGTTCTTGTGTTTGCTTACCTCAAAAAAGTCTTCGCCCCTTTCTTCAATATGATCGCTGTATTTAACTAAAGGATTATCTTTTATCAATTCCCTCAGCAAGTTTTTTCTTTCAATAAGCGGGTGGGAATATAATTTCTTTCCATTCAATTCAAGCAGGTCAAAAACGTAATACAATAAAGGCAAATGGGTATTTTCTGAGTAATATTGCAGCTTTTGAAAATCAGGGTTACCTTCTTCATTTATTACCACAACTTCGCCATCCAAAACGGCTTTTAGTTTCATCTCTAAAAGCTCTTCAATAATTGGGGTATAGGTGGTTAAAAATGAATTTCCATTTCTTGAATAAAACTTTACATCGCCGTTATCAAGTTCAGCTATCGCACGGTAGCCGTCCCATTTAATTTCGTATAGCCAGTCTTTGTTTGAGAAAGGCTTATCTGTATCCTTAGCAAGCATTGCAGGAATGTATTCATTTAACTTTCTTGTTACCGATACTTCTGCTTTTACGGCAGTACGATTTGCAGTTCTTTGTGGAGTATTAATTTCTTCTGCCGGAGTTTTATCGTCTGTTTGATTAGCATCATAATCTGATAAGACATCAGGTTTTAGAGCTTTTTTTTTACCTGTAGTTTTTCCGGTTTATTTTCAGCAAGCCATTTGTTGATAGGAGAATTTTTGGGGGTATGTTCTTCGCTGTTGTATGTTTCCTCAACTGCATAATCATCGCGATGCTTAATTAATAACCAACTATTTGAATCGCTGCCTTTTAAGCGCACCAAAGCAAATTCGCCTTTAAGTTTTTTGCCGTTAAGTTTAAACTTTAAATTACCTGCTTTAAGCCCGGCATCTAATAGTTTTACTTTTTTTGCAAAATCTGTTACAATTCGTTCCGTACCTTTTTCATCAACAGCATCATAAATTCCGTTATCCCATATTTCAACTATTCCGGCCCCATAATTTCCTTCGGGAATAACTCCTGCAAAATCTTTATAATCGTACGGATGATCTTCAACCATCATTGCCAGGCGTTTATCGCCTGGGTTTAAACTTGGGCCTTTTGGTACAGCCCAGCTTTTAAGAGCACCTTCCATTTCAAGGCGAAAATCGTAGTGTAAATGTGAAGCTTTGTGGCGCTGGACTACAAAAGATAACTCCTTCCCTTCTGTGCTTGCCTGCTTTCCTGCCGGTTCGGATGTTTGTTTAAAATCTCTTTTTTTATTGTAAGTGGCTAAGCTCATATTTTACGATGCTTTCTTTTTCTTAGTGTTCAAACTAGCTTTTAATTGAGACATCAGATCTTCGGTAGCGCTATGTACCACACGCATTTTTGCTGCCGCCGGTTTAGCACCTTGGACTTTGGCCTCAATCACTTTCATCAGCTCTGCTGAATAAGTATCTTTGAATGCAGATATATCAAATTTTGAAGTAAGCTGGTCAATCAAAGAGATGGCCATATCAAGTTCGCCTTTTTTTATCTCGGCTTCTTCAGGCAAATGCAATTCTGAAGAATCGCGTATTTCTTCAGCAAAGCGGATGCGGTTTAAGATAATCACTTTATCGGAAGGACGTAAAATAGCAAGACCTTCTTTACTACGCATAACAAATGTAGCTATCCCAACTTTTTTTGTTTTCTGCAAGGCGGCTCTTAATAATGCATAAGCTCTTACGCCACTTTTATCAGGCTCTAAATAATAAGGCGTTTCAAAATAAATGCTGTCAATTTCTTCTTCCTTACAAAAGTCGCTTATCTCAATTGTTTTTGTTTTTTTGGCATTAGCCGCTTCAAAATCTTTCTCATCTAATATTACATACTTATCTTCCATTTTATAACCCTTAACTATGTTATCCCAATCAACGAGCTTACCTGTTTTTTCGTTAACCCGCTGATACTTGATGTGCGAAAGATCCGTCTTATCCAGCATGTCTAAATTTAATTCGCTGCGCTCAGTTGCGCTATACATTTTAACGGGTATGTTTACCAATCCAAACCCTATAGCGCCTGTCCAGATAGATCTCATAATTTAAAGTTTTAACCGTTTACAATTTCGCCGCCATTTGGATGAAGTACCTGCCCTGTTATGTAAGACGAATCGTTGCAAGCCAAAAACAAATAACTTGGTGCAACTTCTGCAGGTTCTCCCGCTCTTTTCATAGGTACATCACTTCCATGCTGGGCTACTTTTTCAGGATCGAAGCTTGAAGCTATTAATGGCGTCCATATCGGCCCGGGGGCAACGGCATTTACCCTGATGCCTTTCTCTATCAGATTAGCACTAAGGCTTCTGGTGAAAGAAACAATAGCGCCTTTGGTGCTCGCATAGTCAATAAGGCTTTCACTTCCACGATAGGCTGTAACGGAAGTTGTATTGATAATGCTGCCGCCCTTTATAAGATGAGGCAAAGCGGCTTTTGTAAGCCAGAACATAGAAAATATATTTGTGCTGAATGTTTTCATTAATTGTTCTGTAGTTATGTTCTCCAGCGATTTTTGTTCGTAATGAATGGCGGCATTATTAACCAGAATATCTATCCTTCCAAATTTCTTAATCACTTCAGCAACTGCATCAACACTTGTTTTTTCTTCTGCAATATTTCCCGGAAGCAACAAACATTGTCTTCCATATTCACTCACTTTCTTAGCAGTGTTCTCTGCATCTTGCTGTTCATTTAAATACATAATTGCTACATTTGCTCCTTCCTTCGCAAAAAGTATTGCAACAGCTTTGCCTATTCCGCTATCGCCACCTGAAATTAAGGCTATTTTACCCTGTAACTTTTCACACCCTTTTTCATCGGGCCTGTCTGAAACTGGTTTCGGAGACATTTCACTTTCCTGCCCCGGCCTTTCCTGCGCCTGAGGCTTTCTCACCGGCTTTTTCTCGTTCGATTTCTGCATAAATCCTTTTAGTTTTTAGTAAAAGTTTCGTGCCTCTTTATTGTATAAGAATAGTTACAGGCAACAAATCGCATCTGCTTCTTTCGAGGAAATTTATCTACAAAACATTCTCTTTTTATTTCATTTCCAATACATTACAAAAAAGGTATTACTTTATTGCATGTAAGATTTGTACCGCAGTAAAACTAAATTTTTCAAATGGCATGATTTTATAACTGGTATTTGCAGAAAACCATTCTTTTCTATAATTCACTCTTTAAATTTTTTGATAATGACTACACCTTTCAACAACTTGAACGGACATAAGGAGTCCCTTGAAGAAAATTATTTTTATCCTGAAATCAACAACATTACATCTGCATTATCAGTAGATGATGACGATGATCTTGATGAAGATGATGATGTTGACGAAGTTGATGATCTTGATGAAGATGATGATGATTTGGACGATGCGGAACTTGACGAGGTTGATGACGTAGATTTAGACGCCGATGTAGTGGAAGAAGAACCGGTGATAGGTGAGGATGATTTAGATGATGATATTACCCTTGATGAAGACGATGATGATGATGAGGATGATGACCTTGTGTAATTTGAACTTTAAGAGCCGAATTAATTTTGAAATGTCGTGATCAAGTAATAGACATTCAGTCTTTATCAAGAAAAAAAAGAGGCTGTCTTATAACTTAAGAGACAGCCTCTTTTTTTATATACTTTATTTTGATTTTAAGTACTGGTGTATAAATTGTATTACCTGGCGTGTATAATCAACCTGAACATCGTATGGATGTTTTTCTGGAGAAAGCAGGCGTTTTTCTAAAACAATTTTTTGTTCATGAGCTAAAGAGAAGTAAGCAAATAAGCCTTCTTTCTCACATTCCGGAACAATTGCTGCATAACCTGTAATCTCAATGCCATAATTACTCAAAAACATCTTGCTAACTTCAACAGCCATTGTGTTTGCTATACGTTGCTCTATGCTGTTTGTTTTTTGTGCAAGTATTGGTTCAATGTTTAAATGCCTTGTTTTTTGTCCCAGGTTGTATGCTGTAATACCTCCCTGAAAATATTTTGATGCATTGCAACTGAAAAAGCAGCCTGCCAATTACCTGAAGTTACACTTTCTGCAATCGCAATTGTTTGCTCACTTTCAACCAACATATCTTTTATCGAGTTAAGTGTTTCCTCGCTATCATAAGTGTATTTTTATAAACTTCATTCCTATTAATAGAAAATGGAGCCGGGCTTTTTATTATCAGGCTCCATACATTTCATTTGGCCCGATTAACTTTGCTCGCTGTTATCCCCGGTAGTTTTTATACCTGTTCCCGCGCCTGCATTATTTGGTATGCCACTATTTTCTGTGTTTCCTGTTCCGCCAGTTGTTCCTTTTCCTCCGTCCATATCACCACCAGTATTTTCGGCACTTCCCGCGCCACTGCTGCTATCAGTTAAAGAGTCAATATTTTCAGGCAAGCCTTCACCGCCCACCTTACCATGATGCATATTTCCTGCATCTTTATCTAATCCCATCCCCCTTTCATTCATTCCCATGTCATTGCCGGTTGTTCCTTCCTGGCCGCCGGGAATTGGTTTATCATTATCACTATTTGCCATAGTTACCTCCTTTAATTTTTCTTTGTTATACAGTTTTTGTTAGAACCGATGAAGGATAAAATTTTATGCCATAGGCTAATAACCAAATCAATTTTTACCTAAAATGCCATTCGCTAAACTCTTCCATTGAGGGTTAGAAAAGCCAGCAATAGCAGTGGTGCCCACAACAGCATTTCTTGTTTTATCTAAAGGTTTATCGGTAGTGGTATTAGGTACTTCATTTCTTCCATAAACTGCAGCAGTAACTACATTTTTAGATCTTGACACTACAAAATTACTGGTTGACTTATTGGAGAAAAAATGAGCAATATTATTATCATTAGTAGATGGATTATCGGCAGGCCTTACTCTTACTAATATTGATTCGGAATCTTCCTGTTCACTTTTATTTTCTTCAACTGCTTCTACCCGCACCCAGTCATATCCTTTACCGGATGCTGTGCCGGGACCCGGAATATCTATTTTAATGTAATTACCTACTTTAGGATTACCTTCAATATCGTTTCCTTTATCATCAGTCAATTTAAATACAGAACTTAATTTACCGCATATTTGTTGCCACTGGTTAATGGCCAATAAACGGCTTTTCGCTTCCTTAAATAATTCTTTTGCATCTTCTACACTATTTAATTCCGCTGCTGTTTCAATGTTTTTCTCTGCTCCTTCTTGCTGTGCAGGAAGAGAAATATCAGGCTTCTGTTCATTCATAAAATTAATTTTTATAAACCTGCTAAGTATTAACAAGCATACATAAATTTAAAAAAGTCAGGCGCAAACCTGACTTATAAATTAAAGCTGTACATTTTTAACCTTCTTCTACGTCTGCATCTTTTGTTAATTTCTCTTCATCACCACCACTTTCCTGTTGTCCTCCTTCTTCACTTTCTGAACCTTCTTGTTCGGCCTGCTGATTGATACTGCTTTCTGCAATTTGGGTTAAAAGAGAATCAGTATCTTTCTCCTCCTGGAGTGTTTGTCCTAATAGTTCTTTTGCTTCGCTTAAACCCATTTGTGCTGCTAAAGTTGCGATGCTTCCATAGGAAGCAATTTCATAATGCTCTACTTTTTGAGCAGCCATTATCAAAGCGACATCACGTGTTTTGCTTCCTTTTTTAGTCTCCTGAATCATATTTTCTGCTTCCTTGGTTAAGCCCGCCATTGCTTCGCATTTTACACCGACTGCTTTTTTACCTAATAATTCAAACACTTGCTCCAAACGGCCAACCTGACCTTCAGTAACTCTTAAATGTTCAGTAAATGCTTGTTGCAATTCAGGAGAAGTCGCTGCCTTACTTAATTTAGGTAAAACTTTAGTAAGGCTTTTTTCTGCCCAATAAATATCTTTTATAGAATCTAAAAACAATTCTTGAAGCATTGTTTCATCACTTACGGCTGCAACTTTTTTAGGGGTTACTTTAGGAGCTGCCGCTTTAGGAACTGCCGCTTTTTTAGCTGCCACTTTTTGGGGAGCCGACTTCGCTGCTACCTTTTTTGCAGCCGCTTTTTTAGGAGCCGACTTTGCAGCCACTTTTTTTGCAGCCGCTTTTTTAGGAGCTGACTTTGCAGCCACTTTTTTTGGAGCAGCTGCTTTCTTATTTGTTGCCTTTGCCATGATAAAAGTTTTGTTGGTTAATATTAAGCAACACTAAAAAAAGAATGCCAATGATTTATAACTACTCAGTTATTTCATGGCGATTTTTTTCCACATGTAGTTGTAGGATTTTTAATACGATTAAAACTTATGTTTGAATTACAAATTGTTATCTGCAATACAGTTTTATTATGAATAACTAATGATAAAAATTTTTGTAAATCCTATTACTAAAAAGGCAGTTTTTAAACCGCCGTTTTATTGTCAATGTTTTCCTTATCTGATGTTATAGGATCAATGAAAACTATTTGTGTAACCGCTTCTATATTTAATGGTCCGTAAATGTGAGGGAACTCCTGTTGTAATTCTTCGTTACGATCGTACTGTAGCTTTTGCGTAAGCCTTGAAGGATCAATAACAAGCTTAATCAGGTTCTCGCTGTTTTTAAAATGCCTTTGCTGCACACTCACTAATTGATTTTCGGTAGCGCAATGAATAAAACCTTCTCTTTGAAAAGATGGTGGTTCATAAGATCCTTTATCCTGCGCATCCTCCCACTCCTCTACCGTTGTAAGATGATAAATAACCTTTGCATCCATAATTGTAATTTTTGTAATTATAAAATTCGTGTGATGTGTTGCTCCTGTATCATAAAATCTGCCAAAACGATAGCTGTGACAGCTTCTAAAACTACGGGAACTCTAAGCGCAATGCACAGATCGTGCCTTCCTTTTACGGAAAAATCTTCCTGGCTGCCTGTGTTCCAGTTCAATGTTTGCTGAAGCTTTGGAGTTGATGATGTTGGTTTAACGGCAATCCTGAAAATAAGATCGTTGCCATTTGAAATACCACCAACAATTCCACCGGCATTATTGGTTTTAGTTTTTCCTGTTAAGTCTTCCAACGCATCATTATGTTCGCTTCCAAACATTTTTGCAGCAGCAAAACCTGCCCCAAATTCAATCCCTTTAACTGCAGGAATTGCAAACACCGCATGACTTATTACAGATTCAGCAGAATCAAAAAATGGTTCTCCTAAACCCAGCGGCAAACCTGTTACAGCACACTCTACAATACCTCCGATAGTGTCTTTTGCATCAATTGCTTTTTGCAAACCTTTTTCAACATCTGCTTCGCCGCCAATCTCTAAAAGATGAGCAACTATACTTATTTCTTTTAATAACTTTTTTGCTATAACTCCTGCTGCAACCAAACAAACAGTCAACCTCCCGCTAAAGTGCCCGCCGCCTCTGAAATCTTCATAACCTCCAAATTTTCTGTTCGCAACAAAATCTGCATGTCCGGGCCTTGGCACATCTCTTTGTTTCTCATAATCACCACTTCTTGTATTATTATTTTCGAATAAAATAGTGATTGGAGCTCCGGTTGTTCTACCATTGAAAATACCTGTTTTAAAAATGGGCAGGTCGTCTTCTTTGCGCGGTGTTGTACCTTTTGCCCCGCCTTTTCTTCGTTCGCTGTCTTTCACAAAATCTTCCTCATTTATTTGCAAACCTGCAGGGCAACCATCAATGGTTACTCCCACACAAGCACCATGAGATTCTCCAAAAATATGTACACGAAATATGCGGCCAAAACTATTCAAAGACTTATGTTTTTATTATTAAAAAGGCAAACTTAGTTCTGATGAACCGTTGCACCTAAACTTTCCAGGTGCCGGTAAAAGTCAGGATATGATTTATTGATGGCTTCAGCTTCTTCGATGGCCACTGCGCTATTTGCTTTTAATGCTGCCACTGCACAAGCCATTGCTATACGATGATCATGCCTGGAATGAACCGTTGCACCATTAACTCCTTTGCCGCCTTTTACCAACATCAGATCATCCTGCAATGTAATTTCAACACCCATTTTTCCAAACTCTTGCTGCAAAGTTAGAGACCGGTTGCTTTCTTTATGTTGGAGGCGGCTTATTCCTTCAATTACGGTAGTGCCATCGCAATAAGCTGCAAGCGCAACCAAAGGCGGAAACAGATCGGGACAATCTGTTGCATTAAAGTGAAAAGCTTTTATAGGTGCAGAGCCTACTTCTATCTCCTTGTCTTGTACAGATAAGCTGCAACCGCAAGACATTAAGGCCTCTACAATTTTTTTGTCAGCCTGCGTAGAGTTTACGTCCAAACCTTTGACAGTAATGTTTCCTGATATTGCTCCGGCAACCACTAAAAATGCGGCTCCACTCCAGTCGCCTTCTACCGTGTAGTTTACAGTTGACAGTTGACGGTTGACCCTTGACAGTTTACCGTGGACGGGAGAGAAAGTGAATGAGTTGTAATTATTATTAGTTGGAATGTTCATACCAAAATCTTTCATTACCTGCAACGTAAGATCAATGTAAGGTTTGCTTTTAAGATCGTTTACTTTTATAGTAACAGGGGCTTTAATTGCAGAACTGAAAGCCATTAATAAACCTGTTAGAAACTGAGAACTTAATGAGCCATCAACTTCAATATCTTGAGGTATTAAAGGGCCTTGAATTTTTAACGGAAGCCTTCCAAAAGTTGATTCAACCTTAATCCCTAATTGCGGGAATATCTCATCAAAAAAATCCATTGGCCTTGTAACCAAACTACCTGAACCACTAATAGTAAGCGGCTGATTGCTTAAAGCAGCAATGGGTGTAAACATGCGGATGCCCAACCCACTTTCGCCGCACTTAATTTCATTTTCTACCGGGTATATTCCACTGCTTTCAACAGTTAAAGAACCATCCTGGTTTGCAGTAACTTTTGCCCCCAGCTTTTTAATTACATCAATAGCTGCAAGATCATCATTGCTCTTTCCGGGATTGAAAATATTTGAAGTTCCTTTATGAAGCAAAGCTGCTGCACATGCCCTTTGCATACTGCTTTTACTTGCTGGTGCATGTATAGTACCTTTTACAGTTGTTGGTTGAATACGTACGATCATTATAGAAAAGTAACTAAGGAAAGCATGGTTTTAAATTAATGTTTCTATTTGTTGAAAAGGCAACGAAACAATGTAGGGTTTACCAATTTTGTGCAGAAGAATATAACTGATAGCGTTTTTTTCTTTCTTTTTATCGGCTCTTAATAACTTAAGCGTTTGCTCTTTATCATACTCAAACTGTGGGGGCAAACCATACTTTTTAAGAAGACCCGTTACTTTTCCTGTTTCTGAAAAGTTGTTTAGTTGTTCTGCTATCTTACAAGCTACACCCATTCCAATGCTCACCGCATGCCCGTGCGGAATTTGATACAAATTTTCAATTGCATGTGCAATAGTATGACCAAAATTTAAAAGCTTTCTTTCGCCCTGTTCATACTCATCATTAGACACCACTTTGCTTTTTAGTAATGCGTTGCGTTGTATAAGTTTCGAAAGCAATTCCTTGTCTTTTTGAAAATCGCTTATTTTATTGGCTTCTAATAATTTAAACATCGGTGCATCTTTTATACAAGCATGTTTAATTATTTCAGCAAACCCATTCACCCATTCGCTTTGCGGCAATAACTTAAGAAAAGAATAATCGTATAAAATAAATGCGGGCTGGCGTATAATACCAACCATATTTTTATAAAGGCCAACATCAATTCCATTTTTGCCACCAATAGCTGCATCAACCATAGCCAATATGGAAGTGGGAACATAACCGGATTTTATACCACGCATATAAATAGCGGCAACATATCCGGTTATATCTGTTATAACTCCTCCTCCAACGCCTATTAAAAAAGTTTGTCTATCTGCACCAACTTCTATTAGCTGGTTAATTATGCCATCAACTGTTTGTTGATTTTTATGTTGTTCGCCTGGTGGTATGGCAATTACCTTCCAACCTTTAAATTTTTTTGAATAAGCTTTGAAAATATTTTCGTCAGTTATTATAATCCCTTGTTCTTTGGATACAATTTTTTCGAGATATGAAAAATCTGCATCAAAATAATAGTTAACTGAAGCGGATGAAAATAAAATTGTTTTTTTTGTCATACCCCAAACCTCTAAAGGGCTTTCCCTAAATCCATGAAAGGATTAATATTTAATGATATAAAAAATTATAACCAGATGTTGTAATAACTCAGATATTGTAACGCGCTCAAAAGTCTCCCGTTTAGGAAAGATTTAGAGGGTTTTAGCTATTCATAATCCTGTTCTGATGATTGATGCTTTCCATATGCACAGAGTCATAATATTTGGTGATAAATTCTTTACTTAATCCCAATGCTTCGCCTTTTTTAAACGCTCTTTCAAGTATTTCATTCCAGCGATTGGTTTGTAAAATAGTAATGCTGTTATTCTTTTTGTACTCACCAATCTTGTCAGCAATCTTCATACGCTGACCGAGCAATTGCATCAACTCATCATCAACATGGTTGATCTGCTCACGTAATTTTTCTAATGCTACAACAAACTCTTTTTCATCTGTAGTTTCATGCCTCCACTTAATGGCATCTAATAACTGTGCTAATCTTTCAGGAGTAATTTGTTGCTTGGCATCGCTCCATGCTTTATCGGGGTCAATATGGCTTTCAATCATCAGGCCATCAAAGTCGAGGTCAATTGCTTTTTGTGCAACGTCCTGCAACATTGTTCTGTTTCCGCAAATATGGCTGGGGTCGTTTATCATCATGATCTCGGGGTTACGCCGTTTCATTTCGATAGCCAAATGCCACATGGGAGCATTGCGATATTCAGTATTACCATAAGAAGAAAAACCGCGGTGTATTAACCCTATCTTTTTAATGCCTGCTTTTGCAACTCTTTCCAGAGCGCCCGTCCATAATTCAAGATCAGGATTAATGGGGTTTTTTACAAGAACGGGCACGTTTACACCGCGCAAGGCATCAGCAACTTCTTGTACACTGAAAGGGTTAACGGTAGTGCGTGCACCTATCCAAAGAAGATCAATATCAAAATGCAAAGCATCTTCCACTTGTTTTGCTGTAGCCACCTCAACTGCTACAGGAAGCCCTGTTAACTTTCTTGCCTGGGCCAGCCAGCCTAAACCTTTTGTTCCGATGCCTTCAAACATTCCGGGACGGGTACGGGGTTTCCAGATGCCTGCCCGCAGCATATCAACCTTACCAGTTTTTGACAGGCGGGTAGCCGTTTCAATCACTTGTTCCTCAGTCTCTGCACTGCAAGGTCCTGAGATGATCAGGGGACGTTTGTTTATCACTTCATCCACAACTGATACTGAATTTAAAGTCTGTTCCATCTTTATATATTGTTGAACTATAATATTTTTTAAGAGATAAATTTTGCGACCTTTTCATTTGAAGTTATATCTCTGTCACTTCTTAATTGAATTTGAACATTGGCTATCCATTCATCACAGCCTTTACTTAACAGGTGTTCGTTAACGTCATTCATTACTTTCATTACCTCGTTGTATGTTCCTTCTAACACAGTTGCAAACGGGCCAATTTCGTGTTTAATTCCTGACTGTTGTATTATCGAAATTGCTTCATCCACCCATTCGTAAGGATGCTTGTCCTGTACGATTGGAATGATTTGTAATGATGCATTTATTATGTGGTTGTGCATGCTTAACCGTTTCTGCAAACATTGAATGTTGGATAATTGCTACTGGTAAAATACTCAATATTAAATGTTTAACAATCAATGTTTAAAATGAGACAAATCAACTTTCTTAACCTGTCAACTTCTCAACCTAACTCATCCCCTGCTGTTTGCATCGTTCATTCGTATCCTTCTGCCTTTGTATGTTTTGCCATCTACTGCACGGATCATTTTAGTGGCAACACTTTTATCAATCTCTATCCAGCTATTCATCTCCTTCATATCAATACGGCCAAGCATATCTTTTTTCAGATCACTCATGTCGAGTATAAACTGAAGGAAACTTGCTTTGTAAAAACCATCCTTAGTACCAAGGTTTACAAATAACCTTGCAAAGTCGCCGTTACCCGTAAACTCTCTTCCTCTTGTATCTCTTGTGCGGGCCTGGTCAACTCCGTCCTGATTGTATATTCTTTCTCTGGCGCGCACTTCACGCACGTTCAAATCCGAAGCATTCTCATAATATTTAAGAAAACGGTCAAACTCCATTGCAGCCACTCTCTTCAACACTTCTTCTTTGCTTACTTCGGCAAACTTTTCTTCGAGCATTGGTACATACGTTTCGTAATCACCATGGCTAACATCCGTTTGCAGCAACTTCTCCATAAAAGTGAAGAACTGCTTTCGGCAAACATCTTTTCCGCTTGGAATATCTAATTTATGAAAAGGTTGCTGTATTGTTTTCTCGATCTGCTTTAATTTAAAAATTTCTCTTGCATGTACGATGGATATACTGATCCCTTGTGCGCCTGCACGACCGGTACGTCCGCTTCTATGCGTGTACACTTCTAAATCATCAGGAAGTTCGTAGTTGATGATGTGCGTAATTCCTGATACATCAATACCTCTTGCAGCAACATCAGTTGCAATTAATAATTGCAAACTTTTATCCCTGAACTGTCCCATTACCCTATCGCGCTGCTGTTGGGTTAAGTCGCCATGTAAAGCATCTATATCGTAACCTTCTCTTGTCAGCTTTTCTGCTATGTCCTGTGCATCGAGTTTTGTTCGGGTGAAGATGATTGCATAAATACCGGGGTTAAAATCTATGATACGCTTTAATGTTTCGTACCGGTGCTGTGCCGAGCAAACATAATATTGATGATCAATGTTCTTGTTGCCTGTATTTGCTTTTCCAACCGTTACTTCAACAGGTGTTTTCATGTAGCGCTTGCTTACCTGCTTAACTTCAGGCGGCATGGTTGCGCTAAACAACCAGGTGCTTTCGCGTTTGGGTGTGTTTTTTAATATAAATTCTATATCGTCTCTAAAACCCATGTTCAGCATTTCGTCCGCTTCGTCCAGCACTACATATTTTATCTGTTCAAGGTCAATCGCTTTACGCTCGATCAAATCAATTAAACGGCCTGGTGTTGCTACTACTATCTGCACGCCTCTCTTAAGGTCTCTAATCTGCATACTTATTGAAGCCCCTCCATAAACTGCAACTACACTTACGCCTTTTATATGCTTTTTAAACAGTTCAATTTCTTTTACGATCTGCATGCAAAGCTCACGGGTAGGACAAACTATTAAAGCCTGAGGAAACCTGTTTTCTACACTAATTAACTGCAATAGCGGCAAGCCAAATGCTGCTGTTTTGCCTGTACCTGTTTGAGCCAACCCTACAAAATCAGTTGTGCCGCTCAATAAAACCGGTATCGCTTTTTCCTGTATTGGTGTTGGGTTCACAAACCCCAACTCATCGGTTGCCTGAATTAACCTTGCGTCAATTCCCAACCCTTCAAATGTCATCATATATTCTTAAATATTTTTCGCGAAGGTACTTAATAGTTGACAGATGATTGAGGTTGGTTGGTTATCTTATTGTTGTACCAAAAGTTATAAAATAATTATCAAATATTGGTTATTGAAACATTCTAAACACTCAACACTCAATTCTCCATATTCAATTTTCACTTCTCTACTTCTTAACTTCTCAACGTATCAACCTACCAGCTTACTTCAAAATCCTCCTTATTCCATTAGCCTGCTCAATTAACTCCTGCAAGTATTCATAGTTTTCTTTCTCAAGGCAACTTTTAAACTTTCGTAACTGTGTGATGTGCTCGTTTAATACGTCAAGCACGTTCTCGCGGTTTTGTTTAAATATAGGAACCCACATAGCAGGATTACTTTTAGCTAGTCGAACCGTGCTTTCAAAACCACCGCTTGCCAATTCGAAAATAGCATCGTCTTCACGCTCTTTTTCCAGTACTGTATTAGCCAATGCAAAAGACGTAATGTGCGAAATGTGACTGACATAAGCTGTATGCAAATCGTGCGAAGCAGCTTCCATATAAACAAGGTGCATCCCGATTTTTGTATAAATATCTTCTACCAATGCTAAAGCATCTGCATCAGAATTTTCAGCATCGCAAATGACTACCGCTTTATTTATAAAGGCATCGTTTACTGCTGCAGTGGGGCCGTTATATTCTGTTCCCCACATGGGATGTGTGGCCACAAATCTTTTCCGGTTTGGATGTTTATCAATCGCATGAATTACCACCTGCTTTGTTGATCCCATATCTATTACCACATGCTCATCCGTAACCTGATCCATTATTATTGGCAATAACTTTACCGTAGCATCTACAGGTATAGCCATTACAATCAACTTAGATTTTGCCACAGCTTCATTCAATAGCAGCACTTCATCAACTAACTTCAAATCCAGAGCACTCTGAAGATGCAGTTCGTTATTATCCACTCCAATTATATGCGATGAGAGACCATTTCTTTTTAATGATAAAGCAAACGAGCCCCCTATTAACCCGATACCGATAATTGAAACACACCCTCCTAAATCTTTCCCGCAGGGGAGAACTTTTGCAGCAACCTGATCTGTTGTATTTCTTTCCATCTCTTAACTTTTTAAGCCCCTCCTTAGGAGGGGTTTAGGGAGGCCTGGTTTGAGGAGGCTACCCTTTCCAATGCATTTTTAAATACTTCGGCTTTTGCACATAAGCTGACTCTTATATATTGGTTGCCGTTGCTTCCAAAAATACCGCCCGGTGTTATGAATACATTTTTGTTGTATAAAACTTCGTCACTCAGTTTGTAGCCATCTTTATAATTAACTGGTATTTTTGCCCATACAAACATGCCTCCCTGGGTTTTATCGAAAGAACAATGTAATGCTTGCAAAAGCTGATAAACCAACTCCCGTCTTTCAGTATATATCTTATTTAGATCGTTATACCAATCTTTTCCTAAACTTAAAGCTTTTGAAGCTGCTAATTGTACGGGCAGAAACATGCCGCTATCCATGTTGCTTTTAAATCGTAGCACTTCATCAATACGTTCTTTAGCACCGAGCATCATCCCAACCCGCCAGCCGGCCATGTTGCTTGCTTTACTTAACGAATTTAATTCGATGGCAACATCTTTTGCCCCTGCTATACTTAATAAACTTAAGGGCTTATCATTTAAAATAAAGCTGTAAGGATTATCATGGCAAATAAGAATGTTATGCTTTTTGCCAAAGGCTATAATTTTTTCAAATAATTCTGCCGAAGCTTGTTTACCTGTTGGCATTTGAGGGTAGTTGATCCACATCATCTTTGCCTCCTTCCGGCTTCCTCCTGTAGGGGAAGATATTAGTTTTTCGAGAGCCTTAAAATCTGGCTCCCAGTTATTTTCTTCTGTCAAATCGTATTCTATGCAATTTCCTCCTGCGAGTTTAACTGCGCTGCTGTAAGTTGGATATCCCGGGTTTGGAATAAGAACTTTATCGCCCTCATTCAGATACGTCATGCATATATGCATGATTCCTTCTTTGCTGCCGATTAACGGAAGTACTTCGGTGTTTGGATCAACTTCAACTCCATACCACTTTTTATAAAATGCTGCTATAGCCGTTCTAAGCACAGGACTTCCTTTATAGCTTTGATAGGCGTGTGTGTTTGGCTTTGCAGCCTCTTCGTCAAGCACTTTTATAACATCAGGATGAGGCGGAAGATCAGGACTGCCTATACCAAGATTTATTACCTGCCTGCCTTGCCTGTTCAACTCATCAATCTCACGAAGCTTCTGCGAAAAATAATATTCACCTATGCCGTTTAGCCGGTTTGCAACAGTTATTTCCATCGCTTACGATTTTTTGCTTTTAAGTTTCCCATTTTTATAAATCCCTAACACTTTCACATTAGCTGTTAAAGGTTTTATATTTTTAATCACTTCTTCAAAATGCTGATGATCGTCAATTTCCATGTCTGCAAAAAAACCGTATAAGAAATCACTTCCCGGTATAGGCATGCTTTGCAGCTTACTTAGATTGATTCCGTTTTCGGCTACTGTCGAAAGCACTTTTGCCAGGCTTCCTTTGCTATGATCTGTTTCAAAATACAGGGATGCCTTGTCTGCCTTTTCGATAGTTGTTGCCCCGGATTGTTTTTGCAGCACTAAAAACCTGGTGTAATTATTTTTTGCCGTTTGTATGTTTGCAGCAAGCATATCAAGCTGGTAAAGTTCGGCAGCTAATTTACCGGCGATAGCAGCAGAATGTTTGCTATGTCGCAGATGAAGATGTTTTGCGCTCAAGGCAGTATCTTCTGTTTCAACCAGCTTCCAATGAGGAAATTTTTCGAGGTAATCAATACACTGTAATAAAGCCATGGGATGAGAATGAACTTCTTTAATATCTTTCAACGTCACTCCCGGGTTTGCCAATAAATGCTGCCCGATTTGCAAATAAACTTCGCCGACAATTGTTAGCTGGCTTTTTAATAATAAATTATAATTAGGAAGAATGCTGCCCGCAATTGAGTTTTCGATAGCCATTACTCCACCACCAGATTCTTTTTTATCAGATGCCTTTTTTATCACTTCTCTAAACGTAGCACAGGGAATTACGGTAACTTGTTTACCAAAAAACTGATGCGCCGCAACCTGATGAAAACTACCTTCATAACCCTGTATAGCAATAGCCGAAGTTGCACTTCGAGACGTTTTAAGGGGAAGGCTGCCGGTTGGGTTATCTTTTAAAACTAATGTCATTTAATATGTTAGAAGTTTTGGGTATGAAAAAGTCCCGGCTGTGTGGCCGGGACTTTTTATTTTGATTTGTTTTTTATAATTTTTCAATCTCAATAGTTTCCCGGACCACTTATAAAGCAGAAGCTAAAATAAAAGCTAAACCAGGTGTGTGCTATTGTTTGTTTCATTTGCATTTCAAAAATAGCAATTCATTTTAAATGAACAAATTTGTTTTAATGAAATGACAGAAATTGTTTAATAAAGTTTTAAGTTAATTAGTGAAACTATGCTTATTACAAAAACTTATTGAAGCTTTGCTATTTTAACAGCTTGCAAAAATAAAGAAGCCGTCCCTAAGAATAGGGACGGCCTCTAACGATTGCTTGCCATATGAAAATCTTATAAACTGTTTCTTATCCGGCAAGAGGGATCACCTAACCAAATACACACAGTTTTTTATAGGATTATTGTCCGTTACCAGAACCGTTACCTGAAGTACCAGTGCCTGTGCCAGAACCTGAAGTACCCGTACCACTACCAGAAGTACCTGTACCAGTACCGCTACCTGAAGTACCAGTGCCACCTGTGCCAGTACCGCTACCTGAAGTACCAGTGCCAGAACCTGATGTACCATTGCCAGAACCTGAACCCATGGTACCTCTTCCAGAACCAGAACCCTTCATTGAAGAAGTATCAGAACCCATAGTACCTGTTCCAGAACCAGAACCCATAGTTGAAGATGTATCAGAACCCATAGTACCAGTACCTGAACCAGAACCCATACTTGAAGAATCGGCACTCATTGAACTAGAAGTAGAGTCTGAAGAAGTTGTAGACTCTCCACTGTTACAAGCTACGAAAGCGCTGATAGCTAATACACAAAATAATTTTTTCATTGTTTCTTGTTTTATTGTTTTTACAATTTGTAATATTTATACTGGTAAGAATAAAAGGTAACCCACAATAAAAAAAAACTTTAGAAAAATAAAGCCATCCCCAGGAATAGGGACGGCCTCTAACAATTGCTTGCCATATGAAAATCTTAAATTAGCTATGCATTTGCAGCAGGCAAGGGTATTTATTTATTTATAAGTTGCTTAGCTGAAGTAGTAATTATTGTTTTTTATTTGAGCTTTTCCTTTTAGAGTCAATCATATTTTCAGCAGAATCAAGCCTATCTTTTTTAGCTTCAGCAGAAGAGTCGATTTTATCTTTTCTTGCTTCAGCAGAAGAATCGATCATGTCTTTTTGAGCATCTACCGTTGAGTCAACTTTATCTTCAGTAGTTGTGGCAGTGTTACAGGCTACGAAAAAACCTAAGGCTAATACAACTAATAACTTTTTCATTTTTTTGGGGTTTTATTTGTGAATTTGACATTGATACAGTCATCAACAAAAAGTAACCTGTTAACAATCAATTTTTTTTAAAATAATTTTGCACACCTACCTTGGGTTACTTTTTAATTATAATGGTATTAAAATCAGACTGTGAAAGCCGAATTTAACGAACAGGTTTTATTAAAGGGACTGGCACAAGACGACACAAATGCCGTGGAAACGATTTACAGGAACAACTATAATATGATTCAGTCTTTTGTGCTGAATAATAACGGAACTTACGATGATGCACGAGATATTTTTCAGGAAGCAATGATCGTATTGTATGAAAATGCTAAAACTGAAACCTTTGTATTAACCTGCCAGATTAAAACCTATCTATATTCAATATGTAGAAGATTGTGGCTTAAAAGGCTTCAGCAGTTAAATAAGTTTTCCATACAGGTTGATGGTTTGGAAGATCTGGTTCCGGTAGAAGAAGATGTTGAGAACCAGGAAAAGCGTAATACAGATTTTTTGATAATGGAAAGAGCATTGAGCAGTCTTGGAGAACCTTGCAAAGGTATTTTGGAAGCCTATTACCTGCAGAAGAAAGACATGGCTCATATTGCAAGTGCCTTCGGTTATACTAATGCCGATAATGCCAAGAACCAAAAATACAAGTGCCTGATGAGACTGAAGAAATTGTTTTTTTCGCAATATAATATAGGAGAGTAAATAATGGAAGACAACATATTGTTAGATGCTATTGAGCGTTATCTTAAAGGAGAAATGAGCGCAGAAGAGAAGGCTTACTTTGAAGAGCTTCGTAAAAACACGCCTGAAATTGATCTTTTGGTGGTGGAGCATACCATGTTCCTTCATCAGATAGATGCGTTTGGAAAAAAACGCAACTTTAAACATAAACTTCACGAGGTTCACAACCAGCTATTAGAAAACGGACATATAAACGAAGGTAAAGTTGAACATAGCGGAAAAGTGGTGCGCCTCTGGAATAAATACAGGAGGGTTACCGGTATTGCTGCAACCATTGCGGGGGTTACTGCCTTATTTATAAGCGGGCTTGTATCTTATTTTAGTCCTGTACCCAATAAAAACGAGATTGTGCAGTTAAACCGTAAGATTGACCAGGTAATGCATAATGTGCGGGTACAGGGTAACCAGATAAATGCAATACAATCTAAAGTGCCTGTTAATGAATTTGCTTCAAATGGCGGTACCAGCTTTTTAATCGACTCAAAAGGGTATCTGGTAACAAATGCACACGTGGTTGCAGGTTCTTCTACTATCCTTGTTCAAAATAACAAAGGGCAGGAATTTAAAGCAACCATTGTTCATTTGGATAATGTAAAAGACCTCGCTATCCTTAAAATCGAAGATGAAGATTTTAAACCGCTCTTGTCGCTGCCATACAGCATTCGTAAAAGCAATGCCGACCTTGGCGAATCCATTTTTACTTTAGGTTATCCCCGCGATGAGATTGTTTACAACGAAGGTTATATGAGCGCTAAAACAGGTTTTAACGGCGATACCATAAGTTGCCAGATTGCAGTTAGCGCAAACCCCGGTAACAGTGGAGGCCCTGTCTTAAATAAGAATGGTGAAGTTATAGGCGTATTAAGCACGGCTCAAACAAAGGCTGAAGGTGTTGTGTTTGCCATAAAATCTAAAAACATATTTCAGGCAATTGATGAACTGAAAAAAGATACATCTTATCAAAAGGTAAAAATACCAACCTCTTCTAATATCAGGGGCATTGACAGGGTGCAGCAGATTAAACAAATTGAGGACTGTGTTTTTATGGTAAAAAGCTTTACACGATAATTTTCTTTTATGTAGATTTATTAAAAAAGTCCCGCTTATACCGGGACTTTTTTAATAAGATCGTGTAATCCCAATCACTGCTTATTATTTACACCCCTGCCCGTTTTGTGCTGCAGTTCATCTATTTTTTTTGATGCTTCGCCTTTAGTAATATTTTCGTCAAACTCCTCGCCTGCTTCGTCTGAGAGTGTTTTTAAGTACGACCTTTGCGCTCCTGTCATTGCCTGATCTCCTGTTTTCCAATCCTGGGGATCTTTAACAGTATTTGAGGCACCCGCATTATCTGTAGAGTTGTTTTGATTTTGATTATTTCCTTTGTTATTTTTTTGAAGTTCATCTATTTTTTTGGCTGCTTCTGCCTTGCTCAGGTTTTCATTAAAAGGTTCGCCTGCACTATCTGATAATGTTTTTAAATAAGACCTTTGCGCTCCTGTCATCTGCTCACCTCCTGTTGTCCACTCGTCGGGATCTTTTACCGTGTTCGAGCTTGTTTGATCGTTGTTATCGTTTTGATTTGCTGCATTCGGTTTATTACCTGATGCATTATTTTCAATGTTATTCATATACGTAAGCTTTTATTTAGCAGATGCAAAAAATACACCATGACAAGAAATATTTTTTTGGTATACTTAAAAAAACAGGCATTGAATTATTTTGCCTGAGAAGGCAGAACGGTAAGTGCGTAAGAATATTATCTTAGCATATTAAAAAATTTATCAATGGCAGAAGATTTAAGCATTAGAAAAGGAACAAAAGAAGAGCAATACGAGTTATTAATTCCACAGATTGAAGGATTGCTTGCAGGCGAAACTGACCAGGTAGCAAATATGGCAAATACAGCAGCAGCTTTAAAAGAACAATTTGGTTGGTTTTGGGTGGGGTTTTATATAGTGAAACAGGATGAACTGGTACTGGGTCCTTTCCAGGGGCCGGTTGCCTGCACGCGTATAAGAAAAGGCAGGGGCGTTTGCGGAACAAGCTGGAGCGAAGCCAAAACTTTAATTGTGCCGGATGTAGAAAAATTTCCGGGACATATTGCCTGCAGCAGTTTATCACGCTCTGAAATTGTGGTGCCTGTTATTAAAAATAATGAAGTGGTTGCTGTTTTAGATGTTGATAGTGAGCATTTGGATTATTTCGATGAAACAGACCAAAAGTGTCTTGAAAGAATTATTCGCATGATTAATTTTTAAAAACCGCAAAAGCCAAAAGAAGTTGACATTTACTATTAAAACTGTCACTTTATCTCGTAATTCTGAAAAATTTTCAGTATTAACCCTATGGCATTTTACTTGATTTATACAAGGTGTAAAACAAAAATAAAAACCATTTAAAAAGGAGGAATTATGACACTCACAAAAAGAAATGGAAACGTACCTGCTTCTTTGCCAGGATTACTTGATGACTTCTTTACGAGGGATTTATTTGATTGGGGTACTTCAAACTTTTCAGGTGCCGGTTCAACTTTACCAGCCGTAAATGTAAAAGAAACCGCAGAAAGTTATGAAGTGGAAATGGCTGCCCCCGGTATGACAAAAGAAGATTTTAAAGTTGAATTAAATAATAACATTCTTACCATCAGCAGCGAGAAAAAACAAGAACATGAAGAAAAAGAAGGCGAAAAATACAGCCGAAAAGAGTTTAGCTACCAGTCATTTCAACGGAGTTTCCAATTATCAAGAGAAGCTGTAGATGCTGATAACATCAAGGCTAAGTACGAGAATGGTGTTCTTCGTTTAAAGCATACCAAAACGTGAAGAAGTTAAGCAAAAACCTTCACGTTTAATCAACATCTCATAATGGGAGAACTTATTTAAAAGAGAGGCTGCGAGCCTCTCTTTTTTTTTATCTTTAGTATCAATTAAAATATTTAGTTACAGAAAAAGAGCTCTTAACGTTGCAGCTCTTTTTTTATTTCAGGTAAGTAAAATTTAAATTATGAAAAGCAGACAGAAACATTATATTCATGTTTCTTAACAACAGCAATATGTCTAAAATAATATTAATAACAGGAACTTCAACAGGCGTTGGTTTACACACAGCTTCTTTATTAGCGGCAAGAGGAAATGTAGTATATGCTACTATGAGAGACATTACTAAACGAAATCTTCTTGAGGAGCTTACCAAAAACTATCCGGCTAATATTCATATACTTCCGCTTGATGTTCAAAAGCAGGAAACCATTGATGAATGCATTAAAACCATTACCGGCAAAGAGAAAAGAATTGATGTATTAATTAATAATGCAGGTGCAGGTTTTATACGAACACTTGAACAGGCAACGATGGAAGAAATACACAATGTAATGGACGTAAATTTTTATGGAGTTATACGTTGCATTAAAGCAGTTTTGCCTATCATGCGTGAACAAAATAACGGTCACATCATCAACATTTCTTCCATTGGAGGTTTAGTTGGACAGCCGGTAAATGAAATTTATTGTGCAGCCAAATTTGCACTGGAAGGTTTAACTGAAAGCATTGCTACTTACTTTAAACCTTACTTTGGAATAAAAACAACCATAATCGAACCTGCAGGTATTACCACCGAATTTGGGAATAATCTTATGAACTATTTCAATAACACGGGTGGAGTTCGCAACGATGATTATATGCCAATACTAAACGATTATATGGCGTACAGGCAAACATTTACCGAAGAGCTAAAAGCTAAAATATTTCAAACACCTGAGCAGGTAGCACAGGTAATTGCTGATTGCATTTCAGACCCTGAACCTAAGCTTCGGTACCTTACTTCGCCGTATGCCGCAGAATTCACTTATCTTAAATCAGGCCTTGATGCCGATGGAAATAAGTTGCAGGATATTATAAGAAAAAGGATATTAAATAAATAAAGTGCTCACTGGCTTTTTACTAAACTTACTTACAGAAGCAAACTGCTGCTTGTCAAACAATAATTTCAGTAGCTCCAATAGAAATTATCCATTTATAAATGGCATAATTTTTTCTGCATTTCTTTTAAAGTTAATATTATGGACAAGTTAAATGTTAAAGGAAACTGGAACGAAGTAAAAGGTAAGATGAAACAGGAACATGCTCATCTTACAGATGATGATCTGGAATATGAAGAAGGTAAGGATGATGAATTTTTTGGCCGTTTACAAAAGAAATTAGGTAAAACCAAAGATGAAATTGTAGATTGGATACGTTCTCTTGGTTAATTTTAACAGCAGATTTTGGAGAGCCGGATTAAGATATAAAATTAATCGTAAAAAAGAATTACGCAAAAAAAAGCGCAGAATGATCCAATCCTGCGGAAAGAGTAACAATTTTAAAACTCTAATTTCTTATGCAGCCACCTTTACATAAGGTGGCTTTTTTTATGCGTCAAAAGAAAAACAGCTTCAAATTAATTTAATGTTGCTCTTAACTTACAAAGCTTTTGCAGCCGGCGCCGTTGCCTGTACCATCTGTTCATCTTTAGGTATAATACCAATTTTGTATGAATGTTCTATCGCTTCTTTACTGTTTGTAAAATGACAACATTTTACACCTGCCTGTTCAATTTTTGTAATAAGCTCTTTTACATTATAAAGGTTTTTTTCGTACACATGCCTTAAGTAAACACATATAATTCTTCCGGGAAAATGCTTCACTATTCCTTCATAAATAACCGGGTCCTGCTGCGAATCGTCGCCTAATAAAATAAATTTTTGTTTAGGATAAGCTTCCAGTATCCGCGCAATACGCATAAACTTGGTAGAGTGTTTTGTTGCACCTGTTTTCCAAACCTCGCTTAACCGTTTTATCTGGCTTAGCAAAAAAACTCCTTCAGGCATTGCATTGTTTCTGCAAAACTCTTTTATAAAATCGTACAGGTTCCATTCGCTGCTCGAAACATAAAAAAAGGGATTTTGATTATTATTTTCGGTATAAGCTTTTGCAAGCAACTGGTAATGATTAACCACTCCTTCAAAAGGCTTTCGGCTATGTGCATTTTTTGTAAAAAGAACATATAACCTTTTTCGTAAATTAGATGAATGAGAGATAAGAAATGTGTCATCAATATCCGAAACAAATGCATATTGGTTTGTATGCGGAATGATGATTGAGCCCTGCCCTGTAGCCACTACAAGGTTCTCAATTTCGGGTAATAAATAATCCACTTCAACCTTGTATATTCCGGGAGGTACAGCAATATCACATTTCCATTCAAACCTGAAGAATCCGTCGGCAGCTGTAACAGCGTCAAGAACAATTGTATTAAAGCGCAGGCGCACTTTTGCATTTGGTATGCGTACAATCATAAACGACCGCAAAAGAGCAAAAGAATTTGTCCAAAAATTTTTTCGGTACTTTTTTCTAGATAATGGGCTTAAACTAAAAACATGGCCAAAAACAATTATACTGGTTGCACTGCCATAACTATGATATACTTTTACTACAGGATCGTTTGTAAGCCGGAACAAGTGCAGCATCTTCTTATATACTCCTTCAAAAAATGTGGGCCTTTGTGGAAAAACAGTTTTATTTGTAGTATTATCCATAAATTAATTAATAAAAGAAATGATACAGGATCCAGCCTTGAAAATTTTGTTTATAATTAATCCAATTTCAGGTGGAAAACAAAAAACTGATTATGAAACAACTATTAAAAAACATTTCGAAGCCCTTCCCCACTCCATCGAATTCTTTTTATTAGATGGCAAAAATGATGCACAGCAATTACAACAAACTCTTGAGAAAGTAAAACCACACAAAGTAATAGCGGTAGGTGGCGATGGCACAGTATCGCTTGCAGCAAAAAATATTTTGGGAAGCGAAATGCAATTAGGTATAATACCTGCAGGATCGGCAAACGGAATGGCGAGAGAACTGGATATTCCTATAAACATTACAGATGCCTTAAATGTGGTAATAGGTAACAATGTAAAGAAAGCCGATGCCATCTTAATTAATAAACAAGTTTGCCTGCATTTAAGCGATATTGGATTAAATGCCCGCCTTATAAAATACTTTGAAGAAGGAAATAAACGTGGAAAATTAGGCTATGCAAAAGTGGCTTTAAAAGTTTTATGGAAAAAGCAAAACATACGGGTAATCATTCAAACGAAAGACACTGAGATAAAAAGAGATGCCTTTATGATTGTACTTGCAAATGCAAGTAAATATGGAACGGGTGCCGTTATAAATCCGCATGGCGATTTATATGATGGCTTATTTGAAGTAGTTATTATACGAAGACTTGCTATTTCTGAGATATTTAAAATGTGGTTCAGACCGCAAATCTTCGATCCTAAAAAGATAGAAATTATACAGGCTACATCTATTAATCTGGAAACACAGCATTCAGTACATTTCCAGGTGGACGGGGAATATCTTGGTAAAGTTAAACATGTACAAGCCAAAATTCTTCCCGGCCAACTAAATATACTCCTTCCTTAACAGCAATAATTACTTTAATCAGCTTTTCATTATTAAGGGCAATTGCGGAAATACTTCCCCATTACGCTTTTATCTTACTTCTTCAACTAAACAAAATAATTAGCGCAGTTACCAGTTTCTAAACTGTAATAATATAATTGTAGCAAGTTATCAGGTTAAAAATTTATGTTTATTTAAAAATTTAATCATATTGTGCGCATGGATTTCTTCTACATCATTTCAAAAATCTTTACCTTTTTTCTTGCCCCCGCAATTTGGATTGTTGTCTTACTGATCTGGCGGTACTTTGCTAAACGAAGATTAATAAAAAAGCGGGTAACAATAGCTGCGGTTTGCATTTTTCTTCTTTTTAGTAATGAAGTTATCTACACTTTGCTGGCTAATGCATGGCAACCAAAACCGGTAACACTTAACCGGGAGCAATACGAAGCAGGAATTATTTTAGGAGGCATAGTTGCATTTGATAAAAAAAAGAAAGGTTTTTTTGGAGAAGATGAAGACAGGTTTTATCAGACCTATAAACTCTACCATGCCGGAACTATAAAAAAAATACTGGTAAGCGGAGGTACTGTTGACAAAGATCTACCCGAAGAAGCAGATTTTATAAAGAATGAAATGATTGCAATAGGTGTAAAACCTGAAGATATTATAACAGAAACGCGTTCTAAAACTACCCGCGAAAATGCTTTGTTCAGTAAAAGAATTATTGATTCTTTACATATTAAGCCGCCGTATGTTTTAATCACCTCATCCCAACATATGCCCAGGGCATCAAGGCTTTTTACTAATGCAGGTTTAAATGTGGTTCCTTATCCGTGTGCCTATTCTGTAATTAACGAAAATTTTGCCCTGGATGATTACCTGCTTCCAAAAATAGGAATACTTGATGACTGGCAGCGATTTTTAAAAGAACTTACAGGCTTTATAATATATAATGTTTTCAAAAAGGCTTAATACCGGAAAACCTGTTAATACTCCGCTATTTTCTGACAATTTTTCATTTTCAAACCCTTATCTTTGCCGCTCTAAAAAATTTTGTAAACTCCTACGAATATGCAACTGAAAGGTTTGGTAAAGATTTTTGCCATTGCATTAGTCCTGATTTGTTTGTACCAGCTTAGCTTTACCTTTTTTGTGCGCAGTCATGAAAATAAGATGGCTGAAAGAGCCGAAAGCTGGGTTAAAGCCAGGTACCCTAAATCCGAACAAAAATATCACGAAAACAAAGAACTACAGGCTTTGTATGCTGACACGTTAGCTTCCCTTAAAAAGAGCCGGTTACAACGTTTGCTCGACAGTACAAAGAACGAAAAAGTTGTTTTAGGCGTAGGAACTTATCAATACGCTAAAAACCAGGAGCTCATGCTTGGGCTGGATTTGCAGGGCGGCATGAACGTAACAATGGAAGTGGGATTGGATGGCCTGGTAAAATCGCTTTCAGGCTACAGCAAAGATCCTTCGTTCAACAAAGCTCTCGAACAGGCTAACCGGCGCAAAGCAAACAGTGGCGCTGATTATATAACTCTTTTTGCAGATGAATATAAGAGCCTTAATCCTAACGGAAGGCTTGCTTCTTTATTTGCCCCCGGCAGTGGCAAACGCATCAGTTACGAAAGCAGCGATGCACAGGTGATAGATTACATTCGCGGCGAAGCTAAAGGCGCTATCAGAAACACTTTTAATATTTTACGTACACGTATTGACAAATTTGGCGTTGCCCAACCTTCCATTAACCTCGATGAAAATAAAGGAAATATTACTATAGAATTAGCCGGCGTTACCGATCCTGAAAGAGTGCGTAAATATCTTCAATCAACTGCTAACCTCCAGTTTTTTGAAGTTTATAATATAGGAGAAATATACGAACCTTATCAAAAAGCTGAAAAGGCAATTGCAGCTTATCTCAACGGAACAAAGGTTACTGACTCTGCTTCTGCAAAAACCGATACTGCTAAACAAACTGCTTCATCCACTGTACGGGATACTACTAAAACTGCTACATTAAGTTCGCTCGATACTAATAAAACTGCTAAAACAATTACCAATCCCGCTGATGTTGCTAAAAACCAAAATCCGTTAAGTTCTATTATTCAGTTAATTCAGCCCCAGCAAGGCAAAGATGGTCAAATGCACTTTTCGGCTCCTATAGGTTATATACAAGCAAGAGATACAGGCATACTTAACAGTTACCTTCAGTTAGAAGCTGTTAAAAATATTTTTCCAGCTAACCTTGCTTTCATGCTGGGAAAACCTGAAAGCGATGATCCTAAAGCTGTAGGTATTTTACCGATATATGCTGTAAAAACAGTGGAAGGTCCAACCCTTGCGAAACTTGAAGGTGAACATGTAAGTGATTCACGGCAGGATTTTGATGAGAGAGGCCGTGTGGCAATTAAGATGAACATGGATAAGGTGGGTGAAAAAATCTGGGCTAAAATGACGGGGGATAATATAGGCAAGCCCATTGCTATTGTTATGGACAATATTGTTTACAGCGCACCATTTGTAAATGGTGTAATCCCTAACGGAAGTTCTGAAATAACCGGAAGCTTTTCACTTAACGAAGCACAGGATTTAGCTGACATTTTAAAGAGTGGTAAATTACCAGCTCCTGCAAAAATTGTTCAGGAGCAAGTGGTTGGTCCAACGTTAGGCCAGGATGCTGTGCATGGCGGTACTACTGCATTTATTATTGCCTTCATTGTCATTTTTGCTTTAATGCTGTTATACTTTAATACAGCAGGATGGGTTGCAAACATTGCTCTTATTTTAAACCTGTTATTTACTATAGGCATTTTAGCTGCTCTTGGCGCTACGTTAACTGCTCCGGGTATTGCAGGTTTGGTATTAACCGTTGGTTTAGCCGTAGATACCAACGTTATTATATTTGAAAGAATTAAAGAAGAACTAACGCGAGGAAAAAATTACCAGTTAGCTGTTAACGATGGTTATAAACGTTCTTATGCACCTGTGTTGGATGCACACGTTACTGTTTTAATGACTGCAATCATCCTTTTCTATTTTGGATTGGGACCGGTATTGGGATTTGCAACTACACAAATCTTAGGTATATTATTATCCTTGTTTTGCGGTATTCTTATTTCAAGATTGATTTCTGATTGGTACACTAATAAGAACCGTCACTTCGAATACTTCACAGGCATTAGCCGTAAAATATTCAAGCATGCAAGTTTGAAGTTTGTTGAATATCGTAAAGTGGCTTATGGAATTTCGGTAGTTGTATTATTGTTAGGTATAGCTTCATTTTTTCATGGCTTTGATGAAGGTGTTGAATTTAGCGGTGGCCGCAGCTATACGATTCAGTTTGATAAACCGGTAAATCACGACCAGGTACTGAATGCATTGAAAGCTGAATATGGAGAATACCCTGTTGTAAAAACAATAGGTTCAAACAGGCAATTGAATATTACTACTTCGTACATGATACGGGAAACCAGCCATAATGTAGATTCTTTGGTAGAATTAAAATTATTCAACGGGCTGAAAAACTTCTTACCTGCTGGTTTATTATACAAAGAGTTCGACAGCAGGTACAAGCAAAGTTCTCAGACGGTTTTACCTACTATTTCCGATGATTTGAAAACAGGCGCTAAAACAGCAACAATCGTTTCTATACTAGCCATTTGCTTTTACATCTTCATACGTTTCCGCGACTGGAGGTACTCACTTGGAACTATTGTAGCTTTGTTGCATGATGTGTTTGTAACACTTGCAGTATTTAGCTTTTTAAAAGGCGTAGTTCCTTTTCCATTAGAGATTGACCAGCACTTTATTGCTGCTATTCTAACAGTAATAGGTTTTTCCATGAACGATACCGTAATTGTATTTGATCGAATTCGTGAAGATAGCCGTTTAATGAAAAATACTGATAAGGGAACCATCATTAATAAAGCGATCAACGAAACCTTAAGCCGAACTATCATGACATCTTTAACAGTGTTCCTAACAATCTTATCGCTGTTTATTTTTGGCGGCGAAGTAACAAGAGGTTTTGCCTTTGCCATGTTGATTGGTGTTATTACAGGTACATATTCATCCATATTTGTTGCTGCGCCAATATTAATGGATTTTGCTAAAGACAAACCATTAGGTGCTGCAGATACAAAACCTGAAAAGAAAATAGTAGGCAAGCCTGCCCATGCTTAACTTTAATTAAGTAACACTCAAAAGCCTGCAAAACAAATAGCAGGCTTTTGAGTCTCATCAATTTTTTATTCACTCAATACGAAAGACGAAATAATTTGATCTAATTTCTCTTTAGAATTAATTATTATAATATTTTTATCGAATTAATTATTATAATATTTTTACTTTCCTTTTTAGAAATTTTTTTAAAACTATCATGATAAGTACGTGTCATTTTAAAATTTTAAAATTCTAAACCTACCCTTACTTTGAAAAATGGTTCTATAATTCTTGTGGATGACGATACGGACGACCAGGAGTTGTTGGTGAATGTTTTTGAAAGTCTTGGAGTACCAAACGAGATCCAAATTTTTGAAAACGGCCATGAAGCGCTTCTACATTTAAAACAAACTCCATCTCAGCCTTTCATTATTATATGCGATGTAAACATGCCAATCATGAATGGCCTTGAACTGAGACGGCAAATCAACTCAAACGAGCTTTTACGAAGAAGGAGTATTCCTTTCATTTTTCTTTCAACCAGTGCGGAAACCTATGCTGTAAATGAAGCTTATGAGATGGATGTGCAGGGCTTTTTTGTGAAGGAACGTTATTTCGAGGGCATTCAGCAACAGATTAAACAAATTGTTGACTACTGGAAAGAATGTAAATATCCTAACTCAGATAAGCAATAATACCTTCATAGCTTTTGAAGAATTTGACCGTTCCTTCCATAAAGTTAAAAAAAAGAACAGCGTACTAATCCTGCAGCAAATATTCCTTTAATTAAACCTGTCAAACTTATATTTGATATTTCTGTTTTATTCTTATAAATAAACAAAGAGTAAGGATGTTATTAAGCCATTATTCAAAAAGATTCAAAATTTTTATTGCAGCAATTATTCTTATCAGCTTTCAGCAAATAAATGCCCAGGCAGATACCGCTACCCTATCGTTGAAATTGAACCGGGCTAAAGATAAGCTTGGAAAAAATGTTGTGTTCCTTCTGTATAAAGATGGAAAGACTGTTTATAAAAAAGAAAGTGGTGAGTTTAATGCAAAAACGCAACAGCCTATTGGAGCAAGCAGTCAGTGGCTTACTGCCGCATTAATTATGACCTTTGTACAGGAAGGCAAAATATCGCTGGATGATAAGGTAGGCAAATACCTCCCGATTTTTGATAAGTATTATAAAGGCTATATAACCATACGGCATTGTATAACCCATCATACAGGTATCGAGGCAGAAAAACTGTTTAGCAAAAGCAAGTTTCATACTTTGGAGGAAGAAGTAAACAATTATGCTTCTAAAAAAGATATCCAAACCAATGCAGGCACAGAGTTTAGGTACAGCAATATTGGTTTTAATATTGCTGGCCGCATACTTGAAGTTATAAGCAAAAAAAATTTTGACCGCATAATGAGAGACAGGATTTTGCTGCCCTCGGGCATGAGGAACACTACCTTTACCAATGAAGATTATAATGAAGCTTTAAGCCCTGCTACCGGCGCACGTTCTTCAGCAAACGATTTAATAAACTTTATGGGAATGTTGCTTAATAAAGGTACTTTCAATAACAAACAGGTACTAACAGAAAGTTCTGCAGCAATGCTGCATACACTACAGGTATCGCCCAATCAAATGGTGTTTATTCCTCCAACTTTACAAGGGCTGGATTATGGGTTCGGCGAATGGATATTGGAAGCAAATGCACAAGGTAAACCAGGTACCGTTGGTGTTCCCGGCTTGCAGGGCACATGGCCTATGCTTGATCTATGCAGAAGATATGCCTGTGTTCTTATCACCAAAGAATCAGCAGGTGAACAAAAGAGGAATTTTTATATGGACTTAAAAGCAACTATTGATGACGGGTTGCCTGCCAGCTCGTGTAATTAGATAAGTGTAATAAAGTCAATGAGTCATTAAATCAATAGGTCATTGAGTGATTCTTTGAAAAAGTAAATGTGAAATTAGTGTTCCTCAATAGTATCTACACTACCAATAAGTATAAGTAAATTAATAGCTTGATAACCTATCTAAATAAGTAATCAATTTATCTATTGCATGATGACCGATTGACCAAATAACCCAAATGACTTGTCAACTTAAATGACTTCTGAACAAGAAATACAAAACCCCGTTATTTTATTTGATGGCGTTTGCAATTTATGCAATGCAGTAGTTATATTCATTATTAAGAGAGATAGAAAGAATTTGTTCAGGTTTGCCTCACTTCAATCTGCATTTGGTCAATCGGTTTTGCAAAAGTTTCATCTTTCAGCAAACACGTTCAATTCATTTATCTTATTTACTAGTAGCAAGATTTATACAAAGTCAGCAGCAGCTTTACTGGTAGCAAAACAATTACCAGGAGGATGGCCTCTATTGTATGCTTTTATCGTTGTACCGGGTTTTATTCGCGACGCTGTTTATAACTTCATTGCAAGTAACAGGTACAAATGGTTTGGCAAAAAAGAAGAATGTTGGATTCCTTCCCCTTCCTTGCAAACTAAATTTATTAAATAATAAGGTAAGAAGATGTACACTGCTTGTGACTTATAACTTTTTTAGAAAATTACACCATAACTAATATAGCCGCCGGGAATAAAGCCCTTTTTAGTAAAGCCGGGTGAAACTCCAATTCTAAATAAACTACTTCTTCTGTATTTTCTGTAGCCAAGATTTAAACTTGCATAATTAGTTTTTATAGCATAGTTGGGATACACAAATGCAAAACCTCTTTGGTCTTCGCTTACTTCATACACTAACAAATAGTTTAGGTCTGCACCTAACTCAAGAAAACGACTTCGGTTACCTGCGAGGTAATAACAACCACCCCCAAATGTAAAAGCAAACAGATATTTAGCAAGATTAGAACCTGCTCCAAAACGGAACCCAAAATTTTTGGCCTGAAATTTATGGTCGTAGTTAAGATTGTAGATGAGACCGCTTTTGCCAAGTTCAAAAGATAAAGCATTGTTTTTCTGTTTGTCTGTAGTTTGAGCGCTGCAAAGGGCAGTGTAAAGAAGAAGAGAAAAGATTGTAGTTAAGTAAGCTTTCATATTCGTACATTATAAACAGACAACTACAACCTTTTAAACCTTGCACCTTAAACTATTTTAACTGTCCCCTTC
>JAABUN010001764.1_pt1 | contig 44184 bp, 19 predicted proteins | sample 5559311 | NCBI WGS metagenome assembly JAABUN01 (sample SAMN10711877, study PRJNA513370) | rock metagenome | isolation source: Antarctica rocks | place: Antarctica: Victoria Land, Siegfried Peak sud
TAAAAATAAACCCTACTATATCTTTTAATATAAGTAGAAGGATAAGTAGCTAGATTAGTAGGTAAAGATAGTATAGGCTATTAAGAATAAATTAAAATCTAGTTATAATTATTATAATATCTATTAGAGTTTAATAAAGAAGTCTAAGAGATAGGAATATTTTTATAAATATACCCTTATCTCTAGTAGAGCTTTATAGCTTATATACTACTATTATTATAAGGTTATTATTTACCCCTTTATAGGCTATAGTACTAATAGTATAGGTATCTACCTATTATCTAAAGGATATATTAAGAAATTAGGTCTTAGTACTTTATAATAAATATTAATTATTAATAGTTATTAAGATAAGGTATATTAATATTATATTTTCCTAGGCTTTAATAGGTAGAATAATAACTAGAACTAATATACTACTATCTACCCTAGAGGAATAAGGGTAAGGATATAAGATTAGTATTAGGTAGGCGGAAACTTATACGCGAAGACTTCCCTAAGTAATTTTAATATTAGATTATAACTATAAGTATACTATTTAATATTATTAATAACCCTAAGACGTTATAACTCTTTTACTACCTTAACCCTACTCTCTAAATAGACTTAGTATCTATAATTAAGAACTACATAATAATAAAGGTTAAGGAGATTAAATAGGGTCTTTTATTAGACTTACCTATTAATAGTATTAAAGTCTCCCTATTACTTAATTATTAGTCGGCCTTTAACTACTAATTATATATAGTAATTATAGCTTTCTTTATTAATGAGGATTAGATATAGTATAAAAAACTTATAAGCTTTAAGTATCTTAAAGGTTAGTATAGTAGCTTATAACTTATAATAGTTATAACTCTAATTATTAGGTAGTATAAGATTAAAAATTAACTTCTTACCCTTACTACTAATAACGCGAGTAATAATACTTTATTATATAATAGACTTATTAACTCCCTTCTTATAAGCCCTTTTAATAATTTTATTAATTAAGGAGAAGATAATCCTAAGTATTCTCTAATATATATTTTATATATAATATATATTATCTAATTAGTATTAAAAGAGCTACTTAGAAAAGTTTATAATAATCTAACTAATAAAGAATTTTAGAGGAACTAGGTTAATAATAATAAGTAGTAAGAAGTTTAAGTAGTAAAGAAGGGCCTACTAATAACCCTAGTTAAGGTAAGATCTTTATAATTATTATTCTAATTATCTTCTAATTAATTAATTAAAGGTATAAAAGATTATAGTATTTATTAATATAAGTAGTTAATAAAAGGAGCCCTTTTTTAATATATAGAAAGAGCGACTATAAAAGAATAGTATAATAGTAGTCCTAGATAATAGTATACCTACTACTAAAGAGAGGTATAAGTAGAGACGCCCTCTTAAGCTTTTTTAGGATATTAAAACGCGCTAGGACTTTACTTTTTATATATTAAAATAAGCGTATCTACTTTATAAAGATTTAGAATACTACTTTAATAAGAAACTAGGAGGCTTCCTTAAGCTTACTAATAATAAGTAGTTATAAGTTAGATACCTAATATAACTTACTAGGCCTTTTTATATATTTATATTATTAATAAGTAGAGGGAAGGAGGCTATAATATATAATATTTTTACTATCTATAGTAGGCTCTTTAATTATATAGAAATAAAATATAGGTAACTAAGGTATAAGCGGGTTTTATAGAAAGTTAAGCTTTTTAGGGCCCTTAAAACGGCTTACTAGAAGCTTTCTATATATTATAACTAGATATAGTTAGGTTTAAGATTTCTTTATAACTAAGTAGTACTTCTTTATTTAAGTTATAAGGATATAATATTTAAGGGTAGGAATTAGGTTATTAAAACTAGTTAATAGCTATAAGTAGAAGTCTACTAGTAAGCGCTTAGAAGAACCTTTTAAAACTACTAAAATTATAAAGTAAATAGCTAAGATTAGAGGGCTATACTAATAAGGAGTTATACTAGTTTTAGCCTTAATAACGCCTTAGAAGCTCCGTTAGAGGATTTAAATAATATTATAAAGGACTAGCTATAATAGTATAAAGCTTATAATAAGGTTTCTAGTTATTATTATTATTATTACTAATTTTTTAATATTCTTATAACTCCTTTTACTTATCTAAAATAAGGGTCTATTCTTAAGTAGTAGAAGGCTTTAAAGCCCTAATATCTATTAACTACCTATATAACACGCGATATCCTTACTACTATAATAGGGGCTATTACGTATAAGTAATATCTCTTTATAATAAAGAGGTATTATATAAGCTATATATATTATATACCTCCTACTTTCTATACCTTAATAATAGTCCTTTATACTAAAAATTAGTAGAATCTATCTAAATAGGTAGGACTTAATCTAGAAGCTAACTTTAATATATCTAATTAAGTAAAAAGGGCTAATAGTATTCTCTATAATATATAAGTAGACGAAGGTTATCTTAATAGTAATTATATTAATAATAGAGATAAAGATAATAAGGGTAATCTAGTAAGTAGGCTATAAGCCCTTTTTATATATCTTAGAAAATAGTATTACTACTTACTCTTATAACTAAGAGGGCGAGTTTATAGTTAGCGAGAGTCTACTAGTAATAATATAAGGACGTTAAAAAGACGGAGGTAGGACTAATAGTTACTATCTACTAGGGTTTAAGTAATACTATCTAGTAGAACTAGCCTATTATTACTCTCCGTAATTATTATAAAGTAGAATAGGAGGGATAAGTAATAGTAGTAAGGGATAGTAAGGTCTAAGAATAGACTAGGTTTATTTAATTAATAGTAGAAGTTCTTATAAACTAGAATAAAATATTAAGTTTAAAAAAGTTTATAATTATTATTTTAATTATTATATTTACTTAATATAACCTTTTATACTCCTCTTTATAAATATTAAGCTCCTCTTAGTAATTATAAGATATCCTATAAATATCCTATCTTTAAAGAGGTCCTATAAAAATCCTATCCTATTCCTATCTTATATCTTTATAAAGATATAGGATTAGGACCTAATTTACTTTACCTATCCTACGGTCTTATACTATCCCACGTGGTATATCCCGTAGGATATCCTATATCTTTCCAGCTATATTGCGATTGCTATATATTTGCATGCTATTTACATTAGAGCGATACCTAAATAGGCTTAGCGTCCGTCCTTTCTATAAAGACGGATTTCTTATATATAGAGAATGTATCTTTTACCTACTATTCATATTTAAATGTAATAGGCTAGTAGTAATAACTCTTCTACTAGCTAGAAGGATATAGAATATCCTACGAGATATCCTATATAGGATAGTATAGGACTATGAGATAGGATAGGTAAATTAGGTCCTAATCCTATATCTTTATAACGGTATAGGACGGGGATAGAATAGGATTTTTTAGTAGGATAGGATTTTCGTAGGACCTACTAGCGGTATAGGATATTTATAGGATATCCTATAATTAGTAAGTATATGACGTAGTATTTTCTAAGAAAATATTCTAGAAATCTTTCTTATCTAGAAAGCTATAACTAGAAAGCTATAACTAGAAAGCTAATTAGAAAGGTAAATATTAGCTTTTTAGTTAGCTTTCTAGTCATAGCTTTCTAGATAAGAAAAATTTCTAGAATATTCTTTTAGAAAATACTACGTTATATGCTTACTAATCATGGGATATCCTATAAATATCCTATACTACTAGTAGGTCTTATAAAAATCCTATCCTATAGGATTATCCTACGAAAACCTATACTATCCTAGAACGGGATAGGACTAAAATAGCTAATTCTATACTATACTATAGGATAGCTAGGGAGACTAATATCCTATACTATCCTATATCTTTCTAGCTAGTAAACTCTTCTACCTAGCTTTTTATTATTAGATTTAATTATAAATATAAGTAAGCTAATAAATTTAAATAGATATAATTAGAATAATCTACTTGAATTGAATTAGAATAAATTAAATAATTAGACTACTTAGAATAGTTAAATAGAGTTAGTATTACTAAATAATTAAAATTAGAATAGTTTAAATAGTCTAATATATTAAATTACTACTATAATATTATAAGCTATTATTAATAAGTTATTATCTTAGAATACTAAATTTTAGAGAATTATTCCTAATATATTATACTATTCTACTTATAATAAATTACAACTTAATTATAACTAGATAAGTAAGAGGGGTATAGAGTCTTTTAATAACTTAAATAAATTAAAAGCTATACTTACCTATATTATTACTAGTATTAAAGAGTATTTCTATCTAATATTAATAGATAAGGTTCTTTATAGGCCTAATAATAATAAGTTACTTATAACTACTAAAGAAGAACTAACTAGATAATAGTTAAGACTAGCTCTAAGTAAAGTATAAGGGTATTTAAATATAGTAGTTAATAATAGGTAGCCTATTTTATTACTACTAAACTAAGAGGGAGTTAATCTAGGTTAATCTTAGTAATTATAAATTATATCTTAGAAGATATTAGAAGTAATTTCTTCTATATATCTCCCTTTCTATAAAGCTATTTTATTAACTATTAGTTATTATATACTATTATACTACACCTAAATTACATATAAATAATATATAAGCCTTATATTATTTAATAGAGAAAAGGACTAAAGAATAATATAGAGTAATATTCCGTCTTTCCATGCTTCTATTTAGTAAGATCTCGCTACCTTTCTCCTAGCTATTACGCTCCAAGACTCCGATTAAATCGCCGGTAAAAAAATCAGTTTAAAATCTTAACTTTTCGAGATTCAGCGATTTATTCAGGAACTTAAATAATACTTTATTATTATTAGTAATAGACTAAATATCTATAGATATAAGATGTAATAAGTAACGCGTTACTCTAATATATTAATTATAGAATTAGATAGAACCTTTATTATTATTATTATAATTTAAATAGCTTTAAAGGAAACTATATTATAATACCCTTACTACTTCTTTTACACTACACAACCCATATCTCCGTACAAGCTATATCTCCCTCCATCCGTCCTTAATCCCTTCGCTAACAACAGCTCACATCCTCCTTCCTCACCACAGCTTTTTCTTGGAACTTTCGCCTCTAGAGCTTTGACGCCATTGGTCTTTGGGAAGCTGGACTGGTGTGTAAAGGAGTGACGACTGGCTTTTACGTGTGTTAGGGTTGATGAGGATGGTGGGGAGGAGGTGGGGAGGATTGAATGAAAGTTTGGGAGAACTGAGGGTGGTTGAGGGATAATGGGTCAGAGGGGGCTTTTGGATGTTTCCGGGCGTACCAAGGGTGTTTGAGGCGTAATGGGTGGAAAAGGGGGTTTGGAGACGGAATCTATCAGGTGATTTAGAAGGGAGGCTTCTTAAAGATTTACCGGAAGGGTCTTATAGGGGTCCTGGAGACTGTTGGAGAGAAGATTTGGAAGGAGTTTCGGAGGAGGATCATGGGTAGAAAGGGGGAGGCGATTGGTTGGTTTGGGGAGGATAATTATGGAGGAGAGATGGAAGGAACATATGCGTGCTTGAGACGTTTTAGTCCAAAAAGGGGCTTAGAAAGAGGAACTTCTAAAGCAACATGGAAAGCAGGCTTCGTAAGGAGGTTTAAAAGGGTTCTGGCAAGGAATTTGGGGGCGGCTTGGAGAGGAGGCTTTTCGAAAGGTCACGGAAGGAGTCTTGAAGAGGTTCTAGAGGCTGTTAAAGAGAATATTTCGGAGGAGTATTCGAGCTCGTGAGGTGGAGATTAGGAAGGCTGTTGGTTGGTTTAGGGGAAAAATAAGAGAGGAGGTTTTGGAAGGAACATATACGTGATTGAGACGCTTGGTCCAGGGGGTTTTGGCAAGGGACTCTGGAGGCGGTTGGAAAGAAGGGGTTGGAAGGGGATTTTGGGCTTGTGAGGACAAGAGTGGGAAGGACGAGTAGAAGGGAGGTTTTGAAGGAGAATTTGCGTGGTTGAGGCGCCTTGGTCCAGAAGAGGGGATCGGAGTAAGCATTTAAAAAGGCCATTTGGATGAGAACCTGGGTGAGAAGACATTAAGGTGTTCTGGTAAGGAAACTTTGGGGCGGTTGGAGAGGAGGTTTTGAAGGGGATTTTGGAGGAGACTTTGGAGGAAAATCCGGAGCCAAATGAAGAGAAGCTTTAGAAGGGGATCCGAGATCGAGAAGGTTTAAGGGGGAGGCTTGGTGAGGTGAGGTGGTTTGTAGGGTAGTTTGGGTGATGTTGGGAAAGGAATTGGACAGGAGAGTTGAATATATTGTAGGCGGTTTGGAAGAGGATCCGGAAGAATAGAATCTTTGGAAATAAGATTTGAAGGCGAGTTTGGAGAAGGGTGACAGGTTTTCTGAGGTTTAAATTCTAGATCTCTCCTGGATGGGGCAGTCATATCCGTCCTATAGTTCGACATGTAGACCTGGAGATTTTTTCGGATATGAAATGTTAGTCCAGTTGTACTGGTGCTAGAAATGTCTTTGCCTATTCTTTCTTGTCCTTCTTCTTATCCTCCTTGTATTCCTGCATATCTGGCACTTTGAAACTTTGCAAGGGAAGGTAGATAATGTTTTCGACGGGCGAGAGGTCGTAGAATGAAATGGGTCAAGTAGGAGGACCAGATTGTGGATCGTGTTTTAGAAAAGTGAGTTCTGAGTACTTAGGGCCTAGTGAACTGTCAGATGTAGACTATTAGCCTGGGTAGGTGTTAACGAGGGCGCCTTTGCCTATTCTTTCTTGTCCTCCTTGTATTCCTGCCAATCTTGAACTGCACAGCGTTGCGGAGAAAGGTCCAACCGTCGGTAAGGAACTTTAGGGCGAAGAGGTTATAAAATGTGTGGCGCATGATGAGGAGTTCGTGGATCGTATTCTAGATACATGGGTCTCGGATAACTTGGACCTCGCGGTCTGTCATATCTGAACATCTGGTCCAGGCGTAGTGTTGATAAGAACGTCTTCCCACATTCCTGTCTATCCTGTTCCTCATCCTCCAGACATTCCCGCATATCTTGAGACTCATAGCGTTGCGAGAAAAGGTTGGTAGGATGTTTTCCAGAAAAGAGGCTGTAGAATGGAATGAGTGGTGTAGGAGGAGGAGATTGTGGATCTTGTACTCGATAGTTGAGATCTGAATAGTTCGGATCCAGCGACCTGTCATATGTGAATTCTTGGCCCAGGGTCTTGACGAGAAGGTCTTTGCCTTTTCTTTCTTGTCCTCCTTCTCCTCCTTCTTCTTCTTCCCACATCTCTTGAACTCCGGAGCATCGTGAGGAAAAGTTAGTAGAGTGGGGAAGAGAACAGGTGGTGTATAATAGGGAGGTCATTATTTTTATTTTATTTTGGATAGTTGATTGCTGGATAATTTGGACATGGCGACCTCTCATTTATGAATTCTTGATCTAGGTAGGTGGCTTCTTTACATGTTCGTTCTCATCTTCCCCATGAAATTGCAAATTTTGGAGTGTTGCGAGTAAAGCGGTAGATTTTTGGAGCGAGAGGTCGTAGAATGAAATGGGCTAAAGTATGATAAGTGGATTGCAAATCTTTTTCCGGATGATTGGGTCTTGGGTAACTTGGACCCAGCGACCTGTTATATGTGGACTGTCAGCCCAGGTGGGTGTTGACAAGGACGTCTTTAGGTATTCCTGATTCTTCTCCTCCTTCTTTCCCTCCGGACGTTTCGAAATATCTTCAACCTCGGAGCATGCTGAGGAAAAGTCGGTAGAGTATGTAGGTTGTAAGAAGCGTAGTATATGATGAGGATCGCGTGGATCTTATGGTAGATGATTGGGGTTTGGATTGTTGGTGTGAGATGAGGAGATTGTACGATTCGTGAAAATGGCATGTGGAAGTCGTAGAATTCGTTGGGATGATTGGATGAAGCCAAGCAGAACAAGGAGCGATCAGCTCTGGAATAGTTGGTGTAAGACAAGGGTCTCCTGATTCTCGTCAGCAAAATCTCACGCGTAACACCAACAAAAAGCATCAACCAGTCTCTGCATACCTTACCTCACTCAATATCAACCCCGAAAACCCATCCCCCTCACCAACCCAACCAAACCCAACCTCACCTCAACTTCAGCAACAAGTATTCAGAACCCACGCCTCTCTACAGCGCGCCTAACACTTCGATAAGGATTCCGATACGAATATCGCTGAGAAAGCGAGTGACACCCAGACCAGAGCTTTCGGGAGTGGGGGTGGGAAGATGAGGATGGGTGTGGGATGTTGATTTGAGTGATTTGATTGATTGGGGAGATATATTGTAGAATGTAGGAGGGTTGAACTTCGTATGCGTGCTACCGCGCCTGAGCAGGATTTAATGTCTATCCATATTATCTGAGCGGGGGTTTGGAAGGAGGTGCAGCGTGTAAAATCGTTGGGGTCACGGAGGCGGCTGGAGAGGAGCGCTCGAAGCGGGTTTGGAAGTGTGTTAGGAGGAGGTTGGAGACGAGAATTTGGAGGGCTTGTCAGAGATACGACTAATTGGCTAACGAGGTAAAGTATGTATCTAGACCTGGCGATGTTGTTCTGCTCATGTATCTACTTTGGCGTTGGAACAGAGTGGCTTTGATTTGGATATCATTGGAGATGCTGGGGTGGGGGGATGGATTGTTATAATTTGACTTGGTGTGAGGGTGGAGGTTTGATGGTGTAGGTGCTTGGGTGCTTGGGTGGGGCGTTGATATGGCTGCTTGTCATGGTTGGTGTTTGTGGAATTGGGTATGGAGATGTTTGTGATGGTTTACTGGTGTTGGTGCGGTGTACTTTGCTGAGGGGGAGGGGTTGGTGAGGAGGGGGGGTGGGGTTGGAGGAAGATGTGGGTGGATGAGGGAATAGAGTTGGAATAAGATTTGGAAGGTTATATGGGTGTGGGTGTGTGAGAGGTTTCGAGGAGGATTCAGGTGTGTAAGGGAGGCCTTTTGATAAGGAGGTTTGGAAGAAAGTTTGAAGTGGATATGCGAGTTTAGAATGGATCTTGGTGGGTGGAGTGGTCATAAGGTGGAAAGAGTAGAGATTGGAGATTCGTTTGGGGGAAGCTACAGAAGGATTTTAGAGGGGGCTCTAGAGAGGAGGTAGCAGAGGCCTTGGGTCGGTGGGTGGAAGGGTTGTGAGATAGTTAAAGACGAGATTTCGATAGGCGAATCAGGGTAGATATTAGGGTTCTGATAGAGAGCAGGGTGGAGAGGAGGGGTGGAGAGAGGGGTTGTAAAAGAGGTTTTGAAGGGTAAATATGGTGTGATAGTCGGCGTTCGGTGCTGAGGAGGGTGGAGAGGTAGTTGTCTTGCGGTGAGGACGGAGGTGGCGATGGTATTGGCGAGTTAAAGGTAGAATTTGAATAGGTGATAGGAGAGAAAGTCTTGATGGAACTTTCAGGGTGAATAGATTGCGCTTGATAAGGAGCAGAGTGGGGAGATGATTGGTTGATTTGTAGCGGTGTTTGGATAACTTATTGCAGAGGGGTTTATAAAGAGGTATCTAGGGTGTATCGATGGCGATTGGTGAGGCCGAAGGTGAGAAGATAGTCGGCGGGTTCGGCGAGGCGGTTTGGAGGAATCGTAGATGATAGATGGCGTGGTATCTGGACGAAGATGGGGATGCAGTCGGTGGCTCTGTGGAAGAGGCTTGGAAGAAATCGCAATGAGTTTTCGAAAGGGGCTCTAGGTGGGCATGGCGAGGAATCCAGGATGAGGACCAGAGAATCCGTTTGGAGGAGATTGGAAAAGAGACCTTGAAGGGCGATCATGCTGGGCAGATGGCGCGTGGCGAGGACGAAGGTAGTTGGCGGGCGATGAGCAGGAGGGTGGGAAGGAGGATTCGACCAGAGCTTTCGAACGGCAGACGTGGTGGACAGATTGCGTTTGATGACGAGGAGCGTGGAGGCAGTCGGCGGGCTCGGTGAGGAGGCTGGAGGAAGTTGGCAGGTCGGAGAGGAGGGCTCGAAGGATTAGCATAGAGAGATAGCATCTGGTGATGAGCAGGATGGAAAGGCTGTCGATGAGTTCAACGAGCGAAGGTGTTGGAAATTTGAAATTCCGGATGAATGCTTTGGGGGATTATATGAACGACTTCTCTTGCGACACGATTTCGAGAGCCAGCGATATCTGCGGTATGCTTTCGGCGATGGGCTGATATTGATGATTTGGAATGATGGATGGTATGTGGTGAAGAGAAGGACGAAGAGGCAAGCGACGGCTTCGTAAAGGATTTCAGATTATAGCTGCGCGTGATAGCCAGTGAGCTGGGTACCTGACTGAGTATCTGACTGAGCATCTGACGGAGCGTGGCCTTGGGAATTGGACCAGATAAGTTCTTGAGTGAAATGATGTAGAAGCTCCTCTTGCGACAAGGCTTTCAGATCCAGCGACTTCTATGGCATGCGCTCGACGATGAGCCAACGTTGATGTTGATGATTTGGACGAGGGAAGTGAAGGTGGATGAGGAGGCAGGGGACGGCTTCGTAGTGTAATCCGTATTATGGCTGGGCGTGATGGCCAGTGAACTGAGTATTCGATGGGGTGTGGCGTTGGAAGATGGACCACACGAGTGCTTGAGTAGAATTGAGTAGAACACTTTGCGACAATATCTTGAAAACCAGCGATTGCTCTGCCATGCGCTCGACGATGTGCTGATGTTGCTGACTTGTTGTGTAGCAAGGTAGAGAGGCAGTCGACCGGTTCGGACAGAGTTTCGGTCCATGATTGAGCGTGACGTTGTATGTGGCGAGTATCTGATGTAGCGGTATTGGAAATTGAAAATCCTAGCCATACGAGTGCTTGAGTGAAATTATGTAGATGATTGTTTTTGTGACACGGCCTTGAGATCCAGCAAATTTTGTAGCATGTCTTGTGGTGGGGGTGAAGCTCGTTGGTATGTGGTGGGAGGAAGATGGAGAGGTAGTCGACGTGTTTAGACAGAAATTCGATTCAGCGTTGAGCGTGACGCCGTAGGCAGCGAGTATCTGATTGGGTGGCATTCGAACCGAAGATCCTAGCCACACGAGTGCTTGAGCGAGAGTATCTGAAAGATTCCTTTTGCGACATGGCTCCAAGATCCAGCGAGCTGTCTGGCATACGCTCGACGGTGGGCTGATGTTGATGAGTCAGGTGAGAGACAGAGAAGGAGGGTTGTTGGTATATAGGCGGCGATAGGAAGGTAATCGACGGCTTCGGAAAGGGATTCCATTCTTGTGGAACGTGATAGCGTATGCAGCGAGTATCTAATGGGGTGGTATTGCGAACTGAAAATCCTTGAGTGGAGTTATCTGAAAGACTGCCTTGGCGACAGGGTTGCAAGATCCAGCAATTTGTCTGGCTTGCGCTCAACGATAGGCTGATGCTGATGAGTCAGGCTGAGAGAGACAGAGATGGAGGGTTGTTGGTGTATAGGGAGCGTATGGAAGGCAATCGACGGCTTCGGAGATGGATTCGATTCATGACCGAGTGTGATGGCGCATTGATTGAGTATTGGACGGGTCTTGTATCGGAAATTTGAGATCATAGCCATTGAGTGCTCCAGTGGAACCAAAAGACTGCTGTTGCGACACGGCTCCAAGATCCGGCGATTTGTCGGGCATGCGCTGAGACGATGAGCTGATGTTGATGATGATGATTTGTGCTAGAAGCGTGGAGATGGAGGGTCGTTGGTGTGTAGGAGAGGACAGAACGGCTTTCAACGGCTTCAGAGTGGGATTCCGTTTATTGTGGAATGTGATGGCATATGCAGCGGGTATCTGATCGGTGTCGCATAGAGAATTTGAAGTCTTAGCCATTGAGAGCTCCAGTGGAGTTGAAATCCTGTGAATGCCTGCTTTTGCGACATGGCTTGGAGGTCCGGCAACTTCGATGGTATGCGCTCGACGATGACTTGATGTTGATGTTGATGATTTGGATAAGGGAGGAGGTGGAGATGGAGGATTTTTGCCGTGTAGGGGAGGATAGGAAGGTAGTCGACGGCTTCGGAGAGGGATTCCATTCTTGTGGAAGTGATGGCGTATGCAGCGAGTATCTGACAGGTGTCGCATTGAGAAGTTGCAATCTCAGTCTTGACTCCTCCAGTGAAGATTGAACGTGTGAAAGCCTGCTTTTGCGACATGGCTTGGAGATCCAGGGATTCGTATCCTATGGCATGCATTTGACTATGGGCTGATGTGGTATCTGGAGTGTGAGGGCGAGGGCGAGGGAGGGTCATTGGTGCGTGGTAGGAGATATGGGTATGGGAGACTGAATGGCTGGGTCGTGTTGCTGGATGATGGAGGACAGGATTGGGTGCGGGAGGGTTCGTTGCGCTTGGCTTGTGTATATATTTGAGATTGGTGGATATTGTCTTCGTACATAGTTGGTTGGCGGAGGCGTAATGTTCAGTCCCGAGACCCTTTGACGGGAGGAAGGATGACAGGTGAATGAATGTGTGGCCGACTTCTATATTCTTCCTGCGCAAAAGGCTGCTGGTCTGTAGAGACAGTCGTCGGAAAGGCTGCTGGTCGGTGGAGATCGTCCTTGAGAAAACTGCGAGATGACGAAGATGTAAGGATCCAGTGCCAATGCTTCTTGTGACGGGTTGGATGCAGGTTGGTGAAGATTGTATGGGCGTCTCCGTAATATCCTTTCATAATCCCTTCCTGCAGATTTTGCGAGTTGACAACCAGTCCCAGTGCTTGGAGTCACGGGATGGAGGAAAGAAGGTGAATGGGACTGTGGCCGGCTTCGTAAGTCTGCTTGCACTATATCCGTTCTTGTAGCTGAGGTTCGGTCCAACGGCGAGCGCTCGGTGGCTGTGATGGGCCAAGTAGTATATCCGGGGACCTGGATACGTAAGAGGATCTTTGCTGCAACCTGCGTTCCCATATCAGTCAAAATTGGAGGTTTGTTGGGCATGTGAGTGGCTTGACTGCGGTAGTTTGTTGCGACAACAGTTTGTCAAAGCATTGGGCCGGGCGCAATCAGACAGCTCCAGTTTCAATGCTTGTCGTAACGGGAGGAAGGTAGGGTGGCGAATGAACTGATTGGCGACTTCGTAATGCTAGTCGGTGTACGTCTCTGTAAGCGTTGCAGATTGGTAGATAGTCGTTACAGGAAGCTGCTGGCCGTGAAGACACAAGTGCTCAGTTCCAATGCTTATTGACGGCAGGAAGGAAAGAAAGGCGAATGATCTTTTGGGCGGATCCGTGTTTCTGTTTACACACAATCGTCCTTGCAGAGGCTGATGGTGGCTGCTTGTTTGTGGAGATCGTCTGTGCAAATGTTGCGTGTTGGGGGAATTGAGATCGAACTGCAAAAGCGCGACGTTACACAAGACTTCCTCGCCCCGCCGCAACACCTGACATCACTCTTGGACTCTATTCTTGTCTCGCGTTGCTGCCCAAGTTTCGTACCACCTCACAAAAATAGCCCAACGCCTCGCCCCGCGGCCATCTCCGAGCGCGTGACGTGTGAATTCTCAGGTAGTACACACCCAATAGATTTGCCTCCTTGTGCCACTCGACAAGCCGAGGCTCGTGATTTTATGCTAGATGGGGTGGTCTGCGTCCGAGTTGTAGGAGGCGGTGAGAGCTGCGGTCTCACGTCGTACACGGACGCTCGACGGAGCGAGGAGGAAGGACGTGCCCAATGTGGGCCACTCAGACTTGGCCGGGTGGTGGAGGTGGGGAGGGGGGAGGGGAGGGCGAGGGCGAGGGCGAGGGCGAGGGCGAGCTGGCGGAGGAGGGCGAGCTGGGAGCGGGGGAGGTGGGAGGAGGGGAGGTGGCGGCGGGGGAGGCAGGACGTGGCGAGTCCCCAGGAATGGGAACATGCCGAAGCATGTTGTGAATTATTCCTGCCAGCTCCACGAGCCTGGCCCTCCCCTCAAGCGCTTCAGCGCGACCCTCCACAGGTGGAGGGGGTCCGCCGTGAGCCTCTCCAGGAACCGCAGTTCCTGGAGCTCTATCAGCGGGACCTCCCCCACCTCGCCCCTCTATCTGGACGATGTGATCGTCGAGCTCGGCCCCGAGCCGCTGAACGTGGCTTCTGATGCCGTTCAGGAAGGCCAGCTCGGGGCTTGCTTCGATGGGTCCCTGACCCACCCCAGCCGCCGCACGAATGCTCTCCTCGTATGAAGGAGGGCTGTCCTCGGCGGCGGCCGGAACGTCCAGGTCTGCGCTGTTGATCCCCGACATCTTGATGGTGGCAGTCGGGCTTATATATTTGTAGGAGGCGAATAGAGAAGATGAATGACTTTGTGAGCGACTTCGTGTTTCTATATACACTCTTGCCGTCGTTGTAGATGTTGCGTGTCGAGGATAATGCAATTGTTCAGTATGAATCTCTGCTGTGACGGGTGAGGAAAAAAAGATGAATGACTTCGGGAGCGACTTCGTGACTTTGTGTTTCTGATACACTCGGTCGTCGTGTGCAGATGTTGCGTATCGATGAGAATTTAGGTACTCAGTCTTGATGCCTGGTATGATACAATGAGAAGGTAAATGAATGCGCGAGCGACTTGGTATTTCTGTATACCCTCTGTCTTCGTTGGAGATGTTGCAGGTCGAGAAAAATGTAATTATTCGTTCTCAATGTATGTTGTGACGAACTGAATGAAGAAGGTGGATGGGTGGATTCGCGTGCGACTCTGTCTCTGTACGTACTCTGGTCGTCGTTGCAAATGTTGCAGGTCCGTGGAGTTGCTATCTGTCTTTGCACAGTGCTGGTTGATGGGAACGCAGCTGATGATGGAGATGCAAGTACTCGTTCTCAGTGTATGTTGTGACGAAATGAATGGAGAAGGTGGGTGAGCGAATTTCTCAGCGACTGTATGTTTCTGTACACACTCTGGTCGTCGTTGCAAATGCTGCAGGTCGAAAGGATTGTAGGTATTCGTTCCCGATGTTTGCTGTGAAGAATTGAAGGAAGGCGGGTCAATGAATTTGGGTGCGACTCTGTCTCTGTGTGTACTCTGGCCTTCGTTGCAAATGTTGCAGGTCAATGGAGATGCTGTGTGTCTTTGCACGGTGCTGATCGAGAGAGCTGCGAGTACGCAGTCTTGATGTCTGTGATGACAAGATGCAGGAAGGTGATTGAATGTACGAATCAGTCTGAGGGCGACTCCGTGATAATGTGGACAATATGTTCGTCTTTGCAAATGATGCAGGGTGGTCTCTAGAGATACAAGTATGCAGTTCTAATATTTGCTGTGATGGAATCGACAGAGGTTGGCAATTCTGATGCGCGAATCAGTCTGAGAACGACTCCGTGATAATGTGAACAATATGTTCGTCTGTGCAAATGATCCAGGCTGGTCTCTAGAGATACAAGTATGCAGTTCTAGTATTTGCTGTGATGAGATCAACGAAGTTTGGCAGTTCAGATGTTGGTGGTCATGAAAGTTGGTGAAGGGGATTTGTGGGCGGCTTCGTGGTCATGTTTACCGAGTCTCCGAAGTGAAGTGCTTTGTTCTCAGAGTCCGCACCAACAACCAAACTCATCGATGAGCCAGCCATGGAGTTTAGTACTCATCAACGGACGCACTTCTCCATTGGGAGTGTCTAATCTCTACATGCTGTATACGGCAAAGATCAGACTTCGGATGAACCCAGTACATAGCGTCGCAAGCCTTGATTTCAGATGAACCGAGTATGTGGCAAGACTTGGAAACATTGCACGTTTCATTCCTGATCAATGAGATATTGGTGGGGATGCATCGATGACATGTATTGAATATTGCTCTCAATTTGCACCTACTCGTCCAGATGATTTGGGGCAGTCTACCAGAGACGGACAGAGTTGCTGCGATGTCCCGAGTGAAGCAGCGCTGTGCGCAGAGAGGCTTTGAGTGGGCAACACTCCCTCAGAAGCCATCTCTTGTGCTTTGACCTTTGTGCAACCTCAACGGTCGATACAGGTTTCATCACTCCGCTGGGTACAGGCGAGCCCGATCCAATGCGGCAATTCAGTCCAGCTACTGATCTATGCAGCAATGATGCCATTCACCAGACCATCCGCACTGGTCTCCGATTGTGATACATCGAGCCCATCCATTGGTCTCGATGCTTCCACAGAAGTTCAGTGAAGTGGTGCGGGGAATATTCCGTTGCGCACGTAATGAAGCGCTGATGATTCGATGAAGTCTCGCACGGCGGCGAGCCCGAATCATTCACTCTGCAAAGGGTCTTCGATCTCTCCGAAGACCCTGACTTCAGCCAGAGATGTAGACCCGTTTACACACGCTGCGATCTGATTCGTGGCTTCAATCTCAGCCAGTCTTGAAGAGGTGAATAGACTGCGTGGATTTCAATTGAGTTCCATCAATGCGCGCTGTGAGCGGCGCATGCCCGCTGTCAGCTTGATGCTATTGTATACCAAATAGTTATTTTTGTATCAAAGAGAGAGCCGAGAGTATTGATAGTCACATGCTGCGACTGCCAGGTAGCATTTTCCTTCTCATCAAGAGGGGCTTCATCTTGCCAACATGGAGCTCCGGCAAGATCTCATCTCGGATAGATCGAGCCGGTCACATGTAGCACCTCTCGCAGGCTTGGGAGTGACTCGCCAATCCAGGGACACTGTCGATACGGAAGTCAGAGCTTCACTTCTCCCCACGACCTCCGACTAAATCCACTATCCTGCGGCTCTGCTCCAGTTCCTGCTCGGGTGACGTTTTGCTTGGCGCCCATTACTTCCCCCTGGTTGTTTTGGTTATACTCAACCTCGCCCATTTCGGTTGCTTAATACAGAACATTGGCCATCACTCGCTCCCTGCCGCCGTGTCCCACAGATTGTCAATGCAACACTCTCCTATATCATTGCTTCCACATTCCTTATGATGCTCATGCTTCTGTCATGATTTCAAATATGTTCCAAGATCACCACCTGGTTCACCCATCTCAATACCAACCCTCAACGCAAGAGGCTTGTTCTCAGTTACCATACCCTCGCCAGAGCAAAGAGAATCCACATCAATCATCGTTCGCTGTGAGCGGGTATCACCAACAGCTACCAATGGAGCGAGGCCAAGGCTTGACAGATCCAGAGTATCCACTCTCATATGACCCATATGATGCATTCTTCTCGTACATTGACCAAGATCACGGCATCCGACACCAGGTCCAAAGCCACTGTCCTATTCGCTCACCATACGCATCTTCGCAAGACTTTCACCAAGCAGATCAGGTCACAGAAGAACGGGATCACTTCCGTGCACAGTCTCATTTCGAGAAGATACCAGATTTCTCATCTTCCACAACACAAGCATTTTCTCACCATCCTCTACCTGAAGAAACATTTCCTTATGGTAGTGAGGTTCCCCTCTTCGCAGCTGACCAGTCTTTCGATTTGACCCGGAATTTCTCGGATTTCGCGAACGTCAACGAACTCAATACAGCGAACCCATGGTGGTACCCCAACTTCGACACTCAATGGAATAATTTGCAGGCGATGGGTCTGGATGCTGGCGCTGCGGGTCTGCTACAGATCAACAGCGAAGCAGCTCTAGATTCACAGCTGGGTGGACACCAGGCGTACTCATACGATCACACGGAAGCCGGCCAACAACCATACCTTGGAAGGCCCCTCCAGTCAAGTCCTGAACTGATGCAGATGAATTTTGATGGTGGGCAGGTTACCAGGTATGTACCTGACAATCGTTGACTCACAGAACTTCTTCACCTTACTCCTGTCCATAGACTGACAGCTTCGTTGAGCCGTCAACATCCAGACTTTGGCTACGTCGACCAGCTAGGGCGAGCAACTCCCTTCCTGGCGCCTCCCAGCGAGAACCTCGTTTCACCCCTTGAACAGGCCAACTTCAATTGGGCAATAAAATTTGATGACGACGTGAGCGACAGCCTCGAAGATCATGTACCTCAGCATCGCTGGGACTATCGAAATATATCCTCTGATGCCTCTGCAACCTACTCGACCATGGGAGAGTCTTCTTCATCAGAATCTGAGCACTCTCTTGTGCCCGTTCAAATCCCACAACCTCAGCATGAGATCTCACCCTCAAACACATCCAGCCCTGGAAACCTTGCAGATGACCATCTTCCTACCGAGAAAGCCTCTACTTCGAGGGTTTCTAGTGACGGCTCGCTAGTACACAAACCTTTCCATGGTCCGATAAAGCAGAACGCCGTGGCAATACCACGCTCTATCCCCAGGCCTGCAAGAGTGAAAGTACACATCCTCTGTGCCAGAGTGGGCTGCACGAAGCGGGTCAATCGAATCAGTGACTTGGACCGACACGAGAAGACCCAGCATAGGCGAGGAAATCGCGGGTTCAGGTGCGTTCTCTGTCCACCGAACAGAGGTAGGGTTTTCAGCGTGACATATAACCTGAGAGCGTAAGTATCCACCCACAAAATAAGACTGACCTCGATGCTGACCTGATGATGCAGTCATATCGCACGCACACATCGTGAGGTTGACCTGAACACTGACGAAAATGCTGCGATCATGCTCACATGGAAAGACAATTTCAAGCAAGTTCCATTTTATAGGAACCCCTCGAATGGAAATATCGAGCCGAGGTCACAAATTGCAAGCTCTATTAAGGATCTGAGGACTTCTTCCTCTACCTCTGGTAAGTCTGACCAACTCACTGACTGGTTCCGAATAACAAATGGCGAAGGCAACGTGAATCCTGGACCCCAGGATCCAGTGATTCTCCAGAAATTCGAAGCTTGGATCAAGTCAACTTGAAGAAAGATTATCGTCGCAGTTGTTGAGCCTCCTAAGAGTGCCACGCTCAAATGGCATTGCCAGGACAGGATCCTCCAGCCAGCTTGCGCAACGCCAGCCCCCTTTTCCTATACCAAATTGACCCAGATTGATTTCCTACTTTCGCATGCTCTGCCATTCTCGATGGCCTCAGCACGCTTTTTCCGGTCATGGCATTCCTCGATTGTTTCTCACTTTAAGATACTTTCCCATCGTCCCACCTGACATTCAGCAGTCCGACTCGGAATGCAGCGTCTATATCATGCATTAGATTCCACGACCGACCTTCGTATCTCGACTGATGCCTCTCGGGCTTATATGCATTGGATATCGCTCGATTGTATATCGCAAAGGGGGGCTTGGGCGATATAGAATATCGGAGGATGAACGCAGAGCTGCTCTGCAAAGTGCATCATAGTACTTCGCACCCCTTTCATAGCAAAATGAGACCTGCATGCACTGTATACCTCCCATTTCGATGACTTTCGTAGACGATGGCGATGCGAATATGTATTTTGATATGTAGGATCTGTAGAATAGGTTGAGAGTGCCAAGCTCGCCGTCGCGGGGATGATCTCACCGCTTCTCCGCCCCACGCTGCAACCTTCTCCGCCCACCATCATCCAACTCCTCCCATCAGTTTCCAACCATGTCTACTCCTATGTTGGCACTCTATAAAGACCCTAACATAGCAGCTCAGAGCTGTGGGAGTGATGTGCCCTATCTCCCGTGCTCCCTCAGCCAGCAACTGTCTTGAAATCCCCACCTCACCCCTGAACTCCCTTCCCTGGCTACAACCATGGCTGCAGACAGGTCTGCACTCATGAGAGACCTCTTTACAGCAGCTCAGGGGTGCAGGAGTGTCCTTCCTGCTCCCCAGTGCTCCCGCTGCAAGCAGCTGCTTTGAGCTCCACGCCCAGCTCTCAGAGAGCCTCTATTGCCCTGCGAGCTGTAGGATCTCTGGACAGCACGCTGACGACAGCACCTGCACCTCCTCTACACGATCTTGTCGTCTACGTCATCCCCCATCCTCCTCCAAGGCTACAGCGAGTGGGAGGAGAAGTAGCTGGGGAGCTGGGAAGCTGGGAAGCTGAAGCTTCAGGCTACAAAAGGGCCACTGTGGCAGGGACAATGCAGTGAACTATTGGAGAAGACTCAGGCCATCGACACTCCTCGCCCTCCTCCTCAAGACCTCCCTGTCGATGTCGCCCGCTATCCTCATTTGAAGTTGCACAGAGGAGAAGGAGGGGAAGCTACAGAGCTGGATCGTCAGGCTATTCAACAACAGGAGCACCATTGCAGAGATGATTCGGTGGACTATTGGAAGAGACTCAGGCCATCGATAGCCTCTCGCCGCCCCCCTCAGGACCTCCATGTCGATGTCGCCCGTCAATTTTGCCTGAGGTTACACAGAATAGAAAGAGGGGAAACTGGAGAGCTGGAGCGTCGGGCTATTCAACAACAAGAGCACTGTTGCAGTCACAGTTCGGTGGACAATTAGAGGAGACTCGGGCGATCGGCAGCTCTCGCTCTCCTCCTCAGGACCCCCCTGTCGATGTCGTCCGCCATCCTCACCTAAGGTTACACAGAGTGGGAAAACGGGAAGCTGGAAAGCTGGAGCGTCGGGCTACGAGAGAAGCCCGTTGGCAGAGACAAGCTCGGTGGATGGAGGGCGAAAGGAGATGCAGGCCATCGACAGCTCCTCGCCCTCATCCTCAAGACCTCCCAGACGCCTCCCGGAGAACAGCGAGTGGAAGGGGGAAGCTGGGAAGCTGGAGCGTCAGGCTACAAGAGAAGCAGAAAGACAAGCTTGGTGAACTATTGGAGAAGACGCAGACCATCGGCAACCTCTCGCCCTCCTCCTTCCCCAGGACCTCCCAGTCGATGTCGTCCTCAATCCTCCCCTGAGGTTACACTGACTGCTGGTGGAAGCTGGAGCTTCAGGCTACAAGAGAAACACTATGGCAGAGGGAAGCCTGATGAATTATTGAAAGAAACGCAGGCTTTCGACAGCTCATTGTCCTCATCCTCATCGCTGTCGATGTCGTCCTCCATTCTCCCCTGAGGTTACACAGAGTGAAAGTGGAAGGAGGAACCTGGGAAGCTCGAAAGCTGAAGCGTCAGCCTACAAGAGAAGTAGAGACACAAGCTGGATCAACTATTGGAAGAGACGCAGGCCTTCAACAGCCCTTTGCCACCATCCTCGGGACCTCGCTGTCGATATCCATCATCTTCCTTTCCGGTCACACCGAGTGCAAATGAAAGGAAGAAGCTCGGAAGCTCGGAAGCTGAACTGTCATGCTACAGGAGAAGCAGAGACACGCTTGGTAAACGATTGGAGGAGACGCAGGCTATTGACAGCCCTTTGCCATCATTCTCAGGACCTCGCTGTCGATGTCCTCCGTCCTCCTTTTCGGTCACACCGAGTGCAAGTGAAAGGAAAAAGCTGAGAAGCTCGGAAGCTGGATCGTCACGCTACAGGAGAAGTAGGGAGGCAAGCCTAGTGAACTATTAGAGGAGATACAGGGCATCGACAGCACTTTGCCACTATCCTTAGGACCTCGCTGTCGATGTTCATCATCTTGCTTTTCGGTCACACCGAGTACAAGTGAAAGAAGCTGGACCGTGAGGCTACAGGAGAAGCAGAGAGACATTCTTGTTGAACTATTCGACAGCCTCTCGCCCTCGCCCCCCTTAAGGCCTCCCTGCCGATGTCGTCCTCCATCCTCCTCTGAGATTACACCGAGGGCAAGTCGAAAGAGGAGAAAGCTGGGAGGCTCGGAAGCTAGAGCTTCGGGCTTCCAATAGAAATGCTTTGGCAAAGACGAGCTCTGTGAATAACTACGGTTGAGAAATGCAGGTCATCGACAGCCTCTCGCCCTCCTCCTTGGACCTCACCGTCGATTTGCTCCATCCTCCGCTGCGGTCACACCGAGTCCAAGTGGAAGGAGGAGAAGGAGGAAGCTGGGAAGCTGGGAAGCCCAGAAATTGGGAAGCTGAAGGGCTGGAGCGTCGGGCTACAAGAGAAGTACTTTGGCAGAGACGAGGTCGGTGGATGATTGGGGGAGGTGACGCAAGCCATCGACAGCCCCCTCGCCCTCAGCCCCAAGACTTCCCCATCGTTGTCCACCAATGCGACTGTGAGGTGACACCAAGTACGAGTGGAAGGAGAAGCAAGCTTGGAAGCTCAGAAGCTGGCATTTCAGGCTACGAACGATGCAGTGTGGCAGAGACAAGCTTGGTGAACTATTGGAGGAGACGTAGGCCATCGACCGCCTCCTTCTCTCGCCTTCCTCAAGACCTCCCTGTCGATGTCGACCCCCCCTCCCCTCTGAGGAAAGAGCAAGTGCGAGTTGAAGAAGGAGGAAGCTGGAGTCCGGGCTACAGGAAAAACACTTTGGCAGAGGCAACTTTTGTGGACTATTTGGGGAGACGTAGGCTATCGATAGTCCATGGCCGCCTCTCAAGACTTTCCTATTAATGTCTTGACCCAGATGACTCCTGGAAAACATCAAGTGCAGGTGGAAGGCGGAGGAAGCTGAGAAGCTGGGAACCTGGGAACCTGGGAACCTGCAGCGTCTGTAGTAGAGGCAAGCTTGATAGGCTATTGGAGGAGACGCTGGCTAATGATAGCACCTTGCCTCCTTCGCGTCAATGTCGTCCTCCTTCTGAGGGTACACCAAGTGCGAGTGGAAGGAGAAAGCTGGAGCTTTGGGCAACAGGAGAAACCATGTGGCAGAGACAAGCTTGGTAGACTTTTGGTGGAGACGTGATAGCCCCTCGCCCTCATCCTCTCAAGACCTTCTTGTCGATGTCCTCACCCAGACGCCTCCTGGAAAACAGCGAGTGCAGGTGGAAAGAGAAGGACGCTGAGAAGCTGCGAATTTGGCAAGCTGGAGCGCTGTAGCGTCTGTGGCAGAGGTGAGCCTGATGGGCTATTGGAGGAGACGCAGGCCAACGATAGCACCTCGCCCTTCTCTCCGAGACCTCCCTATCAATGTCCTCTTCCATCTGACAATACAGCGAGAGTGAGTACGAGGGGGAAGGAGCTGGGAATCTGGTAAATTGGAAGCTGGAAAGCTGCAGCGTCTGTGGCAGAGGTAAGCTTGATGGGCTATTGGAGGAGACGCAGACTATCGACAGCTCCTCGCTCTTCACCCGGAGACCTCCCCATTGATGTCGTCCATCGTGTGAGGATACAGCGAGATTGAGTGGAAGGAGAAGGAGCTGGGAATCCGGGAAGCTAGAAGGCTAGAGCGTCAGGTCGCAACAGAAACACGTTCTATTACAGAGACAATTCGTTGGACTATTGAGATGGCAGGCCGCCGGAGGTACATGACAAGCTACAAGAGAAGCACTGTATTAAAGACAAACTTGGTGGACTATTGGACGCCCTCCTCCTCAAAACCTTCCTGCCGTTATCCCCCATCTTTCTTCGAGAATACCTTTAGAGAAGGTGAGAGGAGTAAGATTGGAAGCTGAGAAGGCCGGAACGTTCGGCAACAGGAGAAGCGCCGTTTAGAATCCACTTGGTGTACTATTGGAAGTCACGGCAGGCCGCCCGAGATCTTCCTGTCGATCTCGTATTCCGTCGTCGTTGCGGGGTACAGCCAGTGCGAGTGCGAGGAGAAGGAAGCTGCGAGGCTATCGGTTTTTTAAGAGAAGCAGCGTGGCAGAGACGAGCGTGATGGACTATTGGAGAAGACGGCAGACTACCCGAACTCCGGACAAGATTCCCCTATCGATTTCGTCTCCTGTCGTTCTCTTGGAACTTTCCGGGTGCGGACCGAAGGATATAGAAGTCATAGAGCTGGCGCGTCATAGTATACCGAAGCAGCGTAGCAGAAACAAGCTTGGTGGACTGCTGAAGAGGATGGTTTTCCACCTAAAGTTTCAACAGGACCTTTTTATCGATCTCTTCTTCGATCGTCCACTCGGGGAACAGCGAGTGTGAGAGTGATGGCAAGGAAGTTACAGAGCTGGAACGCTATCAGCAGAATCATTATAGTTGTAATAAGCTTGGTGAACTTTTAGACAAAACCTCCGTGTCGATCTTGTCTCCAGTCGTCCTCATGAAAAAATGGCGAGGCCGAACGGAAGGACATGATGTATAATAACTGTGGCAGAGACAAGTCTGGAGGACTATCGAGGAAGACGCCAGCCCACCCGATTCCCTGAATTTCTTTTACAAGATCTCCTTGTTGACTTCGTCTTCCCTGCTTCTCTGGAGACACGGCGAGCGGGAGAGGAGGATACAGTGAGTGCGAACAGAAGGATAGAAAATCGGCAAAGTGAGTAGGGCAAGTAGAGCAGGTGGCGCTGGTTGAGCTGGCCGAGCTGGCAGAGTTGGTAGAGCAGGCAGAGTTGCCAGAGTTGGCAGAGCGGGCAGAGTTGGCAGAGCGGACGGAGCAGGCCGAGCAGGCGGCGCTGGTAGGGTTGGCAGAGTAGGAAGAGGTCGCAGCGCAGAGAGAGTTGGCAGAGTAAGAAGAGCTGGTAGAAGTGATGGAGTAAGTAGAACTAAACCGTCAGACTATAACGCAATCACCGTAGTAAAGACAGAGTCGATGGACTATAAGAGGAGACGGTAATCTACCTGAATTCCTTAGCGTACTTATTCAAGACCTCCTCGCCGATCTTGTCTTCCATCCATCCTCTTTCCAGGATACAGCGAGTGCGAAGAGAAGGATAGAGAACCAGCAGAGCAGCCAAAGCCAGGTGAGCCAGGTGAGCCAGGTGAGCCAGTTGAGCCAGTTGAGCCAGCCGAGCCAGGTGGATCAGCTGAGCTACCAGAGTAGCCAGAGCAGCCAGAGCAGCCAGTACCAAACGAGTAGCCGGACCCATCGAACAACCAAATCGATTCGAACAAACAAAGTCGATCGAGTAGAAAGAATTAAATGAGTACCCAGAGCGAACTGTACACCGAGAATTAACCAAGTAACTAACCAGAGTCGATGGAGCAGCCGGAATGGATCGAGCAAGCAGAGTCTGCGGAACAAGCTGGGCCAACTGAGTAGGCAGAGCCAGTGGAGCCAGCTGAGCTACCAGAGCAGCCAGAGCAGCCAGTACCAAACGAGCAGCCGGATCGATCCAGCAGCCAGGGTCGATCGAGCAGCAAGATTCAGCCGAGTACTCAGAACGCCGAGGATTAACCAAGTAATTAACCAGGGTCGATGGAGCAGCCAGAATCAATTAAGTAAGCAGAGTTTGCGGAGCCAGCTCGGGCAACTGAGTAGGTAGAGCCAGCCGAGTCAGCCGAGCTACCGAAGCAGTCAATTAGACGAGCTGAGCTACCAGAGCAGCCAGTACCAAACGAGCAGCAAGATCGATCCAGCAGCCAGGGTCGATCGAGCAGCAAGATTCAACCGAGTACTCAGAACGCCGAGGATTAACCAAGTAATCAACCAGAGTCGATGGAGCGGCCAGAATCAATCGAGCAAGCAGGGTCTGCGGAGCAGGCAGAGCCAGCTTAGCTATCGAAGCAGCCAGAGTAGCCGGAATCAATTGAGCAGCTAGAGGTAAGAGAGCTTCTCAAGCCAGTTGAGCCAGCTGAGCTACTGGAGCCAACTGAGCACCAGTAGCCGACCAAGTTACGAGGAGCAGCCTAGGCTAGTTGAGCAGCCAGAGCCGAATGGAGTAGCCAGAGGCAACTAAGCAGCCAGGGCCAAATTGAGTAGAGTAGCCAATGTCGATCAAGGAGCTAGAATCGATCGAGCAGCCAGAGTTGAATGAGTAGCCAGGGCCAAATGAGTGGCAGAGTCGATCAAGCAGGCAGAGTCGGTCGAGCAGCCAGAGTTGATTGGGCAGCCAGAGCCGGATCGAGTAGAATAGCCAATGTCGATCGAGGAGCCACAGTCGATCGAGCAGCCAGAGTTGAATGAGTGGGCAGAACACTGAGCCAACCGAGCAACCTACAGGCAGACGAGCAGTTAGAGCCAATCAAGCAGCCAGAGCCCATTGAGTCACCAGAGCCGATCGAGCCGCCAGAGCCACCTGAGCAGCCAAAGTTGAATGAGTAGCCAGAGTTGAATGAGTAGTAGAGCCACTTGAGTAGCTGGAGCTAGTTCAGTACCTAGAGCCAACTAAGCTAGATGAGTTTCCAGAGCGGCCATAGCCAGCTTCGCGAAGTGAGCACCGAGAGCTAATAGAGTGACCAGAAGCAGCTAGAGCAACCAGAGCCACCAGAGCCAAATCGGTAGCCAAAGTCGATCGAGCAGTCAGATTCCATCGAGCAGCCAGAATCGATTGAGCGCTGGGTTTCAAATAAGTAACCAGAGACGATCGAGTAGCCAGAGCCAAATGTGTAAAATGGCTAAAGTCGATCGAGGAGCCAAAGCCAGTTGAGTGGCCAGAGCTACTTCAGCAGCCAGGGCCACTTGGGCAAGTAGAGTCGATCGAGCAACCAGCGCCAGATGAGCTACCACAGCAGCCAGAGTCAGACAAACAAGTAGAGTCAGTCGTGCTGCCGGAGCCAGTTGGGTAGTAGGAGGTAAATGGGCACCGAGAGCTAAAAGAGTAACTAGAATGGATTGAGCAGCCGGAGTTAATGGAGTAGAGTACCCAGAGCCAAATGAGCAGCCAAAGTCAATTGAGCAGGTCAAACCAACTCAGCGGCCAGAGCCAGATTGAGCTCCCAGAGCAGCCAGAGCCAATCTAGCAGCCAGAGGCAGTAGAGCTAGCAGAGAAAGTAGAGTTTGAGCGTCGGAGACAACAGAACCAAATGGTAAAAATGAGCCGGTGGATCATTAGAAGAGACGGAGGCTATTCTACCCGAATTCCCAAAGTTCCTTCCTAAGACCTTCTTATCAATCTCGCTTCCCGTCTTCCACTCAAGGAAACAGCGAGTGCGAACGGAATGACCGAGAACCAGCAGAGCAGGCAGAGTGAGCCAGCCCAGTCACCAGAGTCGATCGAGCAGCCAGAGCCGATCGAGGAGTTAGAGCCAGCTCTGTAACCAGAGTCGATCAAGTAGCCAGAGCCCAAATTACTGACCGCATTCAATCGAGTCGTCAGAGCCACATGAGCGAATAGAGCCGGCAGACCATAGATCCATCTGGTAAAGATAGGCTGGTGGGTCCTTGGAAAGACGGCAAGCCAACCGAAATCTTCAAAATTCCCTGAGACCGTCTCATCAACATCACCTTCCATCTTCCTCTCAGAATACATCGAGTGCGAAGACGAGGATAAAAACCAGCAGAGCCAAAGCGTCCGACTGCAGCAGGAACACTGTTGTCAAGACAGACACAGCGGACTGTTGCCGGGAGAAGAATAGATACAACTCCGGCGGACACAGTGAGAAAACCAGCGGAGCCGGAGGGGTCAAACTATAACAACACAGCGGTAGAGACGATTACAATGGCCTCGCGGAGGAGACGATATTGCTACAAGGCCGGCTGAATTAGCGAGGAAGGCAGAGATGACTTGCAAAAGGGAGTGCTAAGGTCGAGTAGACATTTTTGTCTGCAAAGCTGGAGCGTGATAAAAATGATACAAGCACCGGCAGAGATAAGTAGGTTGGCCTTATGGAGGAGACGATATTGTTACAAGGCTGGCTGACACATCGACGAAAGCAGAGAGCAGACCAAACAAGAAGGCCTGACTTTGTCGAACATGCGTCTATGGTGACATTGGGCACAACTCTGTTGCAAGCATGCAGGAATTCGGTCAAGTAACCTCGTCATCATCATCGAAAGCAAAGTGACACACATCCATGGGGTCATCGGCGCACATCATCACAGAATCGCAGGAAGTCAATCAGCTCTCCACTTCATCATGCAAAGCAAAGCGACACTCACCTTTCGGGATACAGAGAACCCCAAAGGTGTTGCTCCCAATAAAGTCACAGTGATTGATTTAAGAAGAACAGAACAGGGCCCAACTGTGCCGAAGCAAATTGAAAAGATCATCCTACACCACTCCAGTGTTTCCAATCTTGATCACAACCTTAGTGGCCCTTCTCCCAAAGCCTTTCTACCGACAGCAACAACGATATGCGCACACACGAAGAAACATTGATGAAGTAGAACACTCTCCTGAAAATTTGGTACGAAGAGAGATCACGAAGACCGCTCGGGTTCTTGGCAGACATAAGTAGTGAGTGGTAGCCCTCGATCAACAAGCCAGTAGTGGAGATAGCGAATATAAACGCATCCATGGATGCTGCTAGACCGAAATTGTAGCTTCCATCATCGATGCTAAAGAAGGAAAAATTTGAGGCCTACTTCATTCCAAAGATCTACAACTTCCTTTCCAGAGTCTGATACAGGCGTCTCTACTTTTCCTATTTATTTCATGTAATACACGACATGTTCTCCCTATAGGAACTCAGTGCGATCTGCAATTTGTGACAGCCAAGTGGGTCAGGGAGATAGAAGCGGCTTTCAGCGCGAGATTCAAAGGAGGTGACGAGATATAGAGGATGAAAGCTGGGATAGTAGATATTTGGATGCTAATAATAAGGTAGCTAATCGTCAAGATTATTGTAGAGGGATGTTATAGTTAGTTTAATACTTTAATATTAGTTATAAAGACTATCCTATAAAATCTCTCTTCCTAGGTATATAATCTATCCTATTACTACTACTATTATTAATATCTTAAAAGCCTTTTAACCCTTATAACTATTATATATATCTTCCTATTATCTAATACTCTATTAACTTAATAACTTACTTTAACTCTAGTAGATAGTAGTATACTTATTCTTACTACTAACTCTCTTATACTTATATTTTTAAAAACTTTATTAATTAAGCTATCCTTAATATAAGAGGTATTATATAAATAAGGGGGAATATAATACTAAATAAAAGTCTAGGAAGATAGCTAGGTAGTATATAAGAGAATATAATAAAGGTAGTAAATTAGAAAGATAATAATTATAAGTATAGTTAATTATTTTAGTTAAGAGTTTATTTATTACTAGCTTATAAGTTATATTATTTATATATCTATTCTATCTTAAAGAAGTATTAGATATAAATACTATAAATATCTTAATATCTTAACTTTATATAAAAGTCTATAATTTATAATATATCTATAAAAAAAAAATAGTTTATAAGATTTATATCTTTAATAATATTTTTTAGGGGCCGGCGACGAGATCCACCTGTACGTGGTGCCGGCTACGAACCTTCTAGTATCTCGGTACTAGGAGAGCTGAGAGATTTTACGGTGTATTAGAAGCACCGTCTAGGGTTACCTAGTTATTACGGAATCGACACGCAGGTAGAGTATAGTAATAACGAGAATAGGAACGCTAACGCGACAGAAAAATAGAGAAGATAGAAGGAGAACTCTTAGAAGATTACGGTAAAAGATATAACGCGATAGAATATATAGATATAGACGAAAAATATATACTATATAGATACCCTTCTACCTCTCCTTAATACAGCCTCCGCTTCCCTACGCGTGTTATAAACGCGATATACTAGTAATACTAGTAATACTAGTATAAGACGATAGAAATACTACCGATATAAAACCTTTATAATATTACAGAATATATATAGTACTTCTATACCTATACCCGCCACAGGGTCTCTTACGAGGCCACGTCCCTACACTCCAGCCGATTCCGCTCCGCGCGGTCTAGGTAGCCTAAGTCTACCTACCTTAGGGTAGTTATAGTATATATAGATAATAATAGTATAATAAAAAGATAGTAATACTATATAGAGCCAGCCCTTCCTTCCTCTTAATAATCGAGCGCAAGCTAGATAGTACACCGGGTATATACTGCCGCCATTGCTGCCGTACGGCGGCGAGGATACTCTAGTCCCCTTCCTAGGTAGTCCTTGCGGTACGGCTGCAGGTAGTAGGTACCTAACCCGAAATAGGACGTAGGTATTAGACTCCTCACCTAATAGCCTATAAGCGCGATAGGGCCGCCGGTCTAGTTAGCTAATAGTACCTATTATCTTCTACACGTATATACCTTAATAGTAGCGGCCGATATAACCGCGGTAAATACACCGGGTATCCGCTACCTTACTACTATACGGCGGGGGGATGCTTAGCCGTACCTAGGTAGTCCCCACGGTATAGTAGTAGGTAGTAGAGGCCCAACCCGTATAGAGATACGTGGATATTAGCCTTCCCACCTAATGGTCTATAAGCACGCTAGGGCCGCTGGCCTCCTTACCTAGTAGTGCCTAGCACCGATAGACTAGTAGGTAAGTACTAGTTCTATTACCTCCCTTTACGTATATACCCTCCCCGTTACGGACGTTATAACCGGGACTATAAGGAATTATCCGCTATAAGGATTCATCCGTTACGTTAAACGGATTAGATTAAGAATAGCCGGTAGAGATAGAAAAGAGAAAGGGGCTAGGCCCTAGATAAGGAAAAGAAGTTTTACTTATAAACGAAACTTTAGTGTAATAGGCAGTAAACCCGACCCCTCTACTACCTCCCTAGTGGTAGGCCTACTAGGGGGGGGAGGGAAGGAGCTGTAAATAGTTAAGAGAACCTTAATTATCAGGTAGAGTTTTTATCCTTATAGTAGGGTTTCTCCCCGAATAATATATACGTAATACGTACCCCTAAATAGCCTACCCTTATTAGCTTTTTAGCTAGTATAGGAGTATAATCAATTAATTAATCAATTAATTAATTAAAAATTTTTAGGATAAATAAGATATATATTAATAAAGAAGTTTTTTTAATAAAAATAGAAGTTATAAAAGCTTAGTTTTATAAGCTATAATATCTATAGATAGTTTAGTATAAAAGTTAGAAGATTTTAAGAGTTAAATAGTAAAGATAAAGATTAATACTTATTCTAGTAGTACTATTAAATTAACTATCTTTTAGTACTTAAGTTACTAGACTACTTATAACTAGCTTATTACTTATATAGGTTTAGTATTATATAATAATTATAAGTTTAGTCTTTAATAGAATTAATATAGTTACTTAAAGTAATATTATTATAGAATTACTTTAAAGGTAGTTTATTAAAAGCTTATTAAAATCTTATTCTTTATTCTACTATCTTACTACTAATAACTTATTAAAAAACCTATATAAAGAGTTCTATCTTTAAATAGTAAGACTAATAACTAAGATAACTATTAGGAACTAGAAATAATATTAGTTTAACGACGTAGTATTCTAGTATAATAAGAATAAAAGCTATAGTATTATAATATATTTATAATATAATTAATATAGTACGCGCTAAGGCTACGCTAGTCCTAATTAGGCTAATATAGTAATTATTATAACTAATTTATAATATAGAAAGAAGATACTTTCTCTATATATAGGAAATCTACCTAAGTATATAAGGTATAGAAGCCTTTTATAAGGAAGGCGTACTAGGCGAATAGTACTATTAATAATAGTAATAATAAGTAAATACCTATAATAAATACTTATAATAAATAAAGCTATTATCCTAATAGTAATATATATTAGGTATTAGTAGATATACCTTAATTAGAAGCGCTTAAAGTAAAAACATAACTTATAAGGTAAGAAATTTTACTTATATACTACTATTATTAACCTATCCTCTAACTCTTATATTAGGACTATTTACTTCCTTATACTTATAGATAAGGTCTAGAGTATTTAATAACTAGTAATCTAGTATCTACTAGTTATCCTTAGGTCTATATCCTAGCTACCTAGCTAGGTACTAGGTAGACTACTTATAACCCTAATAAATACAGCGTTTTTATAAAAGCCGCTTGATTTTATATTTAATATCTCTATTAATAATAATAGGAGGGGTAGATAGGTAGCGACGGTAATATAAGTTATCTACTAGATTAGTAGTAGGCTTAAGATAAGCTATTAAGATAATATTATAAATACGTATTATATCTAGTAATTCTAGTTAATACGCGAGGTATCTAATACGTTTAAGGACCTTAAATAGACTAATAAACTATAGACTAAGCTTCTTAGAGGTAATACTTAATACTTAGTAGCCTTTATATAAGTATAGGTTTATAAGGTTACTAATATTAAATAACCTTATTATATACTTAGAGTTATAGTAGTCTTTTATTCTAAGTAAGGTAAAAGTAATAGCGTCTTTTATATTAATATAAGAAGGTTAATATTCTATTATAATAATAGGTATCTAGATTACTAGATAGGTTACTTTTATAGTAGGTAATAGGGCTTTTATAATAGGTAATAAGGCCCTTATAAATACTTAAGACGAAATAAAAGATTAAAAAATAAGCCTTAATAAATTTACTTAGACGTATAGTAAGACGAGTCTTAATATTAGGATATAGTATTAGGGGAGGAGTTATAAGTAGTAGTAGTAGTAGTAGAAGCGGTAGACTAGGGAGTAGAGGGGAGATACCCTTATAGGGGCTAGGGAGCCTAGTAGGGGGGAAAGAATTAGAAGATAAGGGAATACGCGTTAGGAGGATATTAGTAAAGGCCCTAGAAGCTATTATAATTATATAAGACGCGTTAAAGGGCGGAATAACGCGTAAGATAGAAAGGATAGTAGGGATAGGGCTTAAACATATAAAGGAGTTTATTATAAAGGTAGACTAATAGCTTAAGGAGGTATATAAGTTTAGGAGGGTAGTAGAAGAATAATCCTAGAGGGGGAAGATATAAGGGGGTAGAAGGAGCTAGGCGTAGATAGCTAGCTAGAGCCTAATAAGTATAAGAATAGGTAATATAAGCCCTAGGGGGATATTTACTATAGCGCCGATAGGTAATATTATAGGGAAGGGATCTAGAGTAATAAATAATAGGAAGGCTAGGACCTTAATAGTTTAGATTAATAATAGGAAGGCTAGGACCTTAATAGTTTAGATTAATAATAGAATTAAGAGGGAGGTAGCGAGGGCGCTTACTAGGGAGTAGCTAGTTAAGAGATTTAAGATAATTATATTCCTAAGGATATAAGAGATTATAATAGTAAGGTACCTAATTAGAGGTGACCTAATACTATTTATAATAGAGATAGAGGTAAGGGAGGAGCTAGAGGAGAATAATAACTAGGTAAGGAAGGTATATAGGTTAATAAGGGTACTAAGATAGACCTTCCTAATTATAATATATAGGGTATTAAAGAAGGTAGTAGATATATTAAAATAGAAAGAGGTTAAAGAGATAATTATCTAGTAGAATAAAAAGAACCTCCTAGGGCTAAAGATTATAAGGGTAGCCTAGCCGTAGGTAGTCACGCGGGAGAGGAGAGAGGGAGAGGTAGTAAAGAAGAGGGCCTTACTATTACTAAAGCTCTCTACGCTAGAGATAGTAGATAAAGTAATTAAAAAGGGCTTAATAAAGGGATATAACCTCTTAGAATATAAGAGGTAGGAGAGGAATAGGGTTATAATATAATACTTTAACTATTAATAGTATAGATATATAGTAGGATATTATAAGAGCCTAATATAATATAGGATCTACGCTAGTAGGTATAACTTAAGGGATTATAAGGTGAAAGAAGGGGAGGTTAAGAGGTATAATAACTACGGGAAGAATAATTATATAGCCTAGGAGTAAGGGTATATAATTAAGGTAAGGGAATTAAATAAGCTCTATTAAAAGATAGTAGAAAATAAGAAGAAGTTATATAAGAGCTTCGTGAGAGGAAATAAGTAATAGGATACCTAGAAGTAGCCCTAAGGGGAGTAGATAATAGTAGTAATAAGGAAGAAGAGGAAGCTTATATTAGGGTTTAAAGACCTTAGTAAGATTATAATATAAATAGGTCCCTAGGGGGATATAAGGGAAAGGGGAACTATACTACTACTAGTAGTAATACTATAAAATAGGCTAGGAAGGCTAATTACTCTCTAAGTAATAAAGATAGACTAATAGATATTAAAGGAAATACTAATATAAGAAGCCCTAAGTACTAAGGGAGTAGAGGTTATAAGGGATATTTAATAGGGATCCTTATAAGGGTATAAAAGATAATTTATATATTATAATATAATATATAAAGGGAGTAGATTATAATAATAATAGCGCTATTAGAAGATAAAGAGATATAATAGATAAATATCCTAGCTATCTAAGAACTATTATATATAAAGAGGACGGGTTTAATATATAACTTAAATAGAGGAGCGTTCTACCTAGTATATAAGGATATATTTCTTTATAAATAAGTACTAGAATATTAATAAATAGGAAGTTAAATTTATATTAGGGGACTTATACTCCTTAGGGATATAAGTTATAAGAAAAGAAGGGGGAGTATTAATATATCTCTAGATATATAATATATATAACCCTAGCCTAGAGTCTAAGACCTTAATAAATAGCCCCTCTACGCTACTAGGGGTAAAGGAGTAGCTAAGTTAGCCTAGGGAATATATACTAATTAGAGACTTTAACCTCTATTACTTAAATTAAAATAATAGGGGTAGATATATATATTATAAAGCGGCGGATATACTTATAAATATTATAAAAGAAAGGGGAATAGAGCTTACCCTACTAAAGGATATAATAACCTAGAGGATAAAGAAAGTAGAAAGTACTATTAATCTAATATGTATAATAGAAGCTATTAAGTAAATACTATTAGAATATTATATTAGGCTAGATCTCTACTACAGGTCTAATTATATTTTAATATATATTAAAGTTAGCCTTAAGGTAGAGGAGGTAATCCTACGCCTATAAAGGGTATAAAAGATAGTAGACCTAGCGGAGATAAAGAGGTAAGCGGGTACCCTTTAAAGCTCGCTACTAGATAGGGAGCTAATAATTAAGGGGTAGATAAATAGCTACCTAGCTAATATACTTTAAGGCCTAGTAGAAATTATAAAAAAGATAATATTATAAGTAAAGTCCTCCCTAGAAGTAAAGTCCTTTTAGAACTTAAATTATATAAAGGTTATAAAGACGGCGTTAAAGCTTAGGGTAAAGTATAATTATAAAAGAAGCTAGAGGAGTTTAGAAGCGTAATAAGAGGCCTAGAAGATTAAAGGAAGGGTATTAAAAAAGGTAAAGGTACTTTATTTTAAAGAGGGAGTATATAAAGTATCCTAATTATTTAATAGACTTTAAAAACTAATTAAATAGGGCTAAGAGAGAAGTATACTACCTTAGGAACTCCTAAAGTTCCCTACCCTTAAGAAGGATAGGGGAGGCCTTAGGGTAGAGTTATTTTAAAAGAAGGTAGAGGTCCTTTAAGGGAACTTCTTCCCCCTACTTTTAAGGGTAGATCTAAATAATATCTAAGGGTTTTAATATAAGATACCCCTAATAATAAATATAGGGGTTATTAAAGAGGAAGTCTATAAAGTAATTAATAAGCTAAAGTAGAATAAGGTATAGGGATAGATAGGATCTTAAATAAGTTTCTAAGAATAGTAGAGAGGGAGCTACTACCTAGTTTTATATATCTATTTTAAGCTTACTTAAGGGTTAGATACTATCTAATAGAGTTTAAGAAGGCTAATATAATTATCTTAAAGAAGTTAAAGAAAGAGGACTACTTTAAATTAAAGTTATACTATTTAATTACCCTTCTTAGTACCTTAAGGAAGGTATTAGAGGCGGTTATAATAAAGAAGCTAGGCGACCTTATAAAGGAATATAAACTACTACCCTAATAATAAATAGGGGTAAGGAAGGGAAGATTAATAGTAATATCCCTTAAGATAATAGTAGAGGTAGTATATATAATATAAAACTATAATAAGTCTAATATAATAAGTATACTATTATTAGATATTATAAGGGCCTTTAATAATATCTCTTATAAGAGGTTATTATATAACTTAAAGAAGAAAGGGGTCTTAACCCTTATTATATAATAGGTATAAAGCTTTCTAATAGAAAGGGCTATAATAATTATACTAGGCTAGGAGATAAATAAGATAGAGATAGTAGAAACTAGGATCCTTTAGGGATCCTTAATATTACCTATTTTATTTCTATTTTTTAACTCCCTACTTATAAAAGAGTATATAAAGATAAAACTCTAGGTATAAACTAAAGGCTTTATTAATAATATCTACCTAATAGTATATAATAAAAGTACTAAGGAGAATTATAAGATCCTAATAAAGGTATATAAGGTATACCTTTACTAGGTAAATATATATAGGGTAAACTTTACCCCTTATAAGTATAAGTTAGTCTACCTATTAAGGAGCTTAAAGAGGTTTAATATAAAGGTAATAATAGACCTTAGAGTAATAATAATACGCCTAGAGATATTAATAAGAGTCTTTAGACTTTATATTAATAGTAAATTAAAGTAGGACCTATATATTAATAGGATAAGATTAAGGTTAAAGATATAGAAGCTAGCCCTATTAATTATTACTAACTTAATATAAGGTATTATACTTAATAGGATAAGATAGGTTTATAATATTATAGTCTAGCTAGTAATAACCTACGTAGCGGAGATATAATATAGCTTAAAGGGGACGCTAGAGGTAAAGAAGGCTAATATTATAACGCTAGAAACTATATAAAATAGGTACTTAAGGATAATACTTAGGGCCTTTAAGGTAATTAGTATATAAGTACTAGAGGTAGAATATTAGTAAACTAGGAAGCCGTATAGAATATTAGGATCTATACTACCCGTATTTTCCGCCTTTTCTATACCTTATATAAGTTTATTAAACCTTTATATATAGCTAGAGCGGTTATTACATATTTAGTATATTTAAAGAACCCTTAACCTTTATAAATTATCTAGCTAATACTCGCGTATAGGTTACTATATATATCCGGGCGAGAATATTAGGTAGTAAACCCTTCCTATTAGTTTATCCTAGTATTTTATTTAGTTATATAGTTAAATTATTTTATAAAGTATATATTCTATATAACCGCTATAGACTTATTACGTTTAATATACATACTATTAACTTATAATATATAAAGATATCTTAGAATAATCTTACTATATTATAATATTATTATATTCTATTTCTATTTAATTTATTCCTACTTAGCTCGCTATTACCTATTACCCTAGAAGGATTCTATACGCGTATACTATCTCTATATTATTAGCCGATAATTTAACCTTCCTTATTAAGTAGATTACCTTCGTCGTTAATATTCTTATCTATAGTTATATCCTCCTCTAATACCTTATAACTACTATCTATTAGATCTATTATAGCTTCTACTAATTTATATATCTTAGGTTAAGTAGTTTTTATATTAGATATAGCCTTTTTAAGTTCTAAGGAGTTATTTATAAGGTTAAGTAATATTATTTTCCTATCTTACCTAATTTAATTAACCCGCGTAATACCCTATATTTTATTCCTTTATAATTACTTAGGGTTAAAGATAGTAACGAATCTCGCTACTATATATATATATCCTATAGATAGAAGTATATTAGACCTGACGAGGATCTATAAGATATTATTAGGATATAAACTCTTCTTACTATCTTTACCTTCCTAGAAGAGTTTAATGATTTTAGTAACCTTATACTTAGTTAGGCTTAAATAGATTAGGGCGACGGGTTTCTTTAATATATTACGGATTACTTATATACTAATTAGCGCTTTAATCCTAAGGTAATTATTAATATAAAGTAATAGCCTATTAGGAATATATACCTAATAAATAATAAAGGCTAATATAGGCCCTATTATTAAGATAAAGAACTTTTCTTTCCTTCCTTATATACTATTTAAGGTAATTTAAAACCCTAGCGATTTAATATATTAACCGCTTATAAGGTAAGTCTCGTTATTCTAATTTATATAGTTTCCTAGGCATAGTTTTAAGCTATTTATTAGTTATTAGTTCCCTTAATATAAAAGCTAGTTCCTTAGTCTCTTTATAGAATAATAATTTAGGGAATAATAATATAATCCTTACGCGACGCGCGGCTATTAGCTATATTTTTACTAATATAACTAGTATAGTAACCTTCTTACCCTATTTATAGAGTTTAACTTAGTTTAAATATATCTTCCTAACTTCTACGATTACCCCTTTAAACCCCTAGTCTAGTACGTCCTTATATTATTCTAGGTATATTAAGCGGCATTTATAATAGTAGTTAGGTTAGAGGTCTACTAATAGATATCCTAGAAACTTTAAGTCGCTAGTATAACGTAGCTATAATATTTAGATAATAATAGTTATTATATTCCTATACTTATAATACGCCTCCGCCGGTATATTTCCGGCCTTATATTACTTAATAAGGATATTATATATCTTACTAAATTTATTAAGCTCTAACTTTATATAGCGCTATAAGTTTTAGTAATAGTTATTTATCTAAGGGTAGTTTAGTATTATAAAATATAGCGCCTACTCTATATTACTATTCTAGAGCGTACCTACCTAGCCTGTTATATATACGGGTAACGCTTTAAATGGAGTTTTAATAAGAAAGAGCTTCTAAGGTATCTAACCCCTTATAATTATATTAAGTACCTAAACTTTACTAATTATCCTAGTATATTTATTAGATTTAGTATATACTTTATTAAGTATAATACGGCCCTATCCTATTACCTACTATTACTATTAAGGCGTAATATAAGGCTTCCTACTCGTCTTTAAGACCTCTATAATATAATCCGCTAGCTTCTTCTTTACCTATCTATTATATAATACTGCGGTAGTAAAGTAAAGTATATATAACTTATTATTTAAGTTATTAAAGTAGGGGATATCCCTAGAAGGTACTACGGATTAGTAGTCCTCTTTATCTAGTTTTAGTATATATACTTTTAATTTAGTATTATTATATATATATTATAAAGTCTACTTATACTTTTAGTCCTTTATATTTAGGAAACGCTTTATCTATCCTGACTAATAGGATAGTAAAGCCGGAGGTATAAGTATAAAGGTTAGGCTATAGCTTAGCTTTAGCTTTTAGGATATTCTAGCGTTAATATATATATATTAAATACTAAAGGGGTTATTAGATAGGTATTTAGCGTCGGGTAGCTAAGGGTCCTTTCACGTTCCCTTTAAGAGGTATAAGTTATATCTCCCTTTAGTCCTAGCTTCTTTAATACTATTAATAACTAATATAAGGGTCTAGTTTAAGATAATTACCTTAATAGCCTTAATAGTCTATAGCCCTTATTAATTAATAGTCTTAAGCGGAGTACCTTAATTTATTACCTTCCTAAGTCCTATTATATTTATAAGGTATCCGCCGTTCTAGAATACCTCTATCTTAAAGTAGATAAATACCCTAAATACCTAAAATAGCTTAAGATCTAAAAATAACTTAAATAACTTAATAGTCTTATTAAGTTAATAATATATATTAAGATTAAAGTAAAATAGATAAGTATAGTCCTCCTACCTCTTATCCTATTAATAAAGCTATTTAGTTATTATAACTAGATAGTTATTAGCTAGTTTTATTATTATATCTTCCTCTCCTTCTTTTATAATATCTATTATCTCGCGTAATTCTACGTCCTTAATATCTAGCTCTATAATAGGACTAATATCTACGCCTTACTTAGTAACTTTTTATTTATATACTACTTAAGTATTATTAAATCCCTACTTTAGTATAACTTACAACTCCCGTCTACTTAATACTCCGGCGTTTTCTAATAATTACTAGTTATCTACTACGACTTAGCCTTTAGATTTAATTCCTATATTAGATTAATTACTTTATTTAATTTAATAGTATTTAGAGAATTATTCTTCTCTAGTAAGGTATTAGGCTAAGTATAAACTTCGGCCTTTTTAATTAATTTAATAAATAGTATTATAATATTAGGAGTATTAACTTTAGCCTTTCTAATTAGTTTAGTAGACGTAATTAGGTTATTAGCTAGATTATAGGCTTTAACTTCTTTAGTTAGTTTAGTAAACGTAATTATATTATTAGCTGGAGTATAGGCTTTAGCTAGTTTAATAGACGTAACTATATTATTAGCTAGAGTATAGGCTTTAACTAGTTTAGTAGATATAATTAAGTTATTAGCTAGAGTATAGGCTTTAGCTAGTTTAGTAGACGTAACTAGGTTATTAGCTAGAGTATAGGCTTTAACTAGTTTAGTAGATATAACTAGGTTATTAGCTAGAGTATAGGCTTTAGCTAGTTTAGTAGATATAATTAAGTTATTAGCTGAAGTATAAGCTTTAGCTAATTTAGTAGATGTAACTAGGTTATTAGCTAGAGTATAGGCTTTAACTTCTTTAGTTAGTTTAATAGATATAATTATATTATTAGCCGGAGTATAAGCTTTAGCTAGTTTAGTAGATATAACTAGGTTATTAGCTAGAGTATAAGCTTTAGCTTCTTTAATTAATTTAGTAAGGGTAATTAGGTTAGAAGATTTATATAATAAGAGGATAACTAATAATCCTATCTATATTAGATAAATACTTCCGTCCTTCGCTAGCGTTCTATTAAGTACCTCCCCCTTTTAGTCTAGCTCTACCTCTTAGCTATAATCTATTAGTATTATAATATTTAGTATTATATTATCTTTATCTTTATTATATAGCTTAATACTCTTATTCTTAGATAATTAGCTAAAGTATAGTTAACCTATAATAGTAGTTTTTAATCGCTTTTAAGTAGGTAATATATTATATCCTATTTAAATCCCTAATAGTTAATTAGCTATTATTATAACCTCTATTATACCTTTAGCCTACTATTATTATATCCTTTTATTATACTTTATCTCTATTTCGCGCGTCTTATTATTAGGCTAAGGATATCCTATTTAACTTTAGGCCCTAGTTATAATAGTAGATATTAATTATATAATATTTATTACTATAACAGATAGAGAAGGTAGTTACTTACCTAGAGTCTCTAATAAAGTAATTAATAGAATAGAGGCCTACTAAGTAGAATTATCCTATCCTACTATAAACTTAAATATAAGGTTAGTACCTACGCCGTTAATAACCTCCCTTATAACCCTATAAAGTTAGCGATTATAAGTTAATTTAGTTAGAAATTAAGCTCCTTTATACTTAAACCGTAGCGTTACTTCTAAGGGCTTTAGCTCTAGGTCTTTACTATAATACTAAATAAACTAGTCTAAGGTTAAGTATATTAATAGGCTTCTTATATCTAATAAAGAGTCGGGTAACTAGATAATATTTAATAGAAGAAGCCTAGTAATTTTCCTATTATATATCGCCTTTAAATTAATATCCCTTATATCTTAATCCTACGCGGCCTCTTATTTTATTCGTCGTTTTAGGGCTAATAATATAGCTATACTATCTTCTATTATTAAGTAGTCTAAACTTATATCTTAGAGGGGGCGATAGTTATTATTCTTTATATCCTTCCTTCTCTCTCTTAATTTTTTATTTAGTCTTATAGTCCTATCGTCTAATATTTAAGTAAACCCGTTATACTACCTTAGAGAGCGTACTAAGTTTACCCTCTCTATTTAGACTACCTAGTAGGTATAATTTATTATACTTATACTTTTAGCCTAGCTATATAATAAAATCCTACTCCTTTACCTAGGATTCTTTACCTTTAAAGTCTTTAATACCTACCTTTCTATACTATTCTTTAGTATCCTCTCTTACTAGCTCCTAATCCGCTTTTATTATAATAGTCTTATTATATACTTTAGTTATATTTAAATAGGGAGGGTCCTCTATCTTATTATAAGATTTATTATATTTTATTTATAGTATTATATTATTAAATTTAAATAGGTAATATAGATCTTATCCCTCGCTATTAAGGTAATATTTTCTTTAACTTAATAGTAATTATAACTTATATAAAGGTAGTAATCCTAAACGCGAGTTCTATTTATAATTAGTTAATAATACTCGTTATAAATAAGGTTTATTAGTAGGGCCGCGTACCTTTACTTACCTTACTAAGTATAACCTTACTAAGTCTAACCTTACTAGTTTAGACTAATAGCTACCGTACTTAGTATATATAGATAATTATTAATATAATAAATAATTATTCGTATATTGTTATAAGGAGCTACTACTTAGTATATCCTAAGTCTAATATATAGGAATATTTCTTATAATTAATAAAGTATATAAAGGTAATAAGATAAAAACTTATTCGGGTAAAGATAATAAGATAAAAACTTATTTAGATATTAAATAAAGTAGAATATAATATATTACTTTTTATAACTAAATATAACTTAGTAATTACTTAGGCTACTTACCTTAATTTAGATAGGGATATATATTTCTTTTTAAGTAAATAGCTTGTACTAGGTAAGGGTAGGTAATATAATAGTTAGTCTACGAGTTATACTTACTCCTATAAAAGGGGGCCTAAGAAAAGGATTTAATTTAGTATATAATCTACTAACTTGTAATTAAAGCTTATTATATAAAATACTAACTTATAACCTAATCTTATACGGCCGCGTATTTATTAATTTATTAGATTATACTAGGTTTATTTAACCTACTCTACTACTTATAATTAATTTTAATACCCTCTAGGCCCCTACTACCTATTAACGGGTACTTTAGCTAGGGTTAAGTCGTCGGCGCTAGTAGCTATATTTTTATTATATCCCTCTCCCTTTATTAGTTTAGTTAAGATTATATTATTAGCCCTAGCTTCGCCCTAGTCCCCTACCTCTTCCTATCTACCTATATTTAAATCTACTCCTTTATTATCTAACTCTATATTATAGTTATATATACTAAGATTTAATAATAGTAGTTCAGCGTTATATATAATATAGTTACCTACTCTAATTAAATATTAGAGTATTTTATATTAGGCTCGCGCGCGAGGCTAATTACCTATTTAAATTCCTACGTAGTTTATAATAATTACTAAGACGTCGCCTATATAAGAGACCCTAGAAAGGAGGCGGGAAGAGAGGGCTATAAAGCCTAGCGTATATAATACTACTATATAAAGGATTACTATAGACTTCTTATCTCCTTAATAGCTATTAATAGTTATAGACTCTATATTATATAATCTATCCTCTAGTTTTAATATTTATTTAGTAAGGTTAACTTATATAAGGTACCTTATAAGGATTATAATATTCTTACTTTTAATTCCTTATCTAATATAATATTAATAGAGCTTTAGAGTAACTTATAATTTATATTTATTTTAACTAGATTAGGAGAATCTTATCTTAGTCGCTTCGCCGTTAGTCTTAATCTATATAAGTATAGTATTCTAATTAAATATATCCTAATATAATTATATAGCTTTACCGTAATTAGGGCGGTTCGATAGATCTATTATAGAGATAATAGAACCCTTATACTAGATTTTTAAAATAATATTACTAATAACTAGAATAGTTTAGTATTACTTAGTAAGTTTATATTTAGGGTAGCTTAAAGTTATTTAGTACTTATATATACTCTTATTTATTAGTTAGGTAAATAGATTATATTATATATCCTATTTCTAGGGCGGTAGCTACTAATTATTACTAGAAAGATATATACTATTCTTATATTCTACTAGGGTAATAAAAAGATCCCTATTCTCTACCTTACTAGCTTCCTAAATAATTATATAGTCTCCTTTAAAGGAAGTTTTAATAATTATATAGCCCGTATTTATAAGGGTTATAATAAGTACGGCGATGTCGTTTTAAAGAATATCCTTAGATAGTAAACGTTTAAATAATCTAAATACCTTATACTCTTCCTTTATTTTAAAGGGGATACTAAGCGAAGCCTAAAGGAATATCTTATAAAAGTATATATAAAGCCTCTCGCGTCGGGATATACTATTAGCTTTACTTAATTTATAATTAGTTATCTCTTATACCGCCTTTTATAACTTTATAGCTACCGGAGTATTTATATTATTCTACTTAGGCCTAACCTCGCATTTATAGTCTTTATTATTATCTTTAGAGGGTACGGCTTATATAGATTTATAATCTTAAATAGTTTTATTCTTATTTAGTACTATCTAAATATTATTATTTTCCGGTCTATTAATATTAATAGCGTTAGTATTTAGTATAGCATTAGAGTCTAATATAGCGTTAGGGTCTAGTATAATATTAGGGTCTAATATAGCGTTAGGGTCTAGTATAGTATTAGGGTTTAGTATAGTATTAGTATTTAGTACTTCGCTAGTATTAGTAATATTCTATATTAGAGTTAGATTAACGCTTAGCTTAGGCCGATTAATAACGCCTATAATTTAGAGTAGTAGTATACTAAAACTTATATTATAAAGTTAATATTAGTAATCTAAGATACTATATAAGCGCTCGCGAGATTTCTTAATAATATCTATTATAAGTGCGTTATAAATAAAAATAGGGATTAAAGAGATAGAGTCCTATCGCAAGTCATTAGTATTATAAGTTATATTACGCTAGCTATCTACTTAAATAACCGCTTATTCTATTATAAGTAAATAAAAGCGGACTATATTCTTATTAGTAATTATAGTTCTAGCCTCTTTAAGCTAAGTAAGCTTAGTATTTAGTTTTATAATAAAAGAGTCTATTACTCTATTTATAAGGCTTAGTACCTTTACCTTTTTACTAGCTAATATAAGTAGTAATATAATAATTATATTAACTTTTATTTTTCCTATTCCTTATAATCCCTT
>JAABUN010001765.1_pt1 | contig 44164 bp, 45 predicted proteins | sample 5559311 | NCBI WGS metagenome assembly JAABUN01 (sample SAMN10711877, study PRJNA513370) | rock metagenome | isolation source: Antarctica rocks | place: Antarctica: Victoria Land, Siegfried Peak sud
TCAGATCGGCGATCAGGATCCCGGTAGTGACCCCGAGTGTGAGCTCGAGCGCGCGCCGGCCTCGCTGCCCGTAAGTAACCCCGAGCGTGACGATCGCCGCCACGGGCGCGAAGAAGCCGTTCGGGTGTCCGAGCACTTCGACGGCGACCAGCCAGGCGAGCGTGGCAGCGACCGCCATCTGCACCACCGAGCGCGCAGCGACCACAAGCCGCTCGGCTCGCGTGCGCGCCGAGATCCTCGAAAGCTCGGCTGCGCTCTCCAGTCGGGGAAGGTGGCGATCCACGGTCCGAGCGACCTAGGGCTCTGAGGTCTCCGCGAGCCGCCGCCGGATCCGGACGTCGCCGAGCAACGAGCCAGGTGGGCCGAGCGTCACCACCACGAGAGCCGGGAACCACCAGCCCCATAGCTCTTCACCGGCTCCCCTGACGCACAGGAACAGTAGAGCGAGAAAACCGACGCCGTGAATCGGGCCGAGCACGGACACGAGCCCATCGGCGTTCGAGACGGCCGCGATCACCAGCACGACCAGCAGCGCGGCGTCGAGCAACGCGACGACGCGGATGACGTCGAGGCGGCGGCGGACGCGGGCGGCGTTCTCGGACATGCTTCGAGGCTAGTACTCCAGCCGCCGACCACTCAAATCGCTCAGGCCGCTTCGGGGGGCCTCCTGCTCGGGATCGACCAACGGCGCGGGCATCTCCGAGACGACCCGCAGTCGCGGCACGCGCACCGCCGCCGCATCCAAGCGCGAACGAACGGGGACGGCGGCGCTTCCGACGACCCGCCGCTCGGCGGCCCCCATCGCGAGCCAGCCCGCCCTGAGCTCCGCCAGCCCCTCACGGGCGGTGTCCAGCCGCTCGGACGCACGGTGAAAGGCGCCCTCTGCGATCGCCTCCTCCGCTTCGGTGACTGCGATCGAAGCCTCGGCGAGCCGTTTGAGATGGACGTCCATGACCGGCACGATACGCCCGGCGCCGGACGCTGCACGGGCACGCCGTTCCGACCGCCCGGGCTTCTAGCGTGCCGCCTCCCCGATGCCTGCGACCCATGCCCTCAGACCTCCCGGCCGCGTCCCGGCGTGGCCCGCGGACCGCCCGCTTCGCGCCTGGCAGCTCGAGGCCGGCGAGGCGATTCTCGCCCATGACGGACCGTCGTTCATGGCGTCCGCGACCCCCGCCGCCGGCAAGACGACGCTCGGACTCCACGTCGCTCACCGGATGCTCTCCGAACGTCGCGTCCAGAGGGTGGCGATCGTCGCGCCCACCACCCACATCTGTCGTCAGTGGGCGGCGGACGCCGCACGCTACGGCTTGGATCTCGAGCCGAACCGGCCGAACGCAGAGGGGCCGGAGCCTCGTGACCGCCACGGCGTGGCGGTCACCTACCAGACCGTCGCGGCCGGCCCTGCCGTCCATCGCCACCACGCCCGGTCGACGCTGATCATCGCCGATGAGCCACACCACATGGGCGAGCAGGCCGCCTGGGGCCGGCGAATGGTGGAGTCCTTCGCCGGGGCGCGCTTCCGGCTGTTGCTCTCGGGCACGCCGTTTCGCTCGGACGACACGCCGATCCCCTGGGTCGCCTACGACGCCGACGGCGTGTCCGCCGCGGACTACACCTACACATACACGGACGCGCTGCTCGACGGCGTCTGCCGCCCGGTGACCTTCCTCCCCTACGACGGCGACATGGAGTGGATGAGCGACGGGCGCCGTCGCCGGGCCGACTTCGGTGTGGCGCTCCCTGCCGCGGAATCCGCTCGTCGCCTGCGCACGGCGCTTGACCCGGAGGGCGACTGGATCGCCGGCGTGCTGCGCGATGCCGACACCCGGCTGCTCGAACTCCGCGGCGCGGACCACCCGGACGCGGGCGCCCTCGTGGTGGCGGCGGACAAGGAGCACGCGGAACGGCTGGCCGACCGCCTCGGAGGCATCACGGGCACGCGTCCACCCGTCGTCACGTCGGACGCGCCGGACGCGAGCGATCGCATCGCCCGCTTCGCGAGCGGTGCCGACCCGTGGCTCGTGTCGGTGCTCATGGTCTCAGAGGGCGTCGACATCCCGCGCCTTCGCGTCGGGGTGTACGCCACCGCCGCCCGCACCGAGCTCTTCTTCCGCCAGGTGGTCGGGCGGTTCGTCCGCCGCACGCTCACGCCTTCGCGGCAGATGAGCTACCTCTTCCTGCCCGCCGATCGCCGGCTGAAGGCGCTCGCGGTGCAGATCGAGGAGGAACGCAACCATGCGCTCCAGATGAAGCCGGACGAGGAGACGCCGGCGGTCGAGCGGGCGGAGCCGGTGACGGACGACAACGGCTTCCACGCCTTGTGGTCAAGCGCACGTCCGGATGACGACGTGCTGCGCACGACCGAGCCAGGCGATCCGCTGTCGCTGTTCGGCGAGGCCTCGTCCGGTATCGCAAAGCCGTCCGCGGCACTGGCCGCCTTCACGGCGGAGCCCACGGCGCCTGCCCGCTGGGAGGCGCGAACTCCCTCTGAGCGCCGCAAGGATCTCCGCGAGGAACGTCAGGCGCTCGTGGCGGCGATATCGCGTCGCGGCGGCGAGCCGCACCGGGTCATCCACGCACGGATCAACCGGGCGACGGGCGCCAGGTCGGTGGGCGCTGCCACCGCGGAGCAGCTCGAGCGCGGTAACCGCGTGCTCGAGAAGGAGGCCCGCGGTGCCTGAGCGCCGTACGAGGACCATGTCGCACCACGAGCTCGCCTCCCTGCCCGAATGGACTCCGGGCACCGTTGCGATCCTGTCCACGGGCGCTGGACCTCCGCACGCGATCCCGGTGTCAACCGGCATCCGCGCTGGAGATCGCCAAGTCGTGATCGCGCTCGCCCTCCGCCGCGAGTCGCTGATGAGGCTGCGCGAGGACCCGCGCTGCGCCCTGACGGTCCTGTCTGCGGGCAACGTCGCGATCACCGCCCACGCACGCGCCCGGATCCTCCAGGAGCCCATGGAGATCTCCGACAAGGTCGCGGCGCTCGCGCTGGACGTCGACGCCATCCAGGATCACGGTCAGCCCCGCTTCGAGATCGAAGCCGGCGTGCGGTGGCGCTGGACAGATGCGGAGGCCGAGGCGCGCGACGCGGAGATCAGGCAGGCGCTCAGCGCACTGGCCGCCGACCCCTAGGCCTCACTCAGCGGCGACGGTCATGTCGCGTCCGGTCGCCTTCGCGGCGGCCAGGGCGTCCCGGCAGCGCAGCAGCAAGAGCTCCTCAGGCTCCGAGCCGTCCCAGCGCGCCACCCCGGCTGAGGCCGTCTGGTCTCGCGGAGTTCTGCCGCGGAGGCGGTCGAGTACCTCGCAGGCCTCTCCGAGATCGCAATTGGGCAGGAGGACGCTGAAGTCCTCGCCGTCCAGGCGCGCCATGAGGTCGACCTCGCGCAGGACCGCCGACCAGGCCGCAGCGGCCTCCTTGAGCAGCAGATCACCCTCTCGCTCCCCGCGCAAGAACTTGAAGTCGTCCAGGTGATCGATTCCGACGACCGCCAGACAGACGGGCGTCTCGCCGCGGCGTGCCCGTGCGAGCTCACGCGGAAGCTCGCGGTCGAAGATCCGCTTGCTCGCGAGTCCGGTGAGCGGGTCGGACAGCTCGAGCGTGTCGAGCCGGGCCTGCAGCCCAGCTCGCTCGATGGCCGCCGCCGCCTGGGCCGCCACGAGCTTGAGGATCCCGGCGCTCGCGTCGTCGAGATGCTCGATTGGCGTCCGCCAGATGACGATCAGTACTCCCACCACCTTGCCGAGTCGGACCACCGGCTCAAACAACGCCGAGCGCGCCCCGGTGGCTTCGACCAGCGGCGCGGCAAGCGCCGGGTGCGACCGGGCCTCGGCGACGAAGTAGCTCTCCGTCCGCATGAAGCTCCGGCCCGGGCCGGCTTCCTTGGCGCGGGCCTGGATGGTGACCGGGGCTATCTCGACGCCGGCCATCGCTGTGGAGACGTAGTCGCGCCCCGAGGGTTCGAGCAGGAAGGCGACGGGAGCCGCGGCGGCTTCACAGGCGGCGACGCAGACGGCCGACCGCGGATCGCCATCGGCGGCGAGCCCGACGGCCAGGCGCCCGAGGGCCGACACGCCACGAGCCTGGGCCCGCAGCGAGGCGTTCAAGCGCCGCAGGTCGCGCTGGCTCGACTCCCGCTCGAGCTCCGAGCCGACCACTCGGGACAGCATGCTGAAGAGTTGTTGATCCTGGGCCGTGAAGCGCCCACCGCGAAGCGCCACGGCTGCCAGGGAGCCGATCCGTGCGCCGTTCGAGAGCTCGACGGGCACTCCGAGGTAGGCGGCGGCCCGCGTCGCGCGACCGAACGCGAGTTTGGCGTACAGCGCATGGTCGGCCACGTTGTTGCAGCACTGAGGTCCGCGTCCGTCGGCCATGTGGACGCAGAACGAGTCATTCAGCGCGATCGCCTGATCGGCATGGAGATTGAAGGCCTCTCCGCCGCGAACGTCGACGATCCGGTGGACATCCTGGCCGCGGTCCAGGTGGGACAGAAAGACTCCGGCGTCCGGCAGATGGAGCTCGAGTAGTTCGAGGACCGACCGGGTCGCCTCGGCGGACGACGCATAGCTGGCCGCCGACACGGCGGCGATCTGACTGGCTCGCGGGTGCACTGCCCTGTCATCGGCCGCGACCTCGCGGGTTGCAGCGGATCCCTACCATCGGTTCCCAATGCGACTTGCCACCTTCATCGTCTCAGGCACCACGGAACCCACCGCCGGGGAGGTGCGCGGCGAGGAGATCGTCGCCTTCACGACCGGAACGGTGCTCGATCGGCTCGCCTCGGGCGACCGCACCCCCGCCGACGGTGAGACCTATGCCGTCGCTGACGTGACGCTCCTGGCGCCCGTGCCGCGCCCGCGGGCGATCTTCGGGATCGGGCTCAACTACGCCGCCCACGCCGCCGAGCAGGGCAAGGAGCCGCCTGAGTTCCCCATCGTCTTCATGAAGCTCCCGTCCTCCTCCGTGCCGCCCTCCGGTCCCGTGCACTGTCCTGGTGTGGTGAAGCGTCTGGACTACGAGGCCGAGCTGGTGGTGGTGCTCGGGCCGGACAACACCATCGCGGGCTATGCCGTCGCCGACGACGTGTCCGCTCGCGATCTGCAGGGCCGCGAGCCGCAGTGGACCCGGGCGAAGGGGTTTGACTCGAGCTGCCCGTGGGGGCCGTGGATCACCACGGCCGACGAGGTCGCCGATGCGGAGGCGCTGCGGATCTCCAGCCAGGTGAACGGTGAGACGCGTCAGGACTCGACCACCGCCGATCTCATCTTCGGCCCTGAAGAGCTCGTCGGATTCATCGCCGAGACCTGCACGTTTGAGCCCGGGGACCTGATTCTCACGGGCACCCCCAGCGGGGTCGGCATGGCGATGGACCCGCCGCGCTACCTGGCCGACGGCGATGTCGTTCGCATCGAGATCGAGGGTCTGGGGGCCATCGAGCATCCGATCGCAGGCGCATGACGCCGTAGCTCGAAGAACGAGTCTGGGGCTGACTGCGCGTCGGCTCGCGGGGGTCGTTATGCGACCGCCTGCAGGGGTGTCTTCTCCCAAACCGCTACCGCGGGCCCCCCGCGGGTAGCCCGCGGTATCCGAACCAGCGGCCAGGGGTACGACCGTCCTCAGCGTCAGCGTCGGCGTGGCAGTGGCGGTGTCCGGACGCTCATGAGCGAGCGCCGGACCACCACGATGCTCAGTGAGAGGTGAGCACGCGGTCGATCAGGCCGTACTCGACGCACTGTGCGGCCGTGAAGAAGCGGTCGCGCTCCATGTCGACGTGGACCTGCTCCTCGGGCTGCCCCGTGTGGCGGGCGTAGATCTCGTCCACGCGCTTGCGGGTCTTGAGGATCTCGCGTGCGTGAATCTCGATGTCCGAGGACTGGCCCTCGAAGCCGGCGGAGGGTTGGTGGATCAGGATGCGGGAGTTGGGGAGCGCCGAGCGCTTCCCGGCGGCCCCGCCCGTCAGCAGAAGCGAGCCCATCGACATCGCGATGCCGACGCACATCGTCGCCACGTCGGGCTTGACGAAGTTCATCGTGTCGTAGATCGCCAACCCGGCGTAGATCGAGCCGCCGGGGGAGTTGATGTAGAGGTTGATGTCCTTGTCGGGATCCTGTGACTCGAGGTGGAGCATCTGCGCTACCACGAGATTGGCGACCTGATCGTCGACCGGCGTGCCGAGGAAGATGATGCGTTCGTTGAGCAGGCGCGAGTAGATGTCGAACTCGCGCTCGCCGCGCGCCGTGCGCTCGATGACCATCGGGACCAGGGGCATGGGGTGAGGCTACCGAGTCGGGTCAGCCCGCCGGCGCCGGGACCTGCATCCGGAGCCGGGCGAGCACCTTGTCCATCCGGCCGGCCAGCTTGCGGGACGGGATGTGCAGCGTCTCGGCGATGTCGTGCGGAGAAGTCCCGTCGATGAGCATGGAAAGCAGTCCGAGATCCTCCTCGTCCACGCGCGAGGCGCCCTCGTGCAACTGCTCGCGCGCGACTGGCGGCAGAACGGTCTCGCCCCCCGTGACCCGTCGCACGATCTCGAAGAGCTCACGGGTCGGAGCGGCCTTGGAGGCGATCCCGTCGGCCCCGGCGGCCCGCGCTGCGAATCCGAGCCAGGCGTCCGCGTAGGCCGAGTAGATCAGGACCTTGGGCGCCGGGACGTTCGCCTTGATCTGACGGCAGAGCTTCAGCCCGTCGGCCCGGGGGAGTTGGTAGTCGAGCAGGACGAGGTCGGGCTGTGTGCGGTACAGCATGTGTTGCACCTCGGAGACGTCGGACGCGCTGCCGACCGGAACGATCCCCGGCTCGGCGCGGAGAACGGCGGTGAGGCCCGCTATCAGCGCCGGGTGGTCATCGATCAGGGCGATACGGATCATGCGAGGCTCCTTGCAGAACGCGCGGTGTTCGGTAAGCCTCGGGTCCACCGCTGAATCGGGGCTAAAGGCCGGCCGAATCAGAGCCGGGACAAGAAGAACGCAAGGGCGAAGCCGAGCACCGTCACGAGGCCGGCGGCCTTGCCGGTGTCCTCTACAGCTTCAGGAAACATCGTGTTGGCCAGCATGGTGAGGATCGCGCCGGCGGCAAAGGCCTGGATCCCACCCACGATGTTGTCCGACGCGCCACCGAGCAGGGCGTAGCCCAGAGCGCTGGCGAGCCCGGAGATGAGTGCCACGCCGATCCAGAGCCCGATGATCCAGCGCGCCGACCGGCCAGCCTTGCGCAGTCCTGTAGCCGCAGCGAGCGATTCGGGGATGTTGGAGAGGAAGACGGCGACCACCACCGGCAGCGCGACCGCCCCGCCCCCCAGCAACGAGATGCCGATGGTCAGCGACTCGGGGATCCCGTCCATCAGCGCACCGATCACGATCCCCTGAGCCGCTCCACCGGACTGCTCCCCTTTGGAGCTCTTGCGGTCGCCCCCGCCGCGCGCCTCGACCGCGGCGTCGGCGAGAAAGAAGCTCACCGCCCCCAGTGCGAGCCCGATCCCGACCGCGTCGGCACCCGCCTGCTTGTAGGCCTCGTCGGTGAGCTCGAAGGACACCGCGCTGATGAGCACGCCGGCGCCGAAGCCCATGATCAGGCCGATGGTCCGGGTCGAGATCTTGATCGTCAGGCCTGCGATCGCGCCGATCACGAGCGCCAGCCCGCCCGCCAGACCCCATCCGAACGCCTCGAACATCCCGGGTGGCTACCCCGGAGCCCGAAAGCCCAGTTCAGACGCGGCCGTCGAGCCAGTCGCGCATGGAGACATGGCGCGCAGCGTGATCTCCCGACGCAAGCTCGCGGCGGAGCTCTCCCAGCAGGCCGAAGCGCTCGGCGACGACGTTGTGCTGGTGGATGGTCTCCAGGTTCTCCTGCCGGGCGGACACGAAGGCCCCGTCCTCGAGCGCGCCGAAGCGCTCGACCACCCCGCCGATCATCTCGCGGACGCAGTCCTCAACGAAGCGCGGCCGGCGGTGCGCCTTCTCGACCACGGCCTGCTCGTCCACACGCTTCATGAGCTCATAGACCTCCGAGGACATCGAGCTCTCGACGATCTGGAGCAGATCGCGCGCCTCGATGGGTGAGTCGCAACCCTCCGGGCACCCGACGTGCAGGGTTCCCAGCCCGCGCTGGTTGTGCGTCGCGACCGGCACCGCCTCGAGGATCCGGTCGATCTCCGCGGCGCCGAAACCGTCGTTTCCCAGGCGCTCGCGAGCACTCGACGCGACGAGCTCCTGAGCACAGGGACAGGCGGTCATGCCCTGGGCGGAAACGCCGACTAGGCGTCGCGTACCGTGCTCGGCGGTGATCGCCGACCCGAACAGGGAGTAGATCTCCTGGGTCGGGACACCGGAGACGGGCGCGGGTCGATGCTGCGGATAGCGGGCTTCGATGGTCACTTCGGCACGCCGTGCCCCCTGGCGCTCGCGAACCCGCTCGGCGATGGCCTTGGCGAGGTTCTCGGCGCGGAAGCCGGACTCGGCGAGGACGACCTCGCCGATCGCCTCGTTGACCACCTCCTCGAAGCGGGACATGTGGGCGCCCTTCTGGCGAGGCCCCAGATCGACGAAGCACTCGAGCCGTGCGGAGAAGAGCTGCTCGACCCCGTCCTGGCGGAGGCGGATGATTTTCTCCACTCCCGTGACACCCACGCGCGAGAGCGAGACGTGGAGCGTCGGCACTTGCGCCTGTGTGTCCTCGAGGATCGCTGCCATGTCAGTGGGTCAGCAGGGTATCCGCCCCGGCTCTACAGGCCTTTAGTTTGTGCTAAACCTCCCGCTGCGATGGAGATGGCGCCTTGGAGTTCTCGCGGTGGAGGAATGACTGATGGCCACGACGGCTGAGGGCCTGCTCCCAGACGAGTCGCCCATCGCGGAACTCGAAGAACTCAAGCCCCTGATCGCACTGGGCCAGGAGCGCGGCTTCCTCACGTTCGACCAGGTTGCGCGGTGCCTGGAGGAAGTGGAGACCACCAAGGAGCAGGTGGTCGAGCTGCACGGCTTCCTCGACGAGCAGGGCATAGAAGTCCTGGGAGCCGACGGCCGCCCCGTGGTCGCCGGAAACGGGGAGGCCGTCTCCTCGGGCGGACGGATGACGGGCGCTGCCGCATCGAGTCGCAAGCCTCAGCTCGACCTGACCGTCGAGCCATCGCTCGATTCGCTGCGCCTCTACCTGCGCTCCATCGGGCGCGTTCAGCTCCTCACCGCCGAGCGCGAGGTGGCGCTGGCACGACGGATCGAGCGCGGAGATCTGGTGGCCAAGCAGGAGATGGTCGAAGCCAACCTTCGCCTCGTGGTGTCCATCGCCAAGGGCTATCTCGGACGGGGGCTCGGCTTCCTCGATCTCATCCAGGAGGGCTCGCTCGGTCTGATCCGCGCGGTGGAGAAGTTCGACTATCGCCGCGGCTACAAGTTCTCCACCTACGCGACATGGTGGATCCGCCAAGCGGTCACCCGCGCGATCGCAGACAAGGGCCGGACCATTCGCATCCCGGTGCACATGGTCGAGAAGCTCAACAAGGTCGTGCACGTCGAGCGCCAGCTCGTGCAGGAGCTCGGCCGCGAGCCGACTCCCGAGGAGATCGGCGCGCAGCTCGAGGTCTCCCCGCGCGAAGTCCGGGACATCTTGCGAATGGCCCAGCAGCCCGTCTCGCTCGAGAAGCCCGTTGGAGCGGAGGACGACTCAGAGCTGGGCGACTTCGTCGCCGACGAGGCGACGATGTCGCCGTTCGAGCAGGCTTCGGTGACGCTGAGGCGCGAGAACCTCCAGCGCGCGCTCAACGCGTTGCCGATGCGCGAGCGCGAGGTGATCGAGATGCGCTTCGGTCTGACCGGCAAGCGGCCCTGCACGCTTGAAGAGGTCGGGCAGGCGTTCAACGTGACGCGCGAGCGCATCCGGCAGATCGAGAACCACACGCTCAAGAAGCTCGAGCTGCTTCCGGAGTCCCAGCGCCTCCGCGAGGCCAACTGACTCGCAAGCCTTCGTCGCTAGGATTCTGCCTCGCCCAGGCGGGATTCCCGAGCGGTCAAAGGGGACGGACTGTAAATCCGTTGGCTCAGCCTTCGCAGGTTCGAATCCTGCTCCCGCCATGCTTGAGTCGAGTGCTCACGACGCCCTGCGAAATCCGGTCGGAGCGGGGTAGGCGGCCAGCGGGCTCGGCGGGAGGTCGGCTGCCGGGTGTCGGCGTTGAAGCCGCTCGGGACGACATCGTTGGGTCCGTCCGGATGAAACAGCGAGGCGAGAAGCTGGATCTGGCCGCGGCTGACGTCGAGCTCGCCCATTCCGCCCCCATAGGTGAGCAACCCCCCGGGTCCTGCAGGCGGAGTACACGTCGAGGAGCGACCGCAGGTCGCCGATACGACACGGCTTGACGAATGAAGCACGCGTCCCATGTCGGCCGACCCCATACAAGACGCGGGTAGCCAGGGGCGAACCGATCGGTGCGGCTGATCCCTGTGCTCTCAGGCCGGCATGCGCTGGGGGTGGCGGGGGAGCCCGTCGTCGGGGACCGGTTCCCACGGGGCCGCGTCCGCGACGAACTGGCGTGCCGACGGTCTGACCCCCGGGTCGCCGTCGATCGCTCCCAGGCGCACGATCTTGACCTCTTGCTCTTCAGGCGTGCGGGCGAACAGCGCCGAGCCGCATTCGCCGCAGAACGCCTTCTCGAGGCCGCCCTCTGGCGCCCAGCCACGCACGTGCTCCTCGCCCTGGATGAGCCGGAACGAGCCGGGCTCGATGCGCGCCGACGGCGCGGCGGCGGTGCCCGATCGGCGTTGACAACGGGTGCAGTGGCAGTAGGCCGCAGCGACCAACGGGGCGGTCAGCTCGAAGCGAACCGCGCCGCAGCTGCAGCCGCCCGTGAGCAGAGGACTCTTCATGACTGCAGCCTATTGGGGCATGGTGGGTGGGGCAGAACCGAAGGAGCTCTCGCCGCGCGAGGCCGGGCGGCGGGTGCTCGTCGGACCGTCAGGCCGCCGCGGGAGCGATCTGGTGGTTGCCGCGGAACAGATTCCCGGGATCCACCTCAGAGGATCATCAGCGGGCCGCCGGGCTTGCCCAGCTCGACGAGGGTGTCGATCGCTCCGGGGAGAGGGAGCCGAGCATGGCGGACTCGCCCAAGGCCGGCATGGGCTCCTCGGGGTCCATGTGGATGTAGCTCAGGCCGGCTGGCGGGATCATCGCAAAGGTGTTCATCTCCGGCTCGAGGGCGGGCAGCGGGGCGAGGACTTCCGCGGCGGTCGCCTCCTCGCCGAGCGAGGCGCCGTCGATGACGACGACCGAGCGCTCACGCAGGAAGTCCGGCAGCTCGGGCATCGGCGGGAAGTGCATGATCCGGGCGGACGTCGTGACGGAGTCGGGAGCTCCGGCCGTCCACTCGTGCCACGCGTGCATGACCTCGCCGGCGCGCTCGATCGGCCAGAGCATCATGCCGGTGTAGATCTCCTCGAGTTCGATGAGCTCGAACTCGATCGCGGTGACCGCGCCGAACGAGCCGCCGTCGCCCTGGAGCGCCCAGAAGAGGTTGCTCTCGTGCTCTGAGTCGGCACGGACGAGCCGCCCGTCGGAGGTCACGAGCTCGATGGCGAGCAGACGCTCGGAGGCGAGTCCGTATCGGCGGCTCAGCCAGCTCAAGCCGCCGCCCAGCGTGTACCCCACGACGCCGACGTCAGGAGAGGAGCCGGCGAGCGGCGCCAGACCGAGCTCTGAGGCGGGCTCGGTGACCTCGGCCCAGAGCACGCCGGCTTCGACGCGGGCGAGGCGGCGGTCCGCGTCGATCGTGACGCCGCGCATCTCCGAAGTCCGGACGAGCATCGTGCCGTCGAGCGCTCCCATCGGTGCAGCGTTGTGACCCGTGCCCTGCATCGCGATGCGCAGACCCCTCCGGCGGGCGTAGTCCACCAGAGCCTGGACGTCGCCGCTGCTGTGGGGAAGGGCGACCAGGGCGGGCCGCTGGTCGACCGCGAGATTCCACGCCTGCCTCGCCGCGTCCCAGGTCTCGTCGCCCGGGTGTACCAGGCTGCCATCGAGTTGCGAGCGAAGGGCGGTGAAGTCTGCGTCCAGCGGGCGTCCGGTCGTGAGCATCGGCGAGTGGCCTCCAGCGAGTGGGTGAGAACTTGCCGCCCGTAATCCGGCGCAAGCCCCTCGGATCGCTGGAGGCACCTCCCGACTGCTCGGCGGGATACCCACACTCGCAAAGGTGTGGCTAACCGCCTTGCCCGTTAAGGCCGCGCGAACGTGTCCGGATCGGGCCCGATGCGGTGCCCGGCGTCGAGCTCCTCGATGGCGGACATCTCGTCCTCGCTGAGGGTGAAGTCGAAGACGTCGAAGTTCTGCTCGATGCGCTCCGGCGTGACCGACTTCGGGATCACGACGTTGCCGAGCTGCAGGTGCCAGCGCAGGACAACCTGTCCCGCCGACTTCGAGTGCGCCTCGGCGATCTGCGTGATCGCGGGATTGTCGAGCACCTCGCCCTGCGCCAACGGGCTCCACGCCTCCGTGACGATCCCGAGCTCCTCGTGCTCGTGGCGCAGACCCGTCTGCTGGAAGAGCGGGTGAAGCTCGATCTGGTTGACCGCCGGCGTGACGCCGGTCTCCCTGATCACACGCTCGAGGTGCGCGGGCTGGAAGTTCGAGACGCCGATCGCGCGGACCAGGCCCTCGGACTGCAGCTCAATGAACGCCTTCCACGTCTCGACGTACTTGTCGTTCGACGGCACGGGCCAGTGGATGAGATAGAGGTCGATGTAGTTGAGCTCGAGCCGGTGCAGGCTCTCCTTGAATGCGTGCCTGGCCTGCTCGTGTCCGTGGTCGGTGTTGAAGCACTTCGTGGTGATGAAGACTTCTTCGCGATCGAGGCCCGAGCCGTGGAAGGCCTGCCCGACCCCGGCCTCGTTGCTATAGGCCGACGCGGTGTCGATGTGCCGGTAGCCGGCCTGGAACGCGCGCAGGGTGACCTCGGCGGTGTCCTCCGGCGGTACCTGGAAGACGCCGAAGCCGAGCTGGGGAATCTCGGTGTTGCCTCGGAGGGAGACGGCGGGAACGGTGGGGGAGCTCATGATTAGGCCGCTGCCCGTTGTGACGCTGTCGAAACGTGGTCAGGCATCGCTCGACGCCGCCCAGAGGTTGATCCCCGCCTCGACCGCGTGCCGGTCGATCGCGGAGAGCTCCTCGTCGTCGAAGTCCAGGCGGGCCAGCGCGCCGGCGGTGTCCTCGAGCTGTTTGACGCTCGAGGCGCCGACCAGCGCCGAAGTCACGCGCGGATCGCGCAGCGTCCAGGCGACGGCCATCTGCGCGAGCGACTGCCCGCGGCCTTGGGCGATCTCGTTGAGCCCGCGCACTCGCGCGAGGTTCTCCTCCGAGAGCCACTCCTGCTTGAGGAACGTCCCCTTGGCCGCCCGCGAATCCTCCGGCACCCCGTTCAGGTACCGGTCCGTGAGCATGCCCTGGGCGAGCGGGGAGAACGCGATGCAGCCGGCGCCCTCGGTATCCAGGACGTCGAGGAGGTCCCCCTCGATCCAGCGGTTGAGCAGCGAGTAGGACGGCTGGTGGATCAGCAGCGGCGTACCAAGGTCGCGCAGGATCCGCGCGGCCTCTGAAGTCCGCTCGCCCGAGTAGGAGGAGATCCCCGCGTAGAGCGCCTTGCCCTGGCGGACAGCGGTATCGAGCGCGCCCAGCGTCTCCTCGAGCGGCGTGTCCGGATCCAGGCGGTGCGAGTAGAAGATGTCGACGTACTCGAGGCCCATGCGTGCAAGGCTCTGATCGAGGCTCGCGAGCAGGTACTTGCGCGAGCCCCACTCGCCGTAGGGCCCTTCCCACATGTCATAGCCCGCCTTGGTGGAGATGACTATCTCGTCGCGGTGGGCGGCGAAGTCGTCCTTGAGGATCCTCCCGAAGGTGCGCTCCGCCGACCCAGGAGGCGGCCCGTAATTGTTGGCCAGGTCGAAGTGGGTGATGCCCAGATCGAAGGCGCGGCGGACGATTGCCGCCGAGGTCTCGATCGGGCGGTCGTCGCCGAAGTTGTTCCACAGGCCGAGTGAGACGGCGGGGAGCTTGAGGCCGGTGCGGCCGCAGCGGCGGTAGGGCATCGCGTCGTAGCGATCCGGGGCGGGGATGTAGGTCATGCTGGGCATTGTGCCCACGTACGATCCAGGGATGGCCGACGCTGACGCGCGCGCCGCCTTCGTGACGGGCGGCTCAGGGTTCGTGGGAGGCGCGCTCATCCGGCGCCTGGTGGGAGAAGGCCGGCGCGTCCGTGCGCTGGTCCGCTCGGATGCCGCTACCGCCAAGGTGGCCGTGCTGGGCGCCGAGCCCGTACGGGGCGACCTGGTCGATGCCCAGGCCATGGAGGAGGCGGCCCGCGGCTGCTCCGTGGCCTTCCACGCCGCTGCCCAGGTGGGAGCGTGGGGCGACCGGTCGGTGTTCGAGCGCATCAACGTCGACGGCACCCGGGCGGTGCTCTCGGGCTGCCGCTCGGCGGGTGTCCGTCGCTTCGTCCACGTGGGCACCGAGGCGGCCCTGCTCGCCGGTGACCCGCTCGTCGCCGCCGACGAGCGCACGCCGCTTCGCCCCGACTCGCCCGCGCCGTACTCCGCGACCAAGGCGCGCGCCGAAGCCGACGTCCTCGCCGCGAGCCGCTCGGGCAGCTTCGAGACGGTCGTCGTGCGCCCGCGCTTCGTCTGGGGCGCGGGCGACACGTCGGTCCTGCCCATCCTGGTCGAGCAGGCGCAGTCCGGCAGCCTGGCGTGGATCGGCGGCGGGCGCCAACTGACCTCGACGACCCACATCGACAACACGGTGCACGGGCTCCTGCTCGCCGCCGAGCGCGGGGTCCCGGGCAGCGCCTACTTCGTGACGGACGGTCCCGCGCGCCCGTTCCGCGAGGTGGTCTCCGGTCTGCTCCGCACCCAGGGCGTCGAGCCGCCCTCGCGCGATATTCCTCGAGTCGTGGCTCGCGCGCTCATGGAAGTGGGCGAGGCCGCATGGGCGCTCTTGCCGCTACGCGGCGAGCCGCCGCTGCCGCGCTTCGGCTTCTGGATCGCGAGCCAGGAGTGCACGCTGATCGACGCGCGGGCGCGCGAGCAGCTCGGCTACGAGCCGGTGACGTCGGTGGCGGAGGGGCTCGCCGCCATGCGGGCCTAGCGCTACTCCTGCTCGGACGCGAGCGGCTTGTCGAGCCGCTCGCGCCGGGCGGTCGAAGACCCGGTGCCGGGATCGATCCCGACCAGGTCCGCGGCCAGAGGGGCGAAGGGCCGGCCGCGACCGTAGGTCAGAACGCCGAGCCCGATCTGGGTGCCTTCGCCCAGGTTGCCGGTCCCGCCGCCGCCGACGCTGCCGCCGTTGAGCACGGTGACGTTGGCGAAGCGCGTCAGGTCAGGCTTGTGCGTATGACCGGTGGCGAACACCAGCGGCTCAGCCGGCGGGCTGGCGCGCAGGGAGTCGAGCGCCGGGGCGATCAGCGTCGGTTCATGCACCATGACGACGTCGACCTCGCCGATGAGCCCGAGCAGCCAGGTGCTGAACGCCTCCTGCTGCTCGGGCGACGGCTTGAGGTCGAAGCGGTCGCGGAAGTTCTCGGCGCTGCGGCGCTCGAACGGGTCGGCGTACCCCGCGATCCGCAGGCCGGCGACGTTCGCCACGATCGGTCCTCGCTTCCCGCCGGGCAGCAGACGCCCGGTTTCGGTGAGAACGATCGCTCCGTCTCGGGCCAGGCGGCGGGTGAGCGTGTCCGAGTCGTGGTTGCCCGTGACGAAGACCAGCGGCTTTCCCGCCCGTTCGAGGCGGCGCGTGAGGGTGGCTTCCAGCGGCGTGCCGCGGTCGGTCGCATCTCCCACGAAGAGGACAGGCGCGCCGCGGGCGGCGCGTTCGAGCACGGGCAGGGTGAAGACGTTGTTGTGCAGGTCTGAGGCGACGATCGCGCGCGGGAACCCGTCAAGTTCGAGTCGCTGGCCCGGAGCGAGGACGAGCTGCGCCAGGCCGACCAGTTGGGCGTTGAGCTCGCCGTCGAGCGCCTTGGTCGAGCGGGTCGCCGCCGCCACGGCCTGCAGTGCGCGTGGGATGTCGGGGCCGTAGGCGTAGTACTGGGGCTGCTCGATCGGTCCCCGCGGAGGCAGCAGCGCGATCAGCGCTCCGACGACGATCGTCGCCGCGGTGACGGCGGTCAGGAGTGTCCATCGCAGCCGCGGGCCGGAGCGGTTGCGCACCGCGAGCGCCACGAGGATGCCCAGCCCCGCTCCTGCCGCGAGGACGGCGCCGATAAGGGTGCGCAGGTAGCGGGCGATGGCGTCGCGAGCCTCGGCTCGGACCTGTGCGACGTCCACGGCTCCACCCTGCGCCACGCGCGTGACCACCCGCCGGTCGACCGTGCGGACGTCGACCCGCAGCCGCGCCGGCAGGCGGATCGCCTCGAAGCGAGCGCCCCAGTCGACCAGCGGGACGTAGAGGTCAAGCGCGCCCTTGTGACCCGGCGAGATCGAGAGCCGGATCGATCCCACCGAGAGCCGCGCCTCCTGCCGGAAGGAGACCAGCGCCGCGTAGCTGCCGCCGAGCACCGCCATGATGACGACCACGGTGGCGAGGCCGCGACGCACCCCGCCGATCACGTCTCGATGAAGTCCCGCAGCGCGCGCTCCGTGGACCAGAACGCCAGCTCGTCCCAGGGGATGTCGTCGGGAAAGAAGGCCCGGACCTCCGTGGCCTCCTCCGTGGTGCGCGGTTCGGCCAGCGCCCGCGCCGCGTACACGACGAGCACGACGCGATCCTCGGCGCGCGAGTAGACACCGACGAGTTGTGTGAGCTCGACGCCGATGAGCATCTCCTCGTCCGTCTCGCGGCGGGCGGCGTCCTCCACGGATTCGCCGAGATCCACGAATCCGCCCGGAAAGGTCCACAGGCCCTTGCCCGGATCGAAGCCGCGCCGCAGGAGCCAGATCTGACCGCTTGCGTCGGTCGGGATCGCGCACGCGACAGGCTTGGGGTTGTAGTAGGCGCCGTAGCCGCAGTGCCGGCAGGTGAGCGAGCGCGGGTAGCGCACGTCAGCGGGCTTCCCGCAGCGAGGGCAGAAGCGTGCGTCCTCGAGAGCGGGGTTGAGCGAGGCCACGAGTGAACTGAGGCTAGCTCGTGACCTCTCTCTACGACCACGCCGTACATCGGGCTGTATGTGGCTCGACGACGACGCTTTCCTTGCGGCCGCACTGAGCTTCGCGTCCGACGGGCGGGATGGCATGTCCGACGTGGCCGCCTTCCCGCCCGGGCGCCGTGCGGGCCTGGCCCGGTTGCACGAGTTCACGGTCGGCGGCTACGCGCGCGGGCGCAACTTCGCGGGCGAACGCCGTTCCGTGTCCTCCCTGTCGCCCTATCTGCGCCACGGGCTCGTCACGCTCGTCGAGGCACGCGATCACGCTCTTGCGACCGACGCCGCTCGCGCCGGGAAGTTCGTGCAGGAGCTCGCGTGGCGGGAGTACTGGCGCCATGTCCTCGATCGTCGCGGGCGGGGCGTGTACGACGACATCGAGGAGCCCAAGCACGCGCATCACCGGGCGGCCGGACTGCCGGGTGAGCTGGTCGACGGAGAGACCGGGCTCGCCTGCGTCGACGAGCCGCTGGCCGAGCTGTTCGAGACGGGCTACATGCACAACCACGCGCGCATGTGGGTGGCCTCGGCGACCACCCACCTGTTCCAGCGCCACCACGCGCCCGGCGCCGCCCTGTTCGCCGAGCATCTGCTCGACCACGACCCGGCCTCCAACTCGCTGTCGTGGCAGTGGGTCGAGTCGTCGTTCGCTCACCGGCCGTACCTGTACGACCGCGGCAACGTCGAGAAGTGGGCGCCAGGGATGTGCGCGCGCTGCCCGGCGGGTCAGGCGGGGCGGTGCCCATTCGACGCGTCGTACTCAGAGCTCGGACGGCGATTGCTAGGGGGCGAGCGCGAGGTGCCCCCGGCTGGCGATGGATCCTATGGACCTCCAGAGCCGGAGGTGAGGGGGGTTGCAGAGCCGGGACTAGGTGTCGGTGGGCCGATCGTGTGGCTGCACGCGTCGTCCTTGGGAGCCGTCGATCCCGCGCTCGCTGTCGCCCCGGTCGACGCGACGGTCGCCATCGTCATCGACGCGCCTCACCTGCAGACGGTGCCCCATGCCGCCAAGCGCCTGGCGTTCATCGCCGGGTCAGCGCTCGAGACGGCGGTCGACCTGCGGGCGGCGGGTCGCGACGTTCGTCTCGCGGTCGCCGACCCCGCCGAGGCCCTGCTGGCTCTGGATCCAGGTTCCGTCCACGTGACCGACGAGCCCGACCCGTGGATCCGGGAGTCGCTCGCTCGCCTGCGGACGGCCAGCGCCGAAGTCGTGCTCGCGCGCCGCGTCCTGCTCGCCCCGAATTCGGCCGGAGTGCCCGACCGGACCCTCGGGCGCTTCTCGCGCTGGTGGAAGAAGGCCCAGCGCGAGGCGTACCTCCCGCCTCAGTTGTCCCTCGAGGTCCGAATCAGCCGCCACTGCCAGAGGCAGCCGACGGCGATGAAGCCCCGCTGGCCCCAGCCCGGAGCGTCGTAGCCCGCGGCGATGAGGGCTGCCGGAATCGCGATCAGGAGAAGTCCTAGCACCAGAACGCTGAGCCGGTAGCCACGTCTCGGAACGATCCGTACGCTGGCGAGCGCGGCCACGAACAGGCCGAAGAAGATCCCCGCCGAGCCGAGGTCGTGCAACTGCCCCGCCTGGCTCTTCGTCGCGCCCTCGGGCAGGACGCCGCCGACCGTCTCGGTCGCGAAGGCGGCGCACATGAGCGCGCCGATCACGCCGGCGACCAGGCCGAGCCCGACCACGGCTCGGGCGACGCGCCGTTCGCCGCGCGGGAGGAGGACGAAAGTGGCCGCGAAACTCACGCCCCAGGCCAGGAAGGCGACGGCCTGGACCCATCCCCCCGGCCCCCGGGCGTACTCGCTGATGAAGTGGTCGGCCGGCGGGAGGTCGTCGGCCCGCGTGGCGTGTTGGACGATGATCAGCGCGACGAAGGCGGCGAGACCGAGGCTGGCGATCCTGCGGGGCATCGTCCGGATGGATACGGGCTCGGGCGCGTGACGGACGCCGACGTCGCCTCTCTGCCAGTCTGACGCCCTGATGAGCTCTCTGATCACCGGATTTCCCGGCTTCATCGGTCGCCGCCTCGTCCGCTCCCTGCTGGCGCGGGATCCCGACGCCCGCGTCGTGTGCCTGGTGGAGCCTCGGATGCTCGAGGCCGCGCGCGCATTCGCCGCGGGCATGGACGCCGAGCGGATCGAGCTGCTGCCCGGTGACATCGCCGAACCGCTGCTGGGGTTCGACGAGGTCGTGTACGCGCGTCTGACCCGCGAGGTCCGCCACGTCTTCCACCTCGCCGCGATCTACAACCTCGCGGTTCCGAAGACCGTCGCCCAGCGGGTGAACGTCGGCGGGACGGGCAACGTCCTGGACTTCTGCCGGGCCGCTTCGTCGCTTGAGCGCTTCGTGTACGTGAGCACCGCCTACGTCGCCGGCAAGCGCGAGGGGATCGTCTACGAGCACGAGCTCGCCCTCGGGCAGGACTTCAAGAACCACTACGAGTCGACGAAGTTCCAGGCGGAAGTGTGGGTCCGGTCTCTGACGGATCGGGTCCCGACCACCATTCTGCGACCGGCGATCGTCGTCGGGGATTCGCTGACCGGGGAGACCGAGAAGTTCGACGGTCCCTACTACATCCTCCGCTCGATCGCCCTGGCCGCGCGGGCGCGCCGCGCGATCACCCAGTTCGGAGCCGCGAACGCGACCTTCAACGTCATGCCCGTCGACTTCGTGGTGGCCGCCATGGTCGCCGCCGCGCACGATCCTCTGGCGGTCGGCGAGACCCTCCACCTCGTCGACCCCGACCCGTTGTCGACCCGGGAGCTCGTGCGGATCATGTCGCGCGAGTACGCCGGTCGCGAGCCGCGCGGGACCGTGCCGGCCGGGCTCGTGACCAACGCCCTGCGCGTGCCGCCGATCCGCGCGTTCTTCGACGACACCCCGGCCGAGTCGATCGCCTATCTGAACCACCCCGTCACCTTCGACGCCCGGCGGGCGATCTCGCTGTTGACCCCGCACGGGCTGCGGCCGCCCCGGTTCCCGGACTACGCAGGGGCGATGGTGCGGTTCTTCCGCGAAAACCAGTCCGATCCGGCGTTCAAGCCCCACCCGGCGGGTTGATTCGGGCGGCTCAGTCCAGCTGGAGGACCGAGAGGATGTTGCCGGCCGGGTCCTTGAACCAGGCGATGTACGGCCCGCCCAAGCGGAAGATCCCCTTCTCGTCCGTCCCGTCGCTTTGGTCGAAGGCGACGCCGCGTGACGTGAGCTGCTCCACCGCCGAATCGATGTCCTCCACCGGGAAGTTCAGGATCGTGAACGCGGCCGGCGTGTGGTCGGGCTTGGGATAGGTCAGCGTCGGGCGGTCGCCCGCGATGTGCAGCGTCAGCATCCCGTTCTCCTCCGAGACGGTCAGCCCGAGCGTCTCGCCGTAGAACCGCTTGGCCTCCGGGATGTCATCCACCGAGAAACCGCTGAAGGCCTTCGTGTGCTTGAACATGGCGCTTCCTTTCCTGTTGGCAGTCGTTCCGCAGGTCTGACGAAGCTGCGGGTGATTCCCCTCATCGGTTGAGACCCGTCCAGGCCGCAGGAGTCATCGGTGGCGTGCCCTGCCGGGCCGAGTCCTCAAGCGGGAGACTCTCTCGCAACCGGTATCGCGCAGGTCGATCCCCGCGCTGGACAACACCACCATGCTCACCCGCTCGGGAGTCGGGACCTGGCTGCGGTACGCGCGGGTAGTGGCAGGCGCCGCGGTGAGCCCCAGTGTGCCCGAGCAGCGCTAGCTCGAGGCGCGCGCCGCTGGGCTCGGGCGGTGGGCGCGTCCCTGAGCCGGCGGACTCGGCGAGCGGCGGAAAGCGGATTTCCTCGGCTAGTCTGTGGATCCCGCCCTCTTAGCTCAGTTGGTAGAGCACTTCCATGGTAAGGAAGGGGTCATCGGTTCGAGTCCGATAGAGGGCTCTCGTGAAAGCCCCGCTCAGGCGGGGTTTTTGTTTGCCCGGGCGCACTCGGGCTGGCCGCAGTCTCCTTCGTAGGCCACATTTAAGCCACATATGATTCGTAAGTGGCTGATGAGCCGTTCCTTGCCATCAACCTGAACCCGCCGGCAGGCTGAGCGGTGATCAGGCTCGGTCTGCGAGCGTCCGGAGCCGAGGGAGGACAACCGCCTCGGCGCGAGCCTGGCTCGCGGCATCCGGCCGAAGAAAGCCCGAGATCGCCCGGCGGAAGCCGCGCTCGTCCAGCAGGGCGCCCAGCTCCGCCGCGAGGTAGTCACGGACGAGCGACGGTGCGCTGCGCGTCTCGTCGACGATCTCGGCGCGGCCGTCCGCGAGCGCGACGATGTCCTCGAGGTCAGCACTCATTAGATGATCGCCGCGGCCGCGGCCGCGGAACGCCTCGAGCTTCGTCGCAACCAGGTACGGCGGCGAGGCCGCGCGGATCGTCAGTCCGGAGGGAAGACGTCGGTCTATGGCGTGCGGGAGCGCCTCGGCCTGCCATCGGTTCGCGAATCCCATGAGGGTCGCGTCGGCGGCCATCACGTCGAGGATGAGATCGTCCGATTCTCCCGGTCCGTGTCGCCAGCGACAGATCACGGTGCTCTGTTGGTCCTCTCGGAATCTCGCATCTCGGAGTCGCTGCTCGAACGCGTGCAGGCCGGCGCGCGTGAAGACCTCGACCACCACGTCGACATCCTTGGTGGGTCGCGGCGCCGGGGCGGCGGGATCGGTGATCCACAAGGCGACTGTGGCGCCACCGACGAACACGACGTCGTCGACCAACGCCCCGAGCGCCTCGGCAGCGCGCTCGAGCAGCTCGATGCTCATGTCGGGATCGCCGCGCTGAGGCGTTTAGCGAGGAGGTCACGCGCGAGGCGGATCGTCCTGACGTCCGCCGGCCCCCGCAGCGCATCGACGAGTGCGAGCGTCTCGTAGAAGCTCTGATCCTCCTTCGCGAGTAGCAGGGATGCGGGATGCAGCGGCTGGAACTCGAGGCCGCGAACCGTCCCGTTCGGATCTGGCCAGACCGGCGGAAGCTCCTGCGTGCTCGCCAGCTCGCGGTTGAGCGGCGCCGCGGCCCAAGCGGTCGGAACGCCACGCGTCTCGCCGCCTCGAACTGCCGGGACGGCATACCGAACGGCGTGGAGCAGGAACTGCTCAGCGTGCGCAGCAGAGACCCTGCGGCCTCGCGCGTCATAGAGTCCGGTTGTCTCAAGTCGCTGCACCGCCCGCTGCACACTGGCGAGGTTGAGATGCGTCTCCTCTGCCAACGCACGGATAGACCTCGGCGGCTGCGCCGAACGGGCTAGCCACAACAGGACGAGTACGTCTTGACCGCGGAGCATTCCCCGCAGTGTACCCATCTGACCCATGTATCGATACGTGGGTCGCGGCTCGAGCACGCGGGCTCAGAGCGTGATCTCGACGACCGGGTTGACGAGCTCGTAGTCGTTGTCCACGAGCGCGGCGTTGATGACCTCGGTCACGCCGAGCCGGTACCTGCCATATCTGGAGTGGATGTGGCCGCAGACCATGAGCCGGGGCTGAACGCGCTCCAGCGCCTCGGTCATGGCTGTGGACCCGAGGTGCGGTTGTCCGTCCGGTCGGCCGTTGTGATTCCCGTATCCACGCGGCGGGCCGTGGCAGATCACGATGTCGGTGTCGGCGGGGATCCGCTCGAACTTCGAGGCGAGGAAAGCCTCGCCGTGGCGCCGACGAGCATTGAACGCCCAGTTGTGGAACCAGGGCTGCCACGGGGTGCCCCAGAGCTTGAGTCCGAACAGTTCGGCGCCCGAGTCCTCGAGGTAGTGGCAGCGCAGTCCGTCGGGAAGACCCCAGGCTTGGATCGACTGGTCGTGGTTGCCGGCGATGAGCACGACATCAGTGGCTGGACCCGCTCGAGCCACTCCCTGAACTCGCCGGCGAGGAACGCCTGCTTGGCGGCGAGTCTCCCTTGACGCGAAGGAGACGTCCCCGGCGATCAGAGCACGTCGCACTCGGGGATCTCGACCAGGTTCTCGTGAAGATCGGCCGTGCAGACAATCCTGGTCATCAGTGGTCTGGCTGGGTAGGGGCGGACGACACGACCACGGCCGCGCTATTCGGCGAGCCGCTCGAACAGCTCGCGCTCGTGCTCGTGGCGCGCCCTGAGCCGGTTGATGAACGCCTTGTCCTTTCGGCGCGCCTCGATGTGCTCATCGATCGCCGTACGGACGGTGTCCGTGACGGTCTTGGCGTCCGCTCGTGCGATCAGCTCAAGCGTGGCGGCGCGCTCGTCGTCGAGGCGCAGGGTCATCGTCTTCATCGCGGTCCTCAGTCTGGAGCTCTGATAGCGGTTAGGCACCCGTGAGTGTGACATCAAGACACCTTGATGGCTAGACATTGCGCTGTGCGGGCGCGGGTCTGCGCTACGCATCGCCCTGACCGGCTCACCGATCCCGGTCGCTACTGAACCGCCGGCCTGACGGGGTTACCGCCCGAGTCGAGTCAGCAGCCGGCTGAATCGGCGCGCGCCCTGCTCGGCGAGGCGGTCGGTGAGGTCGTCAGCCTGCCGCGTCACCCGATCCTCGTCGGCCGATGACGAGCCGGTCCCTGCAACCTCGTCGCCCCGCTCTTCATCCCGACCGTTTGGCTCGGCCGGCCGCTCCTCGGGCATGCGGAGATCATCTCAGGCCGTGCTTGAGACAGAAGGCGGCCGTACGGAGCCCGCCCCAGCCACGGGTCGCCCTACCACGCATAGTGGTCGAGCACGGCGCGCATCTGGTCGCGCGGGAGCGGTCCAAAGCGCACGGTCCACGCGCCGTCGAGCTCTTGCCGGAAGCTCGTGGGGAGGCCGGCGGCCTGCAGCATCTGCTCGGCCGTCTCCGCATCGGCGCAGCCGGTCGCGCCGTGGTAGGTGAAGTCGATGCCGTAGCCGCCAAGCTCCACCGGCCAGATCGAGACACGGTTCGGGCTGAGCGAGCGGCCGGCTTGCGGCCCGGACGTCGACAACGCGAGCTCCTGCATTCCCCTGCTATCGGACGACGCGGGCAGCTCCATGAGGTCCGTCCCTTCTTCGATGTCGAGGTCAGCGAGCGAGAGCTGGTGCTCAAGCGCTCCCACGGCGTCGGGTGACGCGGTCGCCCGCCGTGCCTGCCAGATCTGCTGCTCGGCGCTCACGGGCTCCGCTCCTCGCTGCTCGGCCATCACGTGTGCGTACGTGTCCAGGCAGACCGTCGGGTTATGCCCGAGCTGCGCGGCGATGTCGACCACCGACAGGCGGCCCTCATAGATGAGCAGCGACGCGAACGCGTGGCGCAGGTCATACGGCCGGGCGCCGTCGAGGCCGACCTCCTCCGCCACCGGCCGGTAGATCCGCTTGCGCCAGTTGCGCCAGTCCGACGCGTGCCAGAACCCTCCCGAGTTCGTCGGAAACACTGCCGCGGTGGAGGGCGGTGAGTCATGAGCTCCGCGCCAGGCGCGAAGATCCTCGACCAGCGGCGCGAGGAGCTCGACCGTGCGCGGCTGGCGGCGGTTCTTGAGCGCCTTGAGCTGACCGTCGCTGAGCGCGCGCTCGACGAGCAGGGTGCGCTCCCGAACGTGGCGCCACTCCAGCGCGAGGGCCTCCTGAGGGCGCAGCCCGGCGTAGGCGAGCACGACGAGCAACGTCGCGTCGCGCAGCCGGTCTTGCTCGAGCAGCCGCGCGCGCATGACTTCGATCGATGCGGGCGAGATCGCCTGGACCGCGGGCCGCTGGGGCTTGGGTGGCTTGCGCGTGAGCTTCACGGCGTTGGTTGGGACCCGGCCCCACTCAACCGCCCGCTGCAGAACGCCCTGCAGCATCGTCATCGTCTTCCGGATGGCCTCGACGCCTACGCCATCGGCCTCGAGGTCCGCCCGGAAGTGGGCGATCACCTGCGGCGTCAGCTCGCGCAGCTGCAGCTGTCCGATGCGTGGCAGCGCGTGTCCATTCCACAACGTGGCGTAGACGCGCAGCGTCGCACGCTCGAGATTCGGGCCCGCGTAGATCCTCCACCACTCGTCGACGAACTCGGCCAGCGTCTCACTGCCGGCGTCAACGTCAGCCAGCGCGCCGGTGCGCTTGAGGGTGCGAATCTTCGCCTCGAAGGCGCGGGCGTCGGCGGCCCGATCGAAGGTCTTGCTGCGCTGCGTGTGCGTCTCGTCCCACCAGCGCACGCGCCACACGACATAGGTGCTGCCGTCCCGACGCTGTCGTTCGCGCTTCTCGATCATCGGTGCTCAGTCCCACCGTTAGGACCAGGCTGGAGAAACTCGCCCCCCGGCGGTTTCGCTCAGTGGCGGCCCATGTCAGCGGTGACCTGGAGCCGGCCGTCCGTGCCGCGGTCGAGCGCCATCGCGACGCGTCCCGCCGGCGGCCTGATGGCCACCTGCCTCGGCGGCGTCACCACTGACTCCTCGAGCCACGCCTCGACGTCGATGCTGCGGATCCGGTAGGCGCCGCTCTCGCCGAGCCGACTCGCGCGCAGGCTCCCGCGATGGATCGCGCGCAGCACCGTCTTGGCGCTGATCTGACAGCGCTCTGCGACGTCAGCAGGGGTGAGCAGATACTCGGTCACGATCATGCGCCTTCAGCGGCCGAGCTCCATGTCGCGTCGGAGCGTGCGCTCGCGAACGAACGGCCGCTCCGGTTCACGTGCTCGCTCGCGCACACGAGCGGCATGCTCCTGACCAAGCCGCTCCCTGAGTCGGTCCTCGCGGGCCGCCACTCGACCGAGCCGCCCCTCCGCCTCGTGCACCGCGGTAGCTGCGCGATCGAGCGCCGCAAGATGGCGTTTCCGAGCTCCGGCGCGGAACCATCCAGGGCGCTCCTGCTCGAGCCGCCTACGCGCGCCCTGTGCACGGGCGTGAATCCGCTCGAGCCCTTGGCGCTCCTGGGCGACCGCCGCCAGCTCTGCGGCGAGGGCCGACGGCTCGGGGGTGTCCGTGGCCAACGCCTGCGCTCGCGATCGCCCGAGCCCCTCCACGAGCGCAGCCCGCGCGTCCTTGTCACAGGCGGTCGCCGGCGCATACTCCGCCCGCTCCTCGGCGGCAGGCCGCAGAGCGTAGAGACGGTTCGCCTCGCGGCCGCGGCTGAGCGCGACGTAGCCGGCTTCGCGCGAGAGCTGGTCCGTCGCGAGGATGAACGTCTCGCTGCAGGTCAGGCCCTGTGCGAGGTGGGCAGTGATCGCGTAGCCGTGCATGAGCGCCGGGCGGCCGTGGCGTGTCGGGCGCTCCAGGTAGGCGCGATCGAGCGCGACCGTGCGACCTGCGAGCTCGAGCTCGACGCGCCCCTGAGCCGGATCGACCCCAACGACGACGCCGCGGTCCCCATTGACCACACCGAGCGCTCGATCGTTGCGGCGCACGACGACACGATCGCCCGTGGAGAACGCGGTGTGCCCGACAGCGACCTCCTCGGTGCCGAGCGCCCCGCTGGCGCGCATGAGCGCGTGCGCGCACCCATTGAGGTCATCGACGTGAACCCGCCGCTCGGCGATCATCAACGCGCCGCTGACGTCGCGCGTTGCCCACCAGTCCGTGACCAGCCGCTGGCGCAGCTCGGCAGCGTCATCACCGAGCACGATCCGGCCCGCCTCCTCGTAGCGCCGCACGGCCTCCGGTACGGCGCCGTCGCGCACGAGTCGCAGCGCGTCGCGCTCCCACTGCGCGACCTGGCGGTGATCGCCGACGAGCACCAGCTTCAAGTTGCGGTCGCGCACCTTCTCGATCAGCTGCGCGAGCGCGCGGGTGGGGAGCATCCCGGCCTCGTCGACGACCAGCACCGAGCGCGCCTGCAGCGTCGAGTAGGGACGGCGATCGAGCGCCAGGAGCAGCGCGGCGACGCTCGTGCTCGGAATTCCGGCGCCGTCCTCGAGCTCGCGGGCGGCCCGTCGTGCTACCGCCGCGCCGTATACGCGCCGACCGCTGGCCTCCCATGCCTCCCGTGCGGCGGCGAGCGCGAACGTCTTGCCCGATCCCGCCGGCCCAACGACGATCGCCACGCCGTTGCCGTCCTGCGTCAGGTGGTGCACCATCTCGACCTGTTCGCCAACCAAAGACGGCCGCCGCTCGATCGCGCGCTCGATCGCCCGCGGCGGCGCGACGGCCATGCGCGCGCCCTGACGCTCCGCCGCGTAGTCGAGGATCCGCCGCTCGAGCGCCAGCAGCTCGGGAGTCGAGTACCTCCGCTCGGACGTGACGGTCGGAATCACGCGCCCGTCGCTGAGCGGGAGGACCTCGCGGCGCTCGCCTGTGGCCAGTGCTATCGCTCGCGGCGACTGCAGGAACTCGTCCGCGATTCGCTCGACGTCGGACGTGCGCAGACCAGCGCTCGACGGGAGCTGCTCGCAGAGAGCCTGCAGCACGTCGCGCCGCGTGAAGGTCGCGCGCTGCTCCGTGAGACCGGTCGGACCTGCGAGCAGACCGGCGACCTTCTCGATCAGCTCCGCCGGCAGTGGTGCCGACCGCACTCTCCCACGCAGCGCTTGGACCACATCGTGAGTCAGCCCGAGCTGGACTGCACGGCGCCGCCACGCGGGCACGAGCTGCTCCGGCGTGACGCTGTGGTCCTTACCGCGACGGGTCTGCAATGCCGCCACCTGTGCTGCAGCAGCGCTGGAAGTGCCGTGCCGCTCGAGCTCGGCCTCGATGTCGGCGCGGCGACGGCTGAACGCCCGCAGCACGGTCGCCGGCACGCCGACGATGTCTGCGATGCCGTTGCGCACGGGCGTCCACTCGACGCCGAGCGCGTGGGTGAGCAGGCTGCGCAGCCGTGCTTCGTAGAGGTAGCCGGCCGTCTTGGCGTGCGCGTAGATGCGGCGCCCGTCGAGCGTCGACCATTGGCCGTCGGCGCCGAGCGTGAGGTTGGCCACGAGCACGTGCGTGTGCAGCTGGGGGTCGCCGGCGCGCGAGGTGCGGTGCCGGAAGGCGGCCGCTACCAGGCCGTTGCCGACGATCCCGTGCGCGCCGGCGGGCCCTCGGCGGGTGACCGCGGCTTCGCGCTCCATGTAGCCGAGCGCGTCGATCACGGCGCGGTCGTGTGCGTCGCGGAGCACGGCGCGCAGCTCGTCGTCGCCGATCCCGAAGAGCACGCTGACGCTCTTGGGAGCCGAGAAGGTCAGATCGAAGCCAGGGACCCGTGCGCGTAGGACGCGGCCGAGTGCCTCTCCGGTCGCGGGATGCTGGCCGGAGAGCACGCGATCCAATTCCGTCGCGCTGACTGTCCCGTTCAGGCCGAGCGCAGCGCCGCCAGCGCCAACCCACTCGCCGCTCGCCTCGGGACCGCCGAGGTAGTAGTCCTCGACGCCCGAGCTGACGGCCGTCGCGCGGGTCACCGAGCCATGCGCCTGCTCGAGGTAGTAGTCGGCCTGGCCGGTGGCGAGCTTTCCGAGTGACAGCACCGCAAACGATCTCCACTCGGTAAGCCGCTCAGAGGCCGGCGCGGGCAAGCGGATGCGTTGCTGGACGCGGCCATCAACCCGCTCGGGCGAAGGGCGCCCGAGAATCACCGATCTCAAGAGACGCCAAGCACCAACCCAGAGATCCAAGAGACCCGATCCCAAGACTCAAAGCCAAAGGCCAAGAACGCCAGAACCGAAGCACTCGATCCTCAAGCAACGAGATCCAAGAGAGTCCGAAGACCCAAAGAGGAAAGCTCCAAGACCAACACCAACAAGCGGCACGCACTTGCACACCGTGCGAAAGGCGGGTGTTCGCCGAGTCGGCGCGCAAGTACGCGCCGGTCAAGCCAGCCCGACCGATGGCTCTGATCATGCCGCTCGAGTGCGGTCTGGTCCTTCGACGACCTCGGCCAGGCGACGCGCGGCTCCCGAGTTTGCGTCCCGCCGTCCGGTCTCTACGTTGTGGACATCGATGTCCACTAATCCAGAACTTCAGTGTGGTCTAGGTCCGAGCGGCGCGGCGTGACGCGCCCTCCCACCTTCCAGTCCTCCGAAAGAACTCCGCTCCGCAGGAGGCCACCCTAGTAGTGGGCAGCTAGTGGCGCCCGGAGGGACTACTCTCTACTATAAGCCCGTGGACGAACGACAATCAATGATAGTCAAGCTGCCCCAACAGTTAATACGGAAGACCAGGGCCTACATAAGCAGTACCGCGGCGTATGAGGATCTATCTGAGCTTGTCCTTGTTGCGCTGGAGAACCAGCTTGCGCTCGATGGTTCGTCTGAGGAGCCAACGCCGAGGGCGGTCGACCCAGGCGAGTCGCTAGGCAGGGCCGCGCTTGTGGCGCTGCGCAAGCCTGATGTCGGGCCGCCCGTCATCGAGGCGATCGAGTGCGGTGAGCCTCTCTTCTCCATGACGAACCGCCTCTTTCCCCTCAAGGTTGCAGCGCGTGTCTTAGCGAATACGACGGATCAGGCGACCCTCCACGATTTCCAGCACGGCGCCGCCGAAGCCGCTCGGGCGCTCGGACAGAAGCTTCGTGGCGAGGACGCCCGCGCCGGCCGCAAGGGCGCTGAGCGCCGGTGGATCGCATTGCCCGTCGGCGAGGACGAGCAAGCCGCGCTGAGCCGATTCGTGCACCACTTCGCGCTCACCCTGTCGAGTGATGGGGTGGCCCGCGGTCCACTCGCCTATCTCGGCCTTGCCGCTCTGCTGGACGGTCGACCGCGCCTGACGGAGTTGGGGTTGGAGTTTGCACTGGCGCACAGTCCCGTCCTGGACGATGACGCCGACGCGCACGCCTTGCTGACTGACGACGAGCGACAGCTGCTCATTCGGGGGATACTCGCCAATCGCGGAGAGATCCTCGAAGTTCGTGAATTCCTCCGGGTCGCGCGGCATCACGGCGGACGGCAGCATCACGTGGACGCGGCGCTCCGGATTGCGCACGACTCATGGTCGGAAGCCCAAGCGGTTGCCCAGCGCGCCGCGATGGTTGGGCGGCTGCGCGACCTGGGGCTCGCAAGTGTCGAAGGGCGAGGACCGGCTGCCCGCATCCGGCTGGCCGATGGAATCGAGAGCCATTTGGAGGAGCGTGAGGCTGATGACGCCTAGCTGGATCTTTGACTCATTGCCTGCGTCACGGGCAAGGAAGGGGGGCCTGGCGAACACCCAGGTGTTCGATCCATCCCTCGACTCGTTCGTCCGAGAAGTGCTCCAGAATTCGCGCGATCAGCGGCGTGACGGTCAGCGCGTCGACGTCCGGTTCGTTCTCGAGGAACTCACTGGACCGGACGTGACGGACTTTCTGTCCGCGATCGGGTGGACAACCCTGTCCGAACACATCGAAGGCGCTGCGGATCCCAATCTCGTGACGATTGGGCCGCGGCTTCGCGAGGGCCTTGATTGGATTTCTTCGGGCACGATTCGCCTGCTGCGAATCGAGGACTCCGGGACCAAGGGTCTGACCGGCGGGGAAGACGATGAATCGAACTTCGCAGCGCTCTGTCGACACGAGCTCATTGCGGCGGCCGACCGGCGGGAATCCGGGGGCAGCTTCGGGCTGGGGAAGTCTGTCCTGTGGAGGTTCTCGAACCTCTCCACCGTCCTCTTTCACTCGCGCACCTCGGATGAGGATCGAGATCGGTTCATTGGGAGGACCGTCCTGCCTGCTCACGACGCGGAAGACCGCAGCTGGGAAGGCTCCGACTGGTTCGGGTCTGTCGATCCCGTGGGCCCGCGCGCGGTGTCGGTCTGGGACGATCAGGCTCGTGCTCTCTCGGCGGCGACTTCGCTGGAGCGCCCTGACGGCGTAACAGGCACGAGCATCCTCGTCGTGGGATTCGACGAGCCCGCCCTGGAGGAGGAACGCGACGTCGACCTCGTCTGTGAAGACGTTGTCCAGTCGGCGACGCGTTGGTTCTGGCCGGCCCTGTTGCGCGACGACATCAGCGTGCTGGTCGAGGGCTGGAAGGATGGGGAGTGCGTGTTCACCCGGCACGCGCAACCCGTGAATGCGGAAGTGGCCCCTTTCGTCCACGCCCAACAGGACACGGCAGAGGTAGACGACGCCGCGGAAAATCCGGGTGACGTAGCCGAGCGCGAGATCACCATCCGCGTCCCGAGCCAGCGCCCGGGACGCTTCGACGATCCGCGAGAGTCCGTGGAAGCCAAAGCGACGCTGCGAATCCGGGTCGCGGAGTCCGGAGAGGATTGGCACCGCAATACGGTGGCGCTGCAACGCGGCGCCGGGATGGTCGTCGACTACAAGCCCGTCAAGACTAGGGCGGGCACCGAACAAGGGTTCCACGCCGCCTTGCTGGCCGGACGCGCCCAAGGCAATTCTGAGGCGGACCAGACCCTCGAGGCGTTCCTGCGTGCGGCGGAGCCACCGGCACATCATGAATGGACGCACACCACTGAGCGCATCAAGGCCGAGTACACATACGGTTCGCGCGGCGCGCTCAACGACATGTTCGCCCAGATCGAGGCGGCGGTGCGCGATCTCACGCGGGAAGAAGTCGTCGATTCCGACGAGGGCCCCGACGCTCTCAAGCGGCTGTTCCCGATGCCAGGCGTCGGGGCAGTTGTGCGCGAGGAGAGCTTCCGGCTAGCCGACGCTCGCGCCCATCTCGACGGCGAGCACTGGGCGTTCGAGGGCCGCTATATCCGCAAGCTGCTAGACGACCAGGATGGCGAGTGGAAGTTTCGCGTCGCGCTGTTCCTTGATCAGGAATCGGGCGGTGGTGCGGCCCGCGGCGACCGGGTGCCGCTCAGCGATCTCGCAGTGGACGGTCCGGCCAGTTTGGCGGGGATGAACGCTGACGGCTCGGCCGATGTCCTGGTTCCGGCCGGCACGCTCGAAGTTGCCTTCTCGGGGGAGAGCCAAAGCGTCTCCCTTCCCGCAGGCGGACTGCGGCGTGTGAGGCTCCGAATGGACCTTAAGGCGATCAAGGCGGAGGCAGGCGAATGAGCCGGGCGGCGTTCTTTCCCTATCCATTCGCAGACGGGGCGCTACAGCTCACATGTGAGCTGGAAGGCGAGTATCTCGAGCTGGGCGAGACGGGCCGGATCCTGGCCGAAGCGGTCCCGGAGACGGACAGCGTGGCTGTGACTCTTCGAGTGGACTTGGCCGAGAGCACACTCGAGCAGGTGCTGCCGGACCTCGAACTCGGCGCCCCCCCGGTGGTTGTGGTTGTTGCCGCCCGCAGCATCTCAGCTCGCCGCCGGGAAGTCCTTCGCCTAGCTGCCGATGACGGGCACTGGTCGGGTTCGCTGAACTGGCCAAAGCAAGATCTCTTTGGCGAGATTACGCTCGAGCCAGCGCTCATCAGGACGGAAGCCGGCACCGACGGATCGTTCGCGACTCACTGCGGCGCGCTACTCGCGTCGGGGGATGCGGTCACCCTTGAGCTCGACGAACCACCCGTGCCGCCGGGGGGCTTCCTTGACATCAGGTTCGAGAACTTCAAGGAGAGCGGCAATTTCAAACGGAGCGCCCGGCCCGATCTCCTTTACATGCTTGACACCGATCGCGAGACGCCGATCCTTTGGCTCAACGAGGGCATCTCGCACTTCAAGGCCGTCATGCTTGCGAAGGGTCCTCGCGGCGGAAACCTGAGAGTGCGGGACGCGATGTTCGACACCATCGTGAGCCAGGTCTGGACGTCGCTCGCGTCTCTCGCGTTCTGCAGGCTGGCTGTGGACGCGCGCAGTCTCGAGGAAAACGATGACGATTCAGATCCGATCGAGGGACTGCCGGAGTGGCACCAGCGGGTTATCAACTTCTGGGCGCCGCAGCTTTACGACGGTTCCAAGTCCGAAGCGATCGAGCAAGTCGTCGAAGCGGCGACTGACGCCGCGCTTGTCTCGGAGCTCTGGGACAAGCTGAGCCTTGCGGTTCAAAAGCAGGCGCGAACTCACTATGCGTTCCGAGGGCTGATTCGCCTGCGGGATCGGGAGGGTGTCTGATGGCCAACGTGGTCCGCTACTCGAAGTCCCTTGGTCCTGACCACCTCGAGGACGTGCTTGGCGGTGGTCTTTGGCCTACGGAGCCCTTGACGAGCGCAATCCCGTTAGAAGTTGTGCGAGTTGCAGTCGACGGTGTGCCTTCGGAGGTGACCGGGGCAGCGATCGATGCCCAGTTGTTGGAGCCACTTCATCAAGCCCTCCCACTGACCCGTCGCGAGGCGGCCGATCCGCGGGTGTGGCAATGGCTCTGCGTCACGAGCTTCCCGGACCTGGTCTGGCGTCGGTGGGCAGGAGAGGTGCCACCTCCCGAGATGCTCAAGGACTCGCTGTTGCCGAAATACCACCCAAGATTCCTCGCAAGGCCGAGCCTCAACGGGATCAGCAGGAACACCCTTGCGCGCCTCTGGTGGACGGCCGAGCAGCTCGGCGACTATGACCTTGCACGCCGGGCACTTTCCAGCCAGGACATGTTCCAGAACATCTTCGAGCGCTTCTTTGGCATCTATCCCGCGGCTGCGCGCGCGTGTCTCGATCGATTCGACGGGCGGTCGGAGGCGGAAATTCGCAGCGCATCCAAGTGGCTCCAGCAATGCGCGAGCACCACGATGCTCGAAGGCCTGAGCGAAGGGGAGGTTGCCGTCATCCTCGACGAGGCGTTGGCGGCTTGAGATGGCCGACATCGTTGACCGCGCGACACGAAGCCGAATGATGTCCCGGATCCGCGGGCGGGATACGCGACCCGAGCTGCTTCTGCGGGCGGCGCTGCGGCGGTGCGGCGTGCTCGGGTACCGATGCCACTGGGGAGGCGCTCCGGGTCGTCCCGACATCGCCTTTCCCGGACGACGTATCGCGATGTTCGTGGATGGAGCGTTCTGGCACGGGCATCCCGACTACTTCACGTTCGGCAAGTCAGGCGACGACTGGGACCGCAAGATCCGACGCAACATTCAGCGCGATCGTGAGGTGGACGCCCAGCTGTTTGCCATGGGCTGGAGGTCGTGCCGGGTCTGGGATTTCGAGGTCTTGGCGGACCCGGACGAAGTGGCTTATCGACTGGCCGCGGTCGTCCGCGCCGTCCCTCAGCCGAGAGCGGCCGGCTCGCCCTCCCGCGGGGCAGCCCGACTGGTTGAGCGCGAGAGCGCGTAGTCGCACGATTCTGCAAGCGGGCATATACGGCACTTCGGGCGTTCGGCGAGGCACACGTTGCGACCGATGTCGACGAGCAGCTGGTTCATCCCTGGGTCCTCACCGAAATCGGCGACCCGAGCCAGCGCGACTTGCGAGACTCCATTCAGAGAACCAGCCCGGCGAACGCCCGTCACTCGCTCGGCGACGCGGGTCGTGCTGCCCGACCGCGGCGCAACACCACCGTGGACCAGCGAGACTACGAGTTGCGCTGCCGACTCGGTGGCGCCAGTCAGCGCTCGTACGTCCTCCGGATCGTCCGGCAGGCCGGGGCCGGTTGCCATCAGTTTTCGCGCCAACGTGCGCGCTCGGTGCTCGTGCTCGGTGCGGACCTGCTCGGCTGCGGCTGCGGCTGCGGCGTGAGGCATAGCCTCGATGAATTCGTCCACACGCTCGTCCCCTGCCCTTCCGTTGAACACGAGCTCGCGGACCAGGATCTCCCAAACGGGCAGCACCTTCCAATACTCGCTAGCCGTCTCCCGGAGCTGCCGGGCCGCCGCCGGGGCGGTCGACGCCCGTCCGCGTCCGGCAGACGCCCGCAACATCGACGCCCCGACGGCCTTCGCGAGGAGCGGCGGAACTGCGTTGCCGATCTGAACGAACCGATTGCTCGGGAATCCCGCGAATCGGAACCAGTCCGGGAACGTCTGGATGCGCGCAGCTTCCCTGACGGAGAGCGTGCGGTGCTGTCCAGGGTGGATATACCAGTAACCATCACGGGCGATATGGGCCGTGATCGTCCTGCTCGGTCGATCCCATTCGAGCCGCTTGTACTTGTCGGTGAAGCTCTCGTCGTCGTAGCGGCGGAGTTCGGCCGGGATGTCGAGATAGGTGCCGCCTGGCAAGAGCTTCCGGAACGCTTTCAAGTCGTCTTGCCGGACGTCGCGGCAGATGTGGTCGAATAGGTAGTGCTGAGTGCCTTGCGGCATTCCGTCGCGGGCCCATCCTGGTGCAGTTGATCCCGGCTCGTATGAGATCGGATCCTCCTGTGCGCCCGCCTCGATGGGCGGCAGATCGCCAATTGCCGCCTGCACGGTGGGCTCAGCGCGCTCGCCGAGCTCTGGCCAGCAGATCGACCCGCCTGCAATCACCGCCTGGATGAAGAGCCTTTCGCGGTATTGCGGCACGCCGCAAAGCCGCGCGGGGATGATCCGGACATCGACCTCGTAGCCGATCTCCTCGAGTGCTCGGACGATGTCCCGCAGCTGCGCGCCCTCGTTGAACCGGGCCAGATCTGGGACGTTCTCGGCGAGCGCGCGCTCCGGGCGGAGCTCACTCACAGCGGCAACAAAACTCTGCCACGCAAAGGTTCGCCGGTCGACCGCGGGACGAAGCTCGTCGGACACCAACTGGCGAATCCGGCTATGGCCGGCACGCGAATATGGCTGGCACGGAAAGCCTCCAGCAACCAGTGACACCTCTGGGAGCTCGAGCTCGCGGAGCCACGCGCGCGTGAGATCCGGATCGTCGAGGTCACGCCGAACGACTAGGGCCTGGCTGTTAAAGCCATGGGTCTTGCACGCCCACTCGTCGTGGTCAGCAGCCACCGCCACGCGGTAGCCCGCCTGCTCCAGACCTAGGTCAAGCCCCCCGGCTCCCGACCAAAGGCTTACACACAGCGGTCTGTCGCCTCGCTTCAGGCGCTTCCGCCAGCGGACCATGTCGCGCTGGCTCTCCGGGCTTACCTGCGGCTCGAGGGCCCGCACCCGTCCGCGCACGACAGGCAGCGCGTACGGATCGTCTTCAATGTCCGGAGGGGGGGTCACGAGTAAGAGAGAGGCTTGAGGCCGGCGTCCAGGCTACCGCAGAAGTCGGCGATGCCCCACGTAGGGCGCTGAACGCAAGAATTGGCCCCCCGAACCCGAACCAAGTCGGAGCCGATGAGTTGGCGGTTTCGGGTCGACCGGGGTCGCAGCCCCTCTCGGAAGTCGGAGACGAGTCCAGCTTAACGGTGGTTTGTGTGAAGCAGTGGGACTCACGCTGGACTCACTGGGACGAGCTGGACACAAGCCCGACAACGGAGACCCTTGACACAACTCTCGATCATCATCAATCCGAAAGACGTGCGCGACATCGACGCCGGGATCGAGGAGTTGATCGCTATCAAGAATCGACTCCTCAGCCACGCGGCAATGCAGGAGGCGTTGGGCTTGGAGTACGCCGGCGTTGTCGACATCTCGTCAGGCGGTCTCGTTCCGGGCTATGACGGCACGATGATCGAGAGCGCGCTGGACGACCTCTGGCCGCGCCTCGGCCAGAGCCTGCGCAACCTCATGAGGGCCGCCGCTGGCTTCGACCAGCCCTACACCACGCAAGACCTCGCCAAGGCACTCGGTTCGGACATCAGAACCGCCAAGTCGTGGCGAGCAAACCTCGGTCGCTCTCTAAACGCGGTCTACAAGAACCACCCGCATGTCCCCCGGTTCTTCGAAGACCACCCGCAGCCCGGCGGAGGAGGGCGCTACTCGATTCACCCCAGGTACCGCGACTTGATCGAGGCGCGAGATCTCAACGAGCCGGTCTCCAACGGCACCCTGCCGCAGTCCGACTAGTCATCCCCGACCCTGAAGGAACGAGTCAATGAAGACAAAGCAGGCCTGGCTCAAGATGGTCGGAACCGGAGAAAATCCATTCCCGGACAATTGGCTCACCGAACGCCCTGAGCTCTTGACTGAGGTCCGATTCACGCAGCAGCCGACTGGCATCAACAGTGGGGACCCACTCCTCTACTACGCGGCGGGCAAGCAGCGCCTGTTCGCACTCGCCAGAGCGAGCGAATCGGGAACGAGTGTCCAGTACGCACCGACTCCCACGACAAAACGCTGGCCGTACCGGATGCGCGTCCAAGTCATCATCGCCATCCCAACTATGCCGCTCGCTCTGCCCTCGCGATTCTCGAAAAAGACAGCAGGTCGGTACAGCAGCAGTCCCACATCATGCTGAGCGACGTCGAATACGGCCGCTTCTTGGAGGCGCTTACGAGGCGACTGTCGGTCTAGGGTCCGAGGATCCTGAACCTCTGACCTTCTTTCCGCGGAAGGAAGCTCAGCGAGCGTCCGAGGGCCGGAGACTCGAAGGCGTCAGCAGCCACGGGGCTGGCGATCGCGAGTCCTCCCTGGGCCACGTCTGGGCCACATCTCTCAGAACCGCCAGTCCGCCCAGGCCGAAAAGTCCTGCAAATCAGCATCATGCCCTGTTGGCCACTTCCCGCAATAGCGGAAAAGTGCTCGATGGTAAGGAAGGGGTCGCCGGTTCGAGTCCGGCAGAGGGCTTACAACGAAAGGGCCGTAAAAGCGGCCCTTTTTTGTGGCAGACGAGGTGGCCGTTAAGTCTTCACGTCGCTCTCTGGGTCCTCTGCGGGTCCAAGAGGTTGTTCCGCGCCGCCCGGATCGCCTCGTCAGCCGTCACGCGCGGAACGGATTCGAGCTGGGCGATCACGCCCGCGTAGTGCTTTGACAGGACGCCGATGGATGGCCGGTTTGCTCGGCCACGTAGGTCACGGGACGGCCTTCATAGAGCAGCAGCGACGCGAAGGATCCGCGGAGGCGGTACGGACGGAGATCGCCGGTCTCTCCTGCCGCAAGCGCCGCGGGCTTGTAGACCCGCGTGCGCCAGTTGCGCCAGTCGCTCTCGGTCCACGCGCGACCGCTCGAGCGCGGAACGACCAGGCCCGACCGGACCCCGGATGCCAGTAGCCACGCCTGAAGGTCGGCCCGAACCACCGGCAACAGATCCACGTCACGGTCATGGTTCGCGACCTTGCGCGCCGGCACCCAGAGCCGGGTGCCATTGACATGCTCGACTTGGGCGTTAATCGCTTCCTCGGGGCGCAACCCGACGTAGGCCAGCAGTGTCAGGACCATGGCGTCGTACGGCTCGAGCGTCAACCGCATGGCTTCGACCGTTTCTGGCGCGAGCGGCACCGCGCGACCGACGCCTGATTGGCGAGGCTTGTCGACTTCGCGGACGGGGTTGGCGCTCACCTTCCCGCGAACCACGGCGCGCTTGAAGACGCCTTGGAGGAACCCTAAGGCCTTGACGATCGTCGGGTCGCCGACGCCGGCCGCATGGAGCTCCACGCGCACGTCTTCGACCACAGAGGGCGTCACGTCGCGCAATGCCATCGCGCCTATCCGCGATCGTAGGTGGCGTTCCCAAACGCCGGCGTAGGCGATGCGCGTCCGCTCGGACAGGTTCGGGATCGCGTAGACGCGCCAGTACTCTTCGACGAATTCGGCGAGCGTCATCAGGCCGGCGCCGGGGTCGACACCGCCCATCGACAGGCGGCGCTCCGTTGCCTTCGCGAAGGCTTCGGCATCAGACTTGCGCTCAAAGCTGCGACGCGGACGCTTGTCCCTCTCGCGCCAGCGAACCGTCCACGCGCCCGTCGCGGGTCGCCTGATCACCTGAACCCTCACCAGAGCACCGTCGCGCTCAGAACACGGCTCGCGGGCAACGTCATGTAGCTACACCTCCGTGGTCTTGCCGGGGCGGCGCCGCCCGGGGGTCACGGAAGGTAATCGGTCGGAGTCATGGCTCACCGTGCTCAATCGCTCGGAGTCGGCTGAGCGATCCAGGGCCGCCCAGCGACGTCGGCTGAGTGGAAGCTCGGCCTCTAGGCACAGCTGGAGCTGCGGTCACCAGCACATGAGCATCAATCCATGCGTCGAACCAGTCGCGGCGAATCAGTATGCGTCTGCGGATTTTCGATGCCTTCAATTCGCCTGACGCGATCGCCCGACGCACCACGTCGTACGACAAGCCCGTCTCAACCGAAATCTCGTGCGGCGTCATGAACGCCAATCCGCTCATGTCTGATGTTCCGCGTAGCGTTGAAAAGGGTCATCCTCCGCGCACGAACTCACGGCACAGGGCGAGCCAAGCTCCGGGGAGTGCGCTCGCACCGTCTTGATCGTCTGGTGAGGAGACTCCTCGTCCACGCCCATATGGCGACGCGGCTCGCCGACCCCGTCGCCTGAATCGGCGCCATTTGGCGCGGCGACACTCACCGTCCGAACCGATGGAAGCGCTCAAGGCTTCTTGAGCAAGGTCGTGACGCAATCGATGACGAGGGGCTAGTTTGCACGGCGCTTGCGGTGAACCTGGACCAGCGAGACTGTCTCCGCCGCGGATGAAAAATGCGACTTCTCGTCCTCCTGGGCGTCTGCTCGCCAGCCGGCAGCGTCCTCGGCGCTCTGACGAGCGCTCTGGCCTCGCGACGCTTCGGCCGAGACTTGGCCGACGACACGCTGCGGGGCGCCGGGTTGGGCGGGATAGCCGGCGCCGGGCTCGCCTGGGTGCTGTGGCTCTCAGAGCAGGTGGGAGAAGGGTAGAATGAGACCGGGTGCGCCGCATCCTTGAGTCCTTCGCTGTCGCCGCGGTCATAGTGTTCCTGACAGGACTGGTCCTCAACGCGATCAACGCGCCTGGCGTTGCCGCCTACGTCGGGGTGCTCGTCGCAACTTTCGGGGTCGGTCTTCACGCCCTCGCGCTGCCGCTGCGACGGTCCGTCACCCGGTTGCGCCGGGTGTCGGGATCCGGCGCAACGCCGGCAACTGGCTTCGCTCGAGAACCGTGTCGGTGCCGTGGCCGGCCAGCAAGGTCGTCAGCCGCTCCTCGAGCGGGAGCGTGTCGCTCCCGTCGGGGAGCACGACGACCACCCAGGCCAATGCCTTTCGCGCCGTCATCGCTTCATAGCGCGCCGTCGCGCCGATTGCGCGGTCCGACGTCAGCCCCGCCGTGCTGGTTTCGGCTCGAACCGGCACGCGGACATTGACGAGGACGTCCCGCTTTGCCGGATCTCTCGCTTGCAGCAGTACGTCGGCGGTGACGCGCTGCGGCGGGTGCTGCGCGGTCACCAGCGCGTCCAGATGCAGCTCGTAGCCGGTTCGCTCCGCCAGCAGTTCGCGCAACACCTCGCGGTGGACCGCGGGCGGAGCGTCTCCGGGCTCGCCGTTGACAGGGCGTCGCTCGACGTGATAAGTCGGTGCGGGCTGGCTGGGTGCTGGGCGACCGTAGCGCTCGACCAGCATCGCGAACTCTACGTGCGTTCGCTTGCCGTCACGCAGGGCGCTGAGGGAAGGGTCATCCTTGGCCCAGCGGACGACCTCACTGCGACCGCGGTCGTGCGCGAGCCTGAATGCCTGCTGGAGCGCCCAGAGTGCAACGTGGACCTTGATGTCCGGCGCCGGTCCTGGGCTCCGACCGGTCTGGTCAAGAAGGGCGTCGCGCGATGCTTCGCGCCCGTGGCGGGGGTGCCGTGCCGCTTCGAAGCATGCGAGGTTGTAGTAGGCGCGGTATGACCACGGGACGACCTCCACGCGGCTGAAGCGGAATAGCCCTGTCCAATTGACGATCGTCCCGCCGCGATGGCGCATGAGCGCCGAGACACGCTCATCGGGATCGTGGGTGTCGCCCGGAAGCAGCAGCCCCGCGACGATCAGCTCGACCGACGGGCGAACGGTGCTCAGCAAGAAGCGTTGTAATCGCAGCTCCTTCAGAGTCGGGCGCCGGTGGAACATCACCGACGAACGCTGACTAAGGGCATCGAGATAACGCAGCGCGACCGCGACGTGGCGGCTTAGGCGCAGCGCCTCGTCGCGCGCCTCCTCGTATCCCGGCCGGGGGAGTGCGGCGAGCTCACGCCGCCGCGAGGTCTCCTTGCTTGAACGGGTTGCAGAGTTCGCTCGCTGCGCCGTGAGCTGATAGGCGAGGCGGAAGTAGTTTGGTTCGAGCAGGAAGCCCTGAGGCGGCTTCAGCCGGGCCATCATGCGTTCTCGTTCTCGAAGTCCTCGAGCGACTGCGCGAGGATCTCCTCGGCTGTGTCGAAGTTGTTCGCTAGCCGGGCCAGGGTGATCGCGAGGTTAACCCTTGCCGCCCAGTTCTTGGAGTCGAGCGCGATGGCATGGGTGAACGCCTCGACCGCCGCGGGAGCATCTCCCGCGTCGTAGTTGTCGAGTCCCTCGCGAACGAGCGCATAGGACTCCGCCCGCTCCAGCGGCAAGTCACTGTCCGCCAGTGCTCGGGCGACCTCGTACTGCACCCAGACTGCAGCGGGCCCGGCGAGCGCGAGGTAGTCGCCCGCTACAGGATCGTGGCCAAGGGTGGGGCCCGGGATCGTGACCGCTCCGGACAGCTGCTGGCCGGTCTGGATGGATAGCGTCGCTGAAGCCGAGGGCCCTGAGGCCGGCTCGATCACGCCGGCGACCGACATGCGTTTGATGGGCAGTATCGAGACGACGAAACCGATGAGCGCCGCGACGACTTTCGAGTGGCCCCCGACCTGACCTAGTTTGTCGAGCGAGCTTTCAAGACCGCCGTCGCCGGACACGATGTCCGCGAGATCCTGACTACTCGTACCGAAATCAAGATTTTCGGTAAACGCGGCCTCGTTGTAGGCATCTTCGCGGAAACCGCTGTAGGCGCTCTCGGATGCGTGCTGTCACGGCGACACCGGATTTGTTCTCCGCACCTCCGCCGTCGGCAAGGTCGCCCAGCGACAGTCGCGGACGCAGGATCGTCCCAACCACCCAAAAATTCCGATAGCGCTTGAACACTGGACCGAAGTGGCCCAGCAGCAGCAGCGCCAGGCCGAGGAGCACCAACAGGCCGACGCCCGCGAGGACGTCCGGGAGGACAGCGATGAAACGAGCGAGACGCGCCGCGAACGCGCTGTCCACTGAAGTGAGGCCCCGCTCTCCGCATGAGTGCTTGCGAGAGTTCTTCTCAAGAGCGGACTTGTACGCCTTCTCGGCGTCGGTATCCCGGTCGACCCGTTCGTACGCGGCGCCTTGAGCGCAGAGCTTCGTCGCCTCGGCGTTGGTGTCCGCCGGCTTGGTGGCGTTGAGTGCCTTCAGCTGGGTGCGCGCGCATCGCAAAGTCGGCTCTGAGAGGAGCAGACGCGCGTATTCCTTCTTCGCTGCGGCGGTGGCGCCTGCATTCTTCAACGCAATGGGCGCGGCACATCGTCTTGCCTGCGCGTGGGCGCGGCTCACGTTCTCGCAGGTCGCGACGAGGGCGATTGCGACAATCACAACGACGCGGGCGACCACGGGACAACACTAACCGGGCGCGCGGCCCCCGTCAGGTTCCTGCCTGTTGTGAGTGCGCCTGCCGTGCATGATCGAAGAGCACTACGGCGCCCGAGAACGAACTGTGCCCTGGGCCACTTGGAGCTATGCGTGGCTGTCCAGGCGTGGCTGGCGAGGAGCGACTCGAGCGCCTCCCCGAGGCGAGCGAGGATAGTGCTGGATGCCGGTTGCCCCGGATCGTAGATCTGATCACTGTCGACCCGGCCAGTGTGTTACGCGAGTAAGCTGGGCCGATTATCGAGCACGCGGTGTAGATCATTCGATCCGAGGGCGACCTTCATAAGGGTCGGTCGGCGGTGTCCGGTTCCTGGGGAAACCCCGGCGGCTCGATTGCCTGGGGGAGCGAAAATGGACTTGCCGACCCGGATTGCTTTCCATGGAGGCTGTTGCGTAAAGCGGCGGCCGCGTCGAGCGAATGAGCGACGTGATGGTGCTGGCTGTGGGCGCGCGATCGCGCGGGGCCGGCCGCCGGTCTCAGGCGGCTGCGGGGGCGCTGGTGTGGCGCCAGAGCTCGAGGAGGTTGTGCGCTGCGTTGGTCAGGCGCCATTCCGAGCGGGCGGCCGATCTGCCGCGGCGTAAGAAGCGGTCGATGCGGCGGTTGAACTTGGTGTCGGCGAAGATCGGCTCGATCATCGTCTGTCGTTTGACGTAGAGCTCGCCGCCTGCGTCGGACTCCAGGACGCGTCGCATGAACGCGTAGAGCCCGCCGTCCCAGCCCGGCCGCGTCCCGGCGCGCTTGCTGGCGTCGGGCGGGATGAGCACCTGCATGCCGTCGGTGACCAGGTGTTCCATCTGGGCCTGGTGCCATTAGCCGGCGTCGGCCAACACGACATCGGGCGGCCGGTCGACGCCCGCGCGTAAGAGTTCCTCGCAGGCCGCGCGGATTATCGGCTCGAGGTGACCGAACTCCGGCGAGTCGACGGTCACGTCGGCGGCGATGACGATCTGATCTGCGGTGCAGACTGCCTGGGCGTTGTAGCCCTGAACCCACCCGCGCGAGGTCTTGACGTTGCGCGAGTCAAGGTCACTGAGGTTGATCTTCCCCGTCGGCGTCGGCGGCGGCGTGAACGGCTCAGGCGGCCGCCCGAACCTGCGGCCGTTCTTGTCGACGCCCCGGGCACGGTACGCCTCGTAGGCGGCGTTGGCGCGGCACTCGGTCCGGTGCTCTTCTTCGAGCCGACGCTTCGCCTCCCGCAGCCGATCGGGCCGGTCGCGAGCGATCGGCCTCGCCTCGTCCGCGCGCTTGTCGTCCAGACGGCGCTTAGCCTCGCGCAGCCAGCCGCGCCGGCCCTGCGCAGTGGAGAGCTCGGGCGGCAGCTCGTCGCCGCGCTCCTCACCGAACTGCGCGTCTTCTTCGGCGTCGACCTCGTCGGCCTCGGCGAGGATCTGACGCGCGATCTGCTCGAAGTCGCGCGTGGCGTGCGGCGCCGCGCTGGCGGCGATTTTCGTGCCGTCGACGGCGATCACCCCGACCCGGACCAGACCCGACTCGGCGCAGAGCGCGAGGACCTCACCGAACAGGTCGGCCAGCGCGGTCTCGTGACGTTGACGGAACCGCGCGATCGTCGTGTGATCCGGCGTCTGGTTGGCGCAGATGACCCGTGAGGCGACGTCCTCGACGCAACGGCGCTCCAGCCGCCGCGACGAGCGCTCGCCGATCGCGTAGCCGTAGAGCAACAGCGCGACCATCATCGCCGGATCGTGCGCCGGCCGCCCATGCCCGTCGACCCGATAGGCGGCATAGAAGGCGTGGCGTGACCCCCTGAGTTCGGTCCGGTCCTTGTGAGAGTTCTACCCGCCCATGATCATGGGCGAGGAAGGAACGATCACGATGAAGCGACGCAGGCACACCCCGGAGTAGGTGATCCGCAAGCTGCGCGAAGCGGACCGGATGCTCGGCGAGGGCAAGACGATCCCTGAGGTCGCGCGGGCGCTGGAGGTGTCGGAGAACACGTATCACCGGTGGCGCAACCAGTTCGGCGGGAT
>JAABUN010001766.1_pt1 | contig 44126 bp, 36 predicted proteins | sample 5559311 | NCBI WGS metagenome assembly JAABUN01 (sample SAMN10711877, study PRJNA513370) | rock metagenome | isolation source: Antarctica rocks | place: Antarctica: Victoria Land, Siegfried Peak sud
CCACGAAACCCGCCTGCATGGGTTAGGCCCGTCGCCGATGGGTTGCCTCCTCACCCGCGCAGGCGGGTTTCGTGGTGCCGCCGCACCCCGAGGCGCGGTGGTGGCAGAGCGCAGCGGGGCCGCAACCGCCTGCCGCCCCGCCGCACCCCCCTGCGCAAACTTCTGAACTGCACTCGGAGGTGATTGTTGGGGGGATGAGCGGGGGGCTAAATGAGGAGCGGGCGCGGATCCTTCGCGGCGGCTCAGGATGACAATTCCGTACGGGGTCGGCCACCTGCGTATGGATCTGTCATCCTGAGCCGCCGCGAAGGATCCGCGCCCGCTCCTCATTTAGCCCCCCGCTGCTTCGGTCCTTACACCGCCGCCGCGTGCGGCAGGATCGCCTTCGAGGTGACGTAGGGGCGGAAGCGATCGAGCAGGCGTGGCGGGAGTTGCCCGCAAATCGCCGTGCCAAACTCGTCGTAGTCCACCCGCTCCACGCGCCCTTCGCGCCGGAAGAGGTCCACCAGCGCGTTCTTGGCGTAGGGCACCGCGACGGTGACGGCGACGAGTTCGTTGTCGAGCAGTTGCTCGATGCGCGCGAGCAGGCCGTCGAGGCCGAGCTTCGCCGCCGCCGAGACGGGCACGTAATCGGGCGGGAAGTCGAGGTCGTGCGCCAGCGCGGCGGGGTCGACGCCCTCCTCCAGCAGATCGATCTTGTTCAGCGCCGTGATCGTCGGCTTGTCCGCCGCCCCGAGTTCTTCCAGGACTTGCCTGGTCGTCTGGGCCTGCTCGGCGGCGTTGGCATGGTTGAGGTCGAGGACGTGCAGCACGATATCCGCCTCGTTGATCTCCTCCAGCGTCGAGCGGAAGGCCGCGACCAGCGTGGTCGGCAGGTTGTTGATGAAACCGACCGTGTCGGTGATCAGGATCTCCCGGCCCGAGGGCAGGCGCACGCGGCGGGTCGTCGGGTCGAGCGTGGCGAAGAGCTTGTCCTCGGCCGGCTTCCCGGCGTCGGTCAGCGCGTTGAGCAGGGTCGACTTCCCGGCATTGGTGTAGCCGACGATCGCGACGATCGGCACCTCGTGGGTCCGTCGCCGCACCCGGTACAGTTCGCGCTGATCGTGGATCTTCCGCAGATCTTCCTTGAGCGCGCTGATCCGATCGCGCGCACGGCGACGGTCGATCTCGATCTGCGTCTCGCCCGGCCCGCGCAGGCCGGCCGCGCCGCCGGACCCCGTGGCCCCGCCGCCGCCGCCGGAGCCGGTCCCGCCCGTCTGGCGGGAGAGGTGGGTCCACATGCGGGTCATACGTGGGAGGCGGTATTCCAGCAGCGCGACCTCCACTTGCAGGCGACCCTCGCGCGTCTGGGCGCGCTGGGCGAAGATGTCGAGGATGAGGGCGGTGCGGTCGAGCACCTTCACACCCAGCGCCTCCTCCAGCCCGCGCTGCTGGCCGGGGGACAGCTCCTCGTCGGCGATGATCAGGTCATAGCCGAGATCGTCTTGCAGTTCCTTGATCTCGGCCAGCTTCCCCTTGCCGACGTAGGTGCCGGATTCGGGGCGCGCGAGCTTCTGCGTGACCGCGCCGACGACCTCGAGTCCCGCCGTCTCGGCGAGGCGCGCGAGTTCCTCGAGCGCGTCCTCGATCGACCACAGTGGCTTCTGCGCGCCGCTCTCCGCGCGCTCGACGCCGCGCAACGGCGAACGCCAATCGACCGCGATCAGCAGTGCGTGTTCGACCGGGGCTTTGGTGGAATAACTCAGTTTAGCCGTGGGGGTATCCTCCTCCGGGTGGTCCAAGGTCTGATGGTCCAAGCCGGGTGGTCCAAGGTCGAAAGGGGGACAGTTGCTCATGGACGATCGGACCATAATCATGCACGAAGCCTGCCACGCTGTCACCTGTCCGATTGATACGGTTTGATATGGTGGGTGGCTGTGCTATGTGGCAAGGGTGCATATCACTATAACGCGCAGGCGTGTGAGGATATTTCGGGTGGGGGTGGGTGTGGGGGCGGGGATGCGGTTCAGCGTCTTGCCTGGCACCAGTGCGAGCGCAGCAAGGCGCGGATTCTTCGCGGCGGCTCAGAATGACAATCCGTAGGTTATGGGCCGACAACCGACGATCTGTCATTCTGAGCCGCCGCGAAGAATCCGCGCCCACAGCCCCGAGGAGGCTCACAGCCCCCCCGTTTTTACCCTCCCTCTTCAGGGGAGGGTCGCCGCAGCGGCGGCGGGGGGAGGTCCGTCTCCCCCGCTACGCCCGCGCCCCGCTCGGCGCGAGGAAGCGCGCGGCCAGACGCACCACGGTCGCGTGGATCTCCGCGAGCGGCAGGCCGGTGGCGACGGCGAGGGCGGCGACATCATCGTATTCGGGCATGGCGGCGATCGGGTGGCCCTGCCACACCTTCAGTTTCACGCGCGCGGGGCCCCAGGGGGTCTCGACCGTCTCGAACGCGCGCCCGGCCTTTATCCGACCCATGGCGACCATGCGAACCCCGAGGGTGGTCGTCTGCTCGATCAGCAAGGCGGCGAGGGCGTCGGCCTCGGTGGGCGGGGCGAGGACGCCGACCGTGAGCGCCGGGCGCCCCTTCTTCATGATGATCGGCGTCAGCCAGGCGTCGAGCGCCCCGGCGGCGAGGAGGTGTTCGAGGAGGGGCGCGTAGAACTGCGGGTTCATGTCGTCAATGTTGGTTTCCAGCAGGACCACATCGTCTCGCTCGGCGTGCAGGTGGCGCGGCGGGGCGTCGTGCGCCGTTAGGGGTGTCGGTTCGTCGGCCTCGCCGAGCCAGAGGCGCAGCGCGTTCGCCCAGGGCAGCTCGCGCCGCCCGTAGCCGTAGCCGACCGCGCGCAGGCGTAGGGGCGGCTGGCGAAATTCGGCCAGGGCCGCGACGATCGCCGCGCCGGTCGGGGTGATCAGCTCGCGATTGGTCGCGGCCTCGCGCAGCGGCGCGCCCGCCGCCGCCAGGAGGGCCAGGGTCGCGGGCGCGGGGATAGGGATGATCCCATGCTGCGAGCGGGTGAAGCCGCGCCCGTCGCTGAGGGGCGAGCAGTAGATCGCCTCCACCCCGAGCAAGTGCAACCCCAGCGCCGCGCCCGCGATGTCCACGATCGAATCGACCGCGCCGACCTCGTGGAAGTGGACCTCCTCGACCGGGACGCCATGAATCTGCGCCTCGGCGCGCGCCAGGGCGGCGAAGATCGCCAGGGCCCGCACGCGCGCGGACTCCGGCAGCGCGCTTCCCTCCAACATGGCGCGGATCGCGCGCCAGGGGCGCTGCGGCTGCGGGCGTGCCGGATCGAGTACCACCGAGACGCGCGTGCCGCCGATGCCATGCTGGCTGACGTACTCGGCCTCCAGCGTGTAGCCATCGAGCGCGGGGATCCCCGCGCGTAGGCCGTCCGCGAGCGCGACGAGCGGCAGGCCCGCGTCCACCAGCGCGCCCAGGGTCATGTCGCCGCTGATGCCGCTCGGGCAATCGAAATAGGCGATCGTGGTCATGCGCCCGCCGGGACGACGTCCATGACGGCGACGGAGGGGGAGGCGACGGAGGGGGAGGCGACGGACGGGACGCGTCGGACCGGGCGGATCGGGCGCGGGGTGCCGCCCTCCTCCTCGGCGCGCAACTGGCCGCAGGCGGCCGCGATCGAGACGCCGCGCGACCAGCGGACGGTGGTGGCGATCCCCGCTTCGCGCAGCACGGTCGCGAAGCGGTCGATCGCGGCGTGGGACGGCGGCTGGAACGGGCCAGCCGGGGTGGGGTTGCAGGGGATGAGATTAACGTGGCAGAGGAGCCCGCGCAGCTTACGCGCCAAGATCTCGGCCAACTCGGGCGCGTCGTTGATCCCCTCGATCAGGATGTACTCGAAGGTGACGCGCCGCCCGCGCGCGTTAACATACCGACGACACGCCGCCAGGAGTTCATCGACCGGCCAGCGGCGGTTGAGCGGCACCAGCGTGGAGCGCAACTCGTCGGTCGGCGCGTGGAGCGAGACGGCCAGGTTCACCGCCTGCGGCTCGGTCGTCAGGCGGTCGATGCCGGTGACAATCCCGGCGGTGGAGAGGGTAACGCGCCGCGCGCCGAAGTTCAGCCCGGCGGGGTCGTTGATGATGCCGATGAACTTCAAGGTCGGGTCGTAGTTCGCCAGCGGCTCGCCCATGCCCATCAGCACCACATTTGTCAGCGTGCGCCCGGCGGCGCGGGCGCGACGGGCGAGGGTGACGACCTGGGCGACGATCTCGCCGGTTGTCAGGTTGCGCTCCAGGCCACCGAGGCCGGTCGCGCAGAAGGTGCAGCGGATGGGGCAGCCGATCTGGCAGGAGACGCAGGCGGTAACGCGGTCGGGGTAGAACATCAGCACCGCCTCGACGTGGCGATCGTCGGCGGTGGCGAAGAGGGTCTTGATCGTCTCGCCCTCCGGCTCGGTCAGCGCGACCTCGCGCACCTGACGGTAGGGGACGAACGGCAATTCCTCGGCCAGCCGGGCGCGGAGCGCGGCGGGGAGGTTGGCCATCTCGTCGTAGCGCTCGACCAGTTGGGCGTAGGCCCAGCCGAAGATTTGCTTCGCGCGATACCTCGGCGCACCCCAGGCCACGAGCGTCGCTTCGAGTTCGGCGAGGGTGAGGTCGTACAGGCTGAGCGCGATGGAGGCTGTCATCTGGTCCTGTTTCTCATATGCGCAACATGGTCGCGGTTAGCATGGTCGGTTGAGGAAACGCTACGCATCCCGCTCGCGACGGGCTACCGCGCGCCAGCATGGCAAGGATGGCGGCAGGGTCATGGTCATTATAGTGCCTGGCATCGTCGCCGTCATTGTATGAAGGAGCGTAAGGAATGCGCACCGCCGCCTGACACCCTCACCCCCGGCATCGCTGCGGCTCGCCACCCCCTCTCCCCATCCGAGGAGAGGGGGGAATCGCTGTCCTACCGCTGCTGGCGACGGCCGAGGAGCAGATTCCGGGCAACGCCGCCTCGCAATCAAGCGCCGCCTACCAACGGGGCCTCCCCCTCTCCTCGGATGGGGAGAGGGGGTGGCGAGCCGCAGCGACGCCGGGGGTGAGGGTGCCCCCCCGCCGCCGCACCCGCCTCTACGGCCCGAACAGTGGCTGGTTCCAGAGCCAGTAGCCGCCCCAGCCGACGGCGATGACAATCACGGTCAGGGTGGTGAGGCAACCGGAGAAGCAGCCCCCGGCGGTGCTGGCCCGCTTGCTGAACAGGCCCCGCCCCGTCAGGAAGAAGAAGAGGACCGCGATCACGCCGAGGGCCGCGCTGCCGATGATCAGGTAGGGCCGCCAACCGTCGGGGGCCGCGCTGGTGGCCCGCGCGGCGGTGATCGGCAGGCCGGTGCTGACCCCTTCGGTCGAGGCCGTCACCGCGTAGGTCGTCGGGGCCTTGCCGAGGTCCTGGCGACTGACCCCCACCTTCCAATTCCCGACCGCCGGATTGGTGAGCGTCAGGATGGCCGTGGTGCCGCTCTTCGCCAGCGAGACGCCCGGCGAGGCTTTGGTCAGCACGCGCCCGTCGGGGCCGGTCAGCGCCAGGTCGATCGTGGCGTCGGGCGTGGCGGTGCGATAGGCCATGCGGAGCGACTGGCTCCCCTGCGGCACCGCGATCTGCCCCGCGCTGAGGCTCTGCCCCGCGTTGATCGTCCCCTCGAAGCGAGCGAGTACCATGCCGCTGTTGAAGCTCTGATAGGAGAGGAGGGCGTTCGCCAGCGCGGTGGGGCTGTCCGCGAAGAGGTAGGCCCCGTTGGTCGCCTGCGCCAGTTCGCCGAGGAAAAGTTCGTCCACCGTCTGCGGCACGAGGCCGAAGCCGACGGTGTAGATCGGGATGCCGCGACTCTTCGCCACGGCGGCGGGGCCGCTCAGGATTTGCTCGTTGGTTAGGCCGTCGTTGTTGAAGCCATCGGTGAGGAGGATGATCTGCTTCCGCGCGCCGGGCGTGGCCGGGGCGGTGCCGAGTTGGTCGAGCGCGGCCTGGAGTCCCGCGCCCATGTTGGTGCCGCCGCCCGTTTTGAGGGTGTCGAGCGTCTGTCGGGCGGTGGTGAAATTGGCGGTGAGCGGCTGATTGATGCCGAGCGCGCTGTCGAAGGTGATCAGGGAGACGCGGTCGCTGGTGCCGCTGCTCTGGCGGCTGAGTTCGAGGAGGTCGAGGTAGCCAGCGGCGGCGCGGCGGGCGGCCCCGAGGCGCGATTGCTCGGCCAGGTCGAGATTGTGGGTCTGGAGATATTGCTCGACATCCTGCTGCAACTGGAGGAGCTTGACCCCCGAGCCGACGCCGTTGAGCACCTCGCGCGGCGAGCGTTTCTTCTGGCCGCCCTCGGCGAGCGCGATCAGTTGCACGAGGCTGTCGCGGTACTCGTCGCGGTGGGGGAAGTCCTGCGGGATTTCGGCGAGGATCTCCATGCTCCCGGACACGTCGATCACCAGGGCCACATCGGCGGAGGCGAAGGCCGCCGCCGTTCCCGGTGGCGCGACGAGCGGCAGGAGGAGCGCGGCGAGCAGCAGGGCGAGGAGGGCCGACCGTCCCACGCCGCGACCAGGGGTGCGTGCAACGGTGCGCGACATGAGGACGGCTCCCTCCGATACGAAGCTGGCTGTGCCCGCCGCGATCTATCGTCGCCGGGCGGATGCGGGCCACAGCACAATCTACGTAACGCGGCGGACAATGATTTCTTGGCACTGGCAAGGGGGCATTAAGCCGACCGGGCCGCAGCAATACGCCGCAGCCCGGTCGGGAGGGGAGGGAGGAGGAGAGAAGTCGGCCTTTGCAGCCCGTCTTCATCTTTGTATAACGCCTGCGCATCGCGGGAGGTGACAGCCGGGACGCGACCGCTTTTCGCACCCCTGCGTGCCCCGCCCGGCGTCTGACCGTCGGGGCGCGTGCTACAATCGGTGGGCTACGTTAGGCACCCACACCCTGGCCGATCGACACGCCAGCACCAAGGGAAACGATGCCGCGAATCTTCCTCGCCTGCCGCCAGGTCGGCGCGACCCTTCGCAACTATGCCGCCGCGACGCTGCTGAACCTCGCCCTCGTCAGCACCGTGCTCACGCCGCCCGCCCGCCCGCCCGCCGCGCACACGCGGGTCGTGCGCGACAGTCGGCGCTTCCGCGACACCGAGCTGGTCCCGCTCGGCGCTGGCGACGTGGGCATACTCAGCCTGCCCTACGCGATGCGATGCGAGGGCGTGACAGGGGGCGTGGCGATCGGGGCGAACTGAGCCGGGGGTTGCGGACGCGACGCCGCTCCTTCCTGTGCGGAGCGGCAGGAGCGGGGATACGGCGTCACCAGAACCCGCCGATGATCGACCCCCACAGCGCGCCGTGCCGCATCGACCTCGTGGCCGATCGTCCGACCAAACGCCCCTGAACTCGGCGCGCGTCGCGATGAGCGCACGCCGGGCCGACCGCACGAAAGGATAGCGAGTCATGGACTGGAAGCTGGAACTGGTGGTCGTGCCCGTCACGGACGTGGACCGGGCGAAGCGTTTCTACAGCGAGCAACTCGGCTTCGCGGTCGACCACGACACCCGCGTGAGCGACGACATGCGCGTGGTGCAACTGACCCCGCCCGGCTCGGCTTGCTCGATCGCCCTGGGCACCGGCATGACCGCGATGTCGCCGGGCGCGTTGCAGGGAGTTCAACTCGTCGTGTCCGACATCGCGGCGGCCCACGCGGCGTTGGTCGAGCGCGACGTGGCGGTCAGCGCGGTCCAGCACTTCGGGGAGAGCGGTCTAACCGACGGGCCGGGCGGCGATTGGAACTCGTTCATCTTTTTCAGCGATCCCGACGGCAACGGCTGGGCGGTGCAGCAGCGCCCAGCCCGCGGCTGACGCCGCAGCACATTCGCCCCATCCTCACCCTCCCTTGTAGGGGAGGGTCGCCGCCGCAGCGGCAGGGGCACGTAAGGCCCGCCGCAGCGGGCGAGCGAAACGGGGCCGGGGAGAGGTCCGTCCCCCCTACTGACTACCGACTACCGTCTACCGACTCCCCCGTCCCCCCTTACGCCTTACGCCTTACGCCTTACGCCCCCCGTCCCCCTCACCGATTGCCCAGCCGGGACAACCGGAAGCCGACCGCCTCGATGATCCGCACCACTCGGGCGCGGGCGTCGAGCCAGGGGCGGCGGGTGACATGACGGTAGACCAGCCAGAAACGCTCGCTGGTGAAGATCCCGCGATAGTAGCCATTCTCGGTCACCGGGATCGCCCAGCGACCGGTGGCGATCATCCGCTGCTGCACGTCGTAGACGGTATCGTCCACGTCGGCGACCGTCGCCTCGGCGTCCATCAGCTCGCGGACGGTGCGGGAGCGGCTGGCACCGCCGTTCAGCGCCTGCATCACCTCATGCCGCCAGAGCATCCCCAGCACGCGACCATCCTGATTCACCACCGCCACGTCGCGCGGCCCGCCCCGCAGGGCGTAGGGGAGGGGGTGGTTCTCGTTCACGCCGCCCAGATCCCAGAGGATGAACTGCCCCACGCGCAGCTTCTGCATCGTGTCCTCGACGCGCACGGCGGTCCCCTCGATGAAGGCGGCGACGACCACGAAGATCGCGATCAGGAGCAGCGACGGTGCCTGCAACGCGAGGCCGCCGAGCGCCAGCGCGACCCCGAGCAATTGGCCGATCACCACCGCGATGCGCGTGGCTGTGAGGCGCGCGATGAAGAAGCTGAGGAAGGCGCGCAGGATACGCCCGCCGTCCATCGGGAATGCCGGCAGGAGGTTGAAGAGGACGAGCATGATGTTGGTGAAGAAGAGGTAGAGGATGAAGCCGGTCGGGCTGACCTCGGTGAGATAACCCAGGAGTTCCACCGGGTGCGTCACCCCGTTCGCCGCCGCGATCAGCACGGTCGGGGGCGCGAAGAGGGCGGCGATCGCCAGATTCACCGCCGGTCCTGCGGCCGCGATGGCGATCTCGCGTCGCGGCTCGGCCGGGATCTGCTCAATGCGCGCGACGCCGCCGATCGGCAGCAGCGTGATATCGCGCACTCCTATACCGTAGTACAGCGCCACGAAGCTGTGGCCCAGCTCGTGCAGAACCACGAACGCGAAAAGGAGCGTCATCAGGATGAGGCCGAAGCCGACGCCGATCAGCCCACCGTCGCCGACATAGCCCCAATTGAAGATGGTCCAGGGGAGGACGAGCAGAAAGGTCGGATGCACCTTGATCTCGATGCCCCGCACATGCCCGATAACGAACGCTTTGCCCACGACCCCCTCATCTCCCCGGAGGTCTCGGCCTCGCGGGCGATGATGTCACGTATCCCGGCGCATCACCCGGCGCATCACAGACGAGAACGGCGCGGCAGTGACAAACAGTTATGGCTACTATAGAACAGAACGTGGCGAGATGCATGTTTGTTGCTTCACTTCGGGAGATGACCCATGGGCGGCGCGACCCCTCCGTCTGAAACGGTGCGAGCTGACGCGCGCAAGCCGGTACGCCCTCGCTTCGCCGCGTTACGCTCCAGGAATTTCACCATTCTGTGGCTGGGATTGATTGTCTCGACGGCGGGAGCCCAGATGCAGCAAGTGGCGAAGGCATGGCTCATTGTCCAGGGTAACACCTCGCCATTGCCCCTGGCCGTGCTCGGCCTCTTCTATGCGGGGCCGACTATCCTCCTCGCGCCGCTAGCCGGGAGCCTGGCCGACCGTGTCGACCGCATCGCGCTACTCAAAACCACCCAAGCTTTCGCGGTCATCCAGCCGTTGATCATGGCGGGACTCCTGGCAACGAACCACGCCCCGCTCTGGGTGCTGTATCTCGACACCGCTGTGGTCGCCTCGATCAACGCTTTCGCGTCGCCCGTGCAGCAGGCGCTACTCCCGGCGCTCGTCCCGCGCGAGGACCTCCTGAATGCGACCACCCTCCAGTCGCTTGTCTGGACCGGCTCCCAGTTCATCGGCCCGGCCCTGGGCGGGGTGTTGCTCGGCCCGCTGGGTGCCGCCTGGGTCTTCGCGATCAACGGATTGTCCACGCTCGCGGTGCTTGCCGCCCTCTCCAGCCTGCGGGGTGTGCCACCGCGCGCCATGACACAGCCTGGCAGGCCTGGGAGTCATGGTGGCGCACTGCCCTATATTTGGGCGAATAGACCGCTGCTTGCCCTGCTCGCGCTGCTCGCCGCGATCATCGTGCTGACGGGCCTCTATCAAGTTTTATTACCCTTCTCTGCGCGCGATATCTGGCATGTGGGTGCTGAAGGATATGGGCTGTTGCTCTCCGCGGCGGGGGCTGGAACGCTACTCGGCGGCTTTGGTCTCGCGGCCATCGGTGAAATCCGACCGAAAGCGCTGATCAGCATCGCAGGCACCCTGCTGATGAGTTGCACCCTGCTCGGCCTTGCCTACGCCCCGTCTTACGCCCTGGGGTTGACGCTGTTAGTGGTGTTCGGGGCGATCGGTGCCGTAACCGGCAGCATCCTCACGACGCTGTTGCAGCTGGGCGTACCAGACGCCATGCGCGGCCGCGTGATGGCGCTTCGCTATCTCCTCTCCGTGAATATGACCTACGTTGGAGGGCTGATCGGGGGCGGTCTGGCGCAAGCCATCGGGCCGACAGCGGCACTCGTATGTGGGGGCTTCGCCGTAGTAGGGATCGTACCAGTACCGGCACGCCAAATTTGGTCGGCGCAGCGAGAAGCGGAGCGTTCCGCCGAGCACGTATTGCCAGGGGTAATCTCCTGACACGCTGACGGCAAAGCGCGGCGGGGTCCGTCACCAGTTGCGGCCACCAGTGGCGGCCACCAGGCGCGGTGGTCCAGAGATGCTCCAGCGATGCTCCAGCAATGATTCAGAAACCTACGCGGTCTTGGCAGGGACTTGTTCGGGGTGGTTGGCGCGGATTCTTCGGCTGCGGCCTCAGAATGACAGATCGTACGTGGTCTGCCATTGGCGTGCGGAATTGTCATTCTGAGGCCGCAGCCGAAGAATCCGCGCCTTCCTATGCGATGGTGCAAGATAGCGGAACGCACCCGTTCCTCTGCACCTTCCTAAACGGAACCGCCCCCACCCTATCCTGAATGCAACCAAAACGCCTTCCCGCGCGTATTTCTTCCATGGAGCGTTGTTGCCGGCGCAAGGAGAGCGCGTCACGATGATCGAACGAACGATGACCCAGGCCCTCGGGGCCGGGACAGCCAGCGCCGCGACCGCGCCGACCGTGGACGATCTGCTCGTGATGCGCGCACGGCGTGGCGACGCTGCGGCCTTCTCCGAGATTTTCGAGCGCTATCAGCACCGTATCATCAACTACATCTACGGCCTGGTCCACGACCGGGAACTCGCCAACGATCTGGCCCAGGAGAGTTTCCTCAAGGCGTACAAGGCGTTGCCGCGCATGGACGACGACCTGCGCCTGGCCCCCTGGCTCTACCGTATCGCCGGCAACACGGCGTTCAGCGCGTTGCGGCGACGGCGGTTGATCCGCTGGCTCCCTCTGCTGAACGACGGCATGGTGACGAGCGACATGGACGGCACCATCGCCGAGGCCGAGGCGGTCCACCGCGCGCTGGCGAAGCTCCCGACGAAGTACGCGGCGCCCCTCCTGCTGCACAGCCATGAGGGGCTGTCGTGCAACGAGATCGCCGCGATCCTTGGCATCTCGGCCGGGGCGGTGAAGACGCGATTATTCCGGGCGCGCGAGGCCTTTCGCGTGGCCTATGGGCAGGACGCGGCGGGCCAGACGCTCGCCGTCGGTATCGAGCAGGGGGTGGAGTAGGCCGATGACACCGGTCGCCCGCGCCGATTGTCGGACCATCGCGCCGCTGTTGGCACGCTATAACGACCCCGATCTCTCCGAAGCGGAGCAGATCTGCCTCAGCCTGCATTTGTATCGGTGCCCGGTCTGCGCCGAGCGCCTGCGGGAGTATCGCGCGCTCGACGGTTGGCTGCGGGTCATGCCCGCCATCACCATCGCGCCGCAGGTGCGGTCGGCGGTCCTGCAGCAGATCGCCGCGACCGCTGGCGCGGACCCGCACGGCCACGCCGCGACCATGACCTGGCGTCAGAGCTGGCCGACATTCACGGTCGCCCTCTCGCTGGTCGCCTTCGTTTTGGTGGTCGGCCTGACGACCGGCTCCCCCCCGCGCCTCGAAGCCAATCTCGCCGCGACAGCCGTGACGCGCGAGGCGTTCAACCCCGCGCTCGGTCCTGCCCTCAGCCCCGCGCTCGCGACGACCTTCCTCGCCGCGACCCCGACGCGCGTGGTCGGCGGTTTCGCGGTCGGCGGCGTCGCGGTCGGCGGCATCAATGACACCCTGGCCGTGAAGTTGCCGATCGCGAAGCCGCAACCGACGCGCCCAGCGGCGGTCGTGGCCATCATCCGCTCGATCGATACGACCGAGAGCCGGATCACCGTGACCCTCGACGGCGCAAAGGTGGACGAACGGCTGGCCGTGATGGGTGACACCGCGATCGTGCTGGCCGATGGGCGACCCGGCACGCTGTCCGACTTGGCGATCGGCGCGCAGGTACGCCTCCAGCGCGAGATCAGCATCACCGGCGGCCTGGTGGCGCGCGAGATCCGCCTCCCGCGCTGACCACCGCCCCGCAGGTATCCCGACAGGCAATGCACCCGTCCTGCCTGACGCCCCGCGCGACAATTGATTCGCGCGGGGCTTTGAGGTTTTTCCGCACGGCGACCTCGCGTATTGCGCTTCCCCGATGGGTAAAATGCTGTCAATTGTCTTTCGGGAAGTCACTGGATCGCGATAAGACAGCAAGAACGGTGCCAACGTTGTGCGTGGGTGTCCTTTTGGCGGTATACTGCCTGTGGTGGGGAAGTCGCGTCGCGGTCGCCGTCGATGCCGCCAGCGGATACATGTGGTCGCCAGCAGTATCCCCGCCAGTGTCACCACCGTCGGGGACACGCCTGGGGGTAGCTGCCGGAGCGGCGGAAGCGACGAAGGGACAGCAGTATGGGTATGCGTATGGACATCGGCATGGACATGTCCGCCGAGATGCGGGCCTGGGTCTCGCCGAGTCTGATCGAGGCCAACTACATCCTCAGCCTGTCGCGCCAGGAGTTGCAGGAGGTCATCCGCGAGGAGATGCTCGCCAACCCGGCGCTGGAGATGGAGGACAAGGACACCTGCCCGTTATGTGGCGGCGTCGTGGACGGGCCATTCTGCTCGGTCTGCCTGACGAGCCAGCAGATGGAGCGCCAGGAGACGAGTTACGAGGACCACCCGGAAATCCTCACGCAGCAGTCGCCCAACGGCATCGCGGAGGAGGACTTCGACCCCCTGACGCTGATCGCGTCCGAGCGGAGCCTGCCGGAACAGATCCTCTCCGACGTGCGCACCCTGTTGGAAGAGGACGAGATCCCGATCGCCGAGTGGCTGGTCGAGAGCCTGGATGAGCGCGGCTATCTCACCATCTCCACCGCGGCGGTCGCCCGGCAGTTCGGGGTGTCGGTCGAGACGGTCGAGGAGATCCTGGACCTGATCCAGCAGATCGCGCCGATCGGCGTGGCGGCGCGCGACATGCGCGAGTGCCTGCTGCTGCAATTGGAGTACCTGGAGCGGAACAACGCGACGATCCACCCGGCGGTCCGGCGGATCACCGAGGACCACCTGGAAGCGTTGGGGACGCATAAATATGGCTACATCGCCGGGAAACTCGGCATCAGCACCGACGAGGTCGAGGAGGCGCGCGATTTCATCCGTAGCCAACTGAGCCCGTTCCCGCTGCAAAGCCAGGAGGCGCGCTCCTGGAAGAGCCCGAACAGCGCCCCCTACGTCGCGCCGGATGTGGTCATGTCCCTCCAGGAGGGGGAGCTGATCGTCGAGGTGGTGGAGGCGCGACATTTCTACCTGCGGATGAGCCCGCTGTACGAGCAGATGGCGGTCTCGTTCGCGCAGAAGGGCGCGGCCAACGCCGGGGTGAGCGATTCGGACAAGAAGCACGTCCGCGATTTCAGCGGGCGCGCGAAGATTTTCATCGCCAATATCCACCAGCGCCGCGAGACGCTGCGCAAGATCGCCCACTGCCTGATCGACCTGCAAGAGGACTTCCTGCGGGGCGGCGTGCGCGAGTTGCGCCCGTTGACGCGCGCGCTCGTCGCGCAGCAGGTCGGGGTCCACGAATCGACGGTCAGCCGGGCCACGGCGAACAAGTATGTGATGCTGCCGACCCGCAAGGTCATCCCGTTCAGCGACTTCTTCACGCCGTCGCTCTCGATCAAGGATGTCATCCGCGAGATGGTCGTGAAAGAGCGCGCGAAGGGGCAGCCGCTGACCGATCGCGAGATTTGCAGCCGCCTCCTCCAGCAAGGCATCCGCATCGCCCGTCGCACGGTGGCGAAATATCGCGCCGAGCTCGGCATCCTCCCCTCGACCATGCGCTGACACACGCGTACGCGCACACGCGACGCTGGAGGGGGCGATCACGGCACGTTCACGCTGTGATTGCCCCCTCCTCTATGCTCTGTCGTGGGCTTCCTGGCCGCAGCCCCTAGCGCCGCGTTTCACAAATGTGTGCCAGGTTGGCTGGATCCGTCCTCCCCTCCCTTTTAGGGGAGGGTCGCCGCCCGCAGGTCTCTGGACCACCGCGACAGGTGGCGGCAAGGGCTGAGAGGAACGGGGCCGGGGAGGGGTCCGTCCCCGCTACCACCCCTGCTCGCGCAACGCATCGAACGTGCGCCAGGCGTCTTCGCGCGGCACAACCTCGATGGTCACACGCGGCGCGGGGGCCATGTCGCGCACCGCCTCGTGGAAGGCGCGGAACGACATGGAGCCGCTGCCCACCGCCCAATGCCGGTCGTAGCGACCATCGTTGTCGTGGAGGTGGACATGGCGCAGGTGGGGTCGCAGTACGGCGAGCCATTCATCGAGCGCGTAGGTCGGGCCGTACAGATTGGCGTGGCCGACATCGAGCGACAGGCCGAGATTGGGCAGATTGATCGCGTCGGCGAGGTCGGCCAGTTGGCGCGGATTGGTGTCGTAGATGTTCTCGACCGCGAGCGTGACGCCGTACGCTGTGGCCGCGTGCGCCAGATCGCCGAAGTACTCGACCAGGCGCGCGGCGCGCTCCGTCTGGCGCACCGGCAGGGCCTCGCGTGTCGGGAAGTCGCTGTGGACGACCATCAGGTCGCAGCCGAGCGTCGCGGCGACCTCCAGCGATTGCTGATGTCGCCGTCGGGCGAAGGCGACCACCTCCGGCTCCACCGCGCTCGGGTGCAGATCGATGAACGCCCCATGGAGGCATTTGCCGCCGGGGAAGTCGCGCAACGCCTCGGCCCAGCGCCGAGCGTGCGCCTGATAGTCGCCCTGCCAGGTAGACACGGCAATGAAGTCGGTGATCTCGACGCCCAGGCCGTATTTGCACAGGCGCGGGAGATCGTGCAGCCCCGCCTCGCCCCCGACCGACATCGCCAGCGTGAGGGCGCGCGGCTGCGCTATGGGCGTGGCCGCGTGCATCGTGGTGACCGGCTGCGACATGACGTTGCCTCCATTCGCGATCTCAAGGCCGGGCTGGCCGTATTTCACCCGGAAGCTGTAGGGCCGAAGAGCCAAGCGATTGTAGCGGCCCATCGTTAAGGGTGGCTTAAGGGGGAGCAAACGGAGCGTTAATCTTCTGGGACAGGAGGTTAAACGCCGCGCGCCCGCAGGAAGACTTTCCTGCGGGCGCGCGATGGCTTTCATGGCGGCGGTTTCCCGGCTGTGCCAGTCCACAAATCGGGCGGGCACCGCCGGTCGGGACGTTACGGCGCGACGCGCGTGCCGTCGCCGACAAAGCCGACCGTCTCGGCCTGCATGTTACCGAACCCGAAGCCGATGTTCTCGGCGGTGCCGGCCTCGCGAACCAGCGTCATGGTGAAGGTGTAGGTGCCGGGGGCGAGCGTGAAGACGCGCGAGCCGGAGAAGTCAACCCGCTCGGCCGGGCCGGGGGCGACGATGGCGAGGGGGTTCGCGCCGACAACGGTGCGGGTCACGACCTGAGGGTTGACTGCCGGGGTACCACCCGCCGTCTCGCCGTCAACCGTGATCTCGCCGCGCACCAGACAGGGGCATCCTGGGTTCTGAGTAGCGACGGCGGTAGAACGCGCGAAGGCGTAGCCGGTGAAGTCCACCTTCACGAGCGTCTTCGAGCCGCCGGTGACGCCGGGCACGACCAGGGTCACATTCATGTAAGGCTTCGACGGCCCCGCGCCAAGGTTGTCGGTGACGTTATCGCCAGCCGACGGACGCGACGTGAAGGCGATCCGGTTCAGGGCGGCGGTGCGGGCCAGGAACGAGGCCATCTCCTGCCGGGTCACATTGTTCGTCGGCGCGTAGATGCGCTTGGTGGGGTCATTGGGGAAGGCCGGGTCCTGGAAGCCGTTGGTGATGCCGAGGTTGTAGATCGTGTCGATGTCGCCGTTGTGGACGCTGCCCGTTTGCAAATCCGGGAAAGGGTTGGCCGCGAGGATCGACAGCGGCACCAGGGCCACCAGCAACGCGGTCACGCCGAGCGCGACGAAGCGGCTCCGCTTCTTGCCGGGCAGCCGCAAACGACGAGATGTGGTCGTGCGCTCCGCACGAAGCGCGGCCAGTTCCGCCTCCTGGGCATCCAAGCGATCGAGGACATCCTGCATGGTCCGATCGGTCATCGTCACCCTCCAAAGCTAGTCGTATACTCGCTGCACCGTGGCCCACTTCCCATCGCCCCTCCAGACGACCCGCACATACGCCGCTCGCGCTTGCGAACTTCGCTAGATTGCATCTCCGCGCGACCATAGTCAAGTCAGCCGCGCCGACCGATGTTGGCATGGTTGCTTCGCGCTCGTGGACAAGAGGCCGAAGCGCCGGTGCCTGCCGTTCACGTTCGCAGGTTCGATCGGGACCGTTTCACCCTCCCCGCGTCGGGGAGGGTCGCCGCCGCAGCGGCGGGGAGAGGTCCCCCCTCGACCCCGCACGGCACGCCGCCGTTCATCCCTATCTACACGCAGAGAGCAATAGCGGATGTATCGCGCACAGCCGGTGTCGGTCAGTCGGTGGCCTGCTGGCCATGTTCGCGAACCCAGGCGTGCGCGGCTTCCAGACGACGCACGCACAGCTCCTGGCCGAGGACGCGCATCATCTCGAACAATCCCGGCGTGGCGGTGCGACCGCTGAGCGCGGCCCGCACGAGCATGAAGAGTTGCCCCCGCTTTAACGCCAGCGGTTCGAGCAGGGCATCCAGGCGTTCCTGCGTGTCGGCCTCGTTGGTCACGTCGCCCGCACGGAGGGCCGCGATCGCGGCGGGGAGGGCCACGTCGGCGATCTCGGGCGTCAGCTTCTGCTTCTTCGGCAGCAGCACGTCGCGCGTGTACGCGACCTCGGGCGTGAAGAAGTAGGCGGTCATCGCCGGGATTTCGCTCAACCGCTTGATCCGCTCCTTCTCCAACGCCAGCACCGCGCCGATGTAGGCGCGCGGCGTCTCATCGCTCACGACCCCGGCGGCGCGCAGGAAGGGCAGGGCGCGATCGATCAGGTCATCGAGGGTCAGGAGGTGGTTGATGTAGTGGCCGTTCATCCATTCCAGCTTCTGGTGGTCGAAGATGGCCGACGACGCCTTCACGCGGTCGAGATCGAACTTCTCGACTAATTCCTCCTTGGAGAAAATCTCGGTCTTGTCGTCCCATGACCAGCCGATGATCGCCAGATAGTTCAGCAGGGCTTCGGGCAGGATGCCATTCGCCTCGAATTCCTGGATACTCGTCGCGCCGTGCCGCTTCGAGAGTTTCTTGCGGTCGGTGCCGAGCAGCAGGACCATGTGCGCGATGGCCGGCATCGGCCACGCGAACGCCTGGTAGAGCAGGATGTGGAGCGGCGCGGTCGGGATCCACTCCTCGGCGCGCAGGATGTGGGTGATCGCCATCAGGTGATCATCCACCACATTCGCCAGATGGTAGGTGGGGAAACCATCCGACTTCAGCAGGACCGCATCCTCCAGCGTGCGCGCCTCGACCGTGATCTCGCCGCGCACGAGATCGGTGAAGCCGATCGATCCTTCCAGCGGCACCTTGAGCCGTACCACCCCCTGCTCGCCGCCCTCGCGACGGCGGCGGGACTCGCCCGGCTCGAGGTCGCGGCAGTGGCGATCGTAGCCGGTCGGCAGGATGTTCGCGGCCTGCCGCTCCTGCCGCACCGTCGCCAGTCGCTCCGTCGAACAGAAGCAGTAGTAGGCGTGGCCGTGCTCAACCAGCCAGTCGGCGCTCTGCCGATACAACTCCTGCCGCTCGCTCTGGAGGTAGGGGCCATAATCGCCGCGCTCGCGCCCGTCGATCGGGGTGCCGTCGGCGTTGATTGCCATCCCCTCGTCCCAGTCCAGTCCGAGCCAGGTCAGCCCTTCGGTGATGCTGGCGAGCGAGCGTTCCACGAGCCGCTTGCGATCGGTGTCCTCGATGCGTAGCACCACGGTCCCGCCATGGTGGCGCGTGAAGAGCCAGTTGAAGAGGGTCGTGTGCGCCGAGCCGACGTGGAGATCGCCGGTCGGACTCGGCGCGAAACGGGTGCGTAGCGGTGCCGAGGTACTGCCTGTCATCGTCGTTTCCCTTTCCCCGCCCGGCAACAGGCCCGCCAGCCGGACCACCGCCGCCCCATCAAGCGTATCGGGCCAATGCTACTCGGGAAGGGCCGGTTGGGGCAACGCAGGGGTGAGGCACCCAACTGTCCCGGACTGAAACTATTGGACGTGCCGTGTGTTAGAATAATGGGGATAGCACACCAAATCGGTTGAGGCCCACAGGGCGCTCGTGTGACATGTGGAGGATTGCGACTTTGCGTCTCAGACCATGGTATCTGCTGATCGTCATCGCCGTGCTCGCCCTGGCGGCGGGCTGGCTTGTCTACCCGCAAGCGGTGCTCGATCCCTTCAACTGGAAACGCAATGTCGCCATTCGCGAAGGGCTCGACCTCCAGGGCGGGCTCCAGGTGTTGCTGGAGGCGCGTCCGGCGGCGGGCAAGTCCGTGACGGCGAGCGAACTTGCCGGCACGCGCGACACGATCGAGCGGCGCGTCAGCGGCCTCGGCGTGAGCGAGCCGGTGATCCAGACGCGCGGCAATAATCAGATCATCGTCGAACTGCCCGGCCTGAAAGACCCGCAGGAAGCGGTGAAAATCCTGCGCGAGACCGCCCTCCTGGAGATCGTCTCGTCCGGCACCACGCCCCTCCAGGTCGGACAGACGGTCACCACCTCGCTCGGTGGTCCCATCACCCCCGCACCAGGGCGCGCATCCGCCACGCCTGGGGCGAGCGGCACCCCGGAGGCCGCGCCCGCCCCGGTCGCCCCGGTCGCCCCGACCGGCCCGACCTACCAGACGGTCGTCGCGGGCAAGGATCTGGAAGACGCCTTCCCGACGACTAATCAGGTCGGGTCGATCGTCGTCGGCTTCCGACTGAAAGGCGGCGCTGCCGATTCCTTTTACACCTTCACCAGCACCAACATCGGCAAGTACATGTCGGTGGTGGTCGACAAGCAGGTGATCAACACCGCCTCGATCAACGGCGCGATCAGTTCGCAGGGGATCATCGAGGGCATGTCGTCGGCCGAGGTCAATAAGCTGGTTCTCCAACTGAAGTCCGGCGCGCTCGAAGTGCCGCTGGATGTGGTGCAGAGCCGCACGGTCGGCCCGACCCTCGGCGCTGAATCGATCCGCAAGAGCATCGAGGCGGGCATCGTCGGCCTGAGCGTGGTGGCCCTCTTCATGATCTTCTACTACCGGCTGCCGGGACTCCTCTCGGTCGTCGCGTTGCTGCTCTACACCCTCTTCTCGTTCGCGATCTTCAAAATGCTCGGGGTGGTCCTGACGCTGGCCGGTATCGCGGGCTACATCCTCTCGATCGGGATGGCGGTGGATGCCAACGTGCTGATCTTCGCCAGGATGAAGGAGGAGTTGCGCTCACGGCGCACCCTCTCCGCCGCGATCGAGGGCGGCTTCGACCATGCCTGGCCGTCGATCCGCGACTCGAACGTCTCCACGATGATCACCTGCGGCATCCTCTACTGGTTCGGGCGTATCGTCGGGGCGAGTATTATTCAGGGCTTCGCGCTGACCCTCTTCATCGGCGTGGCGGTGAGCATGTTCACCGCCGTCACGGTCAGCAGGACCTTCCTGCGCCTGATGGTTGATACCGGGGTCGCCAGGCACCCCCGCTGGTACGGCACCGATGTCGCCGCCCCCGCGCCCGCGGGCGACTAACCCCATGCCCGACCCACTCTCGCCCGACCCACGTTCGACCTTCGACCCTCGACCTTCGACCCCCCAGTGAGGCCCCTGTGATCAATATCGTCGGCAACCGCAAGTGGTTCTTCCTCGCCTCCGTGCTGATCGTGATCCCGGGTTTCGTCTTCCTCCTGCTCGGCGGGCTGAAGCTGGGGATCGACTTCACCGGCGGCACGATCTGGGAATTGCAGTTCAAGCAGCCGGTGGATTCGCTGGCGATCCGCTCGGTCCTCCAGGAAAGCGGCTACGACGGTTCTTCGGTGCAGATCGCCGAGGGGACCACCGCGCTGATTCGCGGGCCGGAGCTGAAAGAAGGCTCGGAACAGAAGTCCCAACTGACGACCGCGCTGCGCGGGCGGCTCGGGGAGTTCACCGAACTCCAGATCCAGACGGTCGGCCCGACCGTCGGCAGCTCGATCGGCCAGCGCGCGTTCCTCGCCGTGGCCCTCTGCGCCGTCGGCATCTTGCTCTACCTGGCGTATGCCTTTCGGCAGGCCCCACATCCCTTCCGCTACGGCGTCTGCGCGGTACTCGGGATGCTCCACGACGTGCTGGTCGTCGTCGGGATCTTCGCCATTCTGGGCTACTTCTTCAACGTGGAGGTCGATGCCCTCTTCGTGACCGCGCTCCTGACGGTGATCGGCTTCTCGGTCCATGACACCATCGTCGTCTTCGACCGTATCCGTGAGAACGCGGTCAAGCGCGGCGCGGGCGACTTCTCCGACACCGTGAATTACAGCCTGGTGCAGACCTTGGTGCGCTCGCTCAACACCTCGCTGACCGTGGTCTTCACCCTGCTGGCCCTCTATCTCTTCGGTGGCGCGACCATCAAGAACTTCATCCTCGCCCTGCTGATTGGGATCATCAGCGGCACCTACTCCTCGATCTTCAACGCCAGCCTCCTGCTCGTCGTCTGGGAGAATGGCGACCTCGACCGCTTCTTCGGTCGCTTCCGCCGTGGGCGCACCGTCGCCCCGGCATAAAGCGACCTCGCGACCCGTGCGATCCCCCACGAGCGGGTGTAGGGCGAGGGCAGGCGATGATGACGGCGGGGTGGCGGGCGGTTGAGGCCCCGCTGCGCTCTGCCACCACCGCCTGCCACCCGCGGCCCGCACATCCCCCGCAAGCGGCCCCCAGGGGCCGCTTTCCTTTCGTCCGTACTGTCTGGCATCCCCTGGATGCGGTATCATGGCCCGCAACGTGTGCCCCTCAGCGCCGGGCCTCGCAATCAGTCGTAGGACCGGAGCCCCCCTCTCCTCGGATGGGGAGAGGGGTGGCGAGCCGCAGCGATGCCGGGGTGAGGGTGTCGACAGCGTCACAACAATCGCATAGCACCCCCGTGCCCGCCGTGGCCCGCCCTGCGGCAGGGCCGCGCCCGCTCCTCTCGCTGGTCATCCCCGCCTACAACGAGGGGCAGCGTCTCGGAGCCACCCTGCGCGCGCTGGCGGCGTATTTCGGTGCGGCCGGTTTCCCCTACGAAATCCTGCTCGTCGATGACGGCAGCACCGACGGCACGGCCACCCTCGTCGCCGAGGCGACCGCCGCCGATCCGGCCCTGCGCGCGCTCGCCTATCTGCCGAATCGCGGCAAGGGCTACGCGATCCGGGTCGGGGTGCTGGCGGCGCGTGGCGACTACGTGATGTTCACCGATGCCGACCTCTCGATCCCGATCGCGATCACCGCCGACTTCCTGGTCGCCTTGCGCGGCGGCTACGACATCGCGATCGCCTCGCGCTGGCACCCCGACTCCACGAATCTGGTGCCGCCGCCCCTCTTTCGCCGGGTGATGGGCGAGACGTTCCGCTGGTGCGTGCGCCGGTTGGTGATCAGCGACGTGCGCGATACGCAGTGCGGTTGCAAAGCCTACCGCGCCGAGGTCGCCCGCCGACTCTTCGGGCAGAGCCGCATCGATCGCTTCAGCTTCGACGCCGAGGTGATCTTCCTGGCCGCGCGCGCGGGCTATCGGATCAAGGAGGTGCCGTTCGCGCTGCATTACAGCCCCGGCAGCAGCGTACGCCCGATCCGCGACTCGCTGCTGATGCTGCGCGACCTGCTGCGTATCCGCTCCAACGCGGCGCGCGGTCGCTACGGCCAGCTCGACGCGGCTGATCTGGCGCGGCGTCTGGCATGAGCGCGCCCGCCCCCACCGCCCGCTACCTTGTCGTCAACGCCGACGATTTCGGCCTCTCGGTCGGCGTGAACGCGGGGATCATCGGCGCGTTCCGGCGCGGCCTCGTGCGGAGCGCGTCGCTGCTGGTGACGACGCCCGGTTTCGACGACGCGCTCATCCTGGCGCGCGCGTACCCCGACCTCGATCTCGGCATCCATCTCGCGCTGACCGGCGTGCGACCAGCCCTGCCGCCCGAGCGGATTCCCAGCCTGGTTGGGCACGACGGTCGCTTCCCCTCGCTGGTGGCCTGGCAGTGGCGGGTCGCGGCGCGGCGGTTGCGCCCGGCAGAGGTGCAAGCGGAGTTGCGGGCACAGGTGGCGCGGGCACGCCGCAGCGGCCTGACCTTCACCCACCTGGACGGCCACCACCACATCCACCTCTTCTGGCCCGCCTCGGTGATCGTCGCCGATCTGGCGCGCGAACTGGGGGGTGAACCGGGAGGCGGGTTGGGAGGCGAGTCGCGGGACCAGTCGCGGGACCAGTCGCGGGGCTTGATCGTTCGGCGCGTTCAGGAGGCCCCCTGCGAGGCGCACAATGCCGCCCCGGCCCCGGCCCCCGCGCCCTTCTCGGTCGGCGAGGCGCTCAAACGCGGCTGGCTCGGCGGGGCCGACCGGCGCTGGGGGACGGCCTTCGCCACCTTGCCGCGCACCGACGCCTTTCGCGGGGTCGCCTTCCCGACCAGCCTGGCGCGCTGGCGGGAGCTGGCCCGCTCGTTGCCGATCGGCGTGAGCGAGCTGATGTGCCATCCCGGCCTCCACGATGCGACGGTGCGCGGGCTGGACCCCTATGTCGCGGGGCGCGAGGCGGAGTTGCGCTGGCTCTGCGACCCGCGCGTGGCCGCGTTGCTGCGCGACGAGGGGGTCACGACGACGAGTTTTCGGCAACTGCTCGCAACGGGTTAGGGCGTGCCGCGACCCTGTGTCGGGCGACGGTGATCTGGGATGGCGATAACTGGCTAGCGGCGACGGGGGCGGCAATGCGAGGCGGCGAGCGGTGAGGGTGGACCGGCGGCGCGACGATAGCGGGGCCAGGGCGCGCGTCGCGCCGCCGACCTCGCGCCCCGCTATCGTCGCGCCTCAGGCCCCGCTGTGGCGGCCCGCCGACTGGCTGGTCGCGCTCGCGCTGACCGCCCTGACGGTGCTGTCGCGCCTCCCTTTCCGCGCGCGGATGATCTACGCCTGGGACGGGGGACTCTTCGCGCGGGCCCTCCAGGACTACAACGTCGTCCCCCACTACCCGCAGCCGCCCGGTTACATCTTCTATGTCGGCACCGCCAAACTCGTCCAGGCCCTCACCGGCTGGGACGCGAACGCCACCTACGTGGCGGTGAGCATCGGGGCGGCGAGCCTGACGGTGGGGGCGCTCTACCTCCTCGGCACGCTGATCTTCGGTCGCCTCGCCGGGCTGCTGACGGCGGCGCTGGCCCTCACCTCCGTCTCCTTCTGGTTCTTCTCCGAGATCGCCTATCCCTATACCGTGCTGGCGCTCGGCTCGAGCGTGCTCGGCTCGATCTGCTGGGCGCTCGCGACCGGGCGCTTCCGCTGGCCGCCGCTGGCCGCGCTCGCGTTCGGCTCGATCGCGGGCTTCCGCCAGGATTTGCTGATCTTCCTCGGCCCGTTATTCGCGGTGTGCTATCTGCTGGCGCTCGGCTCAGCCGGGACGCCCGGCGGGTGGCGCTGGACAGGCCGGGCATGGCGGCAACTCCTGCTCGGCCTGTGCGGCGGCGCGGCGGGGATCGCGGCCTGGTGGATCGCCACCGATCTCGCCTCGGAAGGCTGGGGTTCGTTGTGGCGCGCGCTGACGATCCAGTCCGCCGCCGTCGAACGCGGCACCTCGGCCTTCGCGACCGGCTCTACCGGCCTGCGCGGCAACGCCACCCTCCTCGTCTGGTTCAGCAAGGACGCGCTGCATCTGGCGGCGTTCCCCGCGCTGGCCTATTTCCTCCAATGGCCGCTGCACCCGCACCGCGAGGGCTGGCGACCGCTCTTCCTGCTCCTCTGGCTGTTGCCGGCGGCGGGGTTCTACCTGCTGGTCCACATCGGCGAGGCGGGCTACGTCTTCAGCTTTCTCCCTGCCGCCCTGCTGGCGGCGGGTGCCGGGCTGACGCGCGCCGCCGGGGCGCTGGTGGAGAACCTGCCGCGCGCCCGGTCGGCCCGACATGCCACGGCCCTGCGCGTCGTGCTGGCGACGGCCCTGGCGGCCCTGATCGTGCCCTACCACGCCTGGCTCTTCGTCGGCAGCGCGCGGCTCGTCTCGGCTGAGCGGCTCGGCTGCAAGGATGACGCCATCGCCGCCGCCGTCGCGACGATCGCGGACAATTTCCCGCCCGCGACAACCGAGATCGTCACCTCGACCTACCTGCAGCACCTGGCGATCTACCTCCCGCACTATCGTCGGGTGCGCTTCCTGCCCCCGGAACGCGACCTCGTCTTCGAGGCCGCACCCGGCGTCGAGCGGGTCGTCGTCTTCGATCTGGAGATGGTGCAGCGCACGCCGCACCGCGACCGCTGGTCCCTGCTCGCGCTCGGCTGCAACGGGCGCTATCATCTGGCGACCGTCCCCGCCGTCGGGTCGCGTTTCGAGTTCGACGCGGCGCGGTTCCAACTGGAGGTGACACGATGAACCGGGCGGCGCGACCGCGCAATCTCCTCCAGCGCGTCCTGGCCCTCTACGACACTTCCCCGCGTGCCGAACGCTTCTTCGTGCGCGCCCGCAGCAGCCTCAGCGATCTGGCCGCGCTCGAACGCCACGCGCCGCGTACCGGGGCGATCCTCGACATCGGTTGCGGGCATGGTCTCGTATCGAACCTGCTGGCGCTCGGCGGGCCGGGGCGCGACGTGACCGGCATCGACATCGCCGAGGCGAAGGTCGCGGCGGCGCGGCGCACGATCGGCGCGCGCGCCAATATCCGCTTCCTGGTCGCCGACGCGACGACCTTCGTTGGCGGGCCATACGCCGCGATCACCATCGCCGACGTCCTCTATCTGCTGCCGCCCGAACTGCGCGGTCGCCTGCTCGCTTCCTGCGCGCGGATGCTCGCCCCGGACGGGGTGCTGATCTGGAAGAGCCAGGTGCGCGAGCGGAGCGTGAAGTACGCGGTCACCTTCGGCCAGGAATGGCTGATGACCAACCTCGGCCCGACGGAGGGCCACGGCTTGTATTTTCCCACCGCCGCAGAATCGCTCGCCGACGTGCGCAACGCCGGTTTGCAGGCCATCGCCCTGCCGATGCCCTCCTGGCGACCCTACACCGATGTCCTCTTCCTGGGCTACAAGCCGCACGGCGCGAACGAGGGACACGGCGGCATGAACGACCAGGATAGCGGAATGGCGCGAGCGGGCGACGACGCCGGGGCGGTGTGAGCAACGAGTACCTTCCGGGCGAATAGGCCCACAGAACGGGCCACGAGTCTGAGTCTTACCTGACCCTATCGTACCTCAATACTGACAGCAAACCTCCCACAGCCCAATCCCATGGTGGTGTACAATTTGCGTATAGAGGGGAATCGCCCCATGTTTGGGCGAATCTCGCGACCTGGTCGCCACCCCTGGTTGATTTTCAAGAGGCATGGTAGCTTTAACGATATGAGCGAGACACGCGCCGTTGTTGCGACAACCGAGCCCACGGCGAAGCAGCCCGAATCGGCGGTCTGGCTGACGTTGCACGAGGCGAGCGCGCTGCTGGGCGTCGCCTCCTCCACGGTGCGGCGTTGGGCCGATGCCGGGCGTATCCCGACCCGACGCACCGATGGCGGGCACCGGCGCTTCGACGCGGCGGCGGTGCGCGCGCTGCGCCCGACGACCGGCGCGACGCCCGGCGCGGGCGGCTCGGTCCTCGCCCCCTCGCCGCAACGGCTGGCGCAACAGTCGTGGCACGCCCACTTCGCGAACCCCGCCATCGCCGAGCAGATGCGCGAGTTGGGGCAACGCCTGCTCGGCCTGCTGATGCAATACCTGATCTGGCAAGGGGATAATAGCCGTTTCCTGAACGACGGTCGGCAGGTCGGCGCGAGCTACGGGCGCGTCGCGCGCGATGTCGGGGTGACGATGCGCGAGACGGTCGAGGCGTTCCTCTTCTTCCGCCACACCTTCTGGCGCACCGCCCTCCAGATGCCCGCCGTCACCGAGGCGAGCGATGTGGCCGAGGTGATGCGGATCGCCGAGCGCATCGACCACTTCATGAACGAGATCCTGCTCAGCACCATCTCGGCCTACGAGTAAGGGCGCGGGTGCCGTGTCGCCCGTTGTGCCCGCCACGACGCGAGGGAGAGTTGCCGCGATGATGATGCCCGAACCCGGCCTTTTCGCTCGCGCCGCGCGCCGCGAACGAACCGAGCGGACGCCGATCTGGTTCATGCGCCAGGCCGGGCGCATCCTGCCGGAATACCGCCAGCTACGCGAGCGCTGGACGCTGATCGAGATCTGCCGCCAGCCCGAACTCTGCGCCGAGGTGACCTTGCAGCCGGTGCGCCGAATGCCCGTGGACGCCGCCGTGATGTTCGCGGACATCATGCTGCCGCTGATCGGCGTCGGGATCGATCTCGATCTGGTGGACAATGTCGGGCCGGTGATCCGGTACCCGATCCGCGATCGGGCCGGGGTGGCCGCGTTGCGCCCGTTGGAGCCGGAGGCCGACGTGCCGTTCGTGCTGGAAACGGTGCGCATCCTCAAGCGCGAGCTGGCCGGGAAGACGGCGGTGCTCGGCTTCTCGGGCGCGCCCTTCACCCTGGCGTCCTACCTGATCGAGGGGAAGCCGACCCGCGAGTTCGCGCTGACCAAGGCGATGATGTACGGCGAGCCGGACCTCTGGCACGCGCTGCTCGACCGCCTGACGACGATCATGATCGAGTACCTGCTCGCGCAGGCGCGGGCCGGGGTGGACGCGCTGCAACTCTTCGATAGCTGGGTCGGCTGCCTCAGCCCGCGCGACTACGTGCGCTACGTGCAGCCCTACACCCGCCGCATCTTCGCCGCGCTCGCCCCGACCGGCCTGCCCTTCATCCATTTCGGCACCAACACCGCCACGCTGCTCGACGAGATGAAGGGCGATGGCGGCTCGATCATCGGGGTCGATTGGCGCATCCCGCTCGACGAGGCCTGGGATCGCGTGGGGCATCACCTGGGCATCCAGGGGAATCTCGACCCCGCGCTCCTTCTCGGCCCGACGGCGGCGATGGAGGAAGGGGCGGACGATGTGCTGCGCCGCGCTGCCGGTCGCCCCGGCCACATCTTCAACCTCGGCCACGGCCTGATGCCACAGACGCCGCTCGACAACGTCCTCCGCCTGGTCGATTTCGTCCACGAGCGGAGCGCGACGCTGACAACGGCCTGAGTCCATTGAGCGAATGCGGGAGAACAACGACGATGTCTGTTGACGAGCGCGCCCCGATCGGGATTCTGCTGATGGCCTATGGGACACCGGAGACGCCCGATCAGGTGGAAGCCTATTTCACGCACATCCGTGGCGGGCGGGTGCCCTCGCCCGAGTCGGTCGCCAACTTGCAGGAGCGCTACGAACTGGTCGGGGGGCGTACCCCGCTGCTCGACATCACCGAGCAGGCGCGCGCCGGGTTGGAGGCCGAACTGAACGGCCAGCCGGGAGCGCGGTACCGCGTCTATGCCGGGATGAAGCACTGGCACCCCTACATCGCGGATGTGCTGGCGCGGATGGCCGAGGACGGCATCCGCCGCGTCATCGCCATGGCGCTCGCGCCGCACTACTCGCGGATCAGCATCGGCGGTTACCGCAAGGCGGTCGATGCGGGGGCGGCGCAGCTCGGCAACCCCTTCGACGTGACATTCGTCGAGAGCTGGCATCTCCAGCCCGAGTACCTGGACCTGATCGCCGATCACATCCGCACCGCGCGCGCGCAGTTCGCGCCCGAGGAGCAGGCGCACATCCTGACGGTGTTCAGCGCGCACAGCCTCCCCGAGCGTATCCGCACCTGGGACGACCCCTACGAGCGGCAGCTGCTGGCGAGCAGCGCAGCGGTCGCCGCGCGGCTGGGCCTCGCCGACTGGCGTTTCGCCTGGCAGAGCGCGGGCAATACCGGCGAACCCTGGATCGGCCCGGACATCCTCGACTACCTGGAGACGCTGCACGCGGAAGGGGTGCGCGCGGTCCTGCAAGTGGCGATCGGCTTCGTCGCCGATCACCTGGAAGTCCTCTTCGACATCGACTACGAGGCGAAACGGAAGGCGGCCGAACTCGGCATGACCCTCCACCGGACCGCGATGCCGAACGCGACCCCGGCCTTCATCAAGAATCTGGCGGCGATCGTCACCGAGGCGGAGCGCGCCGGTAGCCCGCCGGTCGAGGCGCGGGTCGAGGCGCGGGTCGAGGCGCGGGTCGAGGCGACCGCGCGATGATGACCGCCGGGCGCACGGTGACGATCGGGACGCGCGGGAGCGCGCTGGCGCTGACGCAGACCGCGTTGGTGCGCGCGGCCCTGCTCGCGCGGCAGCCCGACCTGACCGTGGAGGTGTTGCGGATCACGACGCGCGGCGACGCGATCCTCGACCGCCCCATCGCCGCCGCCGCGACGACCGATAAGGGCCTCTTCGTCGAGGAGATCGAGGCCGCGTTGCGCGAAGGGCGGATCGATCTGGCCGTCCACAGCGCCAAGGATCTCCCCTCGACCCTCCCGCCGGACATGGTGATCGCCGCCTACCCGCCGCGCGTCGATCCGCGCGATGTGCTGGTGTCGCACGCGGGCGCGTTGCGCGCGTTGCCGGTCGGCGCGCGCGTGGGCACCAGCAGCCCCCGTCGCGCCTGTCTCCTCCACGCTCAGCGGCCCGACCTCACGATCGTGGACATTCGCGGCAATGTGGACAGTCGGCTGCGGAAGCTTGATGCGGGGCAGTACGACGCGATCGTGCTGGCGGCGGCGGGCCTGGAACGTCTCGGCCTCGCCGGGCGCGTGACCGAGTGGTTCGCGCCGGACCAGTTCTTGCCGGCGGTGGGCCAGGGCGCGTTGGCCGTCGAGGCGCGCGCCGACGACGCTCCGCTCCGCACGTTGCTCGCGCGGATCGATGACCCCGCGACGGCGGCGACGGTCGGCGCGGAGCGCGCCTTCCTCGCCACGATCGCGGGGGGCTGCTCGGCGGTGGTGGCGGCCCACGCCACCCTCACGGACGCGGGCGGGGGACTCGTTCTCGACGGCTTGGTCGGCGCGCTCGACGGCACGATGATCCGCGATCAACGCTGCGGCCCCGTCGCTGAGGGGACGCGGCTCGGGATCGAACTGGCGTCCGACTTGTTGGTGCGAGGCGGCGCGTGGCTGCTGGCGGGGGTCGCCCATGCCTGAGTCGGCACCCGCCCAACCGGCCCCCCAACCGGCACCCCAACCGTTACGCGGGCGGTGTATCGTCGTGACGCGCGCGGGCGAACCCGCCACCGCTCTCGCCGCGCGATTGCGCGCGCTCGGGGCGGAGCCGATCGTGTGCCCGACCATCGCCACCGCGCCGCCGGATGATTGGGGGCCGCTCGACGCCGCGCTCGGTCGACTCGACCGCTACGACTGGCTCGTCTTCACCAGCGCGAACGGGGTCGCGGCCTTCGCCGAGCGGCTCGGGGTGTCGGGGCACGCGCTGCCGGAGCGGGTGCGGCTCGCGGCGGTCGGGACGGCCACGGCGACGGCCCTCGCCGAGGCGCTGCGTCCACCCGCGCTCGTCCCCGCTGAGCATCGTGCGCTCAGGCTGCTCGACGCGCTGGGCGCGGTGGCTGGACTGCGCGTCCTCCTGCCGGTGGCCGACATCGCCCGCCCGGAGCTCACGGCGAGCCTGCTGGCGGCGGGGGCGGCGGTGGAGACGGTGACCGCCTACCGCACGGTGCCGGTCTGCGCCGACGCGATCGGGGCGGTCGGCGCGGCGTTGCGCGCGGGTCGGATCGACGCGCTGACCTTCGCCAGCCCTTCGGCGGTGGATGGCCTCTTGGCGGCGCTGGACGCGACCGGGATGGCCGGGCCGGAGCGGCACACGCTGCTTGAAGACGCTGCCATCTGCTGCATCGGCCCGACCACGGCGGCGGCGGCGCGGGCGCTTGGCCTGACCGTCACGGCGGTGGCGCGGGAGCAGACCAATGCGGGGCTGATCGCCGCGTTGCTGACCAGTCTGGCTGCGCCAGCAGGGGTGGCGTGAGCGTCATCCGGTCGCGCGGGACGACGCGCAAGCGCTCCTTGGGACAGCGAGCCGACACCGCCCACACGGCGCTTTGCCGCTTCGGGAGTTCAGGGAGAATACGATGCTGACCACGATTGAACGAACGACTGAACGAACGACCACCGCGCTCGTGTCGCGCCCCCGGCGGTTGCGGCGCACCCCGGCCCTGCGCCGCCTGGCGTGTGAGACGGAGTTGCGCGCGGAGCAGTTGATCGCGCCGCTCTTCGTCATGGCGGGAACCGACATCGCGCGCCCGATCGGCTCGATGCCGGGACAGTCGCAGTGGTCGGTCGATCGTCTCGGGGCGGAGGTGGACGAGTTGGTCGACCTCGGCGTGGGCGCGGTCCTCCTCTTCGGCCTCCCCGCGACCAAGGACGCGCTCGGCAGCGCGGGATGGGACCCTGCCGGGCCGGTGCCGCAGGCGATCCGCGCCCTGAAACAACGCACGCCGGACCTGGTGATCATCGCCGATGTCTGCCTCTGCGAATACACCGATCACGGGCATTGCGGGGTGCTGGACGATGCGACCGGCGCGGTGCTGAACGACGAGACGCTGCCGCTGCTCGCCCGCGTCGCGGTCGCCTACGCCGACGCGGGTGCGGACATCGTCGCCCCGAGCGCGATGATGGATGGCCAGGTCGCGGCGATCCGCGCCGCGCTCGACGTGGCGGGGCATCGCGAGGTGCCGATCCTCGCCTACGCGGCCAAGTTCGCCTCCGCCTTCTATGGCCCGTTCCGCGAGGCCGCCGACTCCACCCCGGCCTTCGGCGACCGCCGCGCCTATCAGTTGGACCCCGCCAATGGCCGCGAGGCGTTGCGCGAGGTGGCGCTCGACGTGGAGGAAGGGGCCGACATGCTGATGGTCAAGCCTGCCGGACTCTATCTCGACATCATCCGCCAGGTGCGCGACCTTCATACCTTGCCGCTGGTGGCCTATCAGGTGAGCGGCGAGTACGCGGCGCAGCAGGCCGCAGTCGAGCGCGGCTGGCTCGACGAGCGCCGCGCCGCGCTGGAAAGCCTGATCGCCATCCGGCGCGCGGGTGCCGACCTGATCATCACCTACTATGCGAAGGCGGCGGCGCGCTGGCTTCAAGAGCGGTCGGTAGACGGTAGACGGTAGACGGTAGTCGTAAGACGTAAGACGTAAGTTTCTCGACACCGGCGCGACGGCTATGACCAGGCAACGGCCCCCGCCCCGTCCCCTGACGACCGACGACCGACGACCGACGACTCTCCACTACCGACCAACCCGGAGGCGTTAATGACCGACCAACTCACCGCGCAGAAAGAACACAGCGATCAGGCGTTGCAAGTGCGCCTGGGGCGTATCCCACGCGAGCCGCGCCAGGTGGTGAAGTACACTTTCTTCGCGCTCGATCCCGCCTGGCGGCGTCTGCCCTTCGAGGAGCGTGAGGCGGCGAAGGCCGAGTTCGCGCGCGTTATCGTGGAGAGCGTGCCCGAGTTCTTCGTCCTGCGCTCCTACAGCCTGATCGGGATGCATCACGACACCGACTTCATGCTCTGGTCGGTCAGCGACACGCTGGAGCGGCAGAGCGCGCTGCTGGCGCGTATCCACGCGACCGCGCTGGGGGCCTGGCTGCGGATCTCCTACTCCTACCTCGCCATGACGCGGCACTCGCCCTACGTGCGCGACCATGTCCACGAGGGGCAGGAGGGGACGCAACTGACGATCCTGCCTGATGGCAAGAAGTACCTCTTCGTCTACCCGCTGGACAAGAAGCGCGAGTGGTACTCGGAGCCGTTCGAGACGCGCAACACGGTGATGCGCGAACACATCAAGATCGGCCACCGCTACCCCACGGTGAAGATCAACACCACCTACTCCTTCGGGCTGGACGACCAGGAATTCGTCGTCGCCTTCGAGTCCGACTACGCCGAGGACTTCCTCGATCTGGTCGAGGAGTTGCGCGGCTCGGTCTCCAGCAGCTTCACCGCGCGCGACGTGCCGATCTTCACCTGCATCGCGATGGACATCCGCGCGGTCCTTGACGCGCTCGGCGGCGTGGGCGAGTCGTCGGTCGTCGGTCGTCAGTCGGTGGGGGAGTCGTCAGTTGTCGGTCGTCAGTCGTCAGTCGTCGGTCGTCGGTAGCCGGTCGCGGTGCTTCAACACCCGGCACTCGATGGCAATGCCCCTCCCAGGCTTGCGACAACCGGCCCCCCACCTCAGCCCCCCAGTCCGCGCAGGCGGACTTCGTGGCGGAGCCTCCAGCCGGGACTTCAGTCCAACGGCTCTCCGCCTCACCAGCTCGAGAACGCATCCCAGTCCGCGCAGGCGGACTTCGTGGCCGCAGCCCCTAGCCTGGATTTCAATCCGGGGATCCCTGCCCCCACTTGCCGTCGCCCCCCGCCGCCACCGTCCGCCGACCGACGACCCTCTTCTGACGACTCACACAAGGAAGGCACCCCGTTGACTCGACAGAAACTCACCGCCCTCCCCCTCACCATCCTCATCGCCCTGCTGATCACCGCCTGCGGCGCGGTCGCCACGCCGACCACCGCCCCCCTGCCAGCCGCGACGACCGCGACAGGCGGGGCGGCGACGATCCCGGCGACGGCGGCGCGACCAGGCACGGCGGTGGCGACCGGCGGCGCGACGCGCACCACCGCCGCCACCGCGACCCGATCGGCCAGCGCGGCGGTCGGCACGCCAGTGGCCGCGCCGCAGCCGAAGTTGCCGGTGACGGTGAACGACAAGAACGGCAAGGCGGTGACGATCACCGACCTCAGCCGCGTGATCGTGCTGACCGGCGATGTGGCGGAGACGGTCTGGGCGCTCGGCATGGGCGGCAGCGTGATCGCCACCGACACCAGCGTGACCTATCCGCCGGAGGCGCAGCGCGCCCCGAAGATCGGCTACATGCGCACCCTCGCCGCGGAGGGCATCCTCACCCAGCGCCCGAGCCTAATCCTTGGCGGCGAGAGTGCCGGGCCGCCCGAGGCGCTCGAACAGTTGCGCGGCGCGGGCGTGCCGGTGTTGATCGTCGCCACGCCCAACACGCTCGACGCCCCGACGCAGAAGATCCGCGCGATCGGCGCGGCGCTCGGCATCCCCGAGGTGGCCGAGGCCCTCGCCAGCTGGACCCAGGCCGAGATCGACGCGGCGCGCGCGCTGGCCGCGAAGGCGCAGACGAAGCCGCGCGTGATGTTCCTGAATGTGCGCGGCAACATCGTGCAGCAGATCAGCGGCAAGGGCGCGCCCGCGCAACTGTTGATCGAGGCGGCGGGCGGTATCGATGCCGGGACCGCCGCCGGGGTGGTCGGGTACAAGTCGATCACCCCCGAAGCGCTGGTGGCCGGGCAACCGGAGTTCTACTTGCTCTTCAACCTGGGCCTGGAATCGGTCGGCGGCGTGGATGGCCTGCTGGCGATACCGGGCGTCGACCAGACGCCCGCCGGCCAGGCCAGGCGCGTGCTGCGCTACGAGGACCAGTACCTGCTCGGCCTGGGGCCGCGCACCGGGCAAATGCTGCGCGAGCTGACGCTGGCGCTACACCCCGAATTGAAATAACGGGACACCGGTAAAAGCGGCTGTTTGCGTGCGGGTCGATACGAGCGGCATGACGATTCTACGAGTGAGGTGAGTGCGATGGCAGCGATCGGGGCGGGGCGACAAGGGGCGGGGGTGTGGCGCGACCGCCGTATCGCCCTGCCGATCGGCGGGACGAGACGCGCTGCTATCCTGCTGCCGTCGCTGCTGCTGCTGCTGCTCGCCCTGGCGGTCCTCAGCGTCGGGCGCGGGGCGCTGGCGATCGAGCCAAGCCAGGTGGTGGCGATCCTGCTCGGCAAGGCCGGTATCACGCTCGACACGCCCTACACGGCGCAGCAGGCGGCGGTCCTCTGGAACATCCGCCTGCCGCGCGTGTTGCTGGCGATGCTGGTCGGTGGCGCGCTGTCGATCTCCGGCGCGACCCTGCAAGGGATCTTCCGCAATCCGCTGACCGATCCGGGGCTGATCGGCGTCTCCAGCGGCGCGGCGCTCGGCGCGGTCGCCGGGATCATCCTCGGCCTGACCACGCTCGGCACCTTCGCCCTGCCGCTCGCCGCGTTCGGCGGCGGCCTGGTGGCGACGTTGCTGGTCTACAGCCTCGCGCGCCACGGCGGGCGCACCGACGTGGTCACCCTGATCCTGACCGGGGTGGCCCTCAATGCGATCGCCGGGGCGGGCACCGGCTTCCTGATCTTCTACGCCTCCGACGCCCAGTTGCGCACGATCGTCTTCTGGTCGTTCGGCAGCCTCGCCAGCGCGACCTGGCGATCGACGCTGGCGGTCGCCCCGCTGATCCTGATCGGCATGGCCCTCCTGCCGCGCTGGGGTCGTTCGCTGAACCTGCTGGCCCTCGGCGAGCGCGAGGCGCGGCACCTCGGCCTGGAAACCGAGCGCCTGCGGCTGGCCCTGATCATCCTCACGGCACTGCTCACCGGGGCGGCGGTCGCGGTCTGCGGCACGGTCGGCTTCATCGGCCTGGTGGTGCCGCACCTCCTCCGCCTGATCAACGGCCCCGACCACCGCACCCTCCTCCCGGCGAGCGCGCTCGGCGGCGCGGCGCTGCTGACGCTGGCCGATCTGGCGGCGCGCACCGTCGCCGCCCCGGTCGAGATCCCCCTCGGCGTCGTCACCGCCCTGGCGGGCGGGCCGTTCTTCCTGTGGCTGCTCCAGCGCACGCGCCGCGCGCAAGGCGGGTCCGAGTGAGCCTCGCCCCCGCCGCGCTCCTGACCGCCGCGAACATCAGCGTGCGCGTCGGCGAGCGCCTGCTGCTCGACGGCGTGAACCTGACGCTCCGCCCCGGCGAGGTGGTGGCGCTGGCCGGGCCGAACGGCGCGGGCAAGTCCACGCTCCTCCGCGTCCTGGCGGGCGATCTGGCCCCGACCGGCGGCGCGGTGTCCCTACAAGGGCGGCCGCTGGCGAGCTATCGGGCGCGCGAGTTGGCCGTGCGTCGCGCGGTCCTGCCGCAACAGACGCTGCTGCAGTTCGCCTTCGCGGCGCGCGAGGTCGTGGCGATGGGCCGACACCCGCACCTGGGACGCGGCGGGGAGACGGAACGCGACGAGGATCTGATCGCCGCCGCGATGCGCCGCACGGAGACGGGCCACCTGGCCGCGCGATCATATCCATCCCTCTCGGGGGGCGAGCAGGGGCGCGTCTCGCTGGCGCGCGTACTTGCCCAGGAAGCCCCTCTCCTGCTCCTCGACGAGCCGACCGCCGCGCTCGATCTGCGTCACCAGCAGGCGGTGCTGGCGGTCGCGCGCGAACTCGCCGCCGACGGCGCGACGGTGCTGGCGGTCCTGCACGATCTCAATTTGGCGGCGGCCTACGCCGATCGGGTGGCCCTGCTCGACGGTGGCCGCCTCGTCGCCTGCGGCGTCCCCTGGGACGTGCTGACCGCCGACGCCCTCTCGGCCATCTTCGCCCACCCGATCGCCGTCGTGCCGCACCCCGCACGCGACTGTCCGCTGATCATCCCGCTGCCTCGGGACGGGGCGGGGTCGAAGGCTGACGGGTCGAAGGTCGAAGGTCGGGGTGTAGGGGCGTTCAATTGAACGCCCTCCCACGTCGTCCTACCGCCAACGTCCGCGGGCGAATGGTTGCCACCGATGCATCGTGGGGGCCGGTGGGGCGGCGTCCCCACGTCGTCTTCTCACCAAACCTCCGCACATCGCCACCACACGGAAGGGGGCAGATGACCAATGCCTACGGATGGCTGAGGCGGAGAGGGCGTTCAATTGAACGCCCATACGGCGGACGCGGGGGCGATGGGAAGATAGGGGTGCCATACGACGTGGGAGGGCGTAGTGCCTACGCCCCTAGGCGAGCGTTGTGACGCCTCGCTCGATCGCCCGCATCGCGCTCCGGTCGTGCCCGGTCGGGCTGCGCCTCGCCAGCGAGCGAGCTGCCAGGCGTATGCCGATCAGCAGCGCGGCGAACGCGATCCGCTGGCGCTGGTCGTCCGGCAGGGGAGTGATCTCGGCGTAGCCCGCGAGGAGCCAGGGCAGCAGCGGCGCGGCGATCCGCTCGCCGTCCCGGACGGCGAAATGCCCGAGATCGTACCAGCGATCGGTGCCGCGCATCTCACCGAAGTCGATGATCCCCGTGTAGCGACCGTGGTCCTGGTAGATGTGGGTGGCGTCGAGGTCGCCGTGGGCGAGGCTCCCCTGCGCCGCATCGAGCCACGCATCGTGGCGCGCGATGGTATCGCGGATGGCGACGATCTCTGGCGGCGTCACCAAGTGCGCCCCGATCAGCGCGAGGTGGCCGTCGAGTTCTTCCGTGAGGAAGGCGCGATTGCTCGCCCGCTCGCCCGTCAGCTCGGCGACGACGGCACAGTCGCGCCGGACCCAGCCGAAGCCCGCGACCGCCACGCTATTGATGATCGCCAGATCGCGCCCGGCGGCGAGCAGCACCGCTGGCGTGGTCGCCCCCAATCCCGCCGCCGCGACGGAGCGTCCGGCAATCTCGGTCGTCACGAGTACCGACAATCCCAAGACCTCGTTGCGCGGCTCGTGATAGATGACCTCGGGGACGCGGACGCCGCGCTCGCGCAGCAATGCGTGCGCCCGCACCTCCGGCGCACAGGTGTCACCGATCTCCGGCAGGACGCGCAGGTAGAACCGCTCGTCGCCGCGCCCGACGCGATACACGAACGTGGAACCACCGTCGGCCATCCGCTCGACCACCAGCGACCGCGTAGGCGAGAAAATCTTATGCGCCACCGCGACCACCGCCGCGATGTCTGGTGCGACCGCACGCCCTTCAGCCACAGTGATCACAAGGTTGAAGACGAGGGAAGATCACGACTTCGTCCATGCGCAGGCATTGGCAGACGTTGGCGATGGGACAACGTCGGAGGGCGTTCGAGTGCCCGGTCCTGCCGCAGCAGGGAACTCCCCGTAGTGGTCAATTTCACAGGAGCGTGCGGGGTGGCGTCCCCCCTCTCCCTCGGATGGGGAGAGGGGGTGGCGAGCCGCAGCGATGCCGGGGGTGCGGGTGTCGGCGGCGCCCCACCTCTACCCCCCCTCGCCCGCCGACGGGGTGCGTGCGGTGTGGTCGGTGGTGCTCCAGAGGTGGTAGATGCGCTGGATGGCGGTGACGTTGGTGAAGATCGCCAGCACCCACAGCGCCCAGATCGGGCGACCGAGGATCAGCCCGGCGGCCAGCAGGAGGATCCGTTCCGGTCGCGCGAGCAGCCCGACCTGGAGGGTATAGCCGAGCGATTCGGCGCGGGCGCGGGCGTAGGAGACGAGGATCGAGCCGCAGATCGTCAGGTGGATCAGCACCGCGCCGAGGCGCGCGTCGGGCGTGCCGAGGATGTAGATCAACAGGCCACCATAGAGGACGACTTCGGAGTAGCGATCGAGGGTCGAGTCGAAGAAGGAGCCGAAGGGCGTCACCTGATCGGTGATCCGCGCCATCGCCCCATCGAGCAGATCGAACAGCCCGGCGGCCAGGACCAGGATCCCCCCCGCCAGCAGCCAGCCGCGCCCCAGGACGACCGCGACGATGCAGTTGAGCAGCAGCCCGATGATGGTCAGCGCATTCGGCGTCAGGCCGGTCCAGAGCATCCAGGCCGCGACCCGCTTGGCCCGCTCGCGCCCCCACGCCTGCATCCGCTCGTTGATCATGGAACCCCCGCCGGGGTCGGCAGACCCGGATTGGCCTCCACGGCGCTTCCTTCCTGCCCGCGATAGACCCCGAGGACGCGGCGGGCGATCTCGGACCAGGCATACTTCCGCGCGGTGCTCCGTCCGGCGGTGGCGATCCGTTCGCGCGTCTGCCGATCGGCCAACATGCGTACCAACGCGAGGGCCAGGGCGACCGGATCTTGCGGCGGCACGAGCCAGCCATCCTCACCATGCGTGATCACGCTGGCGTGGCCGGGGATCCGCGTGGCGACGACCGCGCGCCCGGAGACCATCGCCTCCAGCAGGATCAGCCCGAAGCTCTCGCCCTTCGTGGAGGGGGCGCAGAAGATGTCGCAACTCGCATAATAACGCGGCTTGATGGCGTTATCCACGTAGCCCGTCAGTTCGACCCCCTGCCCGCCGCTCCGGGCCAACTCGTCGCTGTAGCGCGCGATGTCACCCCCGCCGACGACGAGCAGCCGGGCGTCGGGGAATTGCTGACGCACGAGGGCGAAGGCGCGCAGCAGATACCGGAAGCCCTTGCGCGGCTCCTCGAAGCGCCCGAGGAACAGGATCGTCGGTCGCCCGTCGCGATACTGCGGCAGCGGCGTGGCGTCGCCCAGCGCGCCGATCTCGATCCCGTTAGGGATGATGTGGTAGTCCGCCCCGAAGTAGCGCCCGACGAAATTGGCGGCCGGTTGCGAGACGGCGATCCGCGCGTCGAGGCGATCGAACGAGGGCTGGATGAACGGGCGCGCGTAGAAGTAGCCGAGGTTCGACTCGGCGAAGGCGTGAAAGGTGCCCACCTTGCGCGCCTTGGCGTGGTACAGCACCGTTAGCGGCAGCGCGGGCATCAGCGGTTCGTGCAGGTGGACCACGTCGGGGTTTTCCTGGGCGAGATAGTGCTTCACCTGCCCGGAGAGCCGCAGCGAGAGGGTGATCCGCGCGTTCGAGCCGTTGGCATGGATCGGGACCGGCCTCCCGATCGTGGACAGCCCCGGCTCATCGGGCAGGGGCCGACCGGGCGAGGCGGGCGCGAGGATGCGGACCTCGTGGCCCAATTCGCGGTACTCGGCGGCGAGATGGCTGATGTGTTCATTCGCGCCGCCCGGATAGGTGAAGTCGTAGGGGGACACGAGCAGGATCTTCATGCCGCCCCATCCCGCGATCCGGCCAGCGGCTCGAGTTCGCGCCCCTCACGCCGGGCGAGCGTGCGCCGGATCTTGGTGGTCGGGCTGACGAACCAGGCCCGCGCGGTCTGCTTGATGGCGATCGGTCGCACCTCGGCGGCGGACCAGAAGCGACCGTACGCGCGGGTCGTCCGCGCGGCGAGGGCCTGGGTGAAATCCTCCCAGGTGCGACCGGGGAAGGTGGTGAACGCGCTCCCGATGAAGCTCGCCGCGTGGGCGTCGCTGCCGCCAAGCTCGGCCAGGCCCCAGCGGAGGGCGTTCTGGACCTTGGTGCGCTCGTGGCCGACCATGCCCGCCAACGAGGGGTTCCAGACCTCGATGCCGTCCAGCCTGGCGGTGCCGTCGTCCGGCAGCAGGCGGCGCAAGCCGCGCTCGCCGATGCTCGTCGTCAGCCAACTGTAGGGGTGGGGGGCGATGCAGATGCCCCCGACGGCGCGCACCGCGTCCACCGTCTCATCCAGCGGGCGCAGCATCCGAAAGGGCTGTTCCACGCCCAGCACGAGCAGATGGCCCCCGCGCGTCGTGATCTCGATGCCGGGCACGACAGCCACCCGGTAGCCGCGTCGCAGGGCGTATTCGCGGGCGCGCAGCCCCGCCGCGACCTCGTCGTGGTCGGTGATGGCGATCAGGTCGAGATCGGTCCGCGTCTCGGCCCAATCCACCATCGCCTCGGCCGAGTCGAGTCCATCCCCATGGGCGGTATGGATGTGCAGATCGGCCTTGCCGAGCGTCATCCCGTCGAGCGGTGCGGCGCTGCGGGCGTGTCGCGCCGAATTGTCCACGTCCCGCCTCTCCACGCCCGCTGCTTCACGCCGCTCAGGCGGCATAGATTGTCCCGCGCTGCGGGCGATTCGTGAGCGAGAGTATAGCATGTTGTCGTCCCGGCTCCCCGTTCGAGCGCCGGTGCGGGGGGTGCGATTCGGCGTTGTGTGCCGCCCGTTGTAGGTCGTGTGTCGGGCCGCGCCGGGTGTCGGATGTCCCGCACGAGATGGCTGCCGAAAGCCACGCGGGTCCACGCGGCTACTCGCCCCCCACCTTGTACGATCCGGCCACGCCGTCGAACGTCCGGGAGAGCTGGCCGAAAATGGCCGGGCGACAGGTGAAGGTGAGGACGTGGGCGACATTTTTGTCGAGGAAGAAGATCTGCACGAACTGGATCTCCTGCCCCTGGACCTCGGCGCGGGCGACACGCCGATAGGCCTGGCGATTGTCGATCACGACCTTGTCGAGGTTGACGAGGCTGTAATTGTTCAGCCGCGCCTTGAGCTGCTGCTCGGTGGTCTGGTTGTACCCCTCGATCGTGGTATTGCCGGGGACCCGATCGAGCGCGACGCTGAAATTGGCCGTGTTGTCTGGCGGGGCGAAGGCGACCTCGTTCGTCCCGGCATTGCCGCTCACCCAGTTCGTCGGCACGCTGAACGAGAAACGCTTGTCGGGGTCGGGGTAGCGTTTGCCGCCCGTTAACGCCTGGAGGGGGGGCCCCCAATTGCCAACCGGCGGCGGCGCGGCGGTCGGGGCGATGGTGGGGACAACGGTCGGCGCGGCGGTCGGGGCGACGGTGGGCGTCGGCGGCACCGGGGTGGTGGTCGGCGGCACGGGGGTCGCGGAGGGTGGCGGTGCGGTGGCGGTCGGCGTGCGCGGCAGCGTCGGGCTCGGGCGCGCGGCGGCGGTGGCGGTGAGCCCCGCGACCCGGCTGGCCGTGGCGACCGCCCCCGCCTCGGCGGTCGCGGTCGCGTTGGCGTTGGAGACACTGGTCGCGCTCGCCGCCGTTCGCGCCGTGGCGGCGGCGTTGGTCGTCGCGCTCGCCGCCACATTCGCGGCGGCGGTGGCGGTCCCGGCGTTGTCCGGCGTCGGCGTCGGCGGGACGGTGGGGGTGAAGAGGGCGATCGCGGCGGCGGTCGCCGTGGCGTTGGCGTTGGCGTTCGCCGCCGCCGCCGTCTGGGTCGCGCCGAGCAGCGGCGCGGCGGTCAGGGTGGGCGGTTGGGCCGTCGCGGTCGGGGCGGGGCGGTCGGCGAAGGCCGCGAAGGCCCCGATCGCCCCGACGCCGATGATCAGGGCGGCGATCAGCAGCGCCGCGACCGTGAGCGGCCACGACGTCCTCGGGCGGTCGCGCTCCTGCGGGACCGGCGCGACAATCGGGGCCGACTGGGCGTGCTGGCCGGGGGACGGCGCGTCGAAGGGCGGGCCTGGCGGGGCGGGGGGCATCACCGGGAGTGGTCGGGTCTCCTGGCCGACGAGGAGCGGCGTGGTGTGCTGCTCGTGTCGTGGCGGGCCTGCGGCGGCGGGCAGCCCACCGGGGCGGTCGTTCGCGGCGCGGAAGGCGTCGGCCAACTCGCGCCCCGTGCCGTAACGGTGGCCGGGGTCTTTCGCCAGCGCCCGGTTCAGCACCGCCTCGACGGCGGGTGAGAGGTCGGGGCGGAACTGGCGGATGGGCGGGAGGGGCGTGCCGAGTTGCGCCAGCGCGATCGCGTAGGGTGTCGTGCCTTCGTAGGGCAGGCGACCGCTGAGCATCTGATAGAGGGCGATCCCGAGTGAGTAGAGGTCGCTCTGCGGGCCGGCGCGCCCCTCGATCTGCTCCGGGGCCATGTACTCGGCGGTGCCGATCCCGGCCCCCGTCGCCGTCAGCCCCGGCGACTGCCCGGCCTCGATCGCCTTGGCGATGCCGAAGTCGGCGAGTTGAGGGCGACCATCGTCGCGCAGCAAAATGTTGGCCGGCTTCACGTCGCGGTGGAGGATGCCGCGCGAGTGGGCGTAGTCGAGCGCCTCCGCGATCGGCACCAGGAACGCCTCGGCCTCGCTCGGCGCGAGGGGGCCACGCCGTTCCAGCAGCTCTTTTAAGCTGCCGCCGGTCACCAGCGGCATGGCGATGTACGGCTGGCCGTCCTGCTCGCCGTAATCCCAGACCGGCAGGATGCCCGGATGGTCGAGCGACGCGGCGCTGTTCGCCTCGTGCTCGAAACGCCGGATGAAGTCGGGCTCGGCGGCGAGCGAGGCGGGCAGGAGTTTCACCGCCGCAAGACGATTCGCCAGCCGCAGATGGCGGGCGCTATAGACCTCGCCCATCCCGCCGCGCCCGAGCAGCCCTTCGAGGCGATAGGAGCCGAAGGTCTGCCCCGAGAGATCACCCATGCGCCCGACGATCCTTTCAGTGTTCCACTGGTCACCGACAGCGGCCCCGGCGCGGGGGGGGCGCGACCGCAACCGACCGGACACCCCGGCCCCGGCCCTTGCCTGATACGACGCACGATACCACGCGCGCGCTTCACATGAGCGAGTCGCCCCACCTCACCCACCCTTGTAGGAGAGGAGGGTCGCCGCAGCAGCGGCGTGGAAGGGGCATCTCAGCGCGGCGCATCCCGCCCCGGCAGCGGGCGCTATCCCGCCCCGCGCAGCGCGAGCCAACGTTGGAGAAACGCCCGCTCGTCCTCGCTGGTTGCGTCGGGGGTGTCGCGCTTGAAGTCGCGCAGCGCCCCCAGCGCCTCGCGATAGATCGGCCCCGGCGCGACCCCCAGCGCCTTGAGGGCCGCCCCCCCGAGGCGTGGCACGAGCGATCTGATGGTCGTCAGGTAGCGCAGGAGCGTCTGGCGCGTGGCCGGATCGGGCAGCAGGGCGGCGGTGGTCGCGACGGCGGCTGCCGAAAAGGGATCGAGGAGTCGGCCGAGCGCCGCGTCGGATGTCGTCGGCACCCCCTGCGCCAGGAGCGCGCGTAGCGTGGCCACCTGCCGCGCCAACTCGATCGCCCCACCGGGTACGTGCAGCCCGCTCGCCACCGCCCACGCCGCCTCCGGCGCGAGATGCGCGACCAGCAGGGCGAAACGCGCCGCCCAGAGTGCCGGTGCCCCGCCGGGAGCGGATGGTAACGCGGGCGACAGCGCGACGAGCCGCGCGTTGGCCGCCCGCGACTCGTCGTCCCACCGCGACCCCGGCGCGATCTGCGCCAGCGCGTCGGTCGCGACGAGCGCGTCGAGCATCGTGGCGGCCAGCGGCTCGGCCAGTAGGCGCACGAACTCATGGCTGAGGCGTTGGGGCGTTACCGTGCCGAGCGCGCCCGCCCCCACCGCCGCCCGGAAGAGCGCGGCGGTGCGGGGCGCGAGGTCGAACGCGAGGCGACCGGCGTAGCGCGCGGCGCGCAGGAGGCGCGTGGGGTCGTCGGCGAAACTCCCCTCGTGCAACACGCGGATGACCCCCGCCGCGAGGTCCGCGCGCCCGCCGAGCGGGTCGAGCAGGGCCCCGCCCGCGCCGGGCGCGAGGTCGAGGGCGATCGCATTGATCGTGAAGTCGCGGCGGCGCAGGTCGTCATCCAGGCTGCCGGGGAAGACGAGCGGCAGCGCGCCCGGGGCCGGGTACTGCTCCCGGCGCGCGGTGATCAGATCGAGCGCGGGGCCGTCGTGCAGGGTGAGCGTCGCCGTGCCGAAAGCCTCGTGCGCCCGCAAGCGCGCTCGTGCAGCGCCGCCGAGGTCGTCGTGGAGCGCGCGCGCGACGGCCAGGGCATCGCCGACCACCACGACGTCGAGATCGAGCGTTGCCCGGCCCAGCAGCAGATCGCGCACGCCGCCGCCGACGAGATAGGGCGGCGCGGCGTGCGCCAGCGCGACCGCCGCCGCGCGGTCGAGCAGCCCCCGCCGTGCGGGCGCGAGGCGGGCAAGTTGGACGGCGCGATCGGCTGTCAGCCTGTAGCCCCTCTCCGCTGTATATACCGTCTCGGCGCGGCGAACCGCCACTGTGCCGGGTGCGATTCACAACCTTGCGTAGAAACAGTAGCGGCATGGGCGGGCGCGGATTCTTCGCGGCGGCTCA
>JAABUN010001767.1_pt1 | contig 44114 bp, 33 predicted proteins | sample 5559311 | NCBI WGS metagenome assembly JAABUN01 (sample SAMN10711877, study PRJNA513370) | rock metagenome | isolation source: Antarctica rocks | place: Antarctica: Victoria Land, Siegfried Peak sud
ATTGACACAATTACAACCCATCTTGGCTCCACTGGCCGGCAATGCGTGCCGGGCCCGCTTTGTTCAGGTCGTGAGCCTCCTATGCCCGGCATAGTTGCTGAGAAAAACTGTTCGTCCGTACAGTGGTTGACGCCACCCGGTGAAAAGATGCCTGCGCTGTCGCCAGCACTCGGACATTTATAAATGTTCCAGCTTTTGATGTAAGGCTGAAGTTGAAAGGCCGGCCGGGGGTACTGAGGCTCATCCGGCGTCGAAGGGGTGTCCTTGGCCTTGCTAAAGGTGAGCGGGAACGTCTCATCAAAGTCCTGGACATACATCATGAGGGCTGTCCCGACCTGCTTCTCGTTCGACAGGCACGCGGTCTGGCGAGCCTTTTCACGAGCCTGAGCGAAGACGGGGAACAGAATGGCCGCCAAAATCGCAATGATGGCTATCACCACCAGCAACTCAATCAGGGTAAAGCCCTGGGGTCGGCGGTTAGCCGCGCCCGAAGGGGAACTACGAAACATGAAAGATGCCTCCTGCAAGCCCCAAAAAGATAACGGAAAGTCCGGGGTCATCGTGACAAAAAAGGGAAGGCTTTTGCGCGATCCCCCGCGCCTATTTCCCGCGCGCGTCGTCTTGCCGCCGGGTCGGGCGTGCTGGGGCACAGCACTCCGTCCCGAAACTGCTCTGTTAGTATAGTGAACGTGTTAACATGACGGGGAATATCTGTCAACACGACAAAGGGTTTTCCGCGGCGAAACCAAAACTATGACCGTGCCTGCGCCCACCGTGTTCCTCGTCGCCTTTTGATTCCAGGCGCCGTTATCATCGTTGGCAGCGAGCCGTCCTCTTTGTAGGGTCGGCTCTTCGGTCCGCCCCTCATGAATTGCCGTTTCGTTCTTCCCACCTGTGCGAGCGCGCGCGTCTGTGCTGCTTACCATCACCGAGGAAGCCGACTGGACAAAATGAGCGAGCGCGAATAAGCGCGCATTTCGCTGTTTCCAGGGTCGCTCGTGTAGCGCGGCGAGCGGCGATGAGGGGCTACGACGCCGCGCTACTCGAATACAACAGCGTTCGGCCTTTGTTGCCGTCGGGCGAGTTCCGCCACCCCGACCGTCGTTTCGAGTGGACGCGGCGCGAATTCGCCGCCTGGTGTGAAGGCGTCGCCGCGCGCCACGGTTACGCGGTCTCGCTTTCCGGCGTGGGCGACCCGCACCCGGCCAGCGAGCGGGGCGCGCCCACGCAGATGGCGGTGCTTGATCGGGAAATGCCGTAAACAACGTCTCCCCGACGAGCGACGACACCAAAAAAGCGCCCCTGAACTTCCCGGTCCAGGGGTGCTTTGTCCGGCGCGATTCCTTGTGCGCTGTTGCACGGCGCGCAGGCGCGTCAGGGAACGGCGGCCGGCGCCGCTTTGATGCGTATGTCGCGGAACGCGACGTTGCCGGTATGCACCTGCACGCCGATGTAGCCCGAATGCGGGTCTTCGCGCGGCGACAGGCCGCGCGTTTTGTCCGCGTCGCTCGTTCCCTTCTTGAACGTCGTGAGGGGAGAGGCGGGGAAATTCGGGGTTTCCTCTTCCTTCAGGCGCACGGTGTACGTGTCGCCGAGAACCTCAATCTCGTAGTCGTACCACCGGTTTGGCGCGATGACCGGGCCGTTTTCGCGCCGGTAGTCCTGTTCCTTCGGCTCCCCGTTCTGGCCGGTGGGCACTTTGTAGATCGCGCCCGTGCGGCTTTTGTCCGCGCCGTCCGTTTCCGGCGGGTTCTGACTTTTGTCGCCGCGCGCCTCGTCGTCAATCTGGACCTCGAAGCCGGTATGAACGGCCACGAACGCCTGGTTGACGTAGGGAGTGGCGCCGGGCGGCACGGGACGGCGCGGGTCACGGAAGCGGACGAAGACGCCGCTGTTGTCGTTGTTATCGCCCGTCGGCCGGGCGAGCCGGAACTTGAGATGCAACGTGAAGTCGCCGAACTGTCGGGGGGCGAAGTACAGCAGGCCGATGTTGCCGCCCGGCTGCGCGACCAGGCTGCCGTCCACGAGCGCGAACGCGCCGTCCCCGGCCATCTGCCACTGGCCGAACGTTTTTTCCGTACCGTCGAACAGGAACTCGAAGCCGGCCTCGGCAGCGGCGGGGGCGTGGAACGCGAAGAGATGGTCGGCGGTGCGCCGGGTGAGCGCGACGCCCGACAGCATCGGGTTGGGCGAACCGAGCGTGGGCAAAAGGCAGGGGCCGAGGGCGTACAGGTTGGGCGACTCCCAGAACCGGCCCCATTCGTCCGTCACCGACGTTTCCGGCGCGTCGCCCATCCACAACGTTCCGCCCTCGTGATGGGTCGAGGACAGCGTGTCCTGGCGCAGGGGCCGGCCGGGCGGAGCGTCCTGCCAGAACGCTTTCGCGGCGGCGTTCGGGTGCGACAGGTACTGGATCGGCCCGCCGCCCGCGAGCATCCGCGCGACCTCCTCGGCCGCATCGTCCATCGCCTTCCACAGAAGAATGTCCTTGTCGCCGCGTGGGTCGCTCGCGTCTTTCGGGCTGGCTTCCAGACGGACGAGCGCGGTGTTCTGGCCGTAGTCCAGGGCGTCCTTGGGCGGCGCGGACGCGATCCGATTTTGCGGGTCCGGCGAGGTTTTATCGCCCACCATCTCGCCGATGCCCCGCAGCGTGATGACAATCCACTCGTCGGTCAGCGTTTGGAATCGGTCCAGCGTGTCAATGTCCGGGATTTTCTTGAACAGTTCGGCTTCGCTGTCCGTCCCCAGAACGCCCACGCCAGACGCGGTGATCTGAAGGTGGAAGTGGCCGATTGCGCCGTCCGCGTGATCGAAGATGCCCTTGACGAACAGGGCCGAGACCTGAAGGTCGCGCAGTTCGGGGTGTTTGGCAGCGTCGAGCGCGTCGCCGAAGGCCGCGCGTTTCACCCGGATGGTCAGGTTTGAGCGCAGATGCGCCATCAGGTTGCGCCCGATCAGGCTGTGGGCGTTGGGCAGCGTGTTGAGGGCCAGCCGGGTGTTCTCGATGGTGCCGAGCGCGAGAAAAACCTGCCCGTCGCCGGGCACGTCCACCACGCCCCGGTTCGTGTGGACCCGCACGATGCGGCCCGAACCGCCGTCCCGCTCCAGCCGAATAACGTGGATGTTCGCCGCGATCATCAGGCGCTTTTTGACGTCCACCCGGTCCGGCCCGCCGGCCGCGCTTTGCCGGGCCTCCCCGTAGGCGAGCCGGGACGCGCGCAACAGCAGCTGGACGCCGTTGAATTTGTTAAACGGAAAGAAGCCGGGTCGGGGCGCGCCGCTCTGCACGGCGAGCGGGGCTTCCAGATCGTCCTCTGCGGTCAGCGTGCCGCGCTGGCCGGTCAGCGTCAGGCGCGGGTCGTGGGGGCGGGCCTGAAGGTCGCTGAACAAACGATCCCGGAGGGCGAAGTGCAGCGCGCCGAACACGAAGTCGTTCGTCGCCGCCGTGCCGATCGCGCGGGCGGCCACATCTTGATACGATTCGGGATTGGCCCCGGCATGGGGCAAAACCGGCGTGGAAAGGTCCTTGACGACGCTCGTGGGCCAGGGCGGCGACGGCAGTTCGGACTCGATGAAGTAAGGCGACCAGCCGCCCCAATGGAGCGAGCGCCCGCCCAAACAATACGTCAGCCCGGAAAACTGCCGGTTCCAGGGCTGCGGGCTGTCGGAGCGCCAGGGTGTGCCGTTCACCTCACCCAGCGCGTCGCCCAGGCCCGGCGGCAAATTTTGAACGTGTTCGGGCAGGAGCATCGGACCGCCCTCAAGGACCAGGATGCGATGCTGGTGGCTTTTGTCGGCGTTGAACAGCCGGCTGGCGAGCACGGCCCCGAAACTGCCGCCGCCAATCACGATCACGTCAAAGGGCCGGGCGTCCGCGTGGCGGCTCGTGTCGGCGCTTGCGAGCGCCTCGTCGAGGCCGTTGCAGACGTAGCGTCCCAGCACATCGCGGGTGAACTCCGTCGTGGGTGTGTTAGGAATGGTTGCCATCGTTTTCTCTGTTTTCTCGTGTGTCCTTAGCGGGGCGGGGGCGGTTTCACGCGCCCACGCGCGTCACCGCCCAGGCAAGGTTCACCACGTCGTCCTTGAAAATGTCGTCGTGGCCGCCGCCGGTCGCCTTGTCGCCTTCGTAGATCAGGCGCGAGGCGTCCAGGTTGAGCAGGAGGGGCCGGGGCAGCGCATCCACGGCCGTTTTCATCGCCTGATCGCGCGCCTTTTTACGCGCCGCCGCAGCGTCGTCCGGGGTTTTTCCCGTGGCGTCGAGCGCGTTTGCGCCCGCGTCACCGGCCGCCCGCACGCTTGGGATGGCTTCGGTAAGTCCGGCGACTCCACCAGCGAGGCCAGCAGACCCGTTTGAGCCGGAACAGGGAGCATGAGGAATCGGCGGTTGGCGTCGCGCTTGTGGTGCGGGATCGTTGCGGGAAAAAGGCCGACGTGACCGGCCGCGAGCCGCCCGCGATTCGCCACCGGATAAAAAAAGCCGTTCGCCGTGTCGTAGGCCGAGTAGATGCAGGCGACGGTTCCGGCCACCTTGCCGCGCCGCTCGGCGGGAGTTGTCTCATCGTCCTGTGCCGGCGGCGTGCCATCCTCGTTTCGGCCCACGATGTCGAACTCGTTTTCGAACCAGTTGCTCGCTATGGCCGCTTCCAGCAGGCACACCGAGGCGATGCGCGGGACGACGTTTCCCTGCGCGTCGCGCACCGGCGTCCCGTTGCGGGTGAGCCGGGGGTGGGCGGCCCAAACGTCGGCCGCCCCCTTGCCGTTATCGGGGTCCTTTTCGTGGACCAGGTGGCGCACGGCATTCGTCACCACCAGCCCGCCGAACGAGTGGGCGATCAGGTGGACGCGCGCCCCGCTCAAATGGCCCGCCGCCCCGCCCTCCAGCAGGGCGGCCAGAAATTGCGCCGTGGTTCGGCCGGCCCGCGTTCCGGTTTCCTGCATCTGCCAAAAGGCCATCTGATTGTCGGCCGTGTTGATGAGCGCGTTTCCCTTGTTGCCGCTCGGATCGTTGCCTTTGTACAGCCCGTCGCGGAAAAGAGTGACGGCTTTGCGCGCGTTTTCCGCCAGCCGGCGGCGCTGCCGCCAGGGCGGCCGGGGGTCCGACTCCGCTCCCTCGCCGGTGGGCGCAACGTCTTGCCCGCGCCGGCCTTCGCGCTCGTCGAACAGGTCGCGGGGCGACACGGCCCCGCGCTGCCGCCGGGACAGGTTGCCGAAGAGGTAGGTTCGGAACAAGTAGAACAGCCAGGGAAACGCGGTCACGATCTGCACCGGCGCCCACGCGAGCACCTGCGTGAACGGCACGAGCCGCCGTGGTTTTTTATCTTCCCGCACGTTCGCCTTTCTTTTCAGGAACCACCACGACAGGGCCGCGATCAGCAGGAACGCGATCAGGTCCAGCGCGACGTGGACCACGCCGCGCGTCAGCCGGGGGGGCAGGCGGGGCAGGTATCCATTGATCCCATTGGCGAGATAGGTGACGAGACTGTTCCAAAGGCTGCCGATCCCGGCGCCGATCCACGCGAGCGGTGGGATGCGCAGCAGAGCCAGGATCAGCCCCGCCCCGAACACGCCGCGCAGAAACGAGGCCAGGTTCTGATGGGCTTTTTCGGGCGAAAGGCTGCGGGCCGGTTCCTCCGTCTGGTCCACCAGAAGCCCCTTGGGCTGTGCCCGGAAGTAGCACGTCCACGCGGTCGCTATTTTGTCCGCGTCCTCTGCCCCGGCGGCGTCGCGCAGTGTGAAACGCTTCAGCCGCCCGCCCAGAACGTGCGCCTCTTCTTTGAGTTTTTCATCGGAAAGGGCGTCGGTATCGGGCGCGGACAGGCGCGAAAACAACTCGTAAACGTCCTCGAATGCGTCGGTGAATCGCTCGCCCGGTGAAACGTGCCGCTCGGCCTCGGCGGACGGCCGCTCGAAAACGGTCTCGACGTTTTGCAGAAACGACGCCTTGTTGCGCCGTCCCTTGCCATCCACCCAGGCGTCCTCGCCCGGATCGGAATGCCAGTGAACGCCCAGAAACAGGGGATGGTAGGGCGGCTCGTTCGCCAGCCGGCGGCGCTGCATCAGGATGGCGAAGCGGCTGACCAGCTGGTCGTAGGCGGCGATGCCGTCGAAAAAGTTGCGGTGCCAGCCGTGCGACAAAACATAAATGTCGCTGACGCCGTTGCGGGGCGCCACCGGCGCGAAGTCCTTTGGAAAGGCAATTTGGAGCAGCAGCCGGTTGAGAAACACGAGCGCGCGCCCGGTTATCGCCTCGACGCTTGCGGGGGTTTTCAGCAGCGTTTCCACGTCCCCGCCCGTGATCGGGACCGCGCCGTCGCCGAAAATGGGCTTCAGTTCGCGGCGGACAAGCCGGCCCTGTTCGGGGTCGTCCAGCATCTTTTTCACTGCGTCGGCTAGGGTAACGCCGGGACCGGGCAACCGGTTGATGCTGTACAGGCAGGCGTCGCCGAGCAGGGCGTTGAGTTCGTTGACGAGCGCGACGTGCAAAGCGGCGCGTAGCGGCGGCGGGGGCGTCGCGCCGGGCGGACCGGGCACGCCAGGCGCACCGGGCAGGTTGTCTATAAGCCGGAGCGTGTCGCAGGAAAGCGCGTCGCGCAGGTGGGCCGCGGCGGGGTCGGCCGGCGTCGCGGCCGGGCCGACGGCGGGGCGCGCTTGCTTCAGGCGAGCGGCGAATCCGGCCGGGTTGAGCAGGTCGTCGGGGCGCAGGAGCAGCCGCTGCGCCTCGTCCACCGCGCCGTTCACCCAATCCGCGACTCGCTTCTGCTGCTTTTCAAAAAGATCGTCGCCTGGCTTGATCGGCTCGTTTTCCGCTCCGGGCTTTTCCTTTTCCAGCAGGATGACGAAGTAGGGCCGCTCCTGGCGCAGGTCGCCCGATTCGCCGGCTCCGCCGGTCATGTCCGGCCCGATCTCGAAGGTTTTTTCCTGGGGTGTCATGGTGTGATTTCCGTTGTGCCGTGCTGCTCAAAAAGCATCCGCGATGGGCGCGACGGTGACGGTGTTCGCCGTCACGTCTATGGTGGCCTGGTAGTGGCGCCCGGCCTGAAGCGGGTCGGAAGACGGCATCGTCACCATCAGCGGCGCGCTTTGCCCGCTCAGGTAAATCTTTTTGAGGACGCACGGTTTCAGATAGGTGATCCAGAACGTTTGGGACGAACCCGGCGTGATCCCGGTGGGAAACTGCTGGCCCTTGTCGCCGTTCGGGTAGTCCACGATGGTGGTGAACGGCGGCACGGGCTTGTCCGCTGCCCCGGACGTTTTCACCACCCACACGACGGCGGCGGTGAAGTCCTCGTAGGACGGCGGCGAAAAGACGCTTGACCCGACCGTGACTACCTTGATGCGCGGCGTCTGCGCCCCGGCGGCGCTGCTGCGCGGGGCGATCAATTCGGAAAGGCTGAGCAAAACGCCCGCGGAAAAGCCGAACCGAGTGCTGCCCGACGTTTCCCGGAACGCGCCGCCCGCGTACAAGGCCGCGCTTGGATTGAGCCGGATGGTCGGCCCCAGCACGTAGCCGCCCCGGTCGCCGGTCGTTTTGCCGGCCATCAGGCCGACGCCCTTAATTTCCTGCCCCAGGATGCGCGCCGCGCGAGGCTTGCCGTCGGCGTCCACGCCCGACAAAAGCACGCCGATCAGGGCGGGCGTGCCGTCGTTCTGAACGCTCACGCCGGTGACGAAATTGAGGCCGGGCCGGCTGGCGGGCGTCGTTCCGCCCGCGAGCAGGGCGGCTACGTCGTTTCCGAGCAGGAAACCGGGGATCGTCGCCGGGGCAGCGTTCTGACCGGCTTTTTCGTCCTTCGCGGCCGGCCCCGCGCTCGCTTCCTTGTCCGGCAGGGTCACGTCGTCAATCTGCGCGCTGACGATGGGGAACTCGACCTTTTTGCCCGGCTCCAGGTCGGCCACGACCGCCCACTCGGTCCGCACCTCGACCATCGGGAGCGGGCCGAGTTTGGGGTTGCGCGTGTCCAAAACCATCACCTTGTCAAAGTACCAGCGGCCGTACCGTTCCAGGTTCGTCTGGGTGAGCGCCTGCGTGGTCGCCCGGCCCGATCCGACCTGGTCCGGGTCGTCCAGCAGGGCGACGTCGCGCAGGCGGGGATCGTCGAGCGGGAACTCGATGCGTGAAGCGCCCTGGAACGCGACGATGCGGGCGGCCTCGCCGTTGTCGTGCTGGTCGCCGAAAACGAAACGGCGTTTCGGGTCGGCATCCATCACCGTTTTGAGTTTCAGGTCGCGCACCGGCGGCTCCGGCTGGCCGGCGGCGCGCGGCGGCGCTTCGTCGCCCGGCCCGCCCACGAGGGTTTGGGCGAGTTCGGGGCTGCTAATGTATTTGCGCACGGCGTTGTAAAGATCGTCGTTCAGGATGCCGTCCACTTTGGGAAGGTAGTCCTCGCCGGGAGGAATCAGGTCTTTGGGGGTTTTCCCGACCCAGCGGGCGGGGAACGCGAGCAGATCGCCCGTGATGCCCGCCCCGGCGCCGGGCAGCAGCGGGCGCTGCTTTTGAACGCGGTAGCGCGGCCGGGGCACGCGCACCCAGTGAAAAATGAGGCGGGCTTGGACGCGCACGACGCCGTTGGTCTTGTCCGGGTCAACTTTGTAGCCCGGCGGCACGATGATCTCGAACCGCGAGTCTTTGCCCGTGGTGACGGTGAGCGTTTGCGCGTGAACGGCGGCGAGCGGCCCGGCGAGCGCCGCCACGGCGGCGAACGCGGCGGCGACAACGTTAACGGTCCTGTGCAATCTTTTTTCCTCAACGAACAAGGACGGTGGCGAGTTTGGCCGCCGACGCACCCTTCGCGTCGGTGGCGACAACCGCGAGGGTGACTTCGCCGGTTTGGGCCGGGGCGGTGAAAACGGCTTGGGACGGGTCGGCCGCGTCCGGCGTCACCACTCCCCGGCTGGCGAAAAAGGCAAAGGATATTTTGTCCTTTTCCGCGTCCTGGGCCGTCGCCGAAAGCGACAGCGTGCCGCCGGGCGTGAGCGTGGCACCCGGCGGCACGTCCCATGTCACGTCGGGCGCGTGGTTGACGCCCGCGTCGAAGGTGCGGACGCGAACCGACCGTGTGGTGACGCCGCCCCGGTCGTCGCTGACCGTGCAGGTGACGAGCGTGGTCGTTTCGGTCGTTTGCGTCAAAAGGGCGACGCTTTTGCTGCTGCCCGGCGGCGTCGTGGCGATGTCGCCGCCCGCCCAGGCATAGGTGATCGGGTCGCCGTCCCTGTCATGAGCGTCACAATTGAGGACGATGCTCGTTCCGGCCGGCACCCGGACCAGCGGCGCGTCGCCGCCGCCGGCCGCGTCTTCCGAAACGGGCTGCGCGCCGACCACCGAAAGCGTCACATCGGGGGCGCGGTTGCGCCCTATGTCCGTGCTGCCGCCGGAGCAGCCTCCCGCCGCCGCAGAAGCGAGAAGCAGGCGCGGCAGCAGGCGCGCGGCGGCCAGGCGGCGTAGGGGTGGTTCTTCGGCGGTCATCGGCTTTCCTTACGTCAGCCGGGCGATCTCGAAGTGCATTCCGTCCTGGCGGGAAAAGTGGCCGCCCCAAAAGAAGCCGTGCTTGTGGGCGATAGGCACCAGATCGAAAACGCAGCCGCGCTCGCCGCGCGCGGCGGGGACGTGGCCGAGCGGGTTGAATTCGGCGTTAACATCGAAGGCGGTCCCAAAGGCGTGATTGCTCAAAACGCTGCGGCTGCCCCGGATGAAGCGGGCGTTGAACGCGCCGTCGAAGACCAGCACGCGGCCGAGCAGACCGGCCTCGCGCCACTCCGCCCACAACGCTTGCAGCTGCTTGCCGGCCTTTTTGTGAAAAAACAGCGAGTTGCTCCGAGGCGCTCCCCGAACGCCGTCCAGTTCGGGCAGTGAAAAACGCTCGACGTTGTTGCTTTCCCAGTCGGGCAGGATACGGATGTTTTCCGGGTTGCCGGGCTTGGGGTCGGGCATGAACTCGAACGTGCCGAAGTGCTGCCGCCGGTCCTCCGTGGAGACCAGCGGCCCGAAGTCGGGGCGCGCCGGGAAGTCGCCCGCTTGGGTGAAGCCGGGGAAGCCCAAAAGGACCGCGCGGGCCAGCGTGCCCCGGCCCACAATGCCGTCGGCCGTCAGCGAGTTGCGCTCCTATAACTCCATCGTTGCCGCGTGCGTGCGCGCGCCAAAGTCGCTGTCGGCCGCGCCTGGATCGAGCCGCTGGCCGATCAGGAACAGCTGCCACCGCTCGACGTTTTCGCCCGAATCTCCTTTTCGCAATACCTGCATGGGGTGCCTCCTGTGCGCGTGTGCATCCGCGCGCGCCTGCCTGTTGGATGGCGTCACTTTACGCAGTTCGCGGACCGCTGTCAAGCAGTTTTGCGGGCCGTGTTGGGAAACACACAGCGAAGAAACGCGCGCGGTCGGGGGTATCTATCAGGGGGCCGGTTCCCGGCCGGCGCGGACCCGGCGGGCGGGTCAAGAAAGGTTTGAAAGCAATGCGTGTTATCGTCACCGGCGGCAGCGGCAAGGCCGGCGCGTTCGTGGTTCGGGAACTGGCCGAAGCGGGCCACCAGGTCGTAAACCTGGATACGGCCGCGCCGCCGCGTGGCCTGCCCGGCGAGTTCATCCGCCTTGACCTGACAAACGCGGGCGAAGTCTACGACGCTTTTTTCCAGGCCAAGCCGGACGGCGTGTGCCACCTTGCCGCGAACCCGTCGCCGGGCGGGAACCCGCGCCAGCAGGTTTTTGCAAACAACGTGCTGTCCGCCTACCACGTCTTCCAGGCGGCCGGCGACGTGGGCGTGAAGCGTTTCGTGTACGCCGGCAGCGAGATGGCGACCGGCTGGCTGACCACGTCCGAGCACCCATCCCGCTTCCCGTTCGACGAAACCAACCGGACCGACAGTCCGAACGCTTACGCGCTGTCCAAGTACCTGGGCGAGGTCATCGGCGACGCGATGAGCGTTCGCTACCCCGACATGCCCGTCGTCAGCCTGCGCATCAACAACGTCATCACGCCCGAAACCTATCACTGGCTTCAGGAGCGGCGCGACGCCTACCCGGAAGGCGGCAGTGGCAACTATTGGAGTTACATTGACGCCCGCGACGTGGCGAGCGCGTTTCGGGCCGCCCTCGAAGGCGACAGCCGGGGCCACGAAGTTTTCCTGATCGCCGCCGCCGACACTCTGCTCGACGTTCCGCTGGCCGACGCACTTTTGGCGCGCTACGAAGCCGAAGTCGCCGCTCGCCTCGCGCCCGGCCACGGCCCGTTCCAATCCGTTTTCGACTGCACGAAGATCGAGCGCGCCTTTGGCTGGAAGGCCGCGCACTCCTGGCGTGACCAGTAAAGCGCGGTGTCGGCCCGTCTTCTTTAGCGGCGGTACTCGAAAGCGCGATACGGCTCCCGGAAGACGTGAATGCTTAACCGAAACATACAACCGAACAGCGTTCCCAACGAAGCACGCGCCCCGTGGTCGCAAACGCTGTCGCGCCGGAACTTCTTCGGCCTTTTCGTCGGGCGGCGCGAAAACCGGCAGGATTCGCTGCCGCCGCTGCCGCTCCGGCCTTCGTATCGGCCGGGCGCGCCGCCGCCGAGTACATTGCCGGAAAGCGCGCGGGAGTCTTCGCCCGCGTAGTTTTCCGCGAACACTGCAACGTAGTACATCGGCCCCGCAGCGCGCGCGCAGCACGCACGGGGCCGTTTTCTTTGCTTGTCGTTCTTCGGGCCGGCTTGATCGCGGGAGAGATCAACTGCCTGTAAAGCAGCCGCCATCGCGCTGTGGGGGTTCGAGTCCCTTTCGGCCCATCGTGTTTCGGGTGGTAGTGAAGTGGCATAACCGCTGTCTTGGGAGCAGCCGTCGGAGGTTCGATTCCTCCTCACCCGACTTTTTTTGTTTTGTCGTCGTGATCCTTCCTGAGGTAATGGCAGCCTGCGTCACTGTTAATGACGTCGTCCGGGTTCGAGTCCAGGGGGAGGAGTTCGGTTTGTCTCGCGGAAGTGGTGAAACGGTAAACACGCCAGGATGAGAGCCTGGTGCTCGTGCTTCGGGCTTGCGAGTTCGAGTCTCGCCTTCCGCATTTTCGCGCCCCCGTACCCCAACCGGCAGAGGGAACACGCTTAGAACGTGTGTAGTCGGCGTTCGAATCGCCGCGGGGGCACTTGAAAAAAAAACCAAAAAAGTTTGGGGATCGGCGGCGTCGGCATGGCATAAGCCCCTCGGAAGAGCGCGCCCAGAGCGCAAACGGGCGTGCATTTATGAGGAGCGCAGCGGCTATGTTTTTTCCTGGTGCGGGCCATCCGTCCCAACGGAACCGGCGGCGGCGGGCCGAACGCGGCGGGATGCTGGTGGACGCGATGCTCGGCATCGTGATCGCCGGGATCGTCGGGCTGGCCGGCTTGTCGCTGATGATGACGAGCGCGTCCGCTTCCGACGGCGCGCGGCAAACCGCGCTTGCCTACGCCGCCGCCCGCCAGCAGATCGAAAACGTGCGCTCGCTGCGCGGCTCGCGCCTGGCGACCGGGAACTATGCCAACCTGCTCAATCCCGCGACCCAGCTGGCCGCGCTGAACAACGGGTCGGGCACGCTGGCAATCGCGGCGTACCGCGGAACGGTCCGAAAGGTGACCGTAACGATCCGCTGGCGGTCCGGCGGACAAGCGCGCAATCGCTCCCTTTCCGTGACCACGCTGGTGACGCCCGGCGGGGTGGCGCCATGAGCCGGCGGCCACGACGGGGCGCGGCGCTGATCGAGACGCTTATGGCGATCTTCGTGCTCAGCCTGCTGACGACCTTTTTGCTGTCGCTGGGCAGCCTCGCCGGCCGGACGGCCGACCGGGGCCTTCTGGAAACCGGCATGCAGGCGCGGGGACGCATCGCCCTGGACGAGATGCTGCGCGAAGTCCGGGCCGCCGATCAAATCCTGGTGAACCGGACGATAAGCGGCCAAAACGTCGCTACCGGGCCGAGCGATCTGGTGCTTCAAGCGCCGGGCTTTAACCCGGCCGCTGGTTCGGGCGCGCAGGTGCTGCTGGCCGTCAAGGACGCGGTCGCGTTTCGCTACGACGCGGCGGGCCGGCGCTTCACCGAAACGACCGTGGTCGCCGCCGGGTCACGCCGCCCCGTTCGCACCGCCCTGGTCCTCGCCGACAACGTGCAAAGCGTTGCCTTTACCTATTTCGCCCGCGACGCGGCGACGGCCGATGGCGCGACCAGCGTCTACACCGTCGAGGCGTTGCCGGTCGCCGCGCCCACGGCCTACGTGAACGGCGCGACCGCCGCCTGTACCTGGACGGCGGGCACGAACACGGTGACGCTCGCGGCCCGGCCCGCGGCCGGCGCGGACGTTCAGTTTTTGTACGCCGTGGACCCGCAGGCGAGCAGCGGGGCCGCGCTGCGCTACGTCAGCCGCGTAGATGTCGTTCTCACGCTTTCCCAAACCGACGGGCGTGCCGTTCGCCGAACCGTCACGCTTGCCGGCAGCGCCGGCCCGCGCAACAGCCGCTCCTGAAAGGCTTTTTTGATGACAATGAACCCATCGCCGCGCCGGCCGCGCGGAAAAACGGCGGCGGGCATGGCGCTTTTCACCGTGCTTTTGATGCTTTCTTTGGTGATGCTTTCCCTGATGACGCTGGTGAACGTTGCGATCACCGGAGTGCGGCTGGCCTCAGGCGGGCGGGCCAGGGCGCTCGCGCTATCGCTTGCCGAGGCGGGCGTGGACGACACGATAGACCGGCTCAAAATCAACAACGCCTATGCGGGCACGGGCGGCAGTCCGGTCACGCTGGGTAGCGTGGACGGAACCGAAACGCAGGGCACGTTCGCCGTCCGCGTTCTGGCCGTCAACGCGAACCTGGTGGACATCGTTTCAACGGGAACCACGACGGACAACCGCCAAAGCGAGGTGCGCGCCCGCGTCAGTTTGTCCGGGACGGTGTTCGGCGACAACGCCATGCTCTCGAACGGCGACATTAATGTGACGGGTGGCGCCAGGGTGGAAACCCTGCCGTCCAACGGCGGCTACGCCAACATTCGCGCCAACGACGACGTGACTGTGGGCGGCATCGTGGACGGCAAGGTGATGGCGACGGGCAATGCGGACGTCAAGGCCGGCAGTTCGGTGCTGGGGATCGAGACCGGCGTCCCGCCCGTGCCGTTCCCGTCCCAGGAGACCACGGACGGCTGGAAAAGCGCCGCCCTGACCGAGGCCCGGGCGGGCAGCAAGATCGGCCCGGTCCGCTCCTCGATGACGATCACCGGGCCGTGCTTCATTAGCGGCGACATTAACCTTGTTAACGACATGGCCGTGATTCTCCAGGGCACCGCCCCCATCTACGTTTCGGGCAACGTCCGGTTGGGCGGCCAATCCACTCTGACGAACCGGACCCGGCTCGTCGTCGCCGGCTCGTTCGACCAGGGCGGCCAGTCCGCCTACATAGCGGTCGCCGTGGCGGGGGAAATCCCGCCCGTTTTGATGGTCTTCGACCCCAACCCCAGCACGGCAATCAATCTGACGGGCGGCTCCGACGGCAAGCAATTGGGCGTTGTGTATGCCGTGAACGGCGGCATCAGCATCAGCGGCAACGCCGAGTTAACCGGCGCGCTGATCGCGGGCGGCGCGAACGCCCAGATTGCGGCGACCGGCGACTTCATCCAGCACGTGCCGCAAAACCTGATTACCTCCGCCCGCTTGGGCAATGCCCCGGTCGTCACTGCCCTAGCCGAGATGTAGCGTTTCGGAAGTGGAACTAAGGAACCGCCGCAATCGTCCCGACAATAGCCAATAGCCATGAGCGTCGGGGGCTCCGCCGGCCTTCTCGGCACCGTTTCTTCGGCACATGGAAAGGATCATTGTTATGTTAGATAGATCATCGCGGCGTCGCGCGCGGCAGCGCTGCGCCGCCCTAGTCAGTACGCTCGCCGGTCTCGCTGCCGCGTCGGGTATTTTGCTGGCCTGTGGCTGCGGCGGGGGCAGTGCATCCGGGGGAACGCGTGCCCAAACCACGCCGCTGTACCTGACCGACGCGCCGCTCACGGGCGCGACCGCCGTCAACGTCACCCTCTCCAAAATCGAGGCGCGCACGGCGGGCGGCGAAAGCGGCGAAACCTATGTGGACACCGGCGTCACCTATTCCGGCAACCTGCTCGACCTCAAAAACACAAACGCGTTGCTGGGCAACGCCCCGCTGCCGGCCGGGCAGTATACCGGCCTGCGGCTTACCGTCAGCGCCGCGACCATCACCGTCAATGGCGTCACCTACCCGCTCGAACCCGTCACCGGCCGGGGCAGCGCGAACGACAAGCCCGCGCACGGCAAGGCCGGCGAGGCCGTTGCCCGAAAGCACGGCGCGGATGTTTCCGTCGGAGCGGACGGCCGATCTGCGACGCTGAAAATCAACGCGCCGTTTACCGTCGCCGCCGACGGAACGGGCACGCCGCTTCTGCTCGACTTCAACGTCGCCCACTCGGTCGTGGCGACGGGTAACGGGCATTACCTGCTCAAGCCCGTGATCCCCGTCGTCCACAAAGACGAGGCCGGCGAAGTTTCGGGGGAAGTGACGCTTTCGCCCGCGCCCGCCGATAGCGACGACGCGCCGGAAATCCAAGTGTCGGCCGCGCCCGCCGGGAGCGGCGAGGACGAGGCCGAAAACGCCACCGCCGCCCAGGGCGCGCGAACGGGCGGCAGGTTCCGCATCGCCGCGCTGCCGCGCGGCACGTACGACGTGACCGTGACCGCGCAGGGCTACGCGCCCGTCACGCTGCCCGGCGTCCTTATCACGCCCGGCCAGAAGCCGGACCTGGGCAAGATCACCCTGCGCAAGCCGTAACAATCAGGCGAACGCAGAGAACGAAAAAGGCCGCGCCGAGCATCTGCTCGGCGCGGCCTTTTTTTGTGTTCGCGCGCTTAAAAGTGGACGGTGCTTTTGTCGCCGTCATCCCACGCGCTGGTTTGCCGGTTGTCGGGCGTGTTTTCGGGATGGTTCCACGGCGGCACGTTCAGCACGAGGAAGCGGGCCAGGCCGGCAACGAACGGCTCGTATTCGCCTCTCAGGTCGCGCAAAGCGGCCTCGGCCCGGCCGTCGCCGCCGGCATCATCCGCGCCCCGCAGGAGCGGCAGGTCCGCGCGGGCGAGGGTCGCGCGCAGCCGCCGCCATTCCTCGGTGGGCAGGCGATCCGGCCCGCTCGCAACAGGGGGCACGTTGAGCAGGTAGGCAAGGTCCACGAGAACGTGCCGGGCGAGCGCGAAGGTCAGGCGGGCCTGCCACGCGAGCGGCTTTTGCCGCGGTTCGTCGCCCCCTCCGGGGCAGCCGACGCGCACCAGGGCGCACGTATCGAGAACGGTCGTCAGCGCACCCAGCCATGACTGCTGCTCGTGCTGCGACCGGTAAAACGACAAAATCGGATACGAAATATAACTTTCCAGCAGTTCGGCCGACCAGCGCTCGAAGTCCTTGAGCAAACTGGTGAGCGCGTCCAGGTTGGGGGCGAGACCGTCTGTGCGGCCGTGGCGGCGCAGCAGTTCGGACGCGGCGGGCGGCGAGCCGGCGCGCGCGTCGAGGAGCAGAATGTTCACCTCGCGCCGCGAAAACACGCCGTACATGACCGGCAAATAACTGATGACGATGGCGAAGTAGCCGATGCCGACTCCGGCTTCGAGCACGGAAAGGAAACGCGCCCCCGCCGTTCGTGGCGTCACGTCGCCGAAGCCGAGCGTGAACAAAGTGACGCCGCTCGCGTACAGATACGTCCCGAAACCGCGCGAGGCTTCGGGCGCATTGAGGGGCGAATGGAGGCCGAAGTTGACGAGCGCGAAGCCGAAAACGAGGCCCGTCGTCCACACGCCCACGAGCAGCAAAAGCGACAGCGGCCCGTACGCGCCGAGCAGGGATTGGCGCAGTCGGCGCCCCGGTTTCATGCGCCGCACGACGCTCGACAGCGGCGGCCAGGTCGCCCGGTAAACCATGCGGGTCAGGCGCACCTGCCGTGTGACCGTTCGCGGCAGCACGATGGTCTCGAACGTGTCCAAAAACACGACCAGGAGCACGACGACGCCGAATGCGAGCGCGAGGCCGTTTTCGGCCAGCAGGAGGGCGGCGGCCGTGTTCACGCCCGTTCCCGCCCGGCCAGCCCAACGGCGATGGCAAGGTCATTCGCAAGCGGCGGCAGCGCGAAAACAAGGCCTTCGTCGCTTCCGCGTACGCGAATCGCGCGGACGGCCCGCCCGCTTCGCGTGTCCCAAACGCGGACTTCGTAGTCGCCCAAACGCGGGCCGCGCAAACGCAGGCGCAGGCCCGAAAGCGGTTCGCGCGCCGGCAGCACGCCGCGAAATCCCGCGTGCGGCAGTTCGCGCAAAAGCCACAAAACTGCCTGCACGCCGTCGCGGCAGCCGAAAACGTGGATACCGTCGCCGTTCTCGATGGACACGTCGGGCGCGGCGTCGCGGGGCGCGAAGTGACGCCAGTCCACGAGCCGCGCGAAGTCGGACTGGCTGTGCAGTGCGCGCTTCATGCCGGTGGTGAGAACGTGCGGATGGCGAGCCGGCCAGCGCATTCCGCTGCCCGCGCCGCCGGTCGCCAGGTGCGCCCACATCAGGTGCCGTTCGTATTCGTCGTCGAAGGCTTCGGGCAAAATCGTGCGGTGATCGTTAAAGGCGTGAATCGGGCCGTGTTCGGTGTCCACGTACGGGCGGCCGGGCGGCGTTCGGTCGAGCGCGTGGCGCACCCAGCGCGCCATGTCGAGCGCGGGCGAAACCGTGTCGAACGGGTGGTCAATCGCGCCCGCGTGATACACGTGCGTGGTGGCGAAATCCAGGCACGGGTGGCGAAAGATCAGGTCGCCGTAGCCGTTGGCGTCCGGGTCCGGCCCGAAAATGCTGACCGTTTGCGGCCGGGTGAAGCCCCACGTTCGCTGTTCCAGGTCGCGCACGGCTTCGGAGATGCGGGTGAGGACCCGGCTCTGCTCGCTCGGCCCGCCGCCCCAATACGGATCAATCTCGTTGAACAGGTCCCAGGCGGCAAGGGTGCCGTCGCCGCCCCAGCGTTCGATGACGAAACGAAAACGGTTGATCGTGGCCGCAATGGTCGCCTCGTCCGTGAAAAACGAATGCGGCCCCTCGGCCGGGCCGCCGTTCGCCCGATTGTACGGGTGGCGGCCCCAGCGTCGGGCCATCCAAAAGTTGTCCCACGGGGCGAGCAAAACGCGCAGTCCGTGCCGCGCGCAGGCCGCGAACAGATCGTCCCACAGCCGCACCATCGCGGGCACGAACCGCCCGACCGGCTTCTCGAAATAGCGGTGTTCGCGGTGGGCGTATTCGAGCATCAGGCGCAGCGTCGTGACGCCGTTTTGGGCCAGCCCGGCGAGGTAATCGTCAGCGGCCTGGGGGTCTTTTTGGCGAAAAAGTCCGGCAAGGCCCGGCCAGGGAAGAGCGTCGTTCGGCCCGAAGAACAGGAACGGCTCGCCGTCGAAGGTTTCAAAATAACGGCCGCTGGGGGCGACGCGGATCGGGGAAAGCGGGGGAGGAGAATCGGACACGCGAGGGTTTTACCCCATCGGGGCTATGAAAAGCCCCGTCTGGGGCCGCTTCGTGGCAACCGTCCTGCGGACGGGAGAGGCAGATCAGGGATACGGCCCACGTTGCCAATCGGCCTTGCCCGTCCGCAGGACGGTTGCCGCGAAGCGGCCCCCAGACGGGGCTTTTCATAGCCCCGAATCGTGAGCTACCGGGCGAGTTTGCGGCCCAGGATGCGCTTCCATTCGGCCGACAAAAGCGCGCGCGCGCGCAGGGCTTCGGTTTCAGCCCGGTCAGCCGCGTCGTCGTACATCAGCGTGTTGGCGCGGGCGAGCGTCCAGCCCGCGTGGAAACGTTCCAACAGCACGAGCGTGTCGCCGGCCCCAACGTCACCCATTTCCCGCACCCGCAGGTAGAAGCCGGTGCGGCCCGTTTCCACGATGCGGGCGGGCAGGTCGGGGCGGTTCCAGCGTTTGCTCACGTTGGCGCAGGGCTGGCGCGGCTGGCTGACCTGAAGCGTTGCCGTGCCGACCCGAAACACGTCGCCGACGCAAACCCTGTCCTCGGTCATGCCCTCGACGGTGATGTTTTCGCCGAACGCGCCCCACGGCATTTCAACGGGAGCGAGCAGTTCGCGCCAATCGGGGTAATGCTCGGCCGAATACGCGCACACGGCCTTGTCCGGGCCGCCGTGGTACTTGCGGTTCGCCTGATAGTCGCCCGCGAGGTTTTCCGCGCCGAGGGGCACGCGCCCTGCGACGGGCGTTTTGTGAATCGCCGTGCGCCAGTCGCGGCCCTGGGGCAAAACCCGGGTTTCGGGCATCCCGACCTGAAGCGAAACGATGCGCCCGATCAGCGGTTCGGTCGTCATGGGAGGCTCCAAAAAGGCGCGAGGCGGACGGCGACGGCTTCCAAGAGCATTTCGTCGGTTTCGTCGAACGCACCGACTTCGTGGCCGTCGGCGTCAATCTGGCCCCGAATCGCGCCGGTTTGGGGGTCGCGGACGAGGACTACGATCTCGGAGCGCGTTTCGAGGCTGCACGCAAGGTAATTGTCGAGCGTGCGCACGTCGGCGACGACTTGATTTTGGCCGGTCGCCGCCGCCGTGCCGCACACGCCGCGCCCGATGGGGATGATCGTGTGCTCGGTCGGCGCTCCGACAAATGGGCCGAGGTGGAGCATGCCGCCCTGCACGACGTACACGCCCACCCAATTGTAGTGTGGCAGGCGGTCGGCGAGAAGGCGCATCGCGGTTTCGCAGGCGGCCTCGCGGCTCGGCGTGCCCGCGAGGGCGGCGTCGAGGTCAGTAAGGAGCGTTCCGGTTTGTTCGTCGGTGACGGCCATGCCGAAAGTATACCGGCCCCGCAGGGACCGGAGGAGACGATTAGGCGGTGCTTTCGGCATCGTCTTGTGGCAAAACGATGCGGCCTTTTTGCGGGTCCCAGGCGACGCTTCGGCGGCCGGAAAGCACGTCCTTGAGAACGTCGCCGACGAGCGCGCCGCGCCAGCCCGAAAACAGCGGCCCACCGAAGTCGGGGTTGCGGCGCGCAACGCCGGCAAGCGTGCGCAAATCGTCGGTCGAGGCGACGAGGGAAGGGGGGAGTTTTTCGTCCAAAGAGCGCGCGCGCACGACGGCCGAAAGCAGTTCGACCAGGGCCGCCCCGGTCTCGTCGAGGGGCGGGGCGCCTTCGGGGCGCGGTCGTTCGTTGTCGGGCACGGCGAGGCCGGCCCGGACGCGCTCGGCGAGGGCGTCCCCTTGCCGCTCGCCCAGGTTGGGCGGGGCGGAGCGCAGCGCGAGAATGGCGTCCCCGGTTTTAGGCAGGCGGCGCGCAATCTCGACCAGAAATTCGTCCTTCACGACGCTGCGCCGGGGCTTGTCGCGCCGCCGCGCTTCCCCATCGCGCCACGCGGCCAGTTCGCGCAAAACGGACAGGCCCCGCCCGTCCAGACCGGAGCGGCCCCCGACGCGCTTCCACAAATCGGCCGGGGCGATCTCGTCACCGGCGCCGCCCAGCGCCCGCTCGGTTTGTTCGACCGCCCAGGCGGTTCGGCCGAGGCGAGCCAGTCGTTCGCCCAGAACGTCGTGCAGGGCATGGAGGTAGCGCACGTCGTTTTCCGCGTAGGCGATCATGCCGGACGTGAGCGGGCGGCGCGACCAGTCGGCGAAGCCTTCGTCTTTTGCCAGCACGACGTTCAGGAGCGACTGCACGAGCGCGCCGTAGCCGGTTTGGAGCGAAAAACCGGCAAAGGCGGCGGCAACCTGCGTGTCATAGATCGGGGCGGGCAGGCGGCCCAGCCGCGCGCCCAGAATTTCCAGGTCCTGCGCGCCCGAATGAACGATCTTGAGCACGGCCGGGTCGAGGAAAAGGTCGGCCAAATCGCCCAAATTGCCGCCCAGCGCGGGCACGTCGAGGAGGGCCACGAAACCGTCGCTCGTCGCCACCTGAACGACTTCCAGGACGGGCGCGTAGGTGCGCTCGCGGATGAACTCGGTGTCGAAGGCGAGGCGCGCATCGTTCGCCAACGCTGCCCGCAGCCGCTCGCCGAGAACGGCAAGGCCGGCCGCGTCGGAAACGTAAAGCGAATCGCCGCGCGCCGCAGTGTTGATCGGCGTGTTCACACCCGCGCCATCGTCGTCGCCGCGTCGTCGGCTGGTTCCGGTAAAGCGTGCCGGCATTTTAGCGGCCTTTCTTTCGCACCGCGTTCGTCGTCATCGGCGGCCGGCTCCGCTGGGAACGGCCGTAGCAAACGGCGCGGAGCCTTCGGGCAATCGCCGGACCGCGCCCACGACTTTCGGCTCGCCCTCCGTCGCGCTGGCAATCGCGGCAAAGCAAAAGGCGAGGCTGCGCAGGTTGTCGCGGGCGTTGTTCATGGGCGTTCGGTTTTCCTCGATGGAAGAAAGAAGTTCGCCCATCGTGCCGTGAAAGCCGTCGGGGAACCATTGGCCTTCGAGTCGCGGCGTCGCGCGGCCCTTGGAAGTAAACAGGGTCAGCGTTTGCTCGCCCAGGTTGGGACCGGCGCTCGTGATCGTGCCGCGCGTGCCGCCGACCAGCGTGCGGTCTTCCTGCCCGAACTTCAGCGGCGCGTCGAAAACGAGTGAGGTTTGCCCGCCCGGAAACTCGGCAACGACTTCGGCGAGCAGGGGCGGCCGGATCGTCTGGCCAAGCGCGCGGGTGCGGACGCCGTACACCTTCGTTGGCTGGCGGTCGGCGGGCAAGAGGTGACTGACGAAGTCGAACCAGTGGATGGCGAAGTCGTACAGCACCAGGTCGTGAATGTTCTCGAACGGCGTTCCGGCCGTCCACGAATGGTCCCAGTGAACGCCGACGTGGATGCTCACGACGTCGCCGATCAGACCGGCCCGAACCGCCTCGCGGATGTAGGCAAAATGGGGCGCCCAGCGGCCGTTCTGGTTGACCGCGAACTTCACGCCCATTTCGTCCGCGAGATCGGCAAGCCGCGCGCCGGTGTCCAGATCGAGCACGAACGGCTTCTGGCTCAGGACGTGTTTTTTCGCCCGCAGCGCATCCTCGATCAGCGGCACGCGCTCCGGCGGGTGCGTGGCGATGTCAACGACTTCGATGTCGGGGCGGGCGAGCAGTTCGCGGTAGTCCGTGTAAACGGCCGCATCGGGATAAAATTCGGCCCGACGTTTTTGCGCCCGCTCCGCGATCAGATCGCACAGCGCGACGACGTTATAACCGGCGGCTTTGTAAGCGGTCAGGTGCGTTTGCGTGATGCCGCCGCAGGCGATCAGCCCGATGACCGGCCGGTAACTTTTCGGGTCGGGCGGCTGGTACGGCAGGTCGGGCGCGGCGATAACGGCGTTTGGTCCGGACGCGCTCAGGCTGTAATCGTCGGTAGTTTTTTCGTTCGTTTCCGCCATTGGTGTTCCTTCTACCCCCGCAGCGGCACGGTTCGCTTTTCGCGCGCGCTCAGCACGGCCGTGTCCACGATCTGCTGCCCGATCCGGGAAAGTTGGGGGGACAGCGGACCCGTGACCGGCTCGCCCGTTTCGAGGCAGTGGATCAAATACTCGATGGGCTGGCGGCGGGGCGCGTCGAGGGTGTCCACCGCAATTTCGTGCGTTTCGGGCCGGTCACGGGTCTGGACGCGTACGACCGACTCGTAGTCATAGGACGAGATCGTGCCGGCCGTTCCCACGACCACGAAGCCGCATTTGGGCTGCGGCTGAAGCGTCCACGGGTCCGTGAACGTTCCCCAGCGGGTCTCGAATTTGGATAGGCCGGTCGCGTAGCGCGCGATCACGACACTGTGCTCGTCCACGTCAAGGCCGAACGGTTCGTCCGCCACGGCGGTGACTTCCAGGGGGGCGCGGCCGTTCAGGAACCAGGTTCCGAGCGTCACGCCGTAGCCCAGGTAGTCTAACAGGCTGCCGCCGCCGGCCCCCTTTTGGTACCACCAACTCTGGGATTTTTGCCGCGCGGCTTCGTGGGCGGAAATCTCGACCTTGTCCTCGACGTGGCGCAGCGGGCCGCGATTGCCGTCGTAATAATGCACCTCGATGACTTCGCCAATCGTTCCCTCGTCAAGAAGGCGCTTGGTGGTGACGTGGGGCGGGTACCAGGCGAGCGGCCAATTAATGACCATCGTTTTGCCGGTTTGGGCGACCGCGCGGATCATCCGGTCGGCGTCTTCGAGGCTCGCGGCCATCGGTTTTTCGACCAGGACATTCGCGCCGAACGGGGCGACGGCCTCGACGTAGTCGCCGTGCTTGCCGGTCGCGGGGCACAGCAGCACGATGTCGGGCCGGGTTTCGTCCAGGCAGCGGCGAAAATCTTCATAGCGTCGCTCGGTGGGAATGTTGAACCGGTCGGCGATGGGCGCGACGCGGTTCAAATCCTCGTCGGCGACGCCCACGATGTCGGCCTGGGGATGTTCGCTCGCCTGGCGCAGAAGGTCGCCCATGTGCATGTGGTCGAAGTTGACGCCGGCGATCTTGAAGCGGCGTCCTTGGTTCGTGGCGGTATTCGTGGCGGTATTCATGGCGCGGTCATTATAAACGAAGCGGCTTTTGTTTGGCGAGAGGAAAGCAGCATGGTCGTGGGGATAGACGCGGGCGGAACGAGCGTGCGCGTGGTCGTGGCGCGAGTCTGCGAGGATGACACGAGAACCGAAGCGAGCGGCCCGGCCGACCCGGACGGCGGCCCAGCCCCGGTCGCTTTTCTACTCAGCCGCGCGCTCGCTGAAGCGGGAACGGGCGTGGCGGACGTTCGGGCGGTCTGCGCGGGCGTGACAAAGGTTTCGCGGCCGGGCGTCATCGCGGCCTGGAAAGCCGAACTCGCACGCCTGCTGCCGAACGTTGACAATGATCGCCGCCTGGTCGTGCCCGATTTCGTGATCGCCTTCGAGGGCGCGACCGGCGGCGCGCGGCCAAGCGTGGCCGTAATCGCCGGCACCGGCTCGGTCGTCTACGGCGAGGATGAAAAAGGCAACGCCGTTCGCGTGGGCGGGCGCGGCTGGGAGTTCGGCGACGAGGGCAGCGGCGCGCACCTGACCGCCGACTTGATGCGCCGCACCCTGCGCGCGCTCGACGGTTTGGCCGACCCGACGCCGCTCACCCAGGCCGTGTGTGCGTTTCTGGGCGCGCAAGAGGCGGGCGAGGTCGGCCGCCGCGCGCGCGAACAGGCTGAGCAAAACGGGCGCGGCTTTCTCGTGCCGCTCGTTCTCGATCAGGCGCGGGCGGGCGACGAAGATGCAAAAAACCTATTCGTTGGGGCGGGTGGCTGGCTGGCCCTTCAAACACGAGCGGCGGCTGCGCGCCTCGCTTTGGACCCGGACGCGACGTTTCCGGTCGCCACCGTGGGCGGGCTGTGGTCGGCCGGCGACCTGCTCCTTCGTCCGTTTGCCGCCGTGCTCGCGCGCTGGCTGCCCCAGGCGCGCATCGCCGCCCCGGCTGCCGCACCGGTCGAAGGCGCGGTTTTGCGCGCCCGGCGCGTTCTGGCCGCCCCGGTTGACAAGCCCTGACCCCCAACGTACCATAGGCTCGAACGTTTATTTGCTCTCGTTTTGCTCTCGTTGCCATCAAGGAAAACTCGTCATGGAGCCGGAAACGCCCGTCGTCAAGTACGCCGTCATCGCCGTTCTCGTGATCATTGTTTGCTTCGGGCTGGGCTATTTCGTGCTCGGCCCCAGTGCCCGCTCCTCGTCCGACGTTCAGGTCATCGAGGCCCCGCCCCCGGTCGTGGTCAGCGATCCGCGCCCCACCGTTCCCGCTGCTTCCGGCGATGCCCCGGTCGTGGTCGAGAAGCGCACCGCGCAAAAGGAGGCCGAGGAGCGCGCCGCTGAGGAGAAGCGGAAAAAGGACGACGCCGACCGCCGCGCCAAAACAAAGGCGGACGAGGAAAAGAAGCGGCGCGATGCTGAGGAGCAGCGCAAGCAGCAGGAGGCCACGCAAAACGACGTTGCCGCCGCAACAACGACCAGCGGCGCGAAGGAAAGCGGCAACGACGCGCGCCCCGCCGCCGAGCCGTCCGAAACGCCCAAGGAGCGCGGCGAGTCGCCCGTCATCACTCCGGGCGGCGCGGAGCCGGTCGCCGCTCCCGAACCGAACCCGCAGCCTGCTCCGCGCCGTCCGGAGCGAATCGAAATGCCGCGCCGCGCGCGCCGGCCCGCGCCCGAACCCCCGGCCCCCACGCCGGAACCCACGCCCCCCAGCAGCCCCGCGCCTGCCCCGGAACCCACGGGCGGCGGCACCACCGCATCCAACAGCCGCTTGTTTCGTGTGCGCGTCGGCAGTTTCGACAGTCGCGGCAGCGCGGAAAGCCTTGCCATGGAACTCAACGGGCGGGGCTACGCCACGCGCACCGCGCCCGCCCAGGTAAAGGGCAAAACCGTTTACCGCGTCCAGGTCGGGGCGTACAAGGAAGAGCGTTTCGCCAAAGACATCGCCGACGAACTCAAGGCCAACGGCTACAAACCGTCCATCTCCGGCGGCGACTAATTTCTTCGGGGGTCCAGGGCGTCGCGCAGGCCGTCGCCGAGGAAGTTCAGAGCGAGCACGGTGAGGGACAGCGCGAGGGCGGGCAGAATCAGCAGGCGCGGCTGGTACTTGTAGTAGTCGAGCGCGTCGTTGATCATGCGGCCCCACGACGGGTAGGGCCGCTGCACCCCGATGCCCAGAAACGACAGCGTCGCCTCCGCCAAAATCACGCCGGCCGTGTCCACGGTCACGGCGACCAGCAGGGGCGAAAGCAGGTTGGGCAAAATGTGTCGGGCGACGATCCGGCCGTTCGTCGCACCTAAAGCGCGCGCCGCTTCGACGAACTCGCGCTTGCGAAGGGAAAGCACCTGCCCCCGCACCAAACGCGCGAGCGGCGGCCAGCCCGTTATGCCCAGCGCGAGGATGACCAGCCCCTCGGACGCGGCGGGCGAGGCGGCTGCCGCGCCCAGCGTGCCCAGCAGCAAAATGGCGAGTAGCACGTCGGGGAACGCGAGCATTACGTCGGTGGTGCGCATCAGCAGCGTGTCCACGATGCCGCCCGCGAAGCCCGCGATCAACCCCACCGTGAGGCCGGCCGACACGACCAGCAGTTCGACGCCGAGGGCGACCGAGAGAGAAATCCGCGCGCCGAACAGCAGGCGCGAAAACGTGTCGCGGCCCAGTTCGTCCGTCCCCAGTCGGTGCAGCGCGCTTGGCCCCTGCAACTTGGCAGGCAGGTCCTGTTTGGCAAAATCGTAGGGCGCGAGCAGCGGCGACAACACGGCGACGAGCGCGAGCGCGGCGAGCACGAACAGGCTGACGGCCGCGAGCGGGTTCGCAAGCAGCCGGCGGAACGCCCCCGGCGCGGCCGGCGGCACGTCGGCTACAGGCGTGGCGGCGATGACAAGTTCGGTGTTCGCTTCGGTCGTTGGCATGGGCGTTGTTCGTCAGGCCACGCTGCCGCGCGCGGCCCCGGCCACCGACCCGGCCCGGACGACGCGGGCGCGCGGGTCGAGCACGCCGTACAAAATATCCACGACGATGTTGACCAGGACGAAAATCGCGGCGAGCAGCAGGGCCATGCCCTGAATGACCGGGTAGTCGCGCTGGCTGATGGCCGCGATGCTCTGGTTCCCGATGCCCGGAATCGTGAAAAACGTTTCGATCACGAACGAGCCGGACAGCAGGTAGCCGAACGTCGTTCCGGCCACGGTTAGGATGGGCGGAAAGGCGTTCTTGAGCGCGTGCTTGAACAGCACGGCACCTGTGCTCAGCCCCTTTGCGCGCGCGGTGCGAACGTAATCCTGGCGCAGCACGTCCAGCATAGCCGAGCGGGTCAGGCGGGCGATGAGCGCAGCCGAGCGGGCGGCGAGCACGCACACGGGCAGCACGAAGAACTGCCAGCCCAGCCGGTTGTCCTGGAGCGAAAATCCGATCACCGGCAGCCAGCCCAACCGCACGGACAGCAAAAGAACAAGGACCGGGCCGAGCACGAACGAAGGCAAGGCGACACCGGTCAGCGCGAGCGTCATGGCGAGACGGTCCGGCGCACGATTGGCGAACACGGCCGCCAAAATACCGAGCGGGATGCCAGCCAGAAGGGACAAAGTCAATGCGCTGACGGCAAGAATGGCCGTGTTCGGGAAGCCGCGCTTGATGATGTCCGTGACCGGCTCGCGTCCGCCTTGATAAGAACGGCCAAAGTCGCCCCGGTTCACGATGCCCCACACGTAATCGCCCCAGCGCACGAGGGGCGGCCGGTCCAGCCCGTACTCGTGCCGCACGCGCGCCTTAACTTCGGGCGCGGCCCGCTCGCCCACCAGAATATCCACCGGGTCAGCCGGCGACAGGTACCCGGCGAAGAAGACCAGGAACGAGATGGCGAGAAGAGTGGGAACGGCGAGCACGAGGCGCAGGGCGATGAAGCGCAGCATGACCGGCGGGCCGCTTTCAGCCGACCGTCGTGGTCGTGTGCGGCAGGTGGCCGAACAGCGAGTCCCGGATGCCCGTTACGTGCGGCTTAACCAGTTCGATGTCGCGCTGGTAATAAATCGGCACCCACGGAGCGTCGGCGACGACCATGCGCTCGGCCTCGTTGTACAAGGCCATGCGCTTCTTCGGGTTGAGCGTACCGTCGGCTTCGTCGAGCAGACGGTCATACGCTGGGTTGGAGTAGTTCGCGTTGTTTTCCGGGGCGCCGGAATGGAGCAGAACGGACAAAAAGTTCTGCGGGTCCAGGTAGTCGGCCGACCAGCGCTGATGAAAGAAATCTACCTCGTGGTTGTGCGTCGCCTTGAGATACGCGCCCCATTCCATCTCGTTGAGTTCAATGGGGATGCCGACGGCGGCGAGTTGTTCCTTCACGACCTGCGCGGTCTTGGCGAGGTCGGGCGTTTTTTGCCGGAAGGTGAGTTTAAGCGGGGGCAGGTTCTGGCCGTTCACGTAGCCCGCCTGGGCGAGCAGGGTTTTTGACTTTTCCGGGTTGTATTCCAGGCCCTTGATGGTCGGGTCGTAGCCGGGCATGCCGATGGGCAGAACGCCCTCGGCCTTCGGATTGACGCCCAGCAGCACACCCTGAAGGATCGCGTCTTTGTCAATGGCGTGGGCGACGGCCTGACGGAATTTGGGGTTCTTGAACGGCGCGTAGTGCGTCTGATTCATGCCGATGTAGAACGTGGCCGCCCGGTTCCACAGTTTGATCTCGTTCTTGAGTTGGGCGTTGCTGCGGTCCTGCTCGTACTGCGACTTGTCGAGCGTGAGCAGGTCGAGCGCCCCGGTGTCGTACAGGTTGCGCGCGGTCTGGGCGTCCAGCACGATGGGCCGTTCAATGCGCTCCAACTTCGGCTTCCCGCCCCAGTAATCGGCGAACGCGGCGAGCGTGACCTTGCTTTGACGCACGTAGGAGTCAATCTTGAACGGTCCGGTCCCGACGGCGTTGGTTTCGTCAATGACATGCGCGCCGTCCACCATCTTGCCCTTTTCGACTTCCTCTTTGGGAACGGCGTAGGCGGTCGCGTAGGTCAGTTTGCCTAAGAAGTAGGCGCGTGGCTTGTCAATCGTGATGGCGATTGTCTTCGGGTCCACCACCTTGACGCCCGCCAGGTTGGTCGCCTTGCCGTCGGCGACGGCCGCCGCCCCGACGATGTCGTTCAGGTAACTCATGGCGACCGGCGACTTGAGTTTGGGGTCGAGCGAGCGCGTGATCGAGTACTTCAGGTCCTCGGCCGTGACCTGCCGGCCGTTGTGAAATTTGGCGCCGTCACGGATCGTGAATGTGTACGTGCGGCCGTCGGCCGAGGCTTTGGGCATCCCCGCGGCGAGCAGGGGCACGATCTCGTTTTTTTCGCCCCAGCCGACCAGGCCCTGATACACCTGTTGGAGCAAGTCAATCGTGGCTCCATCCTGAACGACGGCCGGATCAAGTGTGGTCGGCTCCGTCGTGATGACGTAGCGCAACGTGCCGGCGACCTTGCCGCTCGCGTCCGCGCTTTGCCCGCCGCCCGAACCCGACGAGGAAGACGACGAACCGTTGCCGCTTTTCCCGCAGCCCGCCCCGGTGAGCGCGCTTGCGGCGAGGGCCGCGCCGGCCATGCGCAGGGCGTCGCGGCGGGACAAACGAGGCGTGGACGACGGCGAGGAAGAACGGGACGACAAAGGCGGAAATGCTCCTTGAGGAAATCACCCCGATTATAGCACGGGGCCGAAAATCAGTCCCGGCGCGCCGTCGGCCACCAGCACGAGGCGGCGAGGGCGAGCGCGAGCGCCAGCAGCAAGCCGGCGGGAACCGGCGTTTGCGCGTCGGCCGGTCCCACCGCGAACGCGGCGAGCACGACCACGCCGTTCAGCGCGCGCACCAGCGGCCACCAGCGCAAAGCGTCGCGCCCGAAGGCGGGGGCGAACGAACCGCAGGCCGCGTTTGCCAGCCCGCCGAAGAACAAGGCGAACGCGCAAAGGGTATAGGCGCGCGCGCCCGGCGTGAGCGCGGCATAGTAAACCGGCGCGCGCAAAAGCAGCAACAGCCCGACCAGGATCGCGGTCGGGATGGTGAAGCGTCGCAGAAACGCCAGTTCGCGCTGAAGTCTCATCAGGTCGTCTTTCCGGTCACGTCCGCACGTCCGGGTACAGCGCGGCGAGTTCGTCGCCGGACACGCCGCGCGCGTGTAAAAAATGCAGTTTGCTCCACAGATAAAGATAGCGCCAGCGGCGGCGTCCGGCAAAGCGGCGGGCCGAAGTGGTGACAGTGAGGGGCAGCAATACCGTGCGCTCGTCTCGTCGCCGGCAGCGGGCTTCGAGGCGGCGCACGAACTCCCAGTCCTCCATCAGCATGCCTTCACGAAAGCCGCCGAGTTCGTCAAAAGTGTTTCGGCGCACGAAGAGGCACGAATCGCCGTAGTAGTGCCGCGCGGTCTTCGCGCGGGCGTTGTAGATGCGCGCGAAAACGCGGTTCAGCAAAACCGGCGGGTCAAAGGCAAGGCGAAAATTACCCCCGACCACGCGCGGGTCGTTGAAGGCGTTCCTAACGGCCGCGCCCGCGCCGAGCGGGAGATGCGTGTCGGCGTGCAGGAACAGCAAAACGTCGCCGCTTGCCGCGCGCGCGCCCGCGTTTTGCTGAAGTCCCCGCCCGCGCGCGCCGATCATGACGCGCGCTTTCTTTTTTTCCGCGACATCAACCGTGCCGTCGGTTGAGCCGCCGTCCACGACCACTATTTCCGCGCCGGGGCAAGCCGCGCCCGCCCTTGCGAGCGTTTCGCCCAGCCCGACTGCCTCGTCGAGGGCGGGAACGACGATTGTCATGCGCCCCTCCATTTACAGGCGGGGATCAACCGGCTCGCTTTCGAGGGCGAGCACGCCGAATACGCATTCGTGGACACGGCGTAGCGGCTCGCCTCGCACGAATCTTTCCAGTCCCTCGACACCCAGCGCGAATTCTCGTAGGGCCAGCGACCGTTTCCCGGCCAGACCCCGCGCACGCAAACGCTCCAGGTTCTCCGGCGCGGTGTAGTCCGGCCCGTAGATAATTCGTAGGTATTCCCGGCCCCGGCACTTGACGGCGGGCTGCACCAGACCGCGCGGGCCGCGCGCGACGAAGTCCAGCGGCTTGACCACCATGCCTTCGCCACCTCGCCCGGTCAATTCCTCCCACCACGCGATGCCCTCCGCCACGCTGTCCGCCTCCGTCACGTGAATTGTCCGAGATGGCGTCGCAAACAACAGTCCGCTGGCATCGGCAGCGCAAAGACGCGCCGCCAGGCCCATATGCCACAAGTGGTTCTTGTCGGTATGTGTCGCTCCCGCCGAGGCCAGCACATGAAACGGAGCCAGACGCAGGTCGGCCAGTTCTGAAACGGGCCAGCAGTACCGCCGGTAAGCGTCCACGAACTGCCCCGCCCTCGTTTGCCGCGCCCGGTACGTTTCCAGCAGCGAACCAATGCCGTCCGTGCGCCCGGCTGCCTGCTCCAGAGCGGCCACGACCGGCGGAAGCGCCGCCGAGGCCGCAGCGCCCACAGCGGCGTACTGGTGCTTCAGGAGTTCCTGCGCCTTGGCCGACCAGGGCATCAGTTCGCAGTCCAGGCACACCCAGTCGGTCGCCAGTTCCTCCCACAGCCCGCTCCCGGTCAGGGCCACCCCGATGGTGTCCAGGAATTCCCGTTCCCGCGCCGCGTCGTCGAAGAATCGGCGTCCGGTGCGGGTGACGCAGATGCCGACGCCCTCGTTTTCCACGCCGAAGCGTGCCCGCGCCGCGCTCTCGTCCCGGCAGACGATGACTACGGCCCGGCTCCCCATATGCTTTTCTTCGCACACGACCATCGGCACGCCCTGGTTTCGATAGTAGGCGAACGCCTCGGCGGGGTGTTCGAGCAGGCCCGGTTCCTGGGTCGTCTCGGAGGGGGACATGGTCGGCGGCAGGTAAACGAGCCATTTGGGATTGGCGGCGAACCGGCTCATTACTTCGAGGGCGGCAATGCCGTTTTCCTCGCGGATGGTGACGTTTCGATGCAGGCGCGTTCCAATCAGACGCTTGCCGAGAACGTCGTCAATGTCCAATACGTCATCTTGCTGTTGCTGAGCCGTGAGCGCCGGTGCCTGCGCTTCGGCAGGCAGAAATGGGCGCGCGGGTTCGGCATAGGTGGCGCGGGCGGGGACAGAAACAAGTTCACGCTCCGGGTAGCGCAGGGCGGTCAAACTGCCGCCGAAGACGCAGCCGGTGTCTATGTTGATGGTGTGGTTGAGCCATTCGGCGGCGGGAATCGGCGTGTGGCCGTAGACGACGTTGGCCGTTCCCCGGTACTGCTCCGCCCACGGATAGCGAACCGGCAGGCCGAACTCGTCAGTTTCGCCCGTCGTTTCCCCGTACAACGCAAATTCGCGGACTTTCCCCGACCCGCGTCCCTGCATCTCGGCCTTCAACCCGGCGTGAGCGACGACCAATTTTCCGCCGTCCAAGACGTAATGGCTGACAAGGCCCTCTAAAAATCTCTGCACGCGTTCCACGAACTCCGGCGTTTCCCCGGCCAATTGCGCGAGCGTTTCACCCAGACCGTGCGTGATTTGGACGTCTTTGCCGCGCAGTTTGCGCAGAAGTTTGACATCGTGGTTGCCGGGCACGCACAGCGCCGCGCCGCTTTCCACCATGCCCATGACCAGGCGGAGCACGTCGGGTGTCTTCGGGCCTCGGTCCACCAGGTCGCCCAGAAATACGGCCTTGCGCCCTTCGGGCGGCGTAACGGTGTGACCGTTCACCTGGTAGCCCAGTTCGGCCAGCAGGGCCGCAAGTTCCTCGAAGCAGCCGTGAACGTCGCCGATGATGTCGAACGGGCCGTGCTCGTTCTTTTTGTCGTTGTAAAGCGGCTCCCGAACGACGGTAGCCGCCGCGACCTCGTCGGGGCTGCGGAGGACGAAAACGTGCCGGAAGCCCTCCCGATCCAGGCCGCGCAGGCTTTGGCGCAGGCTTTTGACGTGATTGCGGACGACGTGCGGGCCGAAGTCACGGTCGGGGCGGGACTGGTTGCGATCCTGGCAGAGACGCTCGGGCAGGTCCAAAACGACGGCAATGGGCAGGCAATGAAACTCGCGGGCGAGCGCGACCAGCGGCTTGCGCGCCTCCGGTTGGACATTGGTGGCGTCCACGACCGTCAGCCGTCCGGCAGCCAGCCGTTTGGCGGCGACGAAGTGCAGCACCTCAAAGGCGTCCTTGGTGGCGGCCTGATCGTTTTCGTCGTCGGAGACCAGGCCCCGGCAGAAGTCCGACGAAAGCACTTCGGTGGGCTTGAAGTGCGTTCGCGCAAACGAGGACTTGCCGGAGCCGGAAGCGCCAATCAGGACGACCAGAGAAAGTTCGGGGATTTTGATGTTCATGCGTTCTTTTGCCTGAGTTCGAACACGGCCATCTGGCTAGGCGCGCCGACCTCGGCGTCTTCGGGGCCGATGGGCAGGAACCGGGGGTCATAGCCGAACCGTTCGCCGATGCGGCTCGCCCACGCCTGGAACTCGGCCCGCGTCCACTCGAAGCGGTGATCTTTGTGCCGGAACTGGCCCGCCGGAAGCGTCTCGAACTTCGGGTTATATTCGATGTTGGGCGTCGTCACGATGACGGTTTGGGGCCGGGCAAACTCGAACAGGGCGCGCTCGAAGGCCGCCAAACGCGCCGCGTCCAGGTGCTCGATCACCTCGACCACGGCGGCGGCCTCGTAGCCTTCAAGTCTCTTGTCCCGGTAAATCAGCGACCCGTGAATCAGGTTGATGCGCTCCCGCTGTAGGGGCGGCAGCCTGTCCAGGCGGAGTTTGTCTTGAGCGACTTCGAGCGACCGATACGATACGTCCATGCCCACGATGTTCTGGAACTGCTGCTCGCCGAGCAGGAGACCAAGAAGCCGCCCCTCGCCGCAGCCGAGGTCGAGTACGCGGTGCGCGCCACTGGCCTTGAGAGCCGCCAGCACCGCGCCGAGGCGCTGTTCGTGGAGGCTGATTTTGCGCTCCACGACATCTTCCTCCCGGTCGTACCGCTCCTCGGCATCGTCCACATTGGGCTGCTCTGCCTGGGTGAGTTGTTCCAAGGCGTCGCGCACGAGTGACCGCCGGTGCTTGAGGTAGCGGCGAACGATGGTTTCCTTCTCCGGGTGACTGGCGAGCCAGCCCTCGCCCTTCTGGATCAACTTTTCCACTTCGTCGTCGCCGATGGCGTAGTGCTTGCCCGAATCGAGCGTGGGAATCAGGACGTAAAGGTGCGTCAGCAGATCGGCCAGTCGGACGGTGGCGCTCAGGGTGACGGAGAAGTAGGGACTCTGGCCCCAATCGGGAAAGTGGGCATCCAGCGGGTAGGACTCGGCCTGCACCGCGTAGCCGAGCGGCTCGAACAGGCGTCGCAAAAACTCCTCCCCGCCCCGGCTGGGTACGACGCTCAAACGCGCTTCCAGAGGCAAGGTCGTTTGGGCAACCTCAGGCCGCTCCTTGCAGCGGCCTCCGAGCGCGCTGCCCAGCACCTGGGCGATGGCGACGGACAGAAACGAGGACGCGACATACGGGCGGTCGTTGACATATTGGGCAAGCGTCCTCCCGTCGTTGCCCCGCCCCTGCTGACCCCGGACGAGGGCGACGGTGTCTACGTCGAGCAGCAAAGCCGCCGTGCAACGCTCTTGGGTGGCTTCCGGGTAGAAGACGTGGGCCTGGCCGAACGACAGGTCGAAGGACTGCGCGCGGGCAGGATTTTTGTGCAGCAAGTAGCCGAGGTCCGTGGCCGGAGTGTGCGTGGTGGTGATGGTGAGGATCATGAAATTTGTGCGCGTCAACGAGGAGAAGGCTTGCGGTGGTAGCGTCCTGATCCACGCGTGTGGCAGGAACGTGGCCGTTCACCCAGACGTACGTTCGGAAGGTTTAGCTTCGGAAAAGGCCAGGGCTGATGATGCCTGCGCTATCCTATGCCGCGGAGCGGGGTCGCCGGGCGACAACGGGCGAGGCGGCGGCCGGTATTAGAGGCCGCTCGTCGCCGGGCTGCGGCGTGGGCGGCTCGTTCGATGGGGGACCGGGCGGGGTAGCGGCAGTGGTGAGTTTGAGGCGCAGAATATCCAGGAGCGCCAGCGTGACCGACAGCAAAACGGGGCCTAAAAACACGCCCACGCCGCCGACCGCGAACAAGCCGCCCATGATCGCAAAAAACACGGCGACCGGGTGGAGCGACGTGCGCCCGCCGATGATGAACGGCCGCGTGATGTTGTCTACCGTTCCGACCACGCCCCAGCCGATGAGCGCGAGGATAATCGCCTTGACGTACTCGCCCTGCGCGGCAAGCAAAAGCGCAGCGGGAATCCAGATGATCGGCGCTCCGGCCAGCGGAATGATGCACAAAAACGTCATGACGACGCCCCAAAGCAGCGGCGAGGGCAGGCCCAGAATCCAGAACGCCAGCCCGCCCAGCGTCCCTTGCAGCATGGCGACCAGAACGACGCCGTAAAAGGTCGCGTACAGCGTTTCCACGGCCTTGCCCAGCACCACGTCGGTTTGTTCGTCGCTGAGGGGGATGAACGCCTTCACGGCCGGCAGCACTTTGCGCCCGTCCTTGAGGATGAAAAACAGCGTGATGAGCGCGAAGCCTATTTGAACGAAGTTGCGGGCCAGCCGCGCGGCGAAGTCGGACGCCCGGCCCGGTACAATCTGGGCGATGCGCGTTAGTTGTTCCTGCGCGGCTTTTTCCAGGTCCACGGGCGACAGGTCAACCGCGCCATGCGACAAACGGGCGGCCGTGTCGTGGACGGCGGTCTCGATCCGCACGATCTGCGGCCGAACGCCGCCCGTACCGAGGGCGGCGCGCGCTCGTCCGATCATCGCCGCTCCCTCGGCGACGGCGGTGAACAAGACGAACGCGAGCGGCAGCACGATCAAGGCGACGGTCAGCAGCGTGGACAGGGCGGCGGCCACGGTTTCGCGTTTGACCGCCCGCGTGATGCGCCGGTGCGTCGGGTAGATCAGGATCGCCAGCACGACCGCCCAGGCAAGCGCGGGCCAGAACGGCCAGAACAGCGCGCTGCACAGGCCCAGCGCAAAAAGCAGCGTCGCCCCGAAAACGTTGGTACGGAACCGTTCGGCGTTCATGTTTTTCATTATAGCCACACGAACGCAAAGGCCGGAGGCGCGTTCCCTTTGCGCCTCCGGCCTTTGTTGTTTTCCGGCGACCCCGCCCGACCGTCCTCAGCGTGTGCCGGCGACCGGGCCGGGCCAGGGCTGTCCGGCGAGCCGGGCGAGGTACCGGCCTTCGTGATGCACGCTTTCGGCTAGTTCGCCGCGCATTCGCGTTTCCTGCCGCGCCGTTTGGATCACCAGGCCGGCGTACAGGAAAAGCAGCGCGCACGCGACGGGTAGCGCCAGCCCGCGCAAACCGCGCACGATGCCGACGGAAGCCGGCACGCGCACCACGCGGCTCACGAGTGCGAGCGCCCCGATCAGCAGTGTGGGAACGACCACGGCCGCGCCCGCACCGAAAAGGGCAAAAACCAGCGTGCCGTCGTCGTTCAGGCCGAGCGGCCCCGAATTGTCGCTCCCGCTAAACCAGTCGGAAAACTGATGGCAAGCGTACAGCGGGCTTTGCGGCCCGGCCGCCGCGCTCCAGGCAAGCGTTCCCATGAAGGCGACGAGCAGCGCGGTCCCGGCCGCGAGGCCGAGCGCGTGCAGGATCGCCCGCAGGCCGCCGCGCCGCCCGGCAAGCACGAGCAGCGCGCCCAGCAGAACAAACAACACCACACCGCACACCAGCGGCGCCCCGAAATCTGTGAGGGTTTTGGCGGCGATCAGGATCAGCAGCGGAGCGAGCGTTCCGAGCGCCACGGCGACGCGCGCGGCCGGTGTCATCGCAACGCCCGCTTGCAGGCGCGGCGACACGCGCAAAAGCCACGCGGCCCCCGCTCCGAGCAGCGCGACGAAAACAACGTTGGTAAGCGTGAGCACGCCGGCCGCCCACCAGCCCAGCAGCGTCCAGAACGGTTTGCCCCCGGCGGCGGATTCGTTGCTTGACGCGTTCCACACAGCCCGCGTTTGGGCACGGGTCGCGGCTTCGGCGCGGTACCAGCGCGCGTGCTCAGGATGGCCGATCTGTTCCAGGTAGGTGCAGTAGACGTTCAGGAGGCGCTGGGCGCGCTCGTTGCCCTTGACCGAGTCGGGCAACGGCGGCGCGGCGCCGGGCCGGGCGCCCGCAATTCCCCGGATAGCCTCGCCGACCAGGTTGGTGATAATCGACGTTCCATCCACGCGCATCTTCGCGCCGGTGTGGGCGAGCGCGCGACGCAGCGCGAAGCCTTGTTCGACCTGCCCGGCCTGCTCCGTCGTCATGGCCTGAGCAGCGACGAGGCGGGCAACGGAGCGAAGTTGCGCGTAGTGGGGAAACAAAATCGCCGCCGACACGGCGAGCCGGCTGGCCGCGCCCGGCTCTTCGCCGTTCGCCGCCGTGCTGAGACGCCACAAACCTTCGGCCTCCTCGGTCACGTACTCGTTCCAGCCGGGCTTGTCGCCGGCCCGGAGCAGGGCGGCGCGGGCTTCATCATCTTTGTGTGCGGCGAACAGGCCGACGGAGCGCATGAACGGAAAGTAAGCGTTGTCGGGGTCGAGGCGTTCGCCGGCCGCCGCATGTGCGTCAAAGGCGGCGAGGGCCTCGGGCGTGTTTTGCCGCGTGCCCACACGGTTACTTTCGTTTCGCCGGGCCGGGGTCGCTTTGCCCGTGAGGTGGTTTTGCTCATCGTCGCGCCCGACTCGAATCGCGCCCTGCGTGGCGAAGCGCAGCAGGGCGGCGTGAAGCGCGGGCCGGTCGCCGAAGCGGGGCAGCAAGGCTTCGAGGCGCGCTTGCCGCCCCGTGTCGCCCATGTCGGGCAGGGGCGCGCTTGCGGCCCCGCCTTTCGCGCGGACGCCGTGCAGGGCGGCGGCGAACTGAATGCCGAAGTCGTCGGGGCGCCGGGCGGCGGCGGCGGCCTGTTGACGGTTCCACGATTGGCCCTCGTCGCTGCCGCGCACCGGGCCGAACGTTTCCTGCCAGGAGCGCACGGACGCGCCCACGCACAGCCGCAGTTGCGACCGGACCAGCCACCCGGTCGCGGGCAGCGCAAACAGCAAAAGAAGCGCCAACCCGGTCGCGCCCAGTAGCACTTTTCGTTTCCGTCCCCTCGTTGCAAACAGCGCCATTGTTTTTCGCCTTTCGGTTTTGGCCGTGTTATCGGTAACAACGGCGGGCGGCAGGGCGAGGTTACGGTCGTTCGCATTATAAAAGGCGGCCGGGGATAGCGGGGGGGGGCGTCTTCGGGCGGTTCGGGTCCGCCGCGGCAACGGCGCGCGGCAAACCGTTCGGCCCCAGGTCGTCCACCAGTCGCTGAAGCCGCTGGGCGAGGCGGGTGTTTCGCGGGACCGACCGGTGGTTGCGCACGGCCATCAGGATCGCGCGCCGCGACCCGACGAAGACCGCGATCTTCTTGGCGCGCGTCAGGGCCGTGTAAATCAGGTTGCGGGCGAGCATCATGTAGTGCTGCGTGTGAACCGCGATCACGCACGCTGGGTATTCGCTACCCTGGCTATTATGGCAAACGAACCCGCCCGCCGCGACGAACGAATGCACGTCCTCCACCTCAATGTCGTACATCGTCGCCTCGTCGCCTGTCGGCTCGACAGCCACAATGGGATCGTACAGGTAGCGCGCGGCCAGAGTGTTTTTTAGGCCGCACGGCGCGACCGCCCCACGCTCGTTGAAATAGGAAACGATGTCGCTCAGGTGGCGATACGAGAGTTTCAGGCTGCCACGACGAACGCCGCTTAGAATCGTTCCGACGCTATTGCACGAACCGTCCGCGAAAAGGCCGCGCCCCTTGATGCCCTGACTTCGGCCAAAGTGGGACCGAAAAGCCTCCATTGCCTCCGCCGCCAAAACCGGGCCGAAGGGGATGGTGTCCACGTTCGTTTTGCCGGCCGAACCCGCCTGTTCCAAAAGGGTGTGAAGCCGTTCTTGTTTGTAACCGACCGTGAAGCCGATGCGCGCGGCGAAGGCGGGCAGCGCGGTTCCACTGACGGCGACGCAAAACGCGCGTGCCGTCGTTTGTGAACGCTGTGAAGCGATGCCGAGCGACAGCAGCAACTCCTGCGCTTCCTGGGCGAGCCGTTCCGAGGACGTGACGAGGCGGCAGAGGCGGCACGTTCCCTGACCCGCGCTGCCGTCGGTGTCGAACAGGCCGCGTAGGAAAGCCGCCTTAACGCAGGCGCGGGCTTGAAAGAGGAGGGGCGGAACGCTTTTGTCCGGTGCCGTAACGTGGCCTAAACCCAGTTCGAGCAGCCAGCGGCGAAAAGCGCGCGACACGACGTACAGGCGCGTCGCCGCCCGGCCTTCCGGGTGGTAAGCGCAGACGCGCAGGCCGTAACGCTCCAGCGTGCCCCGCACTCGTTCCAGAACGGCCGGGTCCTGGTTGGTGAAGTCAACTGTGCTGTCCTTTTGATCGCGGTACGAACCGTCGCGGACGAGCGCGCCGAGCAGGTAGGCGAGGTCTTCGTCGAAGACGGTCGGGACGCACGGCGGCGCGGCGGCGCGGCGGCCCGCGATTTCTCGGATCGGCGGCAGGGCGACAGGAGCGGGCGGGTCCACGACCTCGCGGCTCAGGCAGGCAAAGTGTTCGGGCGTCAGGTCTTCGGCGCGCACGAATCGGGGGGGGGCGTCCTTCGTCGCGGCCAAGATCGGATGTTCGGCCGACACGTTGATCTGGTAGCCTGCCCGCGTCGTGATCCGCACGACCGGCTTGCTCCCCGTGTTGATCTTGGCAAGCACGCGCCGCCGCTCGTTGTTTTGTCCCGTTAAAAGGCACTCGCCGGGAAGCAGGTCCTTGATGGCGATGAGGCCGCGCCCCGCCGTCCAAACGCGCTCGTCCTCGTGGATGCACTTGTGAATTGTCAGGCTAAAGGCGTGGGCGAGTTGGTCCACGTCGGCGAAGTCGTATTCGACTTCCTGTTCGGGGTAGGTGACGCCGACGGTCTGGTTTTCGGCGTCAATGGCGACGATGTTGCCCACGTCGCCGTTGAAGACGTTTTTGTCGTAGTTGTTGACGCGCTGCATGACGCGGTCGCCGACGCGAAAGGTGATCGGGCCGCGTTTGTGCTCGGCCTTGCCTTCGCGGGGCGGGTTGAGCACGCCCTGAAGCACTTCGTTCAGGTTACGCGCGCCGACCGTGCCGCGCTGCATGGGCGAGAGAACGGTGATGTCGTCGCGGGCGTAGCCGAGTTTTGGTAAGGACTTGGCGACGACGCCCGCGAGTTTGGCGGGCATTTCGTCGCTGTCGTCCACCTCGACGAAAACGCAGTCCGCGCCGTCCCGAATGGCGGAGGGCGGGGGAAGTTCGGGCGGGCGGCCCCGGTTGATCGCGTGCGCGTTGGTGATGATTTTCGACGACGCGGCCTGCCGGAAGACCTGCGTGAGGCGCGCGACGGGCACGCGGCCACTGTTGATGAGATCGGCGAGCACGTTGCCCGGCCCGACGGAGGGCAGTTGGTCCACGTCCCCGACGAAAATGACGTGCGCGCCGTCCGGCACGGCGCGCAGCGTGTTGTGCGTAAGCACGAGATCGAGCATGGACGACTCGTCAATGATGAGCACGTCCAGTTCGAGCGGTTCGCCCGGCCCGTGCTTGAAGCCCTTTTTTTCGGGGTCGAATTCAAGCATTCGGTGGATCGTCTTGGCCTCGCGGCCCGTCATCTCGGCGAGCCGCTTGGCCGCGCGGCCGGTCGGGGACGCGAGTTGGATGCGTTTTTGCAGCGCCTCGAACGCGGCCACGATTACGCGCGTAGTGAACGTATTGTGGTTCACGAAGCCGCCCGCGATGAACGATTCCTCGCCGGGCACGGTCAGGTCGTACACGGGCGCGACGGCAGCTTGCACGGCGGTAATGGGGTCCCAGAAGTAGCAGGGACGGCACGCCTCGCGCAAGGCGTTCACGGATGCGTCGTTCGCGTTTGGCAAGGCGTCGAGCAGGCCCAAGAGCCGCGCGCGGGTCGGGCGGCGGTCGCCCTTGATCTCGCGCTTCCAGGCCCACCACTCGCGCCGCGTGTGGCGGCCCGTTCGTGTGAACAGGTCGCGGATGACGGCGCCGGGCAGCGGCACGATGTCGCAGTTCGTGTTGCAAACGCGCACCTGCGGCGCGACGGCTTTGGCGGTCGGGATGGCCGCCATCAGGCGGTCCGCGTCTTCCCCCGACACGACGAGCCGCCAATAAGTGCACGCTTCGGGCGGCCGGTCGCGGTACCGGTATTGGATTGTTCGGGGCGCGCGGCGGCCGACGATGCCAAGATTAAGCAGCAGTACCTGAACCTGCCGGATGAGTTCCGCGCTTTTGAGGGTGATCTCGAAGACGACGTGACCGGCGCCGGTGCGTTTTTGAATGTGGGCATCGGCGTCGAACAGGCCGGCCAGATACTGAACGACGGCCGCGCGCGGCGAACGCAAAACGGCGGCCGGAACGACCTTGCCTTCGGACTTGCAAACGTGCAGGCCGAGTTGAACCAGGCGCTGGCGAAGCGCGGTTCCGTGAACGCACAGTTCGAGCGTGGTTTGCGATGGCGCAATGCGGCCCCAGCAACCGAAATGGGCGTGCAGTGTTTGCTGGCAGCGTTCCAGCAACGCGCGGTCGTTGTTGGTGATGGAAAACGTTCTCGTGCCGGTCAAGCAGCCGTCGCCGGAAAGGATGCCGAGCACGTAGGCGAGGTCGGGTGCGACGCCCGAACCCTCGCTTGCCCAAACGTCGTCGCCGCGCCGGGCCGCGACGTACGTGCCGGGCGCGAGCGCGTCGAGCCTCACCCAGTCCGGGCCGGCCGGCGTCATGGCCCAGACGCGGTGATTGGGCGTGCCTTCGAGTTCGAGGCCCAGGTGCGTGGTGACGCGCAGCGTGTCGCGCAGACCGCCGAAGTAGGCGTGACTGGTGGGCGCAACACGATCCTTGGCAACGACGGGCGCGACGTAAGCGCGGAACGAGTCGGGCGGCGCTTCCACGCCCGCGCCCCAGTGATCCTCCATCGGGCGAACGCCGTCCGACCCCAGAACGAGGGTGTCGCCGCGCACGCACTTGCCGCAGCCCGGCCCGCCGGTCAGGATCATCAGCGGTTCGGAAAGAGCGCGGCGCACGGCCTGCCGCTGCTCGTCGGACAGCATTTCCTGGTTGGGCACGCCCGCGATGGCGGCGTCTAATTCGGCCGGCTTGGGGCGCGAGCGCCACGGGGACGAAAGCAGCGTGTTGATGCGCTCGGCGACGGCTTTTTCGGTGGTGTGGATGGCCGGGGTGTAGATGGCGGTGTCGGCCGTGCCCAACAACTCCACGGTTTCGGCGACCAGGCGCTTGGAGGCGACGAGTTCGCCCAGCGCGCGCTCGACGGGCGCGTGTTCGGCCTGCAAAATTTCGCAGGCGGCCTTGAGCAGATCGTCTTCGGGCAAAAAGCAGTGGCCGCCGCCGTCCATCTGTTCGTTCAAGACGTAGATCAGGCCGGCTTCGAGGCGTTTGGGGTCGTCGGGCGCGATGCCGATGTTCTGGGCGATCTTGTCGGCGGATTTGAACCCGATTCCCCAGATGTCGGTGGCTAATTGATACGGGTTCTGCTCGACGACCTCGATGCTGCGTTCCTTGTAATGCCGGTAAATCTTGACGGCGTAGGTGGGACTGACGCCGTGGCCCTGCAAAAACAGCATGATGGCGCGGATTTCGCGCTGCTCGTCCCAGGCGGCCTTGATCAGCCCAACGCGTTTTTCGCCAATGCCCGAAACGTTTGTCAGTTTTTTCGGCGTGTTTTCAATAACGTCGAGCGTCGCGTCGCCGAACTTGGCGACGATGCGCTTCGCCATTTGCGGCCCGATGCCCTTGACCATGCCGCTGCCCAGGTACTTTTCGATGGCGGCGGCGGTGGCGGGCCGGATGGTCTCGTAGCGTTCGAGTTTGAACTGGTGGCCGTATTGGGGGTGCTTGATCCACTGGCCGTGGCAGCGCAGACTTTCGCCCACGACCGGGTTGGTGAACGCGCCGAGCACGGTAATCACGTCCTCGCGCGCCGCCCGGCTCTTGGCGTTCACGTCGGTGACTTTGACGACCGAGTAGCCGTTTTCCTGATTGTGGAAGGTGACGCGCTCGATGATGCAGTCGAGAACGGCGAGCGGTTCGTAGCCGCCGCCGTTGTCCTCGCGCGCGCGATTGTTGATGAGGGGATTGGGCATTGCGTTCTTCCCCGTCATTATAACTTGCCGGCGCGCACGCGGGCAGACGGGCGGCTTTCGTCGGTCGGCGTGGCGGGAACGCTCCGGCCGGAGGTAGAAGCGGCGTTGTGGGCCGAGGGTGTCAGCCGAATCTGCGCGCCGGGCGAAATGCAAAGCCCGCCGCTCGACTGGCCGAACGGCGGGCTGGATTTGGCGCGGGAACTGCGAGGAGTCCGGTAAAGCGGCGTTACCGGGCGGGGATGCCGAGTTCTTCGAGCAGGGCGGGCGCGTCCTCACAGGCGACGCGGGCGAACCGGCGATACCGGGTCGTCCATCGGTCCATCGCCGCGACTTTGTCGTCCTGATCGGTCGTGGCCTGACGCGCGCCGCCTTTGCCCGCCTCCTGCGCGTTGTCGGCCGTTCCCAGAGCGTCGAAGATCGCGCGTTCGCTGGTCAAACGGGCGGCCGGGTAGCCGGACGCGGCCAAACGGGACGCGATTTCGGGCACGCCGAGCGCGGCCGAATACAGCACGCCCGCCTTTCGCAGCAAACCCGCCACGTCGCGCGGCGTTTTGCCCCCAAGCCCCATCTGTTCGAGGCGCGGTGCGTCGCCCGCGAACTCGGCGCGGGCGATCTTAGCGAGGCGCTTGTAGGTCGCGTCGGCCGTCTCCAGGGCCGTGCCCACGTCCTGAGTACTTTCGCTGCGCGCGCCGCTTGCCGCGTCCTGCGCGTTCGCGGCGGCTTCGGCCGCGTCCACGAGCGCGAGTCCGGCCTGCATTTTCGCCGGATCGTAGCCGTAGGCCCCGACGCGGCGCAGGATTTCCGGGTTCCCCAGCGTGTTCTCGATGGCGACGCGAGCGCGCCGAATCTTGGCGGCAAGCGCATCGCTCGCCCGGCGTCGGGGGCTGCCGCCGGGCGCGGGTGGCGGCGGGGGCGTGGCGGGGGTGTCGGCCATGAGGTTTCTGTCTCCTTTGAAGGGGCGCGCGCGACGCGGTAAACGAATAAGCCCCTCGCCTCGGAGCGTTCGCCGCCCGCCTACCGGCTTCCTTCCCGGCGCTTCCCCAGCCTTGCCGCGTGGTGCGGAAATCGCGCCGCCCGGTGCAAAGAATTTGCCGCGCGGGGAAGAAACGCTCCGCACTTTGCGCCGCCCTTGCCGCCCGGTGCAAACGCCTCGCCGGAGAGTGTCGAGAAGATGCCGGACGGGGCGAAAACGACGCCGGGGAATGCGCGAAGATCGCCGCGAACCGCCGAAGACACGCCGCGCGGGGAGGCGGATTTGCCGCACTCGGCGCGCGTGCCGTCCTCCTCCGCACCCTGATCGAACCGCGCCCTAACGGCCCCGCTCACGGACGCGGCCCGGCAAGGGCCGTAGTGAACCGGAATGCGCTACTGCCGCGTTCCGTGCAGCGGATGGTTAGGGCGCTGGGCGGTACGAACCGGGTAGATGGTTAACAGTTTGGACCGGGCACATGGGTGACAGTCAAGCATACTGTGGCATGGAGGTTTGCCGCCATGCCCTGGAAAGTGACCGATCC
>JAABUN010001768.1_pt1 | contig 44094 bp, 37 predicted proteins | sample 5559311 | NCBI WGS metagenome assembly JAABUN01 (sample SAMN10711877, study PRJNA513370) | rock metagenome | isolation source: Antarctica rocks | place: Antarctica: Victoria Land, Siegfried Peak sud
TGAGGGGCGTTTTTTTGGCATTGTGGGAGGTTGGGGGGGGTTGGGGACTGGTGGTGGGGGGGTATTGGTGGTGAGGGGGGGGATGGGTGGGGAAGGGCGATAAGGGGTGTGGGGATGGGATGAGGGTATGGGAGGATAGGGTGCAGAGGGGAAGATGGGGTCGGGAATGGGGTGGATGGTGATGGGTGATGGGTGATGGGTGGTGTGGATGGAGAAGTGAGAGGTGCGTTTGGTTGAGGTTTGAAGGCGTAGATGCTCTGGGGAGACGCGGCGGGAGCGCGTTGAGGTGGTGAGATCAAACTAAGTTAGCGTGGCGGGGGTTATTTTGGTGAGCCCTCCCAAATAGTCCCTGTCACGCTAACATTTAACCCCCTGGGTACCTTACGTAGTAAGTACTTTAGGTAGGTGGCTTTCTTATTTAATAGCCTCTTAATCTTAATCTTATCTTTCTAATTTATTTAAATATATATAGCTAAAAGTATTAATAATAGGAAGAAATATATAAGTAGTAAGTAATTAATAGGTTTCTGATTTTCGTTACGCCAAGCCGTAGGGCTACACTAGCTAAGGGTGTGACTTCCCACCGAAGCTCGTTCGACAACGGTCCCAACTTTGTTACTACTTGAAGCTGCTCTAGACATGGAACTGTTGTCGTGAAAGAACGTGGCATATGTAATAACGCCTTGTATTTAGGCAGCCTCGCCTCGTGATACGCTTCAATTCTGCTACCGTCGGCTAGTCCTTGTCGCAAAGTTGAATTACCTTACTTACCGCTCGAATAGATTACTACTACACCTAGAGGCTGCCGGTGACATGAAAAAACCGAGATTGGGCTTATTAATATATTCCCCCACAGGCGTTACTACTGAAACCATTGTATGTCATTCTGTTGTGATCAGACAACGTCACGTGGATGATTTTTCCGTACTACCGATTTCAGGCAGTCGGTGAAGCAGATATGCAGGCAAACAGGATACTTGGTGATACCATAAGAGGATTACTAAACCGACAGTCCCACTTCATCGTCTCTTGTTTCGTTCTACGGGGTTGCTGCTTACTCTCACCGAACGATGCACATTCGCCTTGCAACTACGCGTGATTTGCATCGTCTCGCGCAGATCACCGTCACGTCCTGAATAGACGACCCAACCTTCGATTACATGTGGCCAAAGCGGCATGAATACCCCGAAGACAACTTCTTTTTCAGGCAACTGCAGCTGAAGAAATGGCTTTACGACCCTCATCAGACCTTTCTAGTCATGGTTCTAGATGCTGACGATCTTCCTATCGAGAATGCAAACGTAGTCCCTGGCACCATCATTTCCTACGCTATCTGGGAACGAGTCGGCCGTTCCAACGCGGCTAAGGATCGCTGGGCATAAAAGGATACATGGCAGAATCTTCTTGACAGTGCATTCATCCTGTGTCTATCCTTGACTTTGGCCGGTCCTAACCTCGTGCTGGGTAGGAAGCACAGCTCGAGTTGAAGCACAGCTCGAGTTGAAGCATGGTCAATCTCACTCAAATACGGGCGTCGGGACGCGGACAAGGAGCGACTTGCTGCCATTGCCAAAGCTTCTGATATGGACAGGGACGATTGCTTTGCAGATATCGAGGATTGGTGGAACATGGAGCTGTTGGTGACGGATAGACCGTTCGGCAGACGAGGTGCTGCCACCAGTCTCGTCAAGTGGGGCACAGCTGAAGCTGATGACGAAGGGGTGTGCTGTGGAGTTGAAGCTAGCGGTATGGGAGCCCGAGTCTATGAAGCGTGCGGCTTCAAAACGACGAAGGAGTCCGTGGTGCAGGTCGAAGGCAGGAGTGAAAGCCTACGGTATGTGGTGATGCGCAGGGATGTTTGAGTCGCTGCAGGTTCTCATATAATATTCTGGAGTAGGCTGATATTATAGATCATACCGGTCACTGAAAGTGAATTCTCTATTAACAGCATGCCCATTCCACTCGAGAACACTCGTGAATAGGATAAATGCCGAATATAGCCATATTAGCCGTACATGTGTTCAGTTCATCGACCTCAACCTGGCCATACACACCACACCAACACTGGACTTACATCCAGAGCCAACACCATGGGTCCGTACTGCCACTGGGACGAGTCAAGGGGGCATACGGCATCCAAAGATGGTAGGGTCGTTCAAGACCAAGCCAAACAACAGGTCGCCGCCAGGAATCAGTCGACATTTGACCCAGATTCCAGGTCTCTCCAACCCTTCGCCTCGCGGGGGTCAAAGTGCTTGCATGTGTCGGTGCCTTTAGGAACAGGACAAGGCAAACACTCATTAGGAGGAGACAGCAGGATAAGGCTTCAATCCATATCAGAGAGTACCTTATGTCGTAAGCATTGGTGCTAGATAGGGACGCGTAACCGTATACATTCTGTATCAGCTTCCAAATATGAAGTCCTGTCTGTGCGCTGGGAAGGAGCGCATAGAATCAAAGCGCTCCCAGGCTTTTCGAAACGGATCTAAATTATGCGTTCGATATTTATTGTAACGACCCGAACTCCGGAGGTTACATAAGTACAGGTTCAGTATTTGCAGATCTCCCAAGGCTCTTTCTTGCGCAGGTACCTTAGTATTCGCACGAAAAACCGGGTTAGGGCTGACGATATAGCGATTGCCATATCAGAGGATAAAGCTACGACCGGATCAAACACGGCGTATTCTATAGAGATGGTTGATCTAACTTGGTTGCTACCTAGCTACTTACATGCTTTATGGCGGTTCATGCTTCTTCATCACCTTCTTTCTCTACAATACAGAGTATTGCTACTATGAGAACATATTGAGATACGGACGAGCCGAACATGCTCATATCAAGTAAGGACATCTGCTCCAACGCTCTTTGTTTGCTCGTCATTAGATTCCGTTATGAACGGAAGACATGTATCGTAATACATATGGAAGAAGCATACTTCGCCGTGATCGATGAGGATTACAACATAGAACCATACTTATTAGGACAGGCAAGAAAATCGCGTGTGAAGGACGGGAAAGACGCTGTCGTGGTAATACATCCAACCATAAACATTACTCGTAGAAAACGCTCATCGACATCCTGGTATCATCTCAAACATTGATTGCACAGTGATCATATCATATCATATCATATTCATATTCCATCCAACCCCTGAAGAAGATCCAACATCCCCGCCAACGCCGCACCGCCAAAGAGTCCCCTCTTCAGATTCTTGCTCGCGACATGCTTGTCCTCTTCGGCTTTGTGCTCGGTCCGATGTCTATGGTGTCGTCGTGGTCGGGGCTGGGGTTGCGGCGCCATTGGTGGGCCTGGAGGCCGTTGTTGTTGTTGCTGTTGTGGGAAATAATTCCCTGGGATGGGTTGCGGACTGTGGCCCATGTAGCCAGGAGGGGCATAGTGGCCGCTGGCGGAAGGCGGGCGGGGTGGGCCGCCTGGGGGGCTTTGGTAGGATGGAGGACGGAGACCTGGTTGAGGAATCGGGGGTGTGCCTTGCCATTGGTTGATGTTCTGCATGGGCCTAGTTGGCATGGGTCCCATTGGGGGTGGAGGGATTCCACGAGAGCTTGTCGGTCTTGGTGGTGGATTGGGTCCTGGGTTTTCTTGTCTGTAGCTCCTTCCCGCAGATGCATAAGGCCTTGGGTTGCGATCGTGAGAGTCTTGAGAATTAGGAGAGTACCGGTAGCTATCGGCTTCGCTGCCACGCCGTGACCCTGGCTGCGAGCGTGGGGGAATTGGAGATGCATCCGAGTCTGAGGAGGTATCTGTCTCTGAATGTAGAACATGCTTTCGTGGAGCTCGGTGACGTGACTGTTGCTGGGCTTCTTTCTCCGAGTCGCTCTCCACTCTGGCTTGGAAGCGCACGTCCTTCTTGACTTTTCGGGATCGGGGCGCCTCAATGTATCGTCCCTTTGCGCGCGTACCTTCGTATTCGGAGTCTGTGGTGTCCTCCTCGTCACTTTCGTAGTATGTGCTTAAGCTGGGCCTTCGATCTCTCGATACAGGCATTGAATCCAATTCGAAGCTATGTGTCCATTCTCCGAGTAAATGATCAACGATATTGTTGACATTGGCCCCAAGAGCCTGGTTTTCTTTGACAAGTGCTTTAGTGAAGGCTGCATCTAGTTGTTGTATCGGCCTCTCCTGGTATTTCACTATAGCTCTTGATGTGTCATCCGCGCTGACTGGCGGATTTACAATCGACAGTTGTAAATCACCTTCAGTAGCTTTTTGCGCATAGTAGCTTGGTTCGATAGCACGATGCGTATCATAGCTTGGAGGCGGCTCGTCTGGATGCGGGCTTGTAGCAGCATCCTCCCTCGCCTCATCTTCGGCTAAATTGTAGAGTTTGCGGAGCTCGACGAGGGACCAATGTTGTACCACAATCATGTTCTGTATCTCTGCACGGTCCTGCATCATAGCCTTTCCGGCCAAGGGTTGTGCCAACGGATCATGACTTGGAAAGAAGTTAGCATTGAGCTCCTATTGAACTAGAGAAAAACTTGCTGTGTGGAAGTAATGGCCTTTCTCATTTGCAATATTTGCAGCATTACAGCTAAGCTCAACTTCAGAGCTTCCAGCTGTCCCAGCAGATATTGAACCTTGTATTTCTTGAACGCCCATTTGTTCTTCTCTGCTATTGTTATGGATCTCAGAATCCCTTTCTCATCTCTGCCCTGGGACAAATCTGTCATGTTCTTGATCTCATCAAAGACAAGCTGACCTTGGTGGCTGATCTCGGTTGCGGCGTCGACAGCAGCCTGGGCTGTCATACCTCGCCCATCTTTCATAGCAGCACCAGTTTGCTTGAGCATCAGGGAGAACAGGGATATGCTCTTGGCGATGTGGTGGATATCACAGTCTGGGTTCGCCATGCCTGTTCCGACAGCATTGAGGACAAGGGAAAGGCGGAAGCCAGCACTGGCAACACCGATGATAGAGTCCATCGAGCTGTTGCTTAGAGAGCGGTTATGTCCGTTAGTACGGACATCATAGCCTCGTAAGGTGGCGTGCGAAGTGTCTGCTGTCATGTTAACGTTAGTGGCTCGTCACTCCAGGACGAGGAGTATTAGCAAGTGGGTGAACAGGATGGATTTTCGAAGGCCACGGCCAACATGATCAGGAAAGAAAAAGACTGAGAGAAAGGCGCAGCCTGATGAGAGATGATTAATAAGTAAATAGGTAAGATGGGTGTTCAAGGATGCGGCTGAAAAGTATTAGATAGTAGGCACATAGAATACGTGGATACGTACTACGTATGTACCCATTGGAGACTGGAGTCTTGACGGGATCTAGAATACGGGCTATCGTCGGCGTGAACTGCTGACTCGTTGGGGCAGCCCTACCTTAGAACGAGCCTAAACCTAATCCTGAATGACGTGCATGAAGGATTGACCTTCACTCTGGAACTGGAAGTGCCCTTAAACTCCACACTTACCCCGGGAACCCACCTCATGGCCTCGGTCTCACCTCGCTCCGCCACCACCCAGGTCTGCCCATCGCTTACCACCCACACCTGCCACGCGCACTGCCATCCAAGGCGCACTTCCCATGGTCAATACACCATATCCTTTTGCCTTCCTTGATCAGTAAGGCAGCCTTACTGCTCCATAGTCGCACGTACAGCTTAGAATACTGGATCGCCGATTTGGACTATTCTAGAAGTCCTCGAGAACAGGGAGGAGCCGTATTTACCAAACTCATTGCCAACCAATAGGATTTATTCCCAGCTCGTGAATATCGACGCCATCATCGATATCTGGGAAGTACGCTTGAACAGTATCAGTATCTTCAATAAGACAGCTACACGCCTCTACGATCAGATGCGTGGAGGGTGATAGATCTTTACGAGTGGCATACTAGGTGCTTATATTGGTAAATCTCCGTAAAAGATCCTTTTCACATCATGTTCCTCAAAGCTCTTCCTTTTTCGAAACAGCATGATTTTCTAGATGTTCTCCAAACTTGATTCTCTGCAGCCTTAAAATCAATCGACCTTTGAGGAGTGCCTTTATCCCGGTGGGCTATTATCGCGCTGCATCACAAACGGGCGCTTGCATACACACTTCCCTTGTACCGTGTGGGTCTAACAGAAGAAGCCTCGCTCCGCAAGTTAGGAAACATAGCCTTGTGGACTCCAAGACTCCATCGATTCGGCACACCTATCGTGTCTTGCGCTCTCTTTCGTACCTGTCTTTTTTCGAAATTGGGTCTAACAGCGTCTTCATGAATGGCTGGATTCTCAACTCAGCACAAATTGGTTGACCTCAGACACTTATACATATCATTACTCGATTGTCGCATGCTAATTTAGTGATATGGCTATTCTGACTTCAGGGCCCTCGAGTCTTGACAGCCTTAGCTAGGGCTTCCACTGGCAGCAGCCTTGTGCTGCCAACCGTTCGGTAAGCAACTGGAAGGTTACGAGAAAGACACCGTACGGACATAACGCAGTTGCAAATTTCACAGACTCGGTGTATCATCAAATCCCTATCTGGGTCGACTATTGCGACTAGGGCCAGCTCTCATAGGTTGGGGGATCATCCCATCTATCCTCTCTCGTCTGGTAGTCGCGGGGCTGAAAAAGACAATGATCTCATTTCCATTATATGGTTGTAGATGCATGGTGATGGATGAGATAGGAGTCTCGATCATTGTGGTGTCCGAGTGTTCCACGCTTCGGAAAGTGCATGCAACAGCTTTCCTACCGTGATTGTTTGAAAGGACGTCTGCCCATCAAGCCACGTGAAAGTCATAGCGTTGCTTCTCTTGTTCTCTCCCGAATTCAGAGTACGCCTTGTGCTTTTTCATCATGGTTTCGCGTATCTGTAGTGTTTACTTCACGTTCCTACATCCGCAAGTTTATTAAGATCTTGTCACCATGACGGGAGTCCTCTACGGTCTCTGGCTCAAGCTGTTCTAGACTAATCAGCGACCTTACATGCTAGCTCGTGGTATTTGGCCAGCACGAGAGATTTATTATCCGAAACCTTTGATTTTCCCAATCCTAAAGGTTTCGTATACGAGCGATATTTAAGACTTCCGCTGATCGAACAGGATTCAGGGCGGAGTATGGTCTCCGGAAGCTCTCAAAGGGTCGAATTGCGTTTCGGATTGGAAGCAAGGACTACCTCTATGATAACCAAGCAAGAGCGTTGAGATATCCTGGCTTGTTATCTTGTCGCCCGTGTGACACACCAAGAAGAGATATATTGATCAGGGTGTTGGTAGAGGGAGAGAGAACCCAAACTTATCCATATCCTAGGCAGTGAATCGTAGCTACTCTTTCACACTCGTACGGCAGCAAAGCGACCCATCCATGATTTCATATCCCATCATATACTATTCTTGACTTCAATCCCATGAAGTAAATAACCACTAGAAGCCACCCACTACACAATTATTGTATCTTTGCCACCCCTCTTTTGTAAGAGAGACGTCTCAGAATACCGTTCCCAATGCCCTTAAGGGCTAGTCAACCACGACAATAATCATGCGCTTACTGTACACAGCCCCGATGAAAAGATCATCAGAGCCTTTCTTGGGCCATCATCATAACCACATTTCACGATCCTTACGACACCTTCCTCAATACTACAACTCCGAAGCTCCATTGAAGATTACGTCAGTGCTTTGCTCTGTGTGCTGTGAGGTTTCATCTTTATTGTCTCGATCAAGACACATTCGCGGAGCCGAGCCTCGGTCTCCGCCTCTCTATTTCTAGATACAACCGCTCCAAGCACCACACTGTTCATAGAGCTAAGAGGAGCTGCGCATGTCTAACCAATAGCTCACTCGGAACATCCTCCCTCCTCTCCGAGAATATAGTCGGCCACGGTGGGACGCCAATTCTACCATAAAGTCGACAAAGTCGCCCGAAGCACCCGGACAGCGAACCTCAGGTTCCCCGAGTTCGAGTCTTTGTCGTTGTGCTTTCACGATAAGGTTACCTGTCGTTTTGGGGAATCCGCGAAGAGATGGAGCCCTCGGGGCTTCGTCGTAGCGATACGACAAAGGGCACACCGCTGCGCGTTCTCTCCTTAGGTTGGTCCTCCAGCGTCTACGTCTAAATACCCCCTCCTCGGTTCGCAGTCGCTGACCCGTAACCAGACGGCGGTGGTGTCCGTGGCTACTCCATGCTCATCCTCCTTCACGACTTCATGCACAAAACCTACGCAGAATGTCACGGGGAACCGCCAGAACCGGACAAGATACCCAAGCCATGCGAATATTTCGACCTCATCGCGGGCACAGGAACGGGAGGATTAATAGCTATCATGCTGGGTCGATTACGAATGAATACGAAGGACTGCATGAGAGTGTATGTTCAAATGACTAGGAAAGTCTTCGAGACGGACAAGACCATAGCTGGGATACCCTACAGATCTACGCTGTTCAAGGCCTCCATGTTGGAGGATGCGATAAGAGCTTGCGTACGAGCTTTTGAGCACGAAAGGGACGAGAATGTAGAAGATGTTTTTCGGGACATGCCGAACAGTCCTGGAAGCTTTTCGAAAGACTCGAGACCGCAGAGTATGATGAGCGATAAAAATGGTATGCCCAGGACGTCGACAGGATCGAGCCCCAAAAACCGGTATAGTCACTTCGCCTCAGATGGCTGGACAAAGCTTGGAGATCCAAGTGCGCCCCTTGAAGACACAAGAAGGGAAAAGAGGTGCAAGACGTGAGTACACGTGTGGTCGTTAAGCTGCTGTTGTACTGATTGGAGCAGTGCTGTAACCGCCGTTCTTAAAGGCCACAATGAGAGAAGCGCAACCACTGTATTACTACGATCATATCCCTCGAGGACCCAACCAGCTATTGAGTCCGAGTGCGCTATTTGGCAGGCTGGCCGCGCGACATGCGCGACAAAACTTGCATTCAAGGAAGTGCGAATAGGCACATCTACTTTCCTCGATGAAGGTTACGGTCTTACAAATGTCGACAAGACCCCTACTTACAACCCGGCTCCACAAGTCCTGGATGAGGCTATGATCAATGAATGGCCAGGTTCGACCATTGGCCTTTTCCTTAGTATAGGCACCGGAAAGCGGCCTGGCGGGACACAGAACATGCAGTCGGAATGGTGGGAAGGCTTTGCGGGTGGCCTTGGATCATTCGCAGAAGCTAAAAGGAAACTCATTGCGAAGATTGAGGGGTGCGAGAAGACACATAGAGAGATGCTGTCAATTCATTTACCGAAGAGAGGGATTGATCCTTCACATTACATGAGACTCAACGTCGAGGTGGGCGTAGGGGAATTCGGAATGAACGAGTGGAACAGATTGGCGGATATCAGCAACAGCACTCAGTCCTACTTGAATACGCCCGCGGTCAAGGTTATGCTCAACGATGGAGCACGAGAGATGGCCAAGGTCGAAGCTATGCGAAGGCAAGCAGCGGCCCGAGTCCAACGAGCAAATGAGAGCTACGAAAGTCAATATAACCAATATCCAAAACAGGACATGCCGTATATTCCGCCATCGGAACCCCAAGCGATAGAACTTCCTGGCCCAGATGAGCCGCAACTAGTACCACGACCACTGAGCAAACCTGGTCCGATGTATCCTGGCCCGCATCACAATCCTTATCAGCGTTCTTCCACACCTGGTGATAAATTCGCCGTCATGCCTTCAGTCGACTACCCACAACCCGCAGAGGATTTTCAGCCGAGGTCCTCTGACGAGAGATCATACCGGGGGAGCAACGAATATCAAAGGCACGAAGCTCCTCCACTACCTCCGAAAACGCCTATATCTTACCAAGACCCTCGATCCACTCGAAATCGTAATTCAAATCCGAGGGGAGATGGGAATGTGCCTTTACCTCTGCCATATCCGGATACTGATGGCCCTCCCCCAGCGGTGAACATGGCGAGAAAGCCGGAGTATGTGCCTAAATAGGAGGCGTCATAATTCAGCGTTTCGCGTTCTTATAGCACTTGGTACGGAGTATTTTGTATTGTGAAGAATTGATATCCAGTATGAATGATACTCGACTTAGGTACGACATGATGTTACGAGAATTGGGATGCATTGGGGCGGATAAAAGACATTCATGGCCCTGATCGCCTGCGATCATCATAGCGATACTATTAATGACCATCTCTACCATGGTAGATACCATCACAGATATAAGAACCGTTGTGGGATGGACTCTGACAGATCGGTCTATTCTTAGTATTCCCGAATCTTTGACACGCGTTTTGCCTCATCACTACTGAGCTCGTTGCCACTCATTGGTTCTCCAGGCGAGAAAGCTGTTTTCGGTGGCGTCATACTAATCCCTTCTGAGATTAGCTCCCCTACGCCCTTGAATCAAGGTTGCGGACTCCATGTGCTCCACCATAAACAATAGCGACGTCGTTGATTCTGAGGCTGTACATTTCTATTCTCTTGTGATACCCCAATATTAAGCCTACTTGCCTCTTATCTTCGTTTCTACGTACCTTGTTCGGCCACCACTGTACAGGTTTACGCACAAGACTCAGGCGAGCTTTCTCCTGACGAATCCTTCAGGAGCATATACAACAGCGCTTGGCCGGCTCCTACCTCAAATATCCCTCTACTTGCTCATACGCTAGATACTGGCTGTATCGCACTTCAAGATCAAGACCTTTCTGGCACCCCGGCTCTGCTGCTCTTGTGGTACCAGGAATCTAAGCGCTTTGCATGGGCGTCGCTTCCCAGGAGGTGGTAGCTGCGATTGAACGATCAGAGATACCCTCATGATATTACGATAAAGTACCGCGTCTTCAGATTTCCTCGACTGAGCCCTATCGCTATCGCTCTTACAAGCCCCTCACCTTTCTACATGCCTGGGATCCCTGCCAGCAACAGATAAGAGTGTCTGAAGCTACAATCAAGTGTTTGCACCTTGCAAGCCTTCGAGATGGAGAGCACCATGGAGAATACAGCATATATCCTGGCAAGGGCGAATGAGATCTATACCACGGCAAACTGCACCGCTATACCCAAACCATCTGCGACTAAGGATCGGCCGCCTGTCTACAAGGCCATTGGCATATCGCTCGCTATATCCTCAGGTGTCTTTATTGGCACTTCGTTTGTGTTGAAAAAGACAGGTTTGTTGAAGGCGAACATCAAGTACAATGAGGAAGCGGGCGAAGGATATGGGTACCTGAAGAACGCGTTCTGGTGGACGGGCATGACATTGATGATTATCGGAGAGGTATGCAATTTCGTGGCCTACGCCTTCGTGGACGCAATACTGGTCACGCCGCTAGGAGCGCTGTCGGTGGTAATCACCACGATACTTTCCGCAATCTTCCTCAAGGAACGGCTGAGCTTTGTTGGGAAAGTTGGGTGTTTTATGTGTATCGTTGGATCAATCGTCATCGTCATGAATGCACCTGCGCAGTCTTCGGCTGGAACCATACAAGAGATGGAGCGCTTGTTCAGAGCGCCTGGATTTCTATCTTACGCCGGGGTCGTCATCATTGGATGCGCTTTTATCGCATTCTGGGTTGGCCCCAGATACGGAAAGAAGAGCATGTTGGTATATCTGAGCATCTGCAGTTTGATCGGAGGTTTGAGTGTCGTTGCAACCCAAGGGCTGGGTGCTGCGATTGTCACTCAGGCTGGGGGAACGCCCCAATTCAATCAGTGGTTCCTGTACTTTTTGCTTGTGTTCGTGGCCACCACTCTAGTCACGGAGATCATTTTCCTGAACGTAAGTCAAGCCAAGCCGCGATATACCCAAAATGGAAGAGAGAAACGTTTACTGATAGTCATGCAGAAAGCTCTGAATCTTTTCAACGCGGCCCTTGTCACGCCAACCTACTACGTCTTCTTCACTAGCTCGACTATAGTTACATCCGCCATTCTATTTCAAGGATTCAAGGGCTCCGTTACTTCGATAATAACAGTGGTCTTGGGCTTTTTGCAGATCTGCGCCGGAGTGGTGCTGCTCCAGCTATCGAAATCCGCCAAGGATATGCCAGATGCAGCTGTGTTCAAAGGTGACCTGGATCAAGTTCGCACGGTAGCTGAACAAGCGGAGCCCGAATCAGAGCCAAAAGCAGATGCTATACGTGGCGCTGCTGCTATCATTCGCAGATTCTCCCAGTCCAGGCAGAAAGTGGAGGCTGCAGAGGCTAAGCAAGTCCACGAAATGCGGATGAAAGACCAGATGGAACCGATTGGCGAAAACGAGCAGGTCGAGTGGGACGGCCTGAGGAGAAGGAAGACCATCATTGATCCCTCGTCTGGGAGTGTACAGCGACGAAAAACACTACATCCACCACTCGGCATGGCGCACTTCCCTGATGAAGATGGTGCCTCAATTGATAGGCCATCTTCATCAGACGTCTTTGGCAGCGGAAGTGGACTCAACGGCGGTTTCTTCCACAGCTTCAGAAGACACGCTTCAACCAACTTCGCAGCTCGGCAGGGCAAAAGTCTCAGTACGGGAACCCCTGCCTTATCCGAGCCGGTGTCCCCAGGGAGAGATAGCACGCCCCCCACAGCCCAAGTCCTTGGCGCAATGGAGATGGACCATGTCTACGGCCTTCCGCCTTCGCTGCGCGGGACTGACGGTGCAGCAGACAAATCACACTTCGATCCAAACACAGAATACACCGGCGCAGGCGGCAAACCCATCATGTGGGCCAACGGCGTAGAAAGCCGCCCTTCAGACTCTCGAGGCAACAGTCTCGCACCCCCACCCCCACAACACGGCGCCAAACGACAGTTCTCATTCACCAACCCCTTCCACCGCCACAAACCAGACCAGCGCCCCGACAACCCCGAACCCCACCGCCCCACGTCCCGCCTCGGTCTCGGCTCGAGGGGCAGCGGCAAAGACCAATCGACCCCAAACGTCAAATCCGCAACGGAAGAAGAACGTCTCGGTCTCGTCAAAGGCGACTCGAGGAACGTGCTCGCCCAGCCGGACTACACCGAACAATCCGACGAAGACGACTGGCAGCTCGAAGGCAAGCCCGTCAGCGCGTCAACGAGCCATCATCACGTCCCGCTTATCCGCGAGGAGAAGGAGAGCGAGAGTAGCGGACGCAGTTCTCCGGATCAGTATCTCTCCCAGCTACAACAACAACCGAGTGACGCGCCACCACACTACAAGGGATGGCAGGGCCAACCGGGCGCTAGCGGTAATGCTGGGGATAAAGGAAGCGCAGGGCCCGCGTTTATATGAGGTTTGGGATATCAAAGGAGGACCTTCCTTCCTTTCTGTCTTTCCTTTCCCTATTGGTCGGTCGGTTCATCAACGTCCTTTGCATGGCGGTGCGCATAATGACACACGGTAGTTTTTATGTAAAGTGTAAATCAAACACATCATCGACGCATACCTTACGTACTCGTACTGACCACAAGTAAGTCCGGTCGGGAGAAGCCACCAAGGTAATCATTTAATCCTGATCTATTCTATTCCTCTTGGAGGAGGGCCAAGACGCTGAGCCTTAGCCTCGGGACGTACTTGTGGTCAGTACGAGTACGTACGTACAGACGATGGAACCTCCCGATATGCTGCTCAACGATCTTTCCCCCTTTTTCCTTTCCTCAATTCACAGGCGAGTATGTATCCCATGGCCTTGTACAGCCGGGCCGAGTGCCAGATTTCGCCAGGACATGAGGATACCTTACCACCTACATCGATCCCCTCCTCCGCCGGCGAGCCAACTCCAAATCTCCAATCCATTCCCGCATCAGCTTTCCTGCGCATAATACGCCTTACATATCCATGCATACATACATACATACATACATACCACTATAAAACACCCACCACTATAAAACACCCACCACTAAAAACCCCTCACCGTCGCAGGACCCTCACATTCGAGCCTCCCTCCCTCCCTCCAAGCTCCCTCCAGGCGACTGCCAACACTCCTCCTTTGAAATCTCTTCTTCCTCGTGCAGCTATTCTATTATTCTACTATTCTACTATTCCATGCCTATGATGTGGTGGTAACGAACGCAGGTTTGATATCGATTAAATTTAAAGCTAACTAAGGTAAATACTTTTGGATGGATGATGTGATGGGTGTATATTAGTCGGAGTCTTGGATGAAGATTGTAGAGTACTGGAAGTGGTGTGGTGTGGTGTGGTGAGAGGGTTTTTGGGTATGGTTGCTTGACCTGACTGTAATGTGGTTGGTGGGGGATTGTGGTGGAGGGTGCCTTGGTGGTGAGGTGGTTGATGGTACATGGAAAGGGGCGTGAGGGGGTGGTTGTGTACTCGCTAAGGACTAGCGCGGCACGGAAGATGACAGACAATCCGTCTTCATGATCTCGTACAACGACTTGGTTAATATCTATATGAATTGTCTACTTCTGTATGAAATATGAAGCACTGAGTATACTCCAAAATCTCTCTTTTGCAAATCACACTGGTATCTCCCCGCTTCCGCTCATTGAAGAGCATCTAATTCTTCCCAGCTGAAGCGCAACTTTAGCGCACGCATCATCAACAAACAGCGTCTCTCGATATCCACGGACAAGGTCAAGATCGTCTGAAGAATCCCTTCCTCTTCGGGCGACCGGCCTCTTCGAGACTACCAGCAGGTGACGCAGAGTCCGTACCGGAAACCTTTTCAGGATTCGCCGTCTGGAACTCCGCGATAGGATTCGTCTTGCCATGCATCTGCATCTCCTTGAACATCCATCCAGGGTGAAAGGCAGTCAGACAGATCGTTGCAATCATGATCATAACGCTATCCAACCCGATGAAGTCTGGCTCGGACTGCATGATCGGATTGCCCCACCCTTTGGCCATCTCGCCGATACGGAAGACGCAACGGGTGAAGATGGTGATGTAGGCCAAGGACAGACCGGCGACGAAGAGCCTAAAGCGCTGGCTGTCGAGGAGCTTGATGGCTCTGGGCTCGAAGCGTGAGCGGTTCGCGCGGGCGCGGACGACGTAGTCGGCGACTAGGGCGCCGAAGACGAGGAGGGTGAAGACTTGCCAAACGATACCGGCCATCATGAGGTTGTTGCCGGTCTTTTGCATGGTGGATCCGTGGCCGGCGGTGGCGGCAATGCCTCCTCCGGATCCTTGGAGGACGAGGGAGAACAAGTCGCAGAGGATGAAGATCCACGTATAGTATTTAGCGCGGATGCGAGAGAAGTCGTTACCGATCTCCAGGATGATGTGCTTGAGCGTAAGGTAGACTCCGGCGGCTTGGAAGGCCGGTGAGATGATCAAGCAGCAGATCTGAATGTCGAAGCCGGTACTGGACCAAGGGTTGCTGTGGAGCATGATGCGACCAATATAGCCTGGACGTGGGTTAATTATGTGTGGGACATGAAAGACGAGGTGCTCCTACCGAGGGCCTCCCCTAGGGACCCGAAGAACAACGCGGTCAGATAGGTCCATGTCCTATACTTGAAACCCGCGGCAAGTTGGACTATGCAGCAGATGGCGAAGATGGCGCAGAAGAAGGCATTGGCTCCCAGATTGGGGTAGTAGCCATAGATTGTGTACTTTACTGGACAATAGATGCTGACTGACGTGCAATTTTCGGTTGAGAATTTGGTGGGTGGTAGGACCGTAGGCTGAGGGGCATTTGCAGCGACGGGCATGGCTGTAGATGTGTGGAAGAGAGGGGTGTAATGGAACTGAGATGAGCCGGAGATCAAAGATTTATGGTCGGTGTATTGAAGAGCTGGAGAGCTTTGACGTGTCGTGGAGAATGGGGATGATTGGGTTAAGGTTCTTTAAGTACCCGAAAGAATGAAATGTCAGACGTGGTTGCCTGAAATGAAAGGTCGAGGCTTGGGTTTCAGTTCGTTTGGAGCAGTGAGATTCGCAGAATGTTCGGAGCCAAGCCTGAGGGATGAGATGTATTCTGCTCTCTTTTGTCTTGCTGTCTGTAAAGCACTGAAAAAGTGAACTGAAAAAGTGAAACAAAGAAGGAATCTGGAAGTTATATGCACTGTATAAAGGTGCCGGATGAGAGAAATCCGAACCGAGTGAACAAAATAGATCAGTGGTGTGCTGCAAAACTTCCCCCTCCGTACTGCGCAACGCGCAATTTACATCCTGCAAAGGCTGGGAGGAGTGCGTAATACTCCTACAGTCACAGCCAAACACAGCCCGATCAGTGCATGGTCGACCAGTGAAGATAGATTAGAATGGCGGGAACGACAGCGATGTGATTCATAGTGGAGCGACAACTGCGAGCTGCTAAACCGAAAGCGGTATTTTCTGCTTAGCCACGTCGCTTACTTCGTATATACTGACCTTTCATTGGTCTGCTCGGGTTTCGCTGTTGGAGCTTTTGATACTCCGGGCGGATTACGGAGTATTCTACCACGTACTCGTACTGACCGGCTGAACATTCCTCCTTGCTCCAAGAAATCCCCCTTTTCCCCTTTTGACATTGCGGCGGTAGTTCTACATCTCTTGCGGAAAAATTACCTGCTGAAGCACAAGGCAGAATCTGAGGCCCTCTTATGCAGCCAAGCGCCCCGCACCCACAGCTTATCTCAGCTTATTCTTATCGCCGCTCCCCCCATAACCCGAGGGAGCCAATGGAACGACTTTCACAATAGAAGACGACAGCTTAATAGACCTTGCCAGACATGCTATAGCACCGTAGCCAAGCAGCGGTGAGGAAAGGCGCAGCACTGCACCAGGTCAGAGCCAGTAGTATGATAGAATCTTCAGCTTCTCTCAAGCACACCAGAACTGTCCACGAAAGCTCAAGGAATGGTACGCAGAGCCGAGTTTGCAGATCCAGATGAAATATCTACCTCAAGTAAAGAACAAAGTAGCCGCCAAGTGATGTGTTTTCGTGTCTCAAGCAAGATGACCACATGCTGACGGCCCAAGCTGACGATCAAAATAGGAGTCTACAATGCACATATTAGAAGGACCTTGTTAACTCAGCTGATGGACAAGATAGCTGCATGAATCCTTTAACGCATACTGCAACTGAGTCGAGCGTTAGCCATTACAGATTGATGGCAAGCGGTGCCTATCAGGAGAGTGCATCCTCTCAGGGTTGAGAGTCACAATTCAGAACTTCGCATGCCTCACTACATGAGCATTGCACAAGCTCGAGTTTTCAAGGTGACAGCACTACCCATTGAATGAAGCTCATGGGAATGGTGGGATTCAAGGAGACCAAAATCTCGACAGTGTGCACCAGATTAACAACTACGTGGCCTTCATGAATCTAAAATAGTATGAAACCCAACAACAGGATGCATATTCTAGATGAAACCCCACGGTTGACGCCGTCCACGTGCAGATCACCGTTGCAAGCACATGGCTAATCTTCAAACATCCCCTGAACTTCCACCACGCAGAGAAAGGTATGCAATGATACGCGTATCCTGTCGCTCCGGGCTTCCCCAATGTTGAAGTAAGCTTCTTTTGCAGTCTAAAGAGTGCGCTACGGACGTCTTCCCGGACGCCGCGGCTGAACAACCAGTAGAGCCAATACCACGATTGGTTAGAGGCTCGCAAACATATCTCGATCAGATCTAGTCTCGACTTAGAGAAACGCCACCCGTGCTGCCATTGGAACTAGTGCTGCGCGTTCGACGGCGTGGGCCGTGGGACTTGGCTGATGAACAAGCCCGAGAGTGGCCATGCAGGAGGCAGAGTACCACTGAACATTACTACATTGCCTATATAGCCACTCGAATGTCATCCATCTCCAGATGGATGCAGTTCATTCCAAGGATCAGACGTAGAACTCATTGCGACGTGCGAAAACGGCTTCTAGCATAGGCCTAGAGTAGGGAATACTGTCTTCATGTTCATCGTGGGTCTGATTGCCACCACTTTATCTCATATCATCAATATCAGGTCATGGTCTATCTAGGAAAGCCAAGTGCTGGCTGCCAGAATTGTAGAAAGAGGAAGATCAAGGTATAACATCAAGCTTGGTCTATAACCCACAGTATAGCGATTTACTATCTACAGTGTGATGAAGCCTCGCCGGCCTGCTCGCAATGTCTTAACACTAAAAGGCAATGTCCTGGATATATTCCTCGTTTCGACTTGATTCTCCGTGACCAGACCCATTCGGTGAGAAGAAAAGCACAACAGAAGAAGCAGAGCACCTCCGGAATCTCCACACCAAATGTTCCTGCCTCGTCAGGAGACACTAAGCCAGTAATATCATTGCCGCAGCCTGGTCGTGGTGAGGGTTCTACACGTGCCATTGTACAGAGATCGCCATCCTTAGATCAGAAAGTTCCTCGCATGTTCAACGATTTCCTCGAGCAAGAAGCTATCTGTGCTTTCTTCCTTGATTTCGTCCTCCTACCTCGTCATCCAGATAGCGTACTGGGGCATCTCGGACATCTAATGCCTCTTTACGAGAAAGCTGCTCCTGAATCGCCTCTGGTCCTGGCAACTTCTTCAGTGGCTCTGGTCATGTCCGGGGCTTCATCAGCGAGGCAAAGCGATCAACAGCTTGGACGATCAATATTCGGACGAGCGCTACGTAAGACTAGTGCAGCAATCAAACATCCTGTTGAATCTAAAAAGGATGAGACGCTGATGGCTGTTTTACTCCTTGGACTATACGAGGTATGTTGTAGAGTCTGATCTCGCCCATTGTCTCATTCCTTATTCGGCACGTTGTCTTTAATTGTGCCACGATATCACTACTTGCGCTACATCTTCGCCCTGTCACTGTATCACATAGTCATCACGCAATGATAGCCAAATGGAGCAGTCGCGTAACGGTTGCAAATTCGAGCCACGGGGTCATTGTATCTGTCACATCATACTAAAGACTCGCACAGAAAATCACCGCCTCTGCCGACGCATCGAAAGTCAGTATGGCCAAAACCCACAATACTGGAGCTTCCGCCCTGGTCATGCACCGAGGGCAGGAGAATATCAAGTCACCGCAAGCTGTTGGCTTGCTCTTCGCCGTCCGCTCCCAGCTTGTACGTACAGTACCCTCTCTTCTTCTACCCCAAAGCTGCTCTCCGCGCATGAAGATCTGACACTTATCAGGTCGAGCATGCTATCGAAGAAGCAACCTCTTTCAACCGATGCCCAGGCCGACTGAGCGCGGTCTTCAAGATGGTGCCACAAAACGCTGCTGCACGCCTGACCTCAGTCACGATCAACATTGCCGATCTTCGTTCCTCTGCCAAGTCCGCTCTCCAACGCCCCAACACCCCCGAATCAGAATACGAAGTGAACAACCTCTTAGAGTACGCCATCTCCATCGACCTGCTTATAGCCGCATGGCCCGATACCTTACCCGAAGAGTGGAATTCAAGTCCTGCCGACGGGTTTGATTATCCTACAAAGACCTCCAAGGCAGCCTTCATCTATAACGACAAGAAAGACGTTTACATCGACCTCTGGGTCCAAAGTATATGGAACCAATACCGTTCCGCCCGCATCAAAACCCAAACCATCATCCTCGACTGCATAGCCTGGCTCGATATGCCCTACGAGCACCAATGGTACTGGCGCGCCATCTACGCCAAAATGATCACGCAAGAAATGGCTGATGACATTTGCGCGAGCGTGCCGTTCGCTCTCGGTACGAAGACGTCGGGTGGGCCGGGCGATAGAGACGGTAATGAATTCCCTTACGTTGGCTCGCAGAAAGTCTCCGAACAGCATCGTCGCGCTGCCTCGGCACTTGGCGGTTGGCATCTCCTCGAGCCCATGCGAACGTCGATGCGAACGAGTTGTTTACGCGATGGACAGAAAGAGTGGATCATGGATCAGATGCAGAGGATTTGCAGGATCTATGCGCTGCACTCTACGAAGACTGCTGAGTCGTCGGTTGATTCACAGGTCAATGACCAGCAGCGTTACGATCGCTATGATTTCGGGTGCCCTTCTTGAAATAGTAAAAAGTCTTGCTCTGTTGCAACAGCAGGGGCTATCTGACAACGGCGATAAACACGCCATTGTTTGGTTTGCACTGCAGGTGGCAGACATATTGGGTCCAATCTCAACCTTCAGGAACGGCAATTTCCAATATTCAGACGGCGAACAAGGCAGGCTCTGGCGAATCGATACACAGCTATCGGGCCAGCAACGAAAGACTATGCCCATTCCCTGGAACTTCCTATCCCGTCCTATCCTATCCAAGGCAGCCACGACCTCACAGCACAGCTTTTGGACTCACTTCCGCCACCATCCCCTCATCCGGAAACGTCCTCATCAGATCCGTAAACTTATCAATTGGTGCCGCCAACATCGCGGCCAGGTTCTCAAAATACGGTTTATTTGGCGCGCTGGGGTGGCTTCTTGTAGGGGTAATCTGCTTCGTCCGCACGAATTCATCGGCAAGCTTCTTGCTCTCTTCTCTTGATAGTAGCTTTTCCAGGCGAGGCAAGTCTTCGTTTTTCTCATGTTCGATGTGGCTGTGGAGGTCGTGCAGAAGGTTGTCGAGGGTGGGAAGGAAGGTGGGGGAGGTGGGGGAGAGGGATTGGAGGGTGTGAAGATCTTCTTTGACCTGTTTTGTTGGTTTAAGAGATTAGTCTGTGGTATTAGGGTGGGGTGGATTGGGGTGGTTTGGATGATGGATGTCACTTACGGCTTGATGTTGGGCGCGATCGATGTCGGTGAGGTCGGTGCCTTCTTGACCGAGATGCTTTTCCATGGCTGGGTACATGGTCAGTTCTTCGCTGATGGCGTGGCGGGCCAAGGTCCAGGTGAATTGGTTCCGCCATTGGGTTTTCTCTTCTAGGGTTGTGGAAGATTTGATCTTGTCGGCGTAGACGTCGAGGTTGGCGTGGTCGGCGCCGATGGCTTCGGAGAGTGTTGAGGGGGAGGCCATGGTGAGAAAGGTTGTGGGGTTCTACTGTGGAGGGTGGGGAGGGGGAATGTGGAGGACATATGTATTGCCATCTCAATGGCTGATTCGTGTGATGAAGTAATCGAATGGGTCAGAGGCAAAAGGACCGCGCTAATTGTGGAAAGAGTGCCGCTTCGACCAAGAAACAGACACCTTTTTTAACGTCTACTCACTGCTGCGCCCATCATTGCAAGAGCAATGATACTAGAGAGGCAGCCATTGTGGGGTTACTGGGTTGTCCGACGTGTCTAGTAGCATGATACCTTGACATTCAATATGCCATCGTGTCCTTCGCCATGACGTCGCCAGATGCTATGACGATGCACCCAGTACATGCACTCGGTCACTCTTAAGATTTGGGTGCAACTGTTCAAGCCTGATGCATCCACTCATGATACTAACTTTACGAACACTACACACTTATGACAACACCTCTATCAAGTCCTTTCTCACTTCAATCGCAGCTAATCGTACTAATTCACAATGACCATGTCACACAAATCACTCTCTTCGATCCCCAGCTGCTATGCGACCGTCTCCGTCGGTACCCCTTCGCATCCATTGCATGAGAAACTGAAAGCCATTGCCTCCGCCGGTTTCCAAGGGATTGAGCTGGGCTTCCCAGACCTGCTCTCCTTCGCTTCGAAAAAGTTCAACCGGGATGTAGGACCCCAAGAATTCGATCTTCTTTGCGGTGCTGGGCAAGAAGTGAGGAGCACATGTCAAGAGCTGGGACTGAAGATTGTTATGCTGCAGCCATTTGCAAACTTCGAGGGGTGGAAGCCGCAGTCTGAGGAGCGGATGGATGCTTTTACGCGTGCAAAGGGATGGATAAGGATTATGGAAGCTGTGGGGACTGATATGCTACAGGTATGAGGTACATATCTATCAATAGGCCTGCTAAATGGATACATATCAGGTTGGTTCAAGCGATTCTCCAATTCCAATAGATCGATATGTTGCAGTCTCCGACTTGAAAGAGCTCGCGGATCTTTTGGCCCCACATAACTTCCGTCTCGCGTATGAAAATTGGTGCTGGTCTACACATGCTCCGGATTGGAAAGACGTCTGGGACATCGTCAAGAAAGTCGACAGGCCCAACGTCGGATTGTGCCTCGACACGTTTCAGACTGCTGGCGGGGAGTGGGCAGATCCTACGACGAAATCGGGCCTGATAGAAAGCGAGGCAAGCGGGGAGATTTTGGAGAAGAGATACGAGGAGAGCTTGAAGGAGTTGTCAGCTACTATACCGCCGGAGAAGATCTACATCTTACAGATCTCAGACGCTTATAAGCCGAAAGAGCCCTTGGACCCTAACCCTGACGAGAGCGGACTGCGACCAAGGGGCAGGTGGAGCTCGAGTCTCCGTCCATTACCTTTCGATGGTGGCTTTCTCCCCGTCACAGGCTTTGCGAAGGCCGTGCTGCGGACTGGATTCCGGAGTTGGTTCTCGACCGAGGTCTTTGATGGTGGTCCGACGGGGGAAGATCGGGAGTGGAACGACATGTCGGCGTTTACGAAGAAAGCTATGCAGGCCCATGAACGGCTCTTGCGAGAGGTTGCGGGATCGTGAAAGCTTCATTGTTTGGCTTGAGCGAGACGAGTCTGCTGATATGGATGACCGGCAACAAAATCTGGTATTCCTGTGTGTCTTTCCAGTCTAACTCGTGGTGTTGCTCGTGTGAACTCTTTGAAATGTCTACTCTTGTCAAAGTACCATGCTTTCCGTGAATATATGCGTAAGAGGTAACGTTGGTGAAAGAGCTCAGGGCCAGTTTCGATGTTCTTAGTCTACTATCCTCTTCTTTTAAGATTATATTCCTCTTCTTAAGACGGGACCCACTTCTCCCTGGATTGATTGATGATACTGTATCGCTGAGGATGTCATGTCTCTTGCCCTTATCTTTCGTCGAAACTTCTTTTTCTACGCAAATTTCTTCCGTTCGCTTTCCTCTTCTGAATGGTCTCTTTTCTACTCTGTGTCGCTCTAAACAGTACCCACCTGAGTCTACAGAAACAAATCCCAGGCCAGGGTTAGGGTTAATTCGGAAGCATGCCGTATCTTACACCAGCAACTGATTTGCGAAGATTGCGGTGGGGTCCCACTTCCTCTTCAGCTGTTGCAGGCGTGCGATCCTCTCCTTCCCTCTGAAACGTAGCTCAATTGGACCGCTTCGCGTTGCATTCTGATAGTTAGCCCATTCGCTAGTGTCAAGGCCACGCATAATCGTAAGGCATTTCTCGTTATACGCATCAACTTTGCTGCGATTCTTCGCGTCCGTGTGCCAGATCAGGTTGTTCCTGTATGATGGCCGCATTAGTCCACTTGGTTATTCATGAATAGCATGGAAGTTGAAGGTTGCACATACTGCCAAAACCGAATATCGTGAAGACACATTGCTGAATCGAATGGCGGGGGCTTGACGGGCCTTGAGTCCCACTGAAAGTTGAACGCAGTATTGATGGCATCGGGACATTCTGCGATAAGGTCTTTCCATACGTCGATCGTCTTCCGGAAAGAGTCAAGGTCGAAACGACGGAGACCTATGATGCCGAAGCGTTTGAAGTCACCCTTTGCGCCGATGGCTTCGCGACCATCGCTGATGTTTTGAATGGGAACCTGCGACCCATTCGCCACGAGAGGTTTGAGCTCATAGAGAGGTCTGTAGGCCTCTTCCGCATTTGCCGGATTGCCGATATATCTCGCCGAAATCACTATCGAGGGCTTCCGGGCCGGCGGCGGCGCCATGATCATTATAAGGCCAGAAGTCGCGTAGCGGCTATCATCCATCAAATCTTTCATGACGCTGCCTACTTCTTCAGCTCGGTCGAGAGGAAAGACGATACCGCCCGCCCAAATGGTACCATCCTCGCTACCAAGGAGCGATACGGGGTAAGCTCTGATGACCAATTCCGTGACAATCCCAAAGAAATGACCGGCACCACGTAAGGCCCAGAGCAAGTCAGGTTGCAGGTCCTGAGTGACATCCACCAGCTCGCCTTTCGCGCTCACCAGTCGAGCCGAGACGATCTGGTCCGACCCAAAACCGGTGATGGAATTGGTGATTGCCGAACCCCCGCCAAGCACATATCCCGTGACCCCAACCACATTTCCATTGCCCAGAGCTGCCCCAAAAAAAATTCAGCTCTCCTGTAGGCGTTCCTCGGTGCACACGACAAATCCTCACCGGTGAACAAACCCTGCTCTGCAAGACGCACAGCCGCTTCTTTCTGCGTGACACCACCTTTTATCGTTGCCGTACGCGCCTTCGCATCGACTTCGATCGCGGAGTAATGGGTCAGGTCAACGACGAGACCTTCGTCGCCAATGGTCGACCATTCACTGCACCCACCGCTCTTAGCAACGAAGGGGACGGATGCTTTGACAGCCCATCGAACGACTTTTCGGATGTCCTCTTCCGATCGCGGGAGTACGATAGCTCCTGGAATTTTGCGGTCGATGTCTGTCCATCTCTTGCTGTATTCTTGAAACTTTGCCGAGCCTGGATCTTCGAGTATATCACAGTCCGGGGAAACGATGGATTTGAGTTCGCGGATTAGCGACCGGACTGAGGTGTTGCTGATGGGAGAAGCCATGCGGACTAGAAGAAAGGTTGCTTGATAGTTATAGGCTCGGGGTTAACGAAACGTGGAAATCCGGCGGCGAACCCTGCATATTCTAAGTACTACTAGAAATGATCGCTGTCAGTAATCGGCGCCCCACTTACTTCCGTACTTCAATCCACACTCCACGCTCGCTGTCCTCACTCGCTGTCGAGTCGCTTATACGAACAGCAGCACAGAAAGAGAATAACACTGCGGCATCCAATGCTAGATCAACACGATAAAGCGTGACACTATGTATTCTTATGTAGCACCCAAAATCCATAGAATAAGATACTTTGGATAGAATACCCATGACGAGAAACAGATAGGATACTGTGATCCCTGCACCTTCGCCATTTATGATCCTTTATCTATGTGACCCGCGGTTCCAGAATCATGCAGAAGAAGTAATCGGTCAGGATAAGCGGCGTTGTTCGCAGACATATTATGTTGAAGCTCGACGTGCAAGTCTGAAGGATGTTTCACCGTTCAGGATCGCAGGCCATGGATATTCTTTCCGGTAAGCTACCTAAGCTATCTACTAGAGTGTATATCCATCTCACTCACACGGCATCTCTAATAATTCTTTCTATCCTCGTTCCAACCCCTCCAACCTCTCCACCCAGAATCGACCACGTCTATTGATATTACGGTGGAGACTAATACCTTTCAGCGCACACCACTCAGTCATCTCCCCAGCGCTCAACTTCATTGGCTCAAGAACGGTGAAGTTGCGATTCACATCCCTGTGTTTCATCATTGCTGCTTGGCTGCACTTGAGGATCGGGCCAACGATGACATCGGCTTCGTCAATATATGCCAGACGTTCGGGGGTGGGTAGCTGCAAGCGGTAGTTCCAGACAAACTCCTTCCAATCCAGACCATACACTTCAGCCGAGTTGGCTAGTAAGTCTCTTGGAATTATGACGTGGAGGATGCCAACGCCAACAAGATCCTCGCCTTGTTCCCTCACTCTCCTCTGCGCGTATGCTGCATATTCATACGCCACTTGTCGTTGTTTTGAGAGATAAAGGATCGCCTCATCACCCGAGAAGTCACTGGGGGCCAAGGAGACTACATTTTGAATCCTGTTCCGCGTGTCTGACTCCAGGTTTATAGCAGCTGACAAGCGGTCGATGCTGGTACCTTTGAGTAACTCCACTTCATCATGTTGCACAGTCTTCTCTATCGTAGCGGTTGCGATCTGAGGCTGGGGTGGGTTGGCAGTGCCTTTATTGCTCGGCTTTGAAGATGAACCGCCTCCGCCACCAGACGACTGTCCCGGATTCCGCATTCGAGCCTCCAAGCTCACCGGCTCACTACCGATGACAGTACGGTCCAAGGCGGTAAGATAATCGTACTTCGCCATGATCGTATCGCGGACCCAGTGCATTGCATTGGCGGTCAACCTGATATGTTGAAACCTGGGGTCCATGATTTGCTGCCTTACGTCAGACCTGATGCCCATACTAGCTATTGCCGCATCCCAGTCATCGCTTTGTGTACCCGCGTCGGTGCCCGAGCGAATGCATCCTTTGGCGTACTCAATGATCTCCTCATCTTGATATGCTACCGAACCTTGGAGGTAGCGGGCATATATCGCAGCAGCTGCTGTCTCAGTAAAGCCGAGGAACTGCATAGCCTCCGGACTCTCAAGTACTTCCGGGATATTGACGGATGCATCGCTGTCCGATGAGGATTCGGACACGGCGACCACGCGGATGACTTGCCATCCTTCGCCTGTTGGTAGTTCTTCCCCCAAGTGTGAGAGTGTTTGTCTTGCGCGATCGCTAAGGATGCGATTACGAGAAGAGGTTTGGCTGAGTGACATTGTATTGCTCTGATATAGTTCTTATCAGTATCTAATAAAAGTTCAGTATTAATTTGTTGGGCCGTGTCCATATATCTTACCGTGCCGATTCCAAGTCGTCAAGCAACGCCGCCGACAAGTCGTTGTATGTATGATGAGGGTTGGCAAGAAGTTGATGAGAATCTATCAGAGCTTTAGATGTAAAGTAGTCAGGAAGATTGCGCTAATGGCGATAAAACCTTCTTGAGTGGGTCTCCGGAAGATAATGGTAACTGTGGCTGAAAGCTAATTGATGAAGAGAAAAATAAAGTAATGTCGTATAGTTTCCAGAAAGATCGATATATATATGTATATATATATATATAGTACGTGATGTTATGAGAGTGCGTCATCCAGCATCGAAGCTTCCTTTCAAGCCATTGAGCACAGAGTAAAGGCCCACCTTCCGATGGCAAGATCGAACGATAGCTGTAGCACCCAACAATTAGCATCATAAGCGTATACTCGGGACCTCTGGAACATCACCATACCTCTGATATAGACAAAATTCCTTCTACTATAATGACGAAGAGGAAAAAACAGGCAATCGATATCTCGAATTGAGAGGATGAATGTTTTTGAGACGTGATAGACCAGACCGGCACTACAAGGAGATGAAGGTGAAGGCAGGACAGATAGTGATATATAGTTCACGAAATTAAGGTTTGGACTCGCTGTCACATGAGCTTGTCGGCATCATTCCTAATGCTCTTTTTACTTTGTCTTCTTTACAGCGCTTCACTAGGAAGTGATGTCGCAATCCTCACGTTCCTCAATCTCCAAAGTGGTACGTAGGAAGTAGGAAGTAGTAACGACGGGTTTCACTCCCTATGATAATCAGCGATTCATTACACCAAAGTAACGAGTGGAAATATTGAAAGGCCGGATACTCACCTGGGGTGTAGATGAGAATGCCGCCACTCCTTCCATGATTGCGAGGAAATAGATCCAGATCGTGCTATGACACATAGCCGACGCTCGAGACAAGTGCTCAAGGTCGTGGAATATATAATAGTGTTATTAGTGGCATAGCCAGCTGCCAAAAGCGTCATATTATGTACATACATTACACATGAACACAATCCCATCTCCCATATCCCTCTCTTCACGGCCGTTCCACAGGAAAGGTAAACCCGACCTTCTCTTTCGACGGACCCTTCAGCACCGGACTCAACGACCTCCTCTCCCCACCATTCCCAGCACCATGCCCCGCCAGCCCCAACTCCATCTCCACAGTCGTGTCCTCAGACCCATGACCCCACGTCGGGCTGGTCGCATTCACGCCCTCGTTCGCATGTCGCACATTGTCAGGCCACGTGCGCTCCTTACTGAAGCCGCCGTTGGCGCTGGAACTCGCTTTCGTCCGAATCTGGGTCGCCAGGCGGCCGCGCATGTAGAGGTAGAGGGGGCGGAAGATGGGCGCGTTGGCGCAGACGATGCCGATGTTTACTTCGGGGAGGCGCCAGCCTACGTTGGCGGTGATGGACCAGGTGGTGTCGGGGTCTGTGGTGGCGCCGGCGGAGAGGGCGGTGCGGACTGTGCAGCAGATTGCAGTGCTGCCGGTTTGGATTAGTTCTGATCTTCGTCTGAGTGCTAGAGGACATACATTACACCGAGACCCATGAGCAGACATAAGCCGATTTTAGTCCGCCTGTTGATCTGCAGGTTTCGGAGGAAGATGATTGGGAGGGCTGCGCATATGAGGTCCGCGATGACTGAAAGAACTGTTGCTGTGATTAGTGATCTGCACTCAACTTCAGCGTTGTAACTTACTCCCTTGCGCAATGATAACAGCCTCGAGCTGCTGGTTAGAAAGACACTTGCCATCCACATTGACATCCCAATGAGCTTTCAGTGGCCTGCAAACTCCGAGGAACAGGAATACACAGATGGCAGTGAAGAGGGAGGTGAATGCCATGAGTGCATACATCCCTCTCTTCACGTTTCTCGACTCAACAATACGCAGCAGAAATAGACATATAGATATCTTCACCAGAGCAAGCGTGATGAAAGTCTGGATCCAATCCGCCCAGCCTATCGCCTGAGATGCTCGGCGCTGGGAGGTGGTGAGATAGTATTCGTGGCGTCCGAGGCCATTGACGACGCCCGCTGTGACGAAGCCTGCTCCAACGATGGTGGTGAACTGAACAAGTCAGTTTCGAACGATGCGTAAAAAGAGCGTAGGGTGAGGCGGACCATAGCAAATACCATGACCCAATCATCGATTCCCAGATTGCGTGTCAGGCGTGATCGGATCCATATTCGCAGAACTGTGGTGATTAAAGCGCAAGTGACGAAAGCCCAGCAGACGGCGAGGAGGGTCCAGCCTTTGTCTTGATCGCCATTCGGGTTTGGTCCGAATGTCTCTGCTCTCATGGTGGATTGAGGATACAAGGGATGAGGTCCTCAGCACGCAGGTGGATGTGTTGCGAGGTCGTTTGCTGTGGCGGGAGGAGCATGGTGGCTCGGATGCATTATATGATAACGCCATGTCTCGGTCATGACAGTCAGTGCGTGTGTAAGTTCCTGCTTTAGTTTTGGTGTTGGATGAACGAGCACCGTTCCGTGGCGTTGCCGAGCCTTGGTCGAGGAATTGGCAGCAGTGAACGTTGACATTATGAGATATGATTGGCTGCTCAGCCAAGAAACAATCCTCCGCTTCCATCAAAGTTCACGCCCGTCTGGGGATCGGACAATCAAAACTGGAAGGGTTAAAGCAAGAATCCGGAGAAACGAAACATCCCGCTCCTTTGCAAGGTTATGCTAGTCCTATTTGACTGTCTGACATCGAGCGTCACCCTAGCTCTCGCAAGGAGATTTGGGGATGGTTTGCACTGTACAGCATGCCTTCGAAGTTGCGTCTCTCATGAGATGTTTAGGCCATTAGTTAATTACCCATACGGCCGCCCAAGATGCACAATGTACTCACGATCGAGCGAGATATGGTATATGATAGGGCCGACTCGATTGTTCCTGCAGGACATGCCAGAGGGACCCGAAAATAGCGTGGTTGGAATGCGGGGTAAGTCACTCGGGAAGCGCTGCGATTCGCGCGCCTGCAAAGCCTCCAGGGGTTACCGACCATGGCACCAAAATCCTTGGCTTGAATGTTCCGGCTTTTTTGCGACCCGCGTGCATGGTATCTCCCCATGGTCGGAGACTTGGAGATGGGATTTGAGGGGCTTGAGTCCCGCGTATTGAGATCTAAGATTGTCATCCCTGGCAAAGCCGGGGCTCATGTTACGATGAACAGGACTCAGAACGGGAGACAGTGATCACTGATAAGCTCTGAGGAGCACTAGGTTTGTCAATATCTGACGGTCTTGTGTGATTAAGTTCGTGACGCTTCAACGTGGAACGGCCCTTTGATGATCAGATGCCCCTTTCCGTGCTATGACACTGCGAAGTGTGGCGATAGACCGAATGGCCCCATTGGCCTAGACATGCGTGAACCGGAGGATCAATTTCTCACCCACGGGTCCGGCAATGAAGGTATCGGTCTGCTCAATCCCCTCATCATCCACAATCTCCGTCGTATAATTCGTATAAATCGTCGCAATCACCAACTTCAGGCCTGTGTCGACTATCAGTCTCACGATCAAGGTAAGCTTGACCTGAATGTCGAACATACCTTGAATAGCAAAATTACTTCCCAAACACATCCTGCCCCCACTCCCAAAAACCCAGAACCACCGCTTCATCTCCGCCTTGTGCTCATCCGTCGCATTCATCCACCTTTCCGGTAGCCATCTCGACGGCTGCGGATACACGGTCGGATTCCGATGAAGAGTGTAGGCGTTGGCGCTGACCCTGACGCCACCGGGAATGCCGCTGTAGCCTTCAAGTGTTGTACCTGCCGGAGTATGAGGAGTCAGGCGTGGTTGTTGCGCTGGCGCAGCGGCGTGGAGACGGAATGTCTCTTGCAGAATGCTGTTGAGGAGGGGAAGGGAGTCAATAGAACGCGGCGAGGGAAGAGTATGGCTGCTATCTTGGGAGGAAGGTTCCCATACGATGGGCGGACTGAGTGTGAGCAGTTCGCTGCGAAGTTTCTCTTGTAAGTCAGGGCGCTGGGACATTTCCCACATCAGGTAGGAGATGGTTATGCCCGAGGTTTCATGTCCGGCTATGATGGAATCTAGCATCTCTGAGGCTACCTTTGTCATGATGACCTTTGAGTCTGGCTTCTCGGACTGGGACGCTGCTTCTCGAAGAGACTGGGTCAGGCGTCCGTACGCGACCGGATTTGTCTCTACCGACTCTTTCGCTGCCTCTGGATCTTTCTCCGAATGGAGGAACATTTCTGCCTTTTCGCAGAGGGAAAAGCACAACTTTTCCACCTCACCCCCTGCGCGCTCAAGCGGCATCTGATTTTTGAAATTCTTGTAATCCGCAAGCCAATAGCGGCGATAACTGACCATATCCATGAAATCGGTGGCGTTGGATAGTCCAAAAAGGTAAGCAGTCATGCTGTCCATGAACACACCCTGGAAGAAATCCAGTACATCCAACTGAACCTTCCTATTCGCCATTCCGTTCATGATCGGCAGCAATCTGCCATACGTCAACTGGGTTGACGCGGTCTGCAGGTCCTCCGAGCTCTGTAGGTAGGATTTGGAATAAACATTCGCAAGCATGCGTTTCTGCGTCGAATGCGGCTTGTAGTCCAACATGCTGACTATGTTCTGGGTCCCATAATTCACAAATGAATCGAGATACCACCTCGTCTTCTCAAAGCCGCCAACATATATCGTTCGCAATGCGGCAGGCGTGCAGACACTGAGTTCGTTGGGACCGAGCCGAACGATAGGGCCATGCTTTTGATGGAGGGCGTAGATGGTTTGGGTGCCTGAGCAATTCTTTCTCTTCGAATCGATCCATTGAGAGGTGATGGGCACGGAAAAGTGAGCGTTGGGGATTTTTGAGAGTGGAGAGAGGAAGACTGGAGATATGAAGTATTTGTATAGCAATAGTGAAAGCAAGATGGCAATTCCGATGATCGCCAAAGAATGCATGTTGTCGGCGATGAATCAACGACGGGTTGCACTGCAAACGGGTGCGCACCGTCGAGGCAGTGAGGGGAGACCATAGTCGTTATCTGCATCGGCTGCTCAACGGGCACTGCGCCAGAGATGCAGCTACAGGGCGGGGTCATTGAGAGGAACGCGGGCAAGAAAAGTGCGAGCCTGCGCTGGGCTCCTTGGTGTTGGGCAATCCGAGCTCCTGGATGTGTAGTGGCCAGTGGCTTTCTCGCTACTGCATGGCGAGAGTAGCAGCAGAATCTAGCGTGGGATGATTTACGCTACACCAGACCGTTTTGGGAGCTATGTTGTTCCGAGGAACCGGCCCCTGAACACTCTGATATGTTCCCGTCAGATACGTTCCGGTATCTGGGCGTTTGTATTCCTCCCAATTCTATGGTCATCAGTAATTAGATCTATGCAGCCCTGTATCCAACGCTAATCGTACACCCAAGGCCCGCCTCGTTAAGTGGGTATAGAAAACAAAGAACACACTCGTAAACAAGACGCTGAAGGTAACTTTTAGAGAGCACGTCCGTCCAGAGACTGTATCCCAATGTCTTCATCCCCCGGCTCAGCTTTTCCATGCTCGACCCTGAAATCCACCTCTTTCTTGATAATCATCTTCCTGCTATCGTTGCTCCCAATGCTGTTTGAATCATGATTGGTGACTTCATGTACTACCGTGCTTTTGTTGTTGCCTCCTTGTCGAAAGCCATTCGCAGAGTTCATCCGAGATGTACCCCTTCTGGACATGCTGAACACACCCGGGTTCATTGAGTTTGTCCTTGTGCCAGTTCCAGGACGCCTGGGGCTCATGACGTAGCTGCTTCCTCTTCCTAAGTGGTTGCCGGAACCGTATGACGCGCCTTCTTTGCTGCTCATAGTCGCGCGTGGCAGTGTGGCACCATAGTCGGTGCTCACGGCCATCATGAAGGGCCGAAGACAGGGGATAGTGCCGGCAAAGTTGCTGTAGTGAAGCTCGATTTCAGCCCAGACGACTGCGCCTACGAGATCAAGGGTAGGGTTGAGAGAGCGGATTCCCCTAGAGAGGAAGTGTATTCGGAGGATTGCAAAAGCAATGAGCCTTTTCCAGTAGGTTAATGCATTTGCACAGTCAATGGCAAGACCGATTGTGAACTCACGGTAGACGGAAACAGAAGGCGAGGACCACCATTGATTTCCTTGAAAGTGACATCTTCAGGTCATGAACGAGATAGGCGGCCAGACCGACCAGCATGAATTCGATGACGATGTCGATTGCAGTGATGATTTGCCATCGGACCATCTGTTGGAGTAAGCGATTTGCAATTGCAAGGACACAGATTATCTTACCATGTTGGTGCACTTCGTAGCGATACCCGGCCACGGATGGTTGAGCTCACAATTCACAGCTACGATAAAGACGGATACCACCACCCACAAGCTTGACAGTCCGAAGGTCGCCCAGGAGGCTTTGTTGTGAATTTTGTTCGGGGTCAGGCGGAGGAAGAGGAAGAGTAGACTGCATTTCGAGAGGTAGAGACCAATGACGAACAGTATGTCAGTTGTCACCCAAGCCTACAGGAGTCAGCCTGGAGGATTCCAACGGCCGGGTGCAAAGCGCATTGACCTGTTGTATGGTCTCCAGCTTGCTTTTGTCGACCAATTCGATCGATGTGCCGAAGCCCTTCGCAGCGGCAAAGAAGACGACGATGGACTGGATGAGAGCGAAGCCCTGCCAAAGGTCAGTCCACCGATTTCTTGGCCTTGTTGAGATAGCGATCGTACCGTAGCGACACCATGTACATAATCATCCTTGGCAAATGGAGGTGTGATCACCACTCTCACATAGATGCGTATGAGAAAGCAGACAATGCCTACGATCAAGCCGAAGGCCGTTGCGATGACGACCCATGCACCATGATGGGTGGGGTTGGTGTACATGACAGGAGCATGTTGGCCGGTTGGAATAACTCCATATCCATAGCTGGGCGATGTTGCCATTCGCGCTGATGAGGGATCGAAAGCATAGAAGACGAAGGAGAAGGAGGAGTATGGGTTCCCTATGGATGCATGGTAGCAAAGCGAAGTCTATCGATGTCGTGGATCAAGGCAGAGGTTGGAAAGGTGCACGCAGCAGCAGGGCGAGTGGCATCAACGTCCGATACGGTTATTGCAGAAGAAGCATAAAGTAAAAAGGCTGGTGGCGTGCACAGATACAGATACAAAAGTGAATGTCTTCAAGCTTCCTGCGTCTTGGTATGCAGGCACGATTCCCGAATGCTTGGCGCGGCCCATCGCATTCATTTGATCTTCCAGCCTCGATTGCTGCAGCAGGCGAGCGAGTCACGGCCTGGCATGGAAAGCTTCAGCGGCCAAACCCACTCTTTTGAAAGATAAGGCTATTCGGTGGCTTTTGGTAGCGTACAGATGCTGCTTAGCCTCTGCGATAAGCCGGATTGGCTCTACCATCTTAGCTCGAGCATGATCTGCTGGGTCAAGCTCAGACTCGAGTCTGGCCAGTGGAATTCTGGAATAGGTAAGGGATGTTGCATGAACTCAGTCAATTGGCCACTCAGATGTTGTAGACTTGCTGACCTAGCATGCGGATCGACGATTCCGTGATAACGGGCCGCTCCCAGACCCCTGACTCGCTGTCATTCAAACTCTCTCCACTCTCCAGGCGCACCGTTCATACTTGAACGATTTGTTCGCCATCCAATATCACTTGCATGAGGTGCGCATACGGCGTAGCCAAGTGCGTCATATGCTGTAGCCTGTAGGGAGTCTCACCTTTGTCGCAATATCTCCATGTACGGGATTCATCAGATCACCATGGTTTCCACCGAGAACAGATTCCTCATCCTCGGGACGATAGGTAAGGTACTTTTACTTACCTTAGTATGGCCGGCCGAAAGATGAAGATGAAAAGGCTAGATTGTAAGACAGGTGCGGATGTAAGCTGAACCTATTGATCAACCTTAGTTGTCTTGGTACAGCCGCTCATTGGTTGCTGGCCTGACTCAGCCAAGCTTCGCCAATACAGAGTTCCCATTCCCCACGCTAACGGGCATGGTCGGTTCACTCATCTCGTTTGGAACGGGGCAGCTGTTATCTCTGGCCGGTGCGGTCGAAGAATTCAGCGTCACAATGAGTATAGACGCATGTCAGTATACTAAGTATGATCATAGAGTATGGCCAGATAGAGTAAGCATATGTCTCACAGACCTAGGTCACTGGCTCACGTCCACCGCCCGTATGCTGATCTCAAAACATGCCCTGCTGCAATGCTTTAGCTTGTCTGGCGATTGCGTTGAGCTAGCCATGTCAGGCAGGCAAGCTGTCTTTCAGACCAATACCCGCCAAGTCGCAGACCTTGCCATCATGCATATCTCCCTCTTTTCAAACTCTATGCAAGCCTCTGCTCCACATTGGCCATTTGAACCACCAAATTCAATGACATTCCGTGGAGAACCCCTTGCTAGCTCTACCGGCACAATGCAGCCACCGAGTTGGCGTACAATACCCTGTATATGCCACGAGGAAGTGCTCGCGAGCCTCGATCACTCGCCCCTCTCCAGTCTCCACGAGGGTTCAACCCCGTCCCAGATCTTGCGACATCAAAGCTTCCCTCAATCACATCCCCTACCTAGACTCCTTGCTACGTCAAGATGGAACCCAAGGGCGTGCAGATGGACGAGTACAAGGGCCCTCAAAATGGCAACATCCAGACATCGTATATCAACGACGACGACTTTGTCGACCAACACGATGGGCCCTTCAATCTCGCTCGCAAATACATGGGAACAGCTGCTGACCAGCATGATATGAGTGTGCTGGGAAGGAATCAAGTCCTGCGCGTAAGCAAGCTGTCGACATCATTGCCGTGTGCACAGTCCGTTGACATCCCTCCGCGCAGCGCAACTTTCGCTTCATCTCGATTGTGGGCTTCTGTAGTACCCTCATTTGTACATGGGAGGTCATATTGGCGTAAGAGTTCGCCAATGCATAGTCCTTACCGTATCATATCCTGACCGCATTGCAGACTACTCCTAACATCCCTGGTCAATGGAGGTACGGCAGGCCTGATATGGGGCTTTCTTGCCGTTTCAATCGGGTTCTTGTTCGTCTACATGAGTCTGGCCGAAATGGCTTCAATGGCGCCTACGGCGGGTGGTCAATATCATTGGGTGTCGGAGTTCGCGCCAAAGAGTTCTCAGAAATTCTTGAGCTTCATCGTTGGTATAGCAAATTCTGGCAAACAATTGTCTCGCACAGCTGATAGAGTCATAGGTTGGCTCTGCTTCACTGGATGGCAGTGCGCCATCGTGGCCATCGCTTTCTTGCCCGCCACAATCATCCAAGGATTACTGGTCCTGAATGATCCTACGTACGTTTTTCAACGCTGGCATGGGACGATGATCCTGATTGCCATCGTCTCTTTCTCCATCTTCTTCAATACATTTCTCGCCAAGAAATTGCCTATGATCGAAGGCTTGATCTTAATCATCCACATCGTTGGCCTCTTTGCCATTATAATACCAATCTGGGTCCTGGCGCCGAGGAACAATGCTAAAGCCGTTTTCACGGAATTCACCAATGGTGGCGGCTGGAGTTCTACAGGCACGTCGGTCATGGTGGGCTTGTCGACCTCCGTCCTCTCGATGGTGGGCTTTGACTGTGGGGTTCACATGTGTGAGTGAGGGTGGGATCGGCGGCAGGGTATCTTGCAGGATGCATATGCTGACCAAGCCTAGCCGAAGAGATCAAAGACGCTTCGGAGACGTTGCCAAGAGCTATTACATGGGCTGTCATCCTCAATTCTACCCTGGGCTTTATCTTGATCCTCACACTGTGTTTCTGTCTCGGCAATGCCGCCGAGATCGTGCAGACTCCCACGGGTCTTCCCTTCATCCAGATCTTCTTCAACACTACACAAAGTTACAGCGCAACAAACGTTATGTGCACCGTCCTCATCGTCACTCTCACCGCCAGCACCATCAGCGAAGTGGCCACTGGCTCCCGACAATTGTGGTCTTTCGCCCGTGACAACGGCGTCCCCTTCTCAGCAGTACTCTCACACGTGAGTCTACCATTGATACCAATCGATGTTTTCCGCACAAACTAACGAAATAACGAACTCAGGTCACACCCGGCTGGAACATCCCCCTCAACGCCGTCATCGTCTCCCTTGTCGTAACCATCCTCCTCTCCCTCATCAACATCGGCTCCACCGCCGCCCTCAACGCCGTCGTCTCCCTCACCATCTGCGCCCTCGCCGCCTCCTACATGATAACCATCGCCTGCGTCCTCCTCAAACGTATCCGCGGCGAATCCCTCCCCCCGCATCGATGGTCTCTCGGCCGCTACGGCGGTCTCATCAACGTCCTCGCTCTCTGCTACCTGCTGCCCATCTTCGTATTCTCCTTCTTCCCCGTGGCGACACCCGTGGTGGCGAGTACGATGAATTGGAGCATTGCCATCTTTAGCGGCGTCATCATCTTTGCGACGTCGTATTATTTCATCTATGCGAGACATGTTTATGTGCCGCCCGTGGCGCTAGTCAAGAGAGACGAGACGTACTCATCATAGATACCCTGGAGTATAGAGAATAGTCTGGGTGGCCTTTTTGTGTCCGAAGACAGGTTGGGACTTTCTTCCGTTCAGGAGCGTCAGCATTGCATAAAAGTCTACGGAGTACTTATTGTATTCCGGATTGTGCATGTTTCTTCATGCGCAGTGGATGCAGCATTGATAGGATGTATATATGAAACCAGCTTGTCTATATTTTTCGAGCCTCTGGACTTTCGGGGGAAAGAAGGAAAAAGGACGAGGACTTTAGTTCAATCGTGCCGCCAGGACTCGGCACACGCAAGTTACCAATCAGTCTACCGTGCGAGATACGAATAATGCTTTTAACTACATACAATAGTATGTTACTACCAACGCGTGCTCCGTGCTGATATCAATTGGTAAAGTAAAGTATATCCCACGTGTGCCAAGGCTTTTATCTAATCACCACGTGATGTGGTGTGATATGTGACGTTCGCTCAACCCCTCTATCCTTAGAAATCACTTTGAAGATTTATGCTTACTACAAGCACTGATATTCCCGTGGTGACTCATAGCCCATATGATTCCCTATATCTTTGAAAGAAGGGTATTCCGCATTTTCATATGTGGTTGTAGATTTATGGAGCTTTACTTCTAAGACATAGAATCGTTTGGAAAACTTCGACTGTCCCACAAATTACCAGCAACATGGCCTCCTTGACAGCGGTGATAGAGACTCAGCCAGCCAGTCCTGAGCAAGCTTCTCTACACTCGACGAAAGATCAACCAATCCCCTTGCACGACCTGTCAGCCCCGAACGGCCAGCCAGTAATACCCAGACCTAGCAGTGTGTTTTCAGGTACAGGACATGTCGTCCGGACGAAGGAGCGATGGAACAACCCACGCATCAACACCTACCGTCTCGCCGCTATCTTCTTCGCCTTCATCGTCTTCGGCATGAACGACGCCTCATACGGTGCCCTAATCCCATACGTACGCCTCCCCACCCCCTCTCCCCCAACCTTCCCACACCACCCGCTAACGCTTCCCCCACAGATAGAAGCAGACTATCACACCTCCTACCTCGTCACCTCCCTCGTCTTCCTCAGCCCTTTCGCCGGCTACACTCTCTCCGCCTTCCTCAGCGACCGCCTCCACCGCCTCGCCGGCCGCCGCGGCATCGCCCTCATCGCCCCCTCCTGCAAACTCCTCGCCTATATCGTCATCGCCATCCACCCCCCCTATCCCGTCGTCGTCGTCATCCTCGCCGCCGTAGGCATCGGCAACGGACTGCTCGACGCGGCATGGAATGCCTGGATTGGCACGATGGATCATCCGAATCAGCTCTTAGGACTGCTGCATGCGTGCTATGGTCTTGGAGCGACCATCAGCCCGCTCATCGGCACGAGTATGGTCACTAAGGGAAATCTGGGCTGGTGGACGTTCTACTACATCATGATCGGCTTGGCGGCTTGCGAGCTCGTTGTGGGCACGTGGGCGTTCTGGACGGAGACGGGGATGAAGTACCGAGACACCAATCGCGCCGATGGCGAGGAGAAAGGCATGACGAGGCGGGCTCTGCGGAATAAGGTCACCTGGATATGCTCAGCTTTCTTCTTAGCCTACGTCGGTACAGAAGGTACGCCAACCCTCAAACCACTCACCCCCTCCCATCTCCATCCCTAACTAACCAAACCCCCTCAAAACCCCAGTCTCCCTAGGCGGCTGGATCGTAACCTTCATGATCCGCGTCCGCCACGCCCCCCCCTTCCCCTCCGGCATGACCGCCACCGGCTTCTGGCTGGGCATCACCCTCGGCCGCCTAATCCTCGGCTTCCTGACCCCCCACATCGGCGAAAGCCGCGCCATATCCCTCTACCTCCTCCTCGCCACGGGCCTCGAACTTATATTCTGGCTCGTACCCCAATTCATCGTCTCCGCCGTCGCCGTCGCGCTCGTCGGGTTCTTCATCGGCCCCCTGTTCCCGTCCGGGGTCGTGGCGGCGACGAAATTGTTGCCGCGGGAGTTGCACGTTGCGGCTATTGGGTTCGCTGCTGCGTTCGGGGGTGGGGGCGCGGCCCTCTTGCCGTTTGCGGTGGGGGCGGTGGCGCAGGCGAGGGGGGTGGCGACGTTGCAGCCGATCGTGCTGGCGTTGCTGGTGGTGTTGTTGGGGATTTGGCTGTGTTTGCCGAAGATCCCGAGGCATCTGCATCAGAATTGATGGTGCTTCTGCAAAACGGCAGATTGCAAAAATACCACACTCAGTTGGTGGAGTAGGCACTAGATCTCCAGGTATATACCTGAGCAGTAGGGACTCATGCACCTAGGGGGCTTCACTACTGGATATGGCGGGGGAGTACCTACCTACCTATGCGTACGGGAGGGGCAGATTAGACGAGGCTCATACCCCCTCCCCGGGGTATCGAGGGCCTTGGTACTCCGCCGTGCGAGTGTGGTATATTTTGCACTTTGCCGATGAGTAAATAAGGTATGTAAAACAGCTAGAAATAAACATGTCATCGCCAAATAACCTTGATATTTACTATCTAGGGACTTCGAAATGGTCCCTTGGATGTAAGTTCCACATCAAGCTTATGCGTGAGAGAACTTTGTTTGTGGGTTTGTGTCATCGGTGTCAATGGACTGGTAACATACTTTATTGCTTTTTGGTCACGTAGGAGGTTATCGGAGACTAGTCAGTGCGTCTAATACGTTGCTGGCAAGACATTGATTGTCCCAGGCAAGAGTAAGTTAGGTGACATCTTCACACGGTACCTACAAGAGGGTATCATCGCTCCACCAGACATCCACCCCCCGCTCAGAAACCCGCTCAAAAAGAAAAACAAATCACTTTCCCTGATCCACAAACTCCCCCCATGAATCACCACCCCTTCGTCTCCCCATCCACCTCCTACCTCCCCCGTCCCCAAAAACCCCTCCGCTCCTTCCTCCCCCCTTCACCCCCCACCTCCTGCCTAAACCTCCTCACAGACCCGCCATCATCGCGCCTCGCACCGTAGAAACTGCCATACTTGCTCCCGCCCCCCAGCCTCTTGGGGGCGAAGCGCGTCCAGAGGCCGCGGAGGCCGGTGGTGGCGTTGTCGATTTTGCTGTAGTGTTTGCGGCGGGTTTGGGGTGAGGTCCAGTCGATGGTGGTGGGGGGGTGGTAGTTTGTGTACGTTTGTTGTTGGTGGGGGGTTGGGGATGGGGAGGTGGGGGAGTGAGGGGTGGTGGTGTGGGTTGATGATGATGATGATGGTGTTAGGGGCAGGGTGGGTGGGGTGTGTGATTGGATGGGTTCGCTTGGGCGGCCTGGGTATGAGACGCCTCTGATGGTTGGTGGGGGTTTTTCGTTATCGTTGCGGAGGTAGGCGATGGGGAAAGATGTGTGACTGTTTGCCGGGAACGTAGGGGCTGTGGTTACGCTTCGACGGAGGAGGCTTCTGGTGTCTCGAGGGAGGAAGCCGGATGGCCCGTTGGGGGAGATGAGGGTTGAGTAGCGTCGAGAATTGGGACGGGCGGAATGGGTGGAGGTTGGAGCGGTGGAGGCGGCTTTGCTTGATGTTTGGCCTGATGTGGTGGGTCTGGAGTGCGTCTGCGAGGTGGAGTTGCTGGAGCGGCGGTGGCTGCCAATGCCACCGTATTGATTGATGGGGACGGATGCCGTGCGCGCGGAGCTGGGGCGTATGCCGGGGTCGTTGGGAGCAATGAAGTATGTTGATTCGGAAGTTGCGATCAATGTTCCTTGGTCTTTTTCACTGGTACTATTGTCTGATTGCTCTTCTCCTTCGTATGCATCGTAGTATCGTGAAGCGTGGTCGTCTTCCAGACTCTCACACGAATCTAGCTGCGACGAAGTGTATGACTGCATTATAGGGAACTCGTATTGTATTTGATACAAGGGAAGTAACAATTGGTGATTGTGTGTTGAAGCTTAGGAAAGCACCTGAGAGATAAAAGGATAATGGGCATGAAGCGGAGTAATGTTGAGATAATGAGACGAAATCCAGACCTGCACCAGCACAAGCTAATGCGAGGTACAAACACAAGGCAATAGTCGATATGCAGTCTAAGAGATAGCTAGTAGACGGAGCCTCATCATTGTGTTGCAAACCTGAAGCGAAAGTGAATAGCCATCGTTGCATAGCAACTCGCTGGTCGATCGATGCTCCGTATACACTAAGGTGTATACAGCGTTGCGTACATCGGTGTTATTCAAGTCATCACTGATAATGATCGATATGTTGCACGAATGCTCATCAAAGTCATCCCTACCCCTCCGTGTCCCATGGTGTGTTGAGCCATCGTTGCTGCACCGAGGTTAAGGAATGGTCACACCGCTTGGGACACATTGCTCCGATTCGGCAGGGCTAGTGTCTTGTAACCGACACCGTCAAGTCGCTAACGCAGGACTAGGAGAAATGCTTCAGAATCTGTGGAGCTTTATGAGACGGTGCCGATGCAGGTACTGAGTGATGAGAGGGAGATCATGAAGGGGGAGGAGGTTGGGATTGGCGAGCGGAAGGATTCTTGAAGCGCGCCCGCCCACGCTGGCTTGGTCATTGGCTGCTTTACTGCCTAGGCCACTTGGCTACAAAATTAGGCCATGGGCGAAGGATTACGGGCATCACAGATGCAGAAGGGATCGGGTTGGGAGCAATTACATTGAGAGCCAAGTGCGAAGAGCCTAGGTATTGAGGATTGCTCCTTCCATGATATCCATGTCATAGTCAAGGCGATTGTGTCTCCATTACACACAGTCAACAAACGTTTGGGTATCAAGGACACACGTCCACGTTTACAAGAGCCTTTTCAACGATCGAAGCACCACATATTGGGCTTGGAAGACCTTGATCTCTATGCTTCAGATATGCCTAATCCGTATCCTGCATGAAATCATCACTTCCATAGCAACAACAACAGCACCATGCACATCTCCATTCCTCTAAAAAACCAAAGCAGCACCCTTCGTCTTCTTATCTCCACCCAGCTCGAAATGCTTGCACCGCTTCAACGCCAACTGCGCCTTTGTCTTGCAAGCCGTGCATTCTAATCTCAGCACCACCTTCTTCGTTGTTTTGGCCTTTTTGTGGAAAACGGGTTTGGTCTGCCCTCCGTATCCGGATTGTTTCCGGTCGTAGCGCCGCTTTCCTTGAGCGACTGAGGAGGCCTATAGCGCGGAGAGGGGGAATCAGTTACCGGTCTGGGGCGAGGGAGGTGGGGACAGGTGGGAGGGGCGTACTTTGCCGGCTTTGTATTGTGTGACTTTGTGCTGTGTATGCTTCTTACAGGTCTTGCCTCTGATCATGGTTTTCACAGTCAGTCATTGCCCTTTCAGCGAAGTTCTCGATTCTTGAAACGCTAGTAAGGAGTAATCCCTCCGTCCCGCGTCAATTATCGAGTCGTAGGCTTTGAAACTAAATAGAATATCATCCATCATTGTATACGTACTTGCAATAGGTGCGACCTATATTCACCAAGTCAGCATATACCAAACTGTCTGAGGGGGCAGATAGCTCTCGGCAACAATGACTCGTAAGGGATACTCACGAGTTTTGGGAACGTTGACCATTGTGACTGACTGCTGACGATTGAGAGGTGGTACGAAGACTTATGAATCTCAGTCTGACGGGCTGGAAAGGTCGTCGTCAGTGCCGGCCATACAGATCTACATTTTGTGCGCTTCGATGCCAAGCCGCGCTAGTTGCAGATCTCATCTTTCGGCAGAGTCGCCAATCATACAGTTCCAAGAGCTGAAGACTCCGTCACGCAAGCCTTTCTCAGCCACAATTTTATGGATACAGCAGTAAATACTCCTGTGCTTCTATGAACACGCAGGTGCTTTTCCTAAAGCTAATACCGTGTAAATACGCCAGGGACAGATCCAATCTGCCCCGCTAGAAACCTCGCCCTTCATGCTGTGACTGCCCTCCACCATACCACACTGTGCCTGTCCGACACACAAGGCCCTTTCCCTCACCAACCTGCCATGTTTCTGTCTGTGCCGACTCGTCTTCGGCTTGAAGGTCATGATTGATACTCACAAGCTTTCCTACAACATCTTCTATCTTCTGCTTATCCAACGCTCCAGTATCAGCATTCGTAAAGTCCTTTCGAGAGACAAATCGCGCTATCGTTAGATGCGAGGAAGGAACGACGTAGCGAGACTCGATCTCGATTCCTGTGCTTTTGGATAGTGCATAAATATCACGGCGGAGATGATGGTAAGTGTAGCCATCGGCGTTGGGATCGCGGCCATCAGAACCATCGCCACCTGCAGCTGGTAGGAAAGTCAGAGCGATAGCTGCCGCGTCGTAAGACAGCATCGGCTTAATCAGTCGAGCCCGATGATTGTATGTGTAGTCTGTGATCTCTGGTATCTTGCTCTCCATTTTCTTAACGAGTGTGGATATATCGACTTCTGTTTGCGAGTGCGTGACCTCCAAGACCGTCATATGCAAACACTCTAAGGGCATCAGCCAGAGAGCTGGCCGCCTTTAGCATTCCCGTCAACATGGTATGGCGGTACTGAAGTCTCACAAGGTGCAACCTCAAGAAGTCTTTCCTGAATCCCATTCACAAGATCTCGAATACGAGGTGGCGGACGGGCCCAGAATACTAAGCAATTTCTTGGGTCTTCATACCCAGGATTAGACTTCTGGTCAAGCAGCTTCTCGAGCACAGGATCTATGATGAATCCCGTAAATTCAGGAGAAAGCAGCTTCGCTTGTTGCTGCTCATTCCGTGTTTCGCGGTGTGTTTTATAGCGAAGTTGAATTTGCGTCTACTTTTTCTCAGTCTTATCCTGCTAAAATGATTCGGACGGCTCACTGGATCTTCCGAGCAAGCTTCAATTAGTGCATCATAAGGGTTATCGGACGTAGAATCTACGCTTCCAGAGAGGTCTGTGAATAGATTGCCATTCCCTGTTTGAGACATGGACGCTGCAGGTGATTGGCACTCGAAGTTGCACTCCTTCTCATGGATTTCAGATTAAACAAATGCTCACTCGACGCAAGATGGCTCTGTAGTGTACAGTTAGGGTATTGTAGTCAGCGTATTGACCGAGCATTGACGGTGTGCTTGCTTTTCGAGAATTTTGACGTCTAGATCCGGTAGGTACCACTTTCTAAAGATTCGCGTAGAGAAGTAATTATGTATTTGCTGTAGAATAGCGTGAATGTGGCCTTCATCGGGGCTGTTGAAATGTATGATGTCAATGAGTCATCTGCACGTGATTTGGGTGTAGTGCAATAGTATTATGATAACTAATGGATGGATATAGCTATGTAGAATGGAATAACCATCACGAGAAATCT